>Ga0134124_10003541_pt1 | contig 12563 bp, 12 predicted proteins | sample KB304_FD_96880 | JGI IMG/M metagenome (GOLD analysis project Ga0134124, IMG submission 96880) | Terrestrial soil microbial communities without Nitrogen fertilizer from Kellogg Biological Station, Michigan, USA - KB3-0-4 | ecosystem: Environmental > Terrestrial > Soil > Unclassified ... | reverse complement strand
TCCAGGTCAAAGGCAAGGCCTCCGGAGGCGACAGGATTGATGCCGGTGCTGGATACTGCCTGGCGGCGGGTCAAGTCAAGCGAATTGCATGGATTGTCGGTAGTGCGGAGAGCCGGAGTGGTGTACAGTTCACGGGCTTCGCCTGAATTTCGCCCCTGTGACGGTCATCGACTGCAGGGCCGTTTGCGGGCGAGGCAAATAGAGGCCGACTTTGAAGGTACCTAAAAAGGCTAGTACCCGAACCCATTTCGCGGAATCGGCGGATGGGCGGTGCAGGGGGGATATACCCGGGTATACGCGTATGTACAGTAGATAAAGGGGTTATGGACGAGCTGTAGATGCGGCGGGGGTTAAAGCTGTTTATTTTGATACGGTTATACGAGTTGTGGATTGGAGATGAAAAAAAGTGCCGGGCATGCCGGCGCTCGGGCGTGACTTTCGAGAATCGGAAATGGAAGGCCAACCTAGATCGTGTTTGCGGGATCGTGAAGGCTGGCCGGGCTGAAGCCCGGCGTCTACATGACTTGACCGGGTTGCGAGGGATGCGTACATTATATTAGTCGGTTAATATTACGGGAAGATATATAGAGATGACTGTGAATTCGGATGTGTTAGGGGCGCTGACCCGGTATTGGGGCTACGAGTCGTTTCGGCCGTTGCAGGAGCGCATTGTCGGCAGCTTGCTGGAGGGACGTGACGCTTGCGTGGTTATGCCAACTGGCGGGGGGAAGTCGCTCTGTTATCAGCTGCCGGCGGCAATGTCAGCGGGGAAAACCGGGATTGTGGTTTCGCCGCTTATTGCGCTGATGCAGGACCAGATGGCGCAGCTGACGCAGATGGGGATTCCGGCGGCGGTGCTGAACAGCGCTTTGCCGCAGGCGGAGCAGAGCAAGATTTTGCGGCGCGCGGTCGCAGGTGAATTCCGGCTTTTGTATCTTTCGCCGGAACGTCTGGCGCGGGAAGATACGGCGGAGTGGCTGAAGCGCGTGCCAGTAGCGTTTTTTGCGATCGATGAAGCGCACTGCATTTCCGAATGGGGGCACGAATTTCGCCCGGAATACCGGCAACTTAGTTCGTTGCGCGCGCAATTTCCGGATCAGCCCATCGCGGCGTTTACCGCGAGTGCGACACGACAGGTGCGACATGACATCATCGAGCAGTTGCGGCTGAAGGATCCGGACAAATACATCGCCAGCTTTCACCGGCCGAACCTGCGCTACATCGTCCGGGAGTGCGAGGCGGGGACGCAGACGCAACTGCTGCTGCGGTCGCTGCGGAAGTATGCGAGCAGCAACGTAATCGTGTACGCGCCGACGATCGCGCGTGTGGAAGAGACCGTGGATTTGCTGGAGGAGCAGGGGATACCGGCCATCGCGTACCACGGAAAGATGGATGCCGAGACACGGCGGCGGAATCAGGAAAAATGGATGTCCGATGAAGTGCGCGTGCTGGTCGGCACGATCGCGTTCGGGCTGGGGATCAACAAGGCCGCGGTGAGGGGAGTGATTCATTTGTCGCTGCCGAAATCGATCGAGCAGTACTACCAAGAGGCGGGCCGGGCGGGGCGCGACGGGTTGGCGGCGGACTGCCTGCTGTTGTGGCAGAAGAGGGATGTGGGGCTGCTGACGTATTTCATCGAGCAGATGGGAGATGCGGCGGAAAAGGAACGGTCGTGGCAGAGGTATCACACGGTGCGGAGATTCGTGGAGTCGAACAAGTGTCGGCACCTGCAGATTTGCGAGCATTTTGGGGAGAGGACGAGGTGGCAATCGTGCGGCGCGTGCGACATTTGCGGAGCGACACCGGCGTGGGTGGCGCAGCCGGTGGAGGCGCCGAGGCGGCGGCGCCGGGCGGCGGTGGCAGCGGCCGTTGCGGCGGGAGCGGGCGCACGGTCGATGACCTTGCCGATGCCGGGGCCTGCAGTGGGAGCGGCGGTCGATGGGAATGGGGAATTGCGCGAATATCTACGCGAGTGGCGACGAACGACGGCGCGAGAGCAGGGAGTCGCGGCATTTTTGATCATGCATGATACGTCGCTGGAGGAATTGTGCCGCGTACAGCCGAATTCACTGTCGGAGCTGCGAGGGGTGTCGGGATTCGGCGACCGGAAGACGGAATTGTACGGGCCGGCGATTCTGGAGGCGTTGAGCAGGTTCCGAAACGGGGCGCGAGCGAGCACGGCGGTTGCCAGCACGGTTGCTCCTGCAGAAGAAACGGCGCGGCTGCTGGGAGAAGGGAAGACGTTTGAGGAGATTGCGGAGATACGAGGCCGGCAGGTGAGCAGCGTCGCATCGCTGGTGGCGGACCTGGTGGAACGAGGGGAAATCGAGTTTCAATCGGGCTGGATTCGGGCGGATCATCGGGACAAGATCGAAGAAGCGTGCGGACGATTGGGGACCGAGCGGCTCAAACCGGTGAAAGATGCGCTGCCGGAAGAGGTTAGCTACGGGGAGATACGGTTGGTGGCAGCGTACTTACGACGACAACCGTCGTAGGTTCGGGGAGATTCCGAAGGGCAGTGATTTTGGGATTTTCCCATTTTCAGCTTGACATACGAAGTAATTAGTACTAAATACATGTTATCCATGCGACCCAAACACACTACGCTGACCCCGCAGGAACTGGAAATCATGAAACTCGTGTGGACGCGCGAAAGCGCTACGGTGCGCGATATTTATGAAGCGCTGCTGGAGCGCCGCAAAATTGCGTACACCACGGTAATGACCATGATGAAGATCCTGGAGGCCAAGGGTTATTTGAAGAAGCGCCGCCAGGACCGAGCTTTCCTTTACCGTCCGGCACACCCGAAGAATCAAGTCATTGGTGGCATGATTCGCGAATTCATCAACCGCGTGTTCAACGGCTCTGCGGAGCCCCTACTGGTTCACCTGGTACAGGAGCGCCACATTCGCGAAAGAGATCTGCAAAAGATTGTTCGCATGATCGAGGAAGCAAAATGAGGGCAATTCGTGGCGTCGCGGTTGTGAGGGGTCGCCGATGAGCCTGCCGATATGGTTTTCGAACCTGCTGTTCTGGAGCGCGCAGGTTGCACTGCTGGTGGTGCCGGCGGCATTTCTGCCGCGACTGTTCCAAATCCACCAGCCTCGAGTGCTTCTGGCATATTGGCGGGGCCTACTGGTCCTCGGTCTAATTCTGCCGTTTCTCCAACCCTGGCATCAGCTACCCAGCATGGGCGCGGTCCTTTTTGCCGGCGACAATGCCGGCGCCAACGCGTTTCCGGCGCCGAACCCGGCTGTTACGCACGGGCTTTTCCCCAGCATCCAGGTGCTTGCCCAGATCGCTGGTGTCGTCATTCTGTGCGGATTTGCGACGCGACTCGTACTTCTCGTGGTAGCACTTCGAAGGCTTGAGCGCTTCCGAAAGTTGTCCTGGCTCCTTCCCTCAGCTTCGGAATCCGCGGGAGTTCTGGAGGCGATGCGCATTCGGGTAGGTGTAAGGGCCGAGTTTCGGCTCTCCGCGCAAATCGAATCCCCAGTCACCTTTGGCCTGGCGGCTCCAATGATTCTCCTGCCAGAGCGATTCCCGTACATGGACGCGCGATTCCAGGCCGCGATCGCGTGTCACGAATTGCTGCATGTGCGACGGCAGGATTGGGCGCATCACCTGGCCGAAGAGATTGTCCGCGCGGCACTATGGTTTCATCCAGCCATGAGCTGGCTAGTCGCGCGCGTGCGCCTGGCGAGAGAGCAAGTCGTAGATTTCGAGGTCGTGCAGTTCACCGCTGCGCGTAAGACCTATCTGCAGGCGCTGCTGAAATTCGTGAGCAGCCCGGTCCGCGCCGAAGCGATTTCTGCGCCGCCATTTCTTCGCGAGAGTCAATTCGCGGAACGAGTAGAGCTAATGTTGAAGGAGGCTTCCATGTCTCGAAAAAGACTGATCGGCTCAATGACAGCCATAGCGAGTTGCCTTGCGCTGGCCGCGACGCTGGCGGTGTGGGGGTTTCCTCTCAAAGCCGCGCCGAGTGGTCGACTCGCACCGGATGGCGGCGTGCCTGGAGGCGTTTCAGGAGGTGTCAGCGCCAGAATCGCCGCCAAAGGTCCGACCACAGCTGTGGATGGCGGAATAGTTGGTGGAGTCGCCGGCGGACCCGTGGATATTCCTGACGTGGATCGATCGACCATTTGGATCGACACGGTGAAGAAAGGCACGATGCTCCGGCAGGTGCGTGGGTTGGGCGCGTTGGCTCATGCGGAAGGCTCCGCGAATCTGTTTGCGAGGATCGTGCTGCCCGAGGCGATGACGGTTGACGTGCGGCCCGGGCAGAGCGCTGTGGTGGACACGCAGAAGGGCCTGGTCAAAGGGCATGTCAGCCGCGTAAGCGCGACCCCTTCAAGTGGAACGCGCAGCGTGGAAATTGCTCTGGACAATGCGGTGCCCGCAGGCGTCGGCGCAGGCGCCGGGATCGATGGCATGATTGATATCGAAGAGCTGAAAAACGTCGTTAACGTCGGGCGGCCAGTACACGTCGGGCCGGATTCGGCAACAACGGTGTTCAGGCTCACCGTCGGGGGCGCCCAAGCAGAAAGGGTCAGCGTGACGTTTGGGCGAGCCTCGGTGCAAATGATCGAGGTTCTCGAGGGACTGAAGGTTGGCGATCAAATTATTCTCTCGGATATGTCCAATTGGGACAAATTTGACCGCATCCGCCTGAAGTGACGGGTTAAGCATTCCGCCGGGGTTAGACCCGAGAACCATCGTTCGCGCCACCTCATCTTCATCTTCGATCCAACGGTCAAGGTCTTTAGGGATCTTGGCCTGCAGGCACTGGCGAAAACCTCAGGGAACGTACATCAAGCACCGTATTGGAGACGCTGGTTCATACTGTTAAATACTGAGGCCCCAGCAACTCTCTGGCGTGTGTCCCATGCCGATCACCGGACTAGTTTGCAGTCACTGCACCGATGCTGTTGATTTGGTGTCTCCGCTCAACGGAAGCACGCTTTTGGCGAGCACTAGCGCCGGAGAAGTAATCGTGGCGCTGCACACAAGGTGTGAAGGATTTTGGGCGGAAAAAAACGATTGCCGGACTTTGGTCCCGCTTAAGAAATTGCGTCGCACACACCCAAGCACCGCGGTGCACGCGCTCCGACTGGCTTCCTAACGATTCGCAAAAACTTTGACACAGGCTGGCGATGATCGGCGGGTTATTTTCCTGCGTCGGCTAATTCATCTGTAGCGGATGCTGGCTGGCCTGCTCATGATCGCGTTTCTTGCCGTAGCGGAAAGCCATCCATACACCCAAGGTCATGAATCCCAGAGGGGGAACGAGGAGGACGACGACGCCTTTGCTGATGGCGCGCTGGCCGTCTTTGGAGGTGGCTTTGGCGGTGCTGTAGCACATAGAGCAGCCCTGGCTGAATGCCGGAGCGCTGGAGAGCAGCCCGATCAGGGCGAAGAAGATGGCGAAGAGCGCGGAGCGGAGTTTCATGTTGGTCGCGTCTCGAAATGACGGCCCGATACTATCCTTTTCGACTGCAAGTACCTCGGCGGACAGCCAGAAATGGCCGTGCCACCAGTTGTCACTGCCTTATTTTACCCCCAACGAGATGATGCGCAGAGCGTCGGGGAAGAAAATCATCATGAGCGCGAGGCAGGCTACCAGGGAGCACATGGTGAGCCACTTCATGCGGGAGATTTCGTATTTCATGTGCATGAAGTAGCCGATGATCAGCGCGGCCTTTACAAGCGAGAGCCCTATCAGGATGGTGAGCATGCGCACGGCCGGCATGTTCTGGTAGGTCAAGTAGACCTCGACAGCGGTCAGGATGAGAAGCGCGGCCCATACGACGAAGAATTGGGTCATGCGGTGATGGCGATGTTGTTCGGCGACGCGTTCCGCGATGGCTTGTTGGAAAGCTTCCATGGGTTCGGCTCCTAGAGAATCTTGGCCGACATCAAATAGACCAGCGGGAAAATAAACATCCAGACGAGATCGACGAAATGCCAGTACAGGCCGGCGACTTCGACGTCGGCGGAGTCATAGACCTTGGGCTTCAGCCACAGAATTATTGCGCACACGATAGCGGCAACCAGCAAGATATGGGCGCCGTAATGAAAGGGACTGGAAGCAGGTGTGCCAAGCCAGGCGGCCAGCCAGAAGACCAGGAGGATGGGAATGAAGGTGCGCCGCAGGGCTACGATGCCGAGATAGATCACGCCGAGTGTGACGTGGAGCATGTGCATGCCGGTGAGGCCGAAGAAGGTGGCGGGGAATTGCGGGACGGTCTTGGCGACGTCCGCGAATTCGGTGGCGGTGGCGTGTTCTGCGAGTTTTGGAAATACGGGAAGGGTGAGGCCTTCGGCGATGAGGGTGCTCCATTCGCGGCCGTGCAGAATGACGAAACCCATGCCGCAGGCCATGGTGGCGAGCAGCCAGAGGCGCTGCTTCTTGGCGTCGCCGAAAACGGCGGCGCGGACGGCGAGGACCATGGTGAGAGAGCTGGTGAGCAGGAACGCGGTCATTACCGTGGCGTTGACGATGCTTTCGGAGTGAAAGGGCGTGGGCCAGTTGGGTGTAGAGATGCGGCCATAGCTGTAAGCGTAGAGGAGCGCGCCGAAGGTGAGGGAGTCCGAGAGCAGGAACAGCCACATGCCGATCTTTTTGGAATAGGTGCCGAATAGCGACGGCTCATAAGCCGCCGGAACATCCGGTAGGTCATGTGGCAGGGCCGCTTCAGACATGAGCTTGGCCTCCTTGCTGCGTTGCGCGGTGCGGGCCGAATCGAGAGTAGCGCTCGGCGTCGGCTACCGCGCGAATTTCATCAGGCAGAAAACGTAAACCCACAAGACCGCCATGAAATGCCAGTACCAGCCGGTGACGTCGAGAATGACGACCTGCGACGCGATCGGTTTGCGAAGTATTGCGGCTGCTCCTGCGAAGAGCAGCACGAGCACGGCGCCGAGCAGGTGGATGCCGTGCATGCCGGTTAGTAAATAGACGAAGGAGCTGCTAGGGCTGGTGGCGAGATAGAAGCCGGTAGCGGCGAGTTCACGCCAAGCCACCACTTGTCCTGCAAGGAAGGCCAGGCCCAAGGCGATTGTCAGCGCGAGCCAGGAGATTTGACTGCGACTCGTCCGTAAAGCTGGCGCCTCCGAGGCTGCGATTGTTCCGGCGGCCTCGCGTGCTGTTTGCCGGCGTGCGAGTTCCATCGTGAAGCCGCTCACCACAAGGACCAGCGTGTTGAGCAAGAACAGCGGCGGCAAGCGAACGGGAAGCCAGTCGTGGACCAGCGTCGCGGTGCTCGGGTCGATGGTCGGCAAGCCTTGTCGCACCAGGTAGGCGCTGGTGAACGAGACAAAGATCATGGCGATGGCGGACAAGGCGACGAACATGCCGAGGCGAGCGCGGCGCAAGCGTTGTGCGAATGCCGCGGAACCGTACTCGAACGGTCCGCCTTCGCCGCCGTCGTTGCCATGGCAGGGAGGGGCTCCGCCGCGGCGACCTGCGATTGGTTCGGCTTCGAAGGGAACGGTAGTAGGAACGCTCGCCATTCTTAGTGCACCGCCACGATCGTGGGATCGGTCTGCATCACGTAGTCCTTCGGCGCGCCGGGGACGCCGTATTCGTACGGGCCGTTGTAGACGACCGGCGTGTGGCCGCCGAAATTGTCGTGAGGAGGAGGAGTCGCGGTGGTCCATTCGAGCGTAGTGGCTTCCCACGGGTTGTCGCTGGCTTTTTTGCCGGCCTTCATGCTCCAGAAGAGATTGAATACGAAGATCAATTGCGCTGCGATGGTTACGAATGCTGCAAAACTGATGAACTCGTTGAGGGGAATCAGCTTTTCGAGATAGTGCAGGGTGGTGAATTGCGAATACCGACGAGGTTGTCCTGCCATGCCCGCGTAATGCATGGGCATGAAGATGCAGTAAGTGCCGACGAAGGTGAGCCAGAAATGTGCTTGCGCGAGGCGTTCGTTCATCATGCGGCCGAACATTTTGGGGAACCAGTAGTAGGTGGCGGCGAAGATGCCGAAGATCGAAGCGACGCCCATGATCAAATGAAAGTGACCGGTGACGAAAGCGGTGTCGTGCAAAGGAATGTCGAGCACGGGCTGAGCGAGGAACGGGCCGCTGATGCCACCGGAGACGAACAGGGACACAAAACCGATTGCGAACAGCATGGGCGACGCGAATCTTATGCGGCCGCCCCACAACGTGCCGAGCCAGTTGAAGGTTTTGATCGCGGAGGGAACACCGATGGCCATGGTCATGATGGAAAACGCGAACGCGGTGTACGGGCTCATACCGCTCATGAACATGTGGTGGCCCCAGACCATAAAGCCAAGGAGGCCGATGGCCAGGATCGCGTACACCATTGCTTTGTAGCCGAAGATCGGCTTGCGCGAAAAAACGGAGAGCAATTGTGAACACAGACCCATGGCGGGAAGGATCGCGATGTACACCTCAGGATGTCCGAAGAACCAGAACAAGTGCTGCCACAGCAGCGGCGAACCGCCTCTGTGGCCGACCATCTGGCCGTTGACGACGACTAACGGGACATAGAAGCTCGTTCCGGCGTTACGGTCGAGGAGCAGAAGAATTCCCGCGGAAAATAAAACGCCGAAGGCCAGCAGGCCGAGGATGGCAGTGACGAACCAAGCCCAGCAGGTCAGTGGCATGCGCATTAAGGTCATGCCTTTGGCGCGCATATCCAGGGTGGTGGTGATGAAGTTGAGCGCGCTCATGAGCGCGCCAATGCAGAACAGGGCGATGCTGATGACCCAGAGGTCGGCGCCGAGTGCTTCGCCGGGTCCAGCGGAGGGAAGTGCGCTGAGCGGTGGATAGCCGGTCCAGCCGTGAAGGGGCGCGCCGCCGGTGACGAAGAACGCCGACAGCATCACGACGAAGGCGAGAGCGGTGACCCAGAACGAGAGCATGTTGAGGACGGGGAAGGCCATGTCCGCGGCGCCGATCTGAATCGGCAGGAAGTAATTGCCGAAGCCACCTTGCGGCGCGGTGGTGAGCACGAAGAAAACCATAATGGTGCCGTGCATGGTCAGCAAAGTGAGATAAGTCTCGGGCTTGATTTCACCGATCAGGGGAACGGAGGCAGTCGGCCAGATCAAGTGAATACGCATCAGGAGGGACAGCAACATGCCGACCAATACGGCGCTGAGCGCGAGGAAAAAATATTGAATTCCGATGACTTTGTGATCGAGGCTGAAAACCCATTTCCGGATGAAACCCTGGGGAGCTGCATGCGCGTGAGATTCGTGGGCCGTGAATTCCCGGGTAGCCATTATTGTTTCTCCGCCTCCCGTGCGGCCAGCCACTTTTCATAGTCTTCCTGGCTGACAACCTTCAGCATGCCGTTCATCTTGTAGTGACCCAGTCCGCAGAGTTCCGCGCAGGTAAGTTCGTAGTCTCCCGTGGCGATGGGCGTGAAGTGCATGTGAATGGCGAGACCCGGGACGGCGTCCTGCTTGAAGCGCATGTTGGGGATGAAAAAGCTATGGATCACATCGTGAGCGCGCAAGATCACTTCCACTTCACGATTTACCGGGACATACATGACGCCGCTGACCACATCATCTTTGGAAGCCGCGTCGGTGGTATCCAGACCGAGCGCGCCTTCCCCGCCGATGCTGGGATCAATCAGCTCGGGCTTGGTAGCGCCGAATTTTCCGTCAGGGCCGGGATAGCGGAAGTACCAGGCGAACTGCATGCCGGTGACTTCGACTTGCGTGGCGTTGGAAACCGCCGGTCGAAATCTCTCGGAGGCCCAGATCGAGCCGCTTGCGAGATTCAAACCGATGAATAAAACAGCGGTGAGCAGCGTCCAGATTATCTCCAACTTGTTGTTGCCGTGAGAATAGTGAGCCGCAGTAGAAGCGGTGCCGCGCTCGCGAAACTTCCAGGCCAAAAATCCCAACGCGACTTGCGCCGCAATGAACACGGCGCCCATCAGAATGTAGGTCGTGGAGAAGTGATGATCAATGCCCGCGGCCGCTGCGGAAGCGCCCACAGGCAGCCACCAGGTCTTGGCAAGGAAGAAGTACGCGCTGATAAACGTGATCAGCCAGACGACAATCAAAATTACGAGGCCCATGTATGGCGACCTCCCAAGTTGGGTTCCGGGCCCTCCCCACTTGCGCAAAATGAATAAAACCCCTGAGAATCGGATGAGTGGGGATGGAACGGCCGGAGCATACCACAGGTCTTTGCGAGTGCAAGAGCGTTGTTGCGTGATCCTCGCGCCGTCCAGGTGTACGTGTGATAGCAATCAGACGATAGCAATCAGACTCGGCGCAACACGCCGAACATGTGTCGTCGAAATGAGGTCCGCAGACTTGCATTGACGCGGATATCTGTTTTGAGTAACATCGCCCCGGTTTTTCCGAGGGGGTCCCTGGGGATGTTAAGGACCTCGCGATGTTTCGTACGAAACTTTTTCAAACTCGGTGGGCCTGACGCGATCTTCACCGTCCTGCTTTATCCCTGTTCATTTCTACCTTGTGTTCGATGTTCTTCTCGAAATATTTTATTGATGAAAATATTTATTCGGGATTTTTGTACGGTGGAATTCAACTCAGGACCCTTGTTCGCGGCCCAAATCCTAGGGGGAAACCTGGCGGCGCAGTTCGCCGACATCACCAGCTAATTTCGAGAACCGTGTCCAGGAGGTACGCATGGCGGGCCCGGAGACCACGTCGGACAAACCGAATCCCCAAGCGGCCAAGTCTGCTGCCAGCGGCGGGGACCAAGCAACCAATTACGTTGGTTCGCCCGCTGTGGGTACGTCGAAAGCCGCCGCAGCCGCCGGAATTGCCGCCATCGGTCCAGACGACAGCCGCATCAGCATGCGGCGGCGGCGGTTGGTCTGGTGCGGGGTCACAGGATTTCTTGCCGCATGGTTCATCGCTTTCCTTCGTTTTTTTCTTCCGCGCACTCTGTTTGAGCCGCCCACGGTTTTCAAGATCGGATATCCCTCCGATTATGCGCTCGGCGTAGATACCAAATTTCAGCAGAAATATCGCATTTGGGTGGTGCGCGATCCGGACCGCTTGTTCGTGATTTACGCGCGATGCACACATCTGGGCTGTACGCCGGACTGGAAAGCCAGCGAGAACAAATTCAAATGCCCATGTCATGGCAGCGGCTACGACAGCGAAGGCGTCAACTTTGAAGGGCCCGCGCCACGCCCAATGGATCGTGCGCATGTAGACCAGAGTCCAGACGGCCAGGTGGTTGTGGACGTGTCGCGGTTGTATCAGTGGCCCAAGGGGCAGCCGAGCCACTTCAACGATCCCGGATCGTTCCTGCAGGTTTAACGCGGAGAGCAGCTGATGCCCGACGAGAAAAACGCAAGCGGGAAAAACGGAAAGACGACCGGGGTGGTGGAACGCATCACCAGCGGCGTGAAGGACGATATTGAATCGCTGCGGCTCGATCTGCCGGCCAAGGCCAAAGAGCAAGTCGACATCCTGAAGGCTCCGACAAAAACGCAGCTCTACACCTCGATTTTTCGGCACAAGCACGACGATACGCCGCGGAACCGGGCATTGGGCGTGCTATCAAACGTTTTTCTACATTTACACCCCGCCAAAATCAATCGCGACGCCGTGCGGTATTCCTACACATGGGGCATGGGCGGGATCACCTTCTACTTGTTTCTGGTGCTGACCTTTACCGGCGTGCTGCTGATGTTTTATTACCACCCGACGAAGGTCCAGGCATTTCGCGACGTTCTGTATCTGGAGCACGACGTTCCCTTCGGCAAGTTGCTGCGCAACATGCACCGCTGGGCGGCGCACTTGATGGTGATCGCCGTCGAGTTGCACATGTTTCGCGTGTTCCTCACGGGCTCGTACAAGAAGCCGCGCGAATTCAACTGGAATGTCGGGGTGATTCTGCTGGTGCTGACTTTGCTGCTTTCGTTCACCGGTTATTTGCTGCCGGACGACCAGTTGGGCTTCTGGGCCGTCACGGTGGGCACGAACATGGCGCGAGCCACTCCGCTGCTCGGGCATGAGGGCCCGTTCGGCTCGCAGTTAGGCATGACGCCATATAACGATGTCCGCTTTGGGCTGCTTGGGGGATCGATTGTTGACGCCAATGCGCTACTGCGCTCGTACATCTGGCACTGTATCGGCATACCCATCATCGCGCTGATTTTCATGGTCGTGCATTTCTGGCGGGTTCGCAAGGACGGCGGGATATCGGGTCCGGCACCAGTGATTCTCGATTCCGAGGTCAAAGAACCGAGGAAATAGCTCCGAGGAATAGCATGGATTGGAAACAACTGTGGGAGATCGGCTCGGCGCCCGACAACGTTCCGATCGTTGCGCTGATACCGTTGCTGGCATTCTACATTTATCTGGCGTGGCGCCAGGCGCACGCGAATGATCTGTTGATCGAACAGCTCGAAGGCGACGCCGCCCTAGCCAAGACACATCACCGCAAAGCGTGGCCCTTTCAAACCGGCTGGCAAAAGGAAATTCACGTCTGGCCCTTCCTGCTACGCGTGGAATTTCTCGCTGCCATCATCGTGACGATCATTCTGATGATCTGGTCGATCACATTGAACGCGCCGCTGGAGGAAC
>Ga0134124_10003539_pt1 | contig 12569 bp, 9 predicted proteins | sample KB304_FD_96880 | JGI IMG/M metagenome (GOLD analysis project Ga0134124, IMG submission 96880) | Terrestrial soil microbial communities without Nitrogen fertilizer from Kellogg Biological Station, Michigan, USA - KB3-0-4 | ecosystem: Environmental > Terrestrial > Soil > Unclassified ... | reverse complement strand
ACAGCGCTACGAAGTTGATCAGTTTCCCCACGAACGATTTTTCCCCTGACACAGAAGAGGGATAGATTTCCTAGTTTTTTAATCTGAACCTCGAGCATACTTCTCTGCCCTCACTCTCCGGAAAAACACTTCCCGTTTTTTGCTCAATCGGACGGACTCTTGTCGGCGCTAAGACTGGCGCAGAGACTCTTGCGTATGAGAATGACGAAGACGATCTGCTAGTGAGCGTGTTATGGGTTATGCGAAGCCTGCAAATATCCCGGTTGAGAATTTGCTGCACGATGATCGCGATCTATGGTTGGGCATCGCGTGAATTGAGAATCAGTTCAAATTGGCTTCCCGTGGAGAACGTGATTGACGATAATAGACACCTATGGTTTGACACCTTTAACCTCGCCAGAAAGGAAGGGCCATGATGAAACCTACTGATAAAGAGATAGCAAAGTGGGCAAAGATCAGAGGGCGTGGAATGTGGCATTTTGTTCTTTTGAAAGGAGCTTTAGCGTGGGGTCTGCTTGTCGCCGCATCTGGACTAGTTGCCACCTCCCTTTATAGCGGCTTCCCGAAAGTTTGGCTTGTCGTTGCGTGTTGGCTGATTTGTTCTGTGGCCGGAGCACTCGTGGGTTATGAGATCTGGCAACGAATGGAAGAAGCCTATCTTGAAAGACAAACAAAAACGTAGTCAGTCAACTATATTATCCCCCTCTCGAGCTCGCGGGTGATGTTGCACCGCGAACGAAAGGGCCAATAGGAAACTGCTTCGAATTACCGTTCAAGGTTACCGTCTCACGCTGGAGCCGAAAAACACTTCAAGGATCAAAAACATGAAACTATCTATTATCACCGTCATGTTTGTTACCTCAGTTGGCGCTCTTGTGTTGGCTTTACCCCTAAGTACTCACCTCCGCCATCATCGGCGCAGGTCTTGGCTGAAATAAACTTTGACTCTGCAATGCGGTCGATGAATCTTACCGTGCGGAGTTTGACAGGTGCGACAGAGAAAACAAATTTAAGAATCAGACGATGTCCGGATTTCGGAAGTGCAGCCAGGACAAGAACCGAGTAAGCGCGTTGTTGAAGTTTCCCAAGGGCGTAATATTCTTTGAGTCTAAACTATCACTGGATATCGATGGTTCCTGGAAAGCTTGCAACAGCGCCGGCGCAACAGATCAATATCCCACGTGGTTCAAGTGGAAACATCGATCTGGAGCGGCGGCGAACGTGGATGCAGACAAATACCCCTATGTTGCAATTCCCATTGCCCGCCCAGATGGTAGCAGCGATCGCGAATTCGCGAGAAAACCGGCGTCGGTAAAGGCGACCTCGGCGTTGTCGATTTTAGAGACAAGGTGGTACCGGTCTTTATCGCCGACGGTGGGCCTCATAACAAACTGGGTGAAGGCTCAACTGCATTGCTGAAGGCAATCGGGGAAGATCGCTGCCTACAGTGGAGCGATGGACACTGTGAGCGGGTCCATGATGTCAGTGTTCAAGGCGGTGTCTTGTTCTTCCTATTTCCTAACTCAGCTATACCTGATCTCACTCCGGAAATGCGCTGCAAAGGGTAACAGATGAGGCCCTACGTCGGTTCCAAGAATTAAAGACGGCACATTGATTACACTGCCATCGCACGAATACCAGAGGAAAAAATAATCCGTAACGGCTGTTTGTATGCGGACAAATAAAGCGTCAGAGAGGCACGTCCACGGCGGACGTATTTAGCGAACAACTCGAAACATTTTTCGCCGATTTTCCATACTGTTTGAGGAGGTAAGCGATGGCAATTCACAGAACTACAGTGCATCCCGTCGTCGGGACGGTAGAGTGGGAAACCGACAAGCTCGAGTCGGGTCATTCGATCAAGCTGCTGAACAATTTTGAGAAAAACATTGGACTCGTGCTGGTGCCGCAGTTGGAAGGGATCAACGATGTGAGGACCGACGCGTTACAAAAAGCAGGCGCCAAGTTCAACGGTAAACTGAAATTCTTCAAGCCGGCGCACGCGCAACTGTTAGCTGCCTTCGCGGAAATCGAAAAGGCTGGACTAAAAAAGCGGCTGGTCTCGATCGCGGGCTCGTTCAATCCGCGTCTTCAAAAAAAGAAGAATGGTGGCTTTGTACAAACTCCTTCGAATCATTCTTTCGGCACGGCCTTCGATATCAACTCCGATTTCAACCCGCAGGGCAAGAAGCCACCTGCTGTCGGCCAACCGGGTTCCGTGCGCGAGCTGGTGCCGATTTTTGAGAAGCATGGGTTCAGATGGGGTGGTACATTTCCGACACCGGACGGAATGCATTTCGAAGTTAACAAGATTCTGGCGAGCGACACCGTTACCGTGCCAAGGCCAGTCGAAGTCAGGCTCAATGGAAATCCGGTCGGCGTCCCTGCGATTCAGATTGAGGAGACAGTTTGGGTTGGCGTGAACAGCCTGATCACCCTCTTGGATAATCCGGACGATGCGGTGACGGACGAAGTGATCGCAACCGGGGCAGCACCGCCGACATTCACCGTTCGCATAAACGATCGCGAGCAAACGCTCGAGCGAATGGAAACGCAGGGCATCGGCTTCGTTCGCTTCAACGATATCCAACCGATGTACAGTATTCCGTTTAATTTTGTGGCCGGCGACAAAGCGCGGCTGGAGTTGAGTCTAGTTTAGTGCCTACCGTATGAACTTCCGACGGATCGGCGGTAGGCGAGAAGAGCGTCCGAACGTTCGAGAATCGTTTGGGAAATTGGGCCGCAGTTGTTACGGACGCGGTTCGGGATGTTGGAAACTCATGTTTACAGAGACGCTGCAGGTTAGAGCGCGTAGACGAAGTCGAGAATAGGCGGGAGAGAACTCTCTGAAATGCGGTTACGTGTGCTCTGCAGATTCGGTGCCAACGTCGCATTGTTTTGCAAGAGTTGGCGTTAAAGAGTGCGGGCGGTTTCAGAGACCGATACAGAAAGCTACAGTCGAAGCATGACAGAGAGTGCTAGCGTGTTCTCTTCGCTTGTACTCATCCCAAACCGCAAGGACTCAGAAAAATGGCTAATTCCCAACCTGATAAACCCGCTGCGATTGAGTTTCTGGCGAAGTTCGATACCACCGTCTTGGCTGGACTAGTATTTCTAGGTCTGGGAGGAGCAATTATCTCCTTCTACTATTCACATATACGGTATTTGCCTGACATCGAGTGGAGTCAGTCGATAGTCCATTTGGCGACGGCAACTCTCATCGGAGGTGGGTTCGCCACACTGTTCGGGCTTTCGCTTTTCCTTCCGGGTTGTATGTGGTCCGCATTTCTCCTCCGCGATGAAAAACTGACGGATGCCTTTTGGTTTCGCGAAACAGATGAGGATGAGGTTTGTCTTCGGACGCTTTTGCGCAATATCGGCCTTCCCTTTGGCGTTTTTGTGTTTGCTAATCACCTTGTTCTGCTTGGCTCTGAGAAAAGTCTCGAGAGCTCGCTTTTATATGTGTACGGGTTTATTGGTGCGATTCTATTAATACCCATGGGGTTTTGGATAAAGCACAATCTCGAAGGCCTCCTTAAGGACAAGGAAAAGGATCTCGGCACGGACAAAGAGCGACGTTTCTTTAAGTACATCACCTGGTTCCTGGTTTCGATCGTTGTAAGTCAGTTTTCGATGTTGTTGATCTATCTATTCTCGGGGAGACCAACAGGTACAGCGTTTTGGATAACCACGATCTTTTGCGTTCTTGGGGTATTAGTCTCGAATCATTTCGTTGCAATCCATTATGAAAAGAATCGCGTGCAATCGGTTCTGGTTTCACTTGTAATCGCAGGACTCTTGCTTTTCATAGCAGATCGTAATTCAAACCTCTCGCTTCAGGTATTGGCTTTCTTTGGTTTAGGCGAGAAGAGCGCTAGCGTCGACTTGCTGCTTACTAAAGAGGGAGCAGACTCCAGCGAGACGTTAGGCCTGCATGAGCGCTGTATGCCAAAATTGAAAGAACGACTATGTGATGTGCAGGTTCTGTCCCGTCTTGGCAATGAATATCTATTAAAAGCTGACGACCACACCTTTACACTTCCCAAATCAGCCGTGATTTCTCGAATTTCGAGACCGCCAGCGCCCGACGAAAAGAAATAAACTACTTCGTTCGTGGATCCATCGGTAGATTTGCTGAGCGAAACTCGCGTGGTCCAAGAAATTTTGTCACGCTGTAAAGCAGTAATTAGTATGCTAGCCATGACCACAACAGTGAGCGAAATGTGTTTTTGGGCGGACAACATTGCAGATTCTCCTTTTATATTAGGTAAGAGATACATTCGCTCGATCCCGGCTACCCGCTTCAGCCGCCGCCTCGCTGTTCTTTGCAATACGGACACTCTCACCAAAGAAAACAATTCGATGACAGCTACCGAGTTTCATATGACCCTCTGTTCCTAATGACATCCTTCGTAAAAACTTTCCGCTGCACTCAGGTACGCAGCCCTGAGCAGTTGGAGTTGGAACGCAACATGTTGTTCTTTATTTCTTTCCTGATGCGAAAGACGCGCAGTCGTAAGGCGTTGATTCGCAAGCCGAATTGCTGGGCCAGTGCCCTACGCTGGACGATTTTGTTTCGCTTACTCCCACTGTAATAACTCAGGATAAGTTCGCGATCGGACTTCGGAATCGCGCTTAGCGCTTCGTCCAGGCGCAGGAGCATATTCTCTAAATTCTCGTCGTTGGCACTTGGTTGGTGGCACAAATTCGAGTTCAAGGGAGCAGTTCTGATTTTACGCTGGTACTCAAGATAGATTTTCTTCGCCACTCCATAGATATAAAGAGCGGGATCCCCCATGAATGTGTCAGTGAGATATACCAGCTTTTGTGCGACACGCTCAAAAGTCGCATCTGCGAGATCCTCGGCAAAGACGCATCTTCGCGACCTGAACATCACGATCAACCGACCGCGAATGTCTTCGTACTTGCGGCCGGCCGCTTCCGAATTCGGGCCGAGCCAACCGAGTAACTCGTCAAAATCGGCCGCATTGGTCCACCCGCTGGCCGCGTGTAGTCGGCGGGTCGAGGGTTTGGCGGTATTGCTCCGGACCTCAGGTTGGCGGGTTTGGGGCGAAGCGTGAAGGCTTGCCGCCAAATCAGTCGTTGTTACGTTACACTGCCTATTCATAGTACCTCCAGGTTTTCCGTAGGCAGACCGATTGATCTTCGCGTTAGACACACGCGTATCGTTCAGGCAGTCAGCCTGTCTGCCTAACATTGGTTAATGGGAATTCTGGCTCGGGCGGTTAGAAGACGCCGGCCAGCCTCAGTAGATCCTCAAGTTCAAACTTCCCGGGTGTGGATCCCAAAGTAGGTCTCCAATGTGGATCGGACAGAATTGAGTCGCTGCTGTTACGCAGGATGCCGATGAGAACCTCAGCAACGATTGTGCTGCCTACCGGTCCAAGATGGTATCCCCGGCTGTAATACGCAGCCTCGGCCAGGATGTAGAACCAGAGCGGAGTGCGTTCCAAAAAACTAGTCTTCAGAAGAATATCGTTCTGGTTCGCTATCTTCGCGCCCACGCTTAACATTTGCTCTGGAGTCAGGGGAAGTATGCCCTGCGCCGCCATGGCCTGGGCAACCGCCTGCCCTGTCGGTAATCTGAGAATGTAACCTCGCAGCAGATTTCTGACAGCGAGATTCGGTTCGGGATCGCCAGGGCCTAATTGAGCCGGATTCAATTCGAGTAAAGGCTTTACCAGCGCGGTATCCATTGGTCTGGGGAAATGATTGCGATCCTCACTCCCCAAAAAAGCAGTCCAGTCGATGACCCAGTCAGCAGAAATAGGCTGGCCAGCGTTTGAAAATATTGTGCCTAAAATCCCAGATACTTGAAACCTATTTGAATTCGGATAGCTCAGTCGCACTTTGCTGTGTCCAAATCTAAAGGCCGCTACTGAAAACTCCAGAGGCATGAAGAGAGACTTAGACGAGGGATTGAAGAACTTAGGCCCGTGATATCGGATTTTCTTGACGATATTCGGATCGGCTATGCGTTCCAAAAAATCGTCAAGCACGATCCATTGATAATGCTGTCTGAGAAGCCTTCTCGCCTCTCCAAAACGCAGTCCGCGATCTACCAGAGCATTGTGAGCCCTGAGGAAAGCGACATGCAGTTGCGCCAGCACGACATTCTCGTCGTCCCTCGGATCGCCAATCAGTGCCCTTCCCTCGTCATCTCTGGGCAGGTCGTTATAAATATCCTTGGTGGGTGGCAAACCTCGCCCTGTAGGATCGCGGTGAACCTTGTCAACCAGCAGCTTATCGGGATTAATCGGATCCTGAGGAGCCAGCTTACCGTCAGGATTAGGACCATAAACATTGTCCAGATCCAGATTGGGTGATCTCGAATTGATAATGTTCCTGGCCAGCGCGCTCGGGTCGATTGGATCAGGATAATCTTCAAGCTTGATGTTCATCGAGCCGCGCTCGAGGGTGATATCGTGATCCACGAACTGACCGAAGAAAGTGTAGATTGTCGGCACAGGAACACCCGGCGCCTTAAGATCGTCAGGATCGTTTAGACCGACCGGATCCTCCATTCCCTGTTCACCCAGCCTTCGGAGGTCATCAACTGTCGTGTGAGATTTTTCCAGGAGGTTTCTCGGATCATCTTGCAACTCCGGAAACATGTACCCAAACGACCACGTGAAGTAGAGTGAACTACGCGACGTTGGAGTGAAGGGAGTTGCCTCGGCTTGAACGTGCTCTGGCTCTAGCGGCAGCACACTGCCATGTTTAATTATTGTCATAGATTCCTTCCCATCGAACCTCGTCTCACATTTCAGGTCTAGAAATCTTTAAGACCTTAAAAGGTAACGAAATTCATTTGTATTAGCCGCACTGCTGTTTGCTGAAACTCTCCCACTATTGCCGGTGTAGAACGAGATCATCCCTTACATTCTTGAGCGAGTATTGGTGGGCACCAAGGCTCGATGCCCGCCTTTAGGTGAGATCACCGGAGAGACTCAAGAATTCTCGCACGATCGGGTTTCTCGAAGAGCGGTTCGCCCAGTTTTCGTTCTATCTCGGAAAGGATCGCTTGCCGATCCACTGAGCCGCGGAGGGCGGCCGCGAATTGCTTCGTGGTAAAGCTGAAGCCAGACGCACCTTCAGCCTCCAATGCCTTGAAGATCTTTTCGACGCGGTTCCCACGATTCGCAAATTGCTCGTCCATGTACTCGTTAGGGTTCAGGGTAGCCTGCAAGGGCCCGGGGACCACCTGCACTCGAGCCAGCTCGCCATCCATAGCCACAAAATCCTCAAATCCCTTGATCTGATTCGTCCAAGGCACGGCGGTCGGCTCAGACGCAGGTTGTAGCAAGGTTACACCGAACACTCCCAGTGAATCGTTTGCGCCACTAGTAAAGAAATGCGCCTGCGTAACCGGGCGGCTGAACAACCACTCGAAAACACCCGGTTCAGTTGGGTCGCCAGCTGTGCCGCTGATACAAAATTCGATGAAATCCACCATCCTTATGGAGGATCTTAGGCAATACCCGAGGACTTCAAAGTTGTCCATTTTTTTCTCCTTTTATTAGAACGCGAGTTTCCTCGTTCTGTCGTGACTTCCAAGTGCGCTGTGCGAACAGCCGTTTTCGAACACCGCGGAGTCTACCTCCCAAAGTTGCCATCTGTCTTAAAAATCAAATAGTATTGCGCGAAAAATCCGGTAAAATTTTCCCAAAACCCGCTAAAGGATCCACCCCTTGAAAGTTCGCAAAGACGAAGAATATGAATTTGGTTGTTATCGTCTGAATGCAAACGAGTGCAAGTTATGGCACGGCACTGAAGAGATCAAATTACGTCCCAAGCTCTACAGCCTGCTGCTGATGTTCCTTGAACACCAGGGGCAGATGCTTGAAAAAGAGGAGTTGATGCACGCCTTGTGGCCCGACTCCATCGTCGAAGACAGCAACCTCACGGTGAACGTCAATGCTTTGCGCTCGGCGCTCAATGACGGAACATATATTGAAACGGTATCCAAACGCGGTTACCGTTTCGTGCCAGAAGTACGGGTCGTGGTGCGCGGCGCTTCGCGCACACAAGCGCCGACCGGCGCCGCCGATCTGATCGATCCCCCGGGCGGCGCATTACCGCTTCATTCTCCTTTATATATCTCGCGGCCTGCGGACGATGAGTTTTGCCATGCAATTGCCCGCGGCGACAGCATCGTATTAGTCAAAGGCGCCCGCCAGGTTGGTAAAACCTCGCTGCTCGCCAGAGGACTCGAAGCTGCACGAGTACTCGGCGCCACTGTTCTGCTGATTGACTTCCAGCATTTCGGCGAGGAGGCGTTCGAGAGTTCAGACAAGCTGCTGTCGGCAATGGCCGAATTGATTGCTTATCAGATGGAGTTACCGGTGCAACCGCATCAAAGCTGGAACAGTCACCTCAGCCCCAACAGCAACTTTGAACGGTTTGTGAAACGCGACGTGCTGGCGTCCGATGAATGTCACTTCGTGCTGGCGCTGGATGAGGTTGACCGGCTCTTCAATCAGGTTTACGCAAGTGAAATTTTTGGCCTCGTTCGTTCCTGGCATAATTTGCGAGCCTTAAAACCAGACGGACCATTCATGCGACTAACCATCGCCATTGCCTACGCGACCGAGGCTCACTTGTTCATTTCGGATCTGCATCAATCGCCTTTCAATGTCGGAACACGATTGGCCCTGGAGGATTTCACCGCAGAACAACTGGCCGAGTTGAATGGGCGGTATGGTAATCCCCTGACAGACAATGACCGGATTTTGAGCTTCCAGCAACTCATCGGCGGCCATCCTTATCTCTCGCAGCGGGGTTTGTATGAACTATATCAGAAGAGAGTTGATCTAGCCGCGCTGGAACAAAATGCAGACCATGATGACGGACCGTTCGGGGACCATCTGCGTCGTCTGCTCGTCTCCTTGAGTCTGGATCCAGGACTGTTGGGAGAATTGCGCGCCTTTCTGTTGTCGGGTTCTACCTTATCCAACAGCGCTTTCTATCGGTTACGTAGCGCGGGCGTTCTCTCAGGAGAGACTGCCGCTGAGCCACGGCCGCGCTGTGAACTCTACGTTCGTTATCTCAAAAAACACTTGTCATGAGCGCTGTTCGCCTCGCCAACTCCTCCGAGTTCTATGTGGTGGGCGGAACTATGGGACCAGACTCGCAGTCTTACGTGATGCGCGACTCGGATGAAGAATTGTACCAGGGTCTGTTAGCGAACGAGTTTTGTCACGTATTGACGTCGCGGCAGATGGGTAAGTCATCTCTGATGTTGCGGACGGCGGCGCGTTTGCGGAAAGCGGGAATCGGAGTCGCGGCGTTAGACCTGACAGGAATTGGAACGAATCTTACGCCGGAGCAGTGGTACAGCGGCCTGCTCATGCAACTGGGTGACCGGCTCGATCTGGAGCCCGAGTTGCTCGACTTTTGGTGGGCCAACGTTGCGCTCGGACCGATGCAGCGATGGGTAAGTGCCCTGCGAAAGATCGTGCTGCCTCAACGCCCGGGGCGGCTGGCGATCTTTGTCGACGAAATTGATGCGGTCGCAAGTCTCAATTTTTCTACGGACGAATTCTTTGCCGGAATCAGAGAATGCTACAACCTTCGCAACGAGGATACGGACATAAATCGGCTGACATTCTGCCTGCTAGGCGTCGTCAATCCCGCTGACCTGATTCGCGATACTCGCACGACCCCATTCAACGTCGGCCGGAGAATTGAGCTGACCGATTTTAAGGTCGCAGAAGCGCTGCGGTTGGCAGACGGCTTGGGACGCGACGATTCCGAGAATCACGCGTTGCTGAAACAAATCATGTACTGGACCAACGGGCATCCATATCTCACGCAACGCCTCTGCCAGGCAGTTGCCGAGAACGCCGCGCAAGGAGTACTAGGCAACATCGATGAATCGATCGAACGGATGTTTGTTTCCAAACAAGCCCAGGCGTATGACGACAACTTGATCTTTGTCCGCGAGCGTTTGTTGCGAAGCGGTGCGGACGTCACAGCATTATTAAATCTGTATGCGCGTGTCAGGCGCAGAAAGAAAGTCGCCGATGACGATTCGCAGGCGGTACGGATTCTGAAATTGTCGGGCATTGCTCGTGCTGAAGGTGGACTTTTGCGCGTTAGCAATCGCATCTATGAACGCGTCTTCGATATTCGGTGGATTAGGCAAAACCTGCCTGGCGCTGAACTTAGACGACAGCGCGCTGCTTTCCGGCGCGGCGTCCTCCGGACCGCCGCGGTGGCTGCCCTTATTCTGGCGATCATGGCTACTCTGGCGGGCGTAGCTTTTCGACAGCGCAACCTGGCGCGAGCACAAGCAGCCCTAAACCGGCAGTTGTTGTACGTAGCGAGCATGAAGCTGGCGAATCAGGAATATGAAAACGCTAACATCGCTCGAGTTGAGCGTCTGGTTGAAGACACAAGGCCGCTGCCGGGAGAAGAAGATCTGCGCGGGTTCGAGTGGTTTTTGTTTTGGCGCTATGCCCATTCTGAAATGGTGCGCATTCAAGAACCTGGCCAGATCGCCAGCGCCAAATTCTTCGACGGCAACGACACGATCGGCATTGCGGAATTGATACCCACAATGAGCCGGCAAAAACGCGCATATATGATCAAGCTTTATGATCGAAGATTAGCGAAAGAGACGCTGTCGTTCGAAGTGCCGGCCGGGACAAATTTCATTATCGCCGTTTTTTCACCTGATAATAAATATGTGGCAACTGATGCCCCTGACAAATCAGTCGCCCTCTGGGATCTTGCTTCACAGCAACAGGTTCACACATTTTTGGGATCTGGGAATGCAGTGAGCGCCTTGGCTTTTTCGGCCGATCAGAAGTCACTAGCCGGCGCCTTCACCGACGGCAACTTCAGGGTGTGGGATCTGAAAACAGGCACACAAAAGTTCGAAGGATACTCCGAGGTAGAGAGACCAAGTATCGCTTTTTCACCGGACGGCAAGTATCTGGCAGTGGCGATGACGGAATACATCACGAAGATTTTCGATATCGCGACGGGAAAACCCGTTCGCACTGTCTTTTTTCCGAAAGGCCCCGCGGCTCTGCTCTTCTTCTCGCCTGATGGAACCAAATTGTTTGCAGCCACGATTGAGGGATACATCTACTCCTGGAACCTTCCCGTTGGAGAGTTTCTGGATTTCAAGGAGAGACACGCGAGCGAAGTGATGTCATTTTCGTTTTCCCCCGACGGAAACACGTTAGCAACCAGTTCCGTCGACCGGACGATAAAACTGTGGGACGTCGACACTGGAACATTGCGTCGCACACTGCTCGGACATGGTATTTGGGTAACCTCGGTTCACTGGTCGATGGACGGCCAGTATCTTTTGTCTGGTGACCGTGATGGCATGGTCAAAATGTGGGACCTGAATCTCAAGGAGATGCCCGTTTGGCCCCGGAACAACCCGCTTAAGATAACGGGGATAACCTTCTCACCCACGAACGAGTTGATTGCGATCGGACGCGGTGTTGATGGAAAGCTAGGTCTATGGAACCTTTCCGAGGGACAATGGGAAGCGTCACTGGACGCCACCAGTGATGTTATCAGTACGGCTTTTTCGCAGGATGCGACTATGGTTGCCGTAGCCATCGAACCACAAATTAGAATTTACCGAGTTCGCAGTGGAAAACTAATCAGCACTTTGGAAGCGCCGGCAAAGGACGCTTACAGTTTGGATTTCTCACCTGACGGGACGAAGCTGCTTTCCGGAGACAGACACGGCAACGTCATTATCTCGGACGTGTTCAGCGGACGTCAGAATCGCCGGCTGGACAGCGGCAACATATATTATCGTGCGGTGTTCTCATCTGACGGAAAACTAATCGCTTCGGCAGATCAGGATGGAAAAGTCAGAATCTGGGACGTTGGTTCAGGCCGGATTATCAGGACACTGTTGGGTCACACGGCGCCCGTCAAGTTGATAAAGTTTTCGCCGAATGACCAACTCCTGGCGACGGCCGCCGAAGACAACAGCGTGAGGATATGGGATCCGGCGTCAGGCAAAGAGTTGAGTCGAACCCAGTCTGAGTCTGTCCAGCGCTTGGCTTTTAGCCCGGACGGCAGGCGGCTTGCTACGGCAAGTCAGGACGGGGCCGTGGTGCTTTGGAACTCAGACGGCATGCAGAACGTCATCACTTTAAGAAGGGACGGTCCGGCGCCAACTTCATTAACTTTCTCCGCCGACGGGTTGAGTCTTGCTGTCAGCGATGAAACGGGTGATGTTAGGGTTTGGCAAGGAAGCCAGCCACCTTCCTGACACCTTCAGGCTTGAATCAAGCGTGACGCATTGGGTTACCGACCTTCGGTCTTGCTGGACGATGCGCATAACCCAAGCAGTTAACGAATGGCCACAATTGACGGCGAGCGATCGATTCCCAAAACGAGCGCTAAGTTCCGTTGAATTACAAAGTCGCTCCTCTTTCACCGCGATAGGCTTTGCCTCAAAAGTCCCTCTCATTCACACCGGGCTTTAGCCCGGTGGAAAGACAGTGACATTGTTGAGAAACCATTTTAATGGTTTCCTTAGCAAACCAAGGGAAACCGTTGAAACGGTT
>Ga0134124_10003538_pt1 | contig 12572 bp, 15 predicted proteins | sample KB304_FD_96880 | JGI IMG/M metagenome (GOLD analysis project Ga0134124, IMG submission 96880) | Terrestrial soil microbial communities without Nitrogen fertilizer from Kellogg Biological Station, Michigan, USA - KB3-0-4 | ecosystem: Environmental > Terrestrial > Soil > Unclassified ... | reverse complement strand
CTCGCGGCACGCTTCCCTGCGCTGCGTGGCGTGGATGAACGAAACCCGCACCAGCGCCTCGTCCGGCGCCACCATCGAGAAGCGCGGCTCGGTCGAGAAGTAGGCGAGGATCGCCATCAGGGGAACGTAGAGCGCGAATTGCGCTGCGATGCGCAGGGCCTTCATGCGGTTCCTCCGAGGCGCACCATTTCGGGCGCCGGACGAGGCACGAAAGCGTCGGCGAAGCAGTCATCGGGGCCGAGGCCGTGGGCCGTGAAGGCAGGGTGCGCGGCCTGCACCATCGCCGCAGAGCCGCACGCGTACACCTGGTAGCCGCCGAGATCGGGGAAGTCAGCGAGGATCGCCTGGTGCACGAAGCCGGTGCGGCCCGTCCAGTTGTCCTCCGGCGCGGGTTCGGAAATCACCGGCACGAAGCTGAAGTTGTCGTGCTCGCGCGCCCACTTCTCGGGCAGCTCGCGCAGGTAGAGGTCGGAGGGGCGCCGCACGCCCCAGTACAGGATCATCCTGCGCTTCATACCGCGGCTGAAGGCGTACTCCAGCATGCTTTTCACCGGCGCGAAGCCGGTCGAGCCGGCGACGAAGATCATCGGCTTTTCGGAGTCCTCGCGCAGGAAGAAAGACCCGGCGGGCCCCTCGAAGCGCACCCGGTCGCCCGGGCGCATGCGCTCGAAGACATGCATGGTGTAGCGCCCGCCCGGGATGCGGCGGATGTGGAGTTCGATGCGGTCATTGACCGCCGGGGCGGTGGCGAACGAGAAGCTGCGCTTCTCGCCATCGTCGAGGAGGATGTTGATGTACTGGCCGGCGTAGAAAGCGATGCGCTCGCCGCCTTCGAGCTTGAGGATCACCTGCATCACGTCGGGCGCGAGCCGGTGTATGGTCTCGACGCTCGCCGTCCAGGGCCGCGCGGCCGCTGTGCCCGGCGCCTTCGCCGGCACGTATTCGATCTCGACGTCCTCGCGCGGGGTGCACACGCACGGCAGGATCGTGCCGGCGGCGCGCTCGGCCGCGCTTAGCACGCCGGGCTGGTACGGACCGAATTCGACCGTCCCGGAGCGCAGCGTCGCCTTGCATTCGCCGCAGCCGCCGTTGCGGCAGTCGAAGGGGAGCGCAATACCCTCGCGCAGGCCGGCGTCGAGCAGGGTCTCGCCTGCACGCACCGCGACGATGCGATTGTCGGGACGCACCAGCATATAGCGCTCCGCGCCGCGCTTCTTCGGCGGCAGCCAGGGCAGCAGTAAGAACAGCGCCGTCGCGCCACCCACGAGCAGCCATACCTCGCCCGGCGTCCAGCGATATAGGAGCGCGAGCACCGGCAGATAGAACCAGTCGAAGCCAAGCTCTGCAGATCCGGTTCCCGATTGGCTGACAGCCGGTTTAACGACTGCAAGCACGATCAGCGCGACCGTCAAGGTCAACATGATCGGCAGCGGCGGCGAGGTGCGCGCCTGGGGCACGCGCTGCGTATGGATCCAGAGCAGCGCGAGCACCGCCAGCGGCACGCCGATATGGATGAACGAAAGCAGGGAAAACAGCCGATCGTTCACGTTCTGCTCGAAGATGAAGTTGCGCACAAGCGTGCCGTTGAACACCGGCAGCCAGTCGAGCCATTCGGCGGTGGCGATCACCGTGAACTTCGCGAGACGGTCCCAGGGCAGCATGTAGCCATTGATGCCGGCGACGTACACCAGCCACAGCAGCACCAGGCCGCTTACCCACGAGAACCAGCGAAAGCCCCGGTAATGATCGAACGCCCAGTGGCGCGTCATATGGAGCAGCATCGTCAGCACCACGCCGTCGGAAGCGTAGCGGTGCACCGAGCGCAGGACGCCGCCCGCCCAGGGCTGGCCGTGCGTAAGCGCCTCGACCGACGCCGAGGCGCCGGTCACGCTGGTCTCGAAGAAAGCATAGAGATACAGCCCGCTCGCGACGATCAGCCATATCAGGTAGTACGAGATCGAGCCGATGTAGTAGAGCGGATTCAGCTTCTCGCCGAAGGCGAGATTGAACAGCCCCTCGACCTTCACGAAGCACCATTGCAACAACGCCTGTATGCGCCTGCGCACTCTTCGATGCTAGGAGGCCGGCTCGGCTTCGGATTTGATGTGAGTCAACTTCCGGCGGCGCCATTCCCACGCGACGAAGCCGATGCCGCCGAGCATGACGCTCGCGCCGACGAGGAGCTCGATCAGCACCACGTAGTTGAGGCGATAGCGGCCCGCGGCGGGGTCGTAGACGGTGCAGAGAAGCTTGAATTTCTCCCAGGCGCCTTCGAGGCTCGCCTGCTCGACGGGGGCGTTCTGCGCGAGCTGCAGCAGCGGGCCGACGAAGAGCGGTGCGTCGAAGGCGTCGCCATAGACCTGGCGGTACACGCGGCCGTCGCGGTCGAGGATGCTCACCTGGAGCAGGTGGTCGAAGCCCGCCGCGGTGGGCTGGTAGCGAAAGCCCAGATCCTTCGTGAGCGCATCCAGTGCGCCAGCGTCCGGGGTCAGAAATAGCCAGTCCGGCGAGGCGATGCCGAACTTGCGCGCGAAGGCGCGCATCGAGGTCGGATCGTCGAAGGGCAGGTTGAAGCCGATCGTCGCGACGCGGAAGGTGCCGGGGCCCAGGGTGCGCTCGGTCTCCTGGACTGCCGTGGCGAGGAACTGAGTCGCCGCCGGGCAGACCTGGGAGCAGCCCGTGTAGATGAAGTTAACGACCAGGGGCTTGCCGCGCAGCTCCGTGAGGCTCACCGCACGGCCGGTGGAGTCGACGAACCGGTAATCGCCGATCTGCCGGCCGATGGCCGCCTGACTTTCTTTCAGGGCGAGCTTTTCGTCGAACGCCCCAACGTTGAAAGAGGCGGCGGCGAGGAGAAGAAACTTAGAAAAGCGCCACATCGGCCATTGCTCCGAGGAGCACCGCCGAGAGCTGAACCAGCGAGGCGAGGAACGCCCTGCGGGCGGTCATCCGCCCCGGCCGGCGCACGAGCGCATGGCAGCGGACGAGGAAGAACGCGCCGCCGGCGCCGGCGAAAGCGGCGTAGACGAAGTGCAGGCCGATGAAAGCGGGAACGAGGGAGGCGAGCACCAGCAGCCACGCGCTCGCACAGATCGCCTTGGCGGCACGCGCGTCGCCGACCACGACCGGCAGCATCGGCACCCCCGCCGCCGCGTAGTCGCGCCGGCAGACGATGGCGAGGCTCCAGAAGTGCGGCGGGGTCCAGAGAAAGAGCACCACGGCGAGCGCGAGCGCCTCCGGGCCCGGGGCAGGCGAGACTGCCGCCGCGCCGGCGAGCACGGCAAAGCTTCCCGCAAGGCCGCCGACCACGATGTTCCACCAGGTGCGGCGCTTGAGCCATACCGTGTACACCACGCCGTAAGTGAACGCACCGAGGAACACGTAGGCCGCAGCGACCCAGTTGGTGGAAAGGGCGGCCGCAAGCACCGAGGCGGCCAGCATGGCCGCGATCACCCACAGCCAGAACGGCCCGTGCCGGAGCACGCCGGTGACGAAGGGGCGCTCGTGCGTGCGCGCCATGCGCGCGTCGATGTCGCGCTCGACGTACTGGTTGAACGCACCCGCGGCCGCCGAGGCGAAAAGAACCGCCAGCACCAGCGCCGAGGTCTTGCCGAAGCCGGGTGAAGCTCCTCTTTCCACGGCAAGGCCTGCGGCGGCCGCGACGGCAATCGCGACGCCGATCCGGACTTTGAAGAGATTAAGGACCGCTTTCACGTCGCGTGTTTCCTTACTTGAGCGGCCAGACGGTCGACAGGTACTTCCAGTTGACGAAGTAGTACAGGACGAACGACACCAGGAACACCATCGCCAGCGCGAAGGTTCCGGGCGCAATCATGCCCGCCGAGCCATGCCCGGCGATGACCGGCCCCGCCGCAGGCACGACACGCGGCGCCATGCCGTCGCGGGCGCGCACGTGCTGGAAGCCCGGGGTCTGGATCTTCTTGCCGAGGAATACCGACCACACGGTGATGAGGAGATACATGCCGCCGCCGACGATGGCGATGAGCCCGCTGATCCCCGCGAGCGCCATCATCAGCCAGGCCGCCCCCGGGAACTCGTAGGGAAAGGCGTTGCCGGCGAAGCCGATGTCCCAGTGCCTGCGCGGAACGCCTAGGGTACCGGCGCCCATGAGGAACAGCGCCACGCCGCCCATCGCGAGCCCGAAGACGTACGGCTGGTACTTGGCCATCGTCGGGAATGCGAGCTCGCGGCGGAAGAGCACCGGGATCAGGAAGTAGGTGAGCCCCATGAAGGCGAGCGTGGTGCCGATCACCACGGTGGCGTGGAAGTGTCCCGGCACGTAGATCGTGTTGTGGATGATGAGGTTGAGCTGCTCGGTGCCCATCATCACGCCCGAGATGCCGCCGAGGAAGCCGAAGCCGACGAGCGAGATGAACATGGCGGAGAAGCACGGGTTGCCCCACGGCGCCTTGCGCAGCCACTCGAACAGCCCTTGGGTATAGCCCTTCTTGCGCTGCGCCACCTCGATCGAGCCCGGCACCGTCAGCCCGTGCACCATGGAGGCGAGCACCGCGAGGTACATCGCGTAGCTGGTGTTGAAGATCTTCCAGTTGGAGGTGAGGCCCGGGTCGGCGAGCAGGTGGTGCGCGCTCGCGAGCTGGAGGAAGAAGATGTAGAGCAGGAACGCGCTGCGGCTCACCTTCTCCGACATGGGCTTGGCGCCGAACACGATCGCCGCAATGGCGTACCAGACCGAGACGTGCGCCGCCACGTTCACCTGCTGCGACGAGTGCCCGAAGGCCCACCACACCGTCTTGTACATGAGCGAGTCGATGTACGTGACCAGGCCGACCGACCAAAGGAAGGTCGGGATCAGGATGATGGCGCCGGCGGCGATGGTGAACACCGCGATGATCGCGGCGGTGATCGCGCCGAAGGTGACCAGCGGCACGGAATTGCGGTAGGTCCGTTCGGCGCGCGCCACCACCAGCGTGCCGAAAAACACGAAGCAGGCGATGAGGGCGCCGACCGCGAACAGGATCAGGCCGAGGTAGAAGGTCGGGTGCGCTCCCATCGGCGCGTAGGAGGTGAACATCACGCTCGAGTCGCCCCGGAACACCGAGTAGTTGTTGACCAGTGCGCCCACGACCATCAGCCAGAACCCGGCCCAACCCATGGCGGGCGTGGCGAGGCGGCACTTGAGCAGCGTCGAGGCGGCGAAGTACAGCACCGCGATCTCGAAGAAGATGATCCAGAAGATCAGCATGTTGATGCCGTGCGCGGTCAGCACCTGGTAGAACCGGTCGGGCGGCAGCAGGTGCACCGCCTGCCAGCGGGTGAGCACGACGCCGATGGCGAGCAGGCCGCCGATCAGCAGGGAGACCACTGCCGCAACAGCGTTCCAGCGCATCAGCTTGTCGGCGGGCTCGTGGAACACCAGGCCCGTGCCCGGGTCGGTTCTGAACATGCGGTTGACTGTCATTTTGATTCTCTCCCTACTTCACGACGTACAGCCGGCTCGCCATCGTGTGATGGTTGATGCCGCAGTACTCGTTGCAGAGGATCGAGTAGGTGCCGGGGTGGGTCGGCGTCAGCGTGACCACGTGCTCGTAGCCGGGGTGCACCTGGATGTTGATGTTCTCCGGCTGCAGCGAGAAGCCGTGCAGCCAGTCCATCGACATGAGGTGGATGCGGTAGGACTTGCCGGCCTCGAGCTCGAGCATCGTGTACCAGCGCCAGAGCTGCGCGATCAGGTACACGTCGCTTCCCGCGGGTGGGTGCACCACCGGCACCTTCAGGTTGTCCGGCCCTTCCTCGCGCACCTTGTGCTTGGCGATGATTTCCTCGGCCTTCTTCGCGAAGTCAGCGGGCTTGGCGCGGTAGGCCTCGTTCGCCAGGTTCTGCTGCCCGTAGAGGTGCCAGTACGGCATCATGAAGAACATGATGAGGCACCACACCAGCGCGATCACGATCCAGATGAGCTCGGTGCGCTCGAGCGGTTCCTTCCACCACACGCGCTCCGAGGTCGATGAAATGGTCATGGCGGCTCCCGGGCTCGTTTTATTTCGCGATCGGCAATCCGACGATCTCCATCACGCCCCAGATGATGTAGAGCACGGTGGGCATCGCGATGCCGATGAATAGGAGCAGGAACGGATTGTCGAGGAGCTGCTGCATGGCCGGGACGGGCTCTTCGTCGGGCAGGAAGTCGTCGCTGTGCTCGGTGCTGGTGGTTGCCATGCGGCCTCCGTTGCGTGGATAGCCGGCAACTTAGGCGAGGGGTGGCGCGGTTTGCTTGATGTGAATTAAGTTTTTCGAGGCTCGTCCCGCGCACCATGCGCCCATGACTGAACGCGAGCGCCGGCGGGTGGCCGGCTGGCTTCTCGTTTGCGCGGCCCTGGTCTTCGCCATGGTGCTGGTGGGCGGCGTCACCCGTCTCACGCGCTCGGGGCTCTCGATCGTCGAGTGGCAGCCGCTCGTCGGCGCGCTGCCGCCGCTCTCGCAGGCCGACTGGGAGGCGCTTTTCGCCCGCTACCGCGAGACGCCGGAGTTCCGGCTGGTCAACTTCCAGATGACGCTGGAGGGCTTCAAGAGCATCTTCTGGTGGGAGTACCTCCACCGCCTGCTCGGCCGCGCCATCGGCTTTGTCTTCCTGCTGCCTTATCTCTGGTTTCTTCTCAGGGGAAGGCTGGAAAGGCCCCTGGCGTGGAAGCTCGCGGGAATCTTCCTGCTCGGAGTGCTGCAGGGCGCGATGGGATGGATCATGGTGCAGTCGGGCCTGGTCGAAGACCCGAAGGTCGACCCGGTGCGCCTGTCGGCGCATCTGGGCATCGCGCTCGCGATTTTCGCCGCGGAGCTGTGGCTCGCGCTGGAGCTCCTCGCTCGCAGGAAGACCCCCGTGGAACCCTTGGCGCGCGCGCTTCCGTTTGTCATCTTCGCCATGGCGCTCTCGGGCGGTATGGTCGCGGGGCTGCGCGCGGGCTACGCGTACAACAGCTTTCCGCTGATGAACGGCCATCTCGTGCCGCCCGAGGTCCTGATGCTCGAGCCGTGGTGGCGGAACTTTCTCTACAACATGGCGACGGTGCAGCTCGTGCACCGCACGTTCTTCTGGCTCCTTGCGGTGGCGATCCCGATCGTCTGGTGGCGCACACGCGACACGGCAGCTGGAAACGCCTTGCTTGCCGCGTTCATCCTGCAGGCCGCGCTCGGCATCACGACGCTGCTCCTGGGTGTGCCTGTGGGTTTCGGCGCCGCACACCAGGGTGGTGCGGTACTGCTGCTCGCCGCCGCCATATGGACGGCGCATTCGGTGCGGGCGCGCCTGGTGTTCAGTGCGGTCCATGCCCCTGCCTGAGCGACGGTTTCGGCTCGCTGCAGGATTGGGATTGGGCCTTTTGCTGGTGGTCGTAGTCGCAGCCGCCGGCATCCGGCTTGAAATCGGACCCGGCGTGCTTCGGCTTATCCATCGCGCCGCCGCCTCGCTCGAAGTCATCGTGGTGCTGTGGCTGGGCTGGATGGCATGGCGCGCACGTGCGACCCGTCCGGCCGTATGGCGCGGATCGCTTGTTGCAATCGGCCTCACCGCATTCCTCTCGATCCTCGGCATCGCAGCAGGGCAGAATCCCCCGCCGGCCGCCGCCGCAGCCAATCTGCTCGGCGGCCTCGCGCTCGCCGCGGTCTTTGCCTGGCTTCTTGGCAGGATCAACGGAGGCTCGCGTGCGACGGGCCTCGCCCTTGGTTCCTTTGCCGGTGCGCTGCTGGCGATCCAGCTCCTGCTTGGCGCGCGGCTCGCGATAGTCGAGCGTTTTGCTGCTGCGCTGCCGGTGCACGGCTTGCTTGCGATGGTTCTCGCCGGCCTGCTAGCGTGGCTGGGCCTCGCGCGCGTGCGCGGAGCGGCGGGAAAGGCGCTTTTCGCCTTTGCGCTCGGCGCGCCGGTCGCGGGCTTCACGTCGCTGCACTACGAATACTCGGCCGTGGCGGCGCTGGCACACGCAGTGGCGGCGGCGCTGCTGCTTGCATCGACGGCTTACGCTCTAGGACGCGGCGCTTGACTCACATCAAGGGAATGGCCCCCTTGGGCTGCGATCTTGCCGCCCATGGATGAAATGCACTTTTCGCTGAGCATGCAGCACGGGCAGCTCGAGCGAGAGCTCGACGCCGTGGTCGCCGCCGGGCGTGGCGCCTGCTGGCCGCTGTACCGTCGATACCTCGCGGGGCTGCGCGAAGGCCTGCTCCAGCACATGCTGTTCGAGGAGGAGGCGCTGTTCCCGGTCCTGGAGAAGGCTGCAGCGGACGCGGTCAAGGCGCTGCGCGAAGACCATGCGCAGCTTCGCCGGCACCTGGAGACGCTCGGCGCGGCGGCTCCGGAGCAGGACCCCGCAGGCTGCATCGCCGAGCTTCGCGAGCTCGCGGCGCTCCTGCGCTCGCACCACGCCGCGGAGATGGCGCTCGATCCGCAGTACGCGCTGCGGCCCGGCCCGCGGCTCGCGCTGCACGTGCCGGCGCCGATGGACCTACGCGGCCTGCAGCCGCCCGAGCCGATCGTGCGCATCCTCCACGTGCTCGAGCGCGGCGCGGGCGCGCCGCTCCGCGTCATCCTGCCCCACGAGCCGGTTCCGCTGTACGCGCTGCTGCGCGAGCGCGGCTATTCGTGCACGGGCGCCCCCCGCCCCGACGGCGGCTTCGAGGTCCTCATCGAGCGTTCCTAGTCCAGACCAAGAGATCCGGCGCGAACGCCGCTGCCCCGCAGCGGTCGAACCGGGGTGGGCCACTTCAAGGTAAAGCTCGCGAAGGGCGAGCGACTTCTAGACCGCATTCTCGGCGCGGGTATTGCGCTCGACCATGAATGCGACGGCGCGCTCGCATGCGGATCCTGCCGCGTTATCGTCCGAACCGGCACGCAGACGCTCAGCGCGGCGAGCGAGGACGAGCTCGACATGCTGGACCGGGTCGCTGCCGTCGAGCCCGGCTCGCGCCTCGCCTGTCAGGCGCTCGCCGAGGGCGGCGAGGTCGAGGTGGAGCTTCCAGCGGCCAGGGCTTCTGCAAGGGCCGCGGGCTCCGCTCCCGTGTCAGTCACCGGGCGCGCCGCGAGGTTCCTCGCCGCGCAGCTCGCCAGGCATCCGGGGGCGGTTGCGGTGCGCCTCGCAGTCCGTCCGTCGGGCTGCTCCGGCTTTAGCTACCACATCGATCCCGCCGACTCGATCCTCGAAGGGGACAGGATTTTCGAAAGCGGCGGCGTACGCGTCGCCGTCGATGCTTCGAGCCTGCCGTACCTGCAAGGCACTACGGTCGACGTGGTGCAGGAGGGGCTCGCGCGCAGGCTGCGCTTCGACAACCCGAACGCGCGTCAGAGCTGCGGCTGCGGAGCGAGCTTCGGCACCTGATCCGGGTCCAGTCCCACAAGCGCCCTGGCCTGCCGCTGCAGAGCGAGGTAGGAGCGCTCCCACTGCCCGTCGCGCGGGGTGCTCGTGGCGAGGCGTCGCACGAACGCCTCCAGGATCTCGTAATCGGCGGCGCTGACCAACCGGACCGGCCGGTCCTCGCAGATGCCGATGCAGCGTCCGTCCGCTTCGACGCGGCCGCAGCCGATGCACTGCCAAGCCTTGATCGTCTGCGCCATGCTCAACTTGGAGCGCGTGAGTGCCAGCGCAACGCCGTGACGAGCCTCGAACCGCGGATGCGCAGGTCCTCGAGCGTATGGCGCTCGAGGCTGGCGTAGAACGAGTCCACGGCTTCCTGCAACGCGCGCCGCAGGTGGCAAGCCTCGGTCAGCGCGCAATCGTTGTGCTTGGTGTCGAAGCACTCCGCCGGGCGGTCGGCGCCTTCGGTGGCACGCACCACGCGCCCGACGTTGATCTCGCGAGCGGGGCGGGCAAGCTGCACGCCGCCGCCTCTGCCGCGGGTGTTCGTCAGGTAGCCTTCCTTTCCGAGAAGGTGCACGACCTTCACCATGTGATGCTCCGAGATGCCGTAGGCCCTGGCCACCTCGGCGATGGTCGTCCGCCGCTCTGGCGCCGCCGCGAGATACATCAGCAGCCTCAGGCTGTAGTCGGTGAACGTCGTGAGGCGCATGTTAGATGCAAAAGATATGCGCCTTTAAGGCCTGGAATTTGATCTGGATCAGCTGCGCCGCGAGCGCCCGCACGAGAATCTCCGCATGACGGTCTTCATGCCGGCCGAGCCGCAGACCGCGGCGCCGCGCGGGTTTGCGCTGTTTGCCCTGGGTTTTCGGCCGTTCTACCTTCTTGCCGGAGCTTATGCGGCACTGAGCGTCCCGCTGTGGGCGGCCCAGTACGCAGGCTGGCTGCCAGGCGCGAACCTGTCCTGGCATGCGCACGAAATGCTGTTCGGCTATGCCTTCGCCGTGATCGCCGGCTTCCTGCTGACCGCGGTGCGCGCCTGGACCTCGCGATCCACCCCCTCAGGAGCCGCGCTCGCCGGGATCGCCGCGCTCTGGATCGCGGCGCGGCTTTGGGCTCCCTTCTCGCTGCAGGTCAGCAGCCTGGTGGATGCGCTCTTCGCGGCTGCGGTGGCCTGGGGCATCGGCCGGCCCATCCTCGCGAGCCGCAACCGCAACTGGTATTTCGCCGTCTTCGTGCTCGCGCTCGGGGCGGCGAGCATCGCCTTCCAGGCCTACCCTCGGGTGGCGCTCGCCGTCGGGCTCGACGTGGTGCTGCTGGTCATCGCGATCATGGCCGGACGCGTCATCCCGGCTTTCACCAACAATGCCGTACCCGGAGCCGGCGCGCGGCGTAATCGCTGGGTGGAGCACGGGTCGCTTGGCTCGGTGATCTTGCTGTTGCTTCTTGATCTGTTTCAGCTCACCGCTTGGCCGGTGGCGCTGGCAGCGGCCGCCTTGCATGCCGTGCGCGTGGCGCTCTGGGCACCGCTCGCGACCCGAGGCCGCCCCATCCTGTGGATCCTGCACCTCTCGTATGCATGGGTGGCGGTGCACTGCCTGATGCGCGGCCTAGCCGCGTTCGATCTCGTCCCAGCCGCGCTCGCCACGCATGCACTCACCATCGGCGTCATCGGCGGCCTGACGCTCGGGATGATGACGCGCACTTCGCGCGGTCACACGGCGCGGCCGCTGAAGGTTGGATCCTGGGAAGTGGCCTGCTACCTCCTGGTGCACGCTGCAGCGGCCGTCCGCGTCGTTCTTCCGCTCCTCGCGCCTGGTGCATACGCCGCCTGGATCGCGCTCTCGGCGGCGCTGTGGTGCACGGCGTTCGTGATCTTCACGGCCGTGTATTACCCGATCCTTTCGCGTCCGCGCCTCGACGGCCAGCCGGGCTGAGCACCCGGCTGGCACCCTCGCTTGACTTGCATCAAGCCGCCCCGCGGGGATCCTGCTACATTGAATTCGAGTCTGCAGCGGGTCGCCGAAAAGGGCAGCACCAGCGGGATTCCCGGCTACCTGTCGGGATACCGGTCCGCAGGCAGGCTTCGCAGCGGCTACCGCCGCGTTCGAAGTAAGCGCCCCTCAGGCGCTGCCCGAAGGTTCGGGCACCCAGGCCCCGCCTCAGGCGGGGCCTTTCATTTCGGCATAATCAAGATCCCATGTTCAAGCGCATCGACCATATCGAGCTCGTCACCGCGCAGCCCGAGCGTGCCATCGCGTTCTATACCGGCGTGCTCGGATTCAGAGTGCGCTCGCGCGACACGGTCCCGGGCGGACTGCGGCTCGTCTACCTGGACCTCGGCGGCACTACCGTGGAGCTCATCACCTACAGCGAAACGACGCCTGCGCCGCGCGCGGAGGGCGAGCACCTCGGCTACCGCATGATGGCGCTGGAGGTGGATGACCTGCAGCAGGCACTCGCCGAGCTCAAGGCGAAGGGCATCGAACCCTCCTGGGGGCCGAGACACCGGCCGAGCTACGCCCGCGCCGAGATCCGCGACCCGGACGGGAATTCCATCGAGCTGCGGCAGTGGATGGAGCGCCAAACATGAAAGTGTCCGTCCGGGCAGTTGTGCTCTGCCTGTTGCCGTGTCTGACGCACGCGGAGCCGAAGAGCGGCGAGCACGTGTACAAGGAAGTCTGCTTTGCCTGTCACGCGACCAAAGTGGAAAAGGCGCCGCAGTTCGGCGACCGCAAGGCCTGGGCGCCGCTCATCAAGGAAGGCCAGCACGTGCTCACGGCGCACGCGTGGGTGGGCGTGCGCAGCATGCCGCCGCGCGGCGGCAAGCCCGATCTCGAGCTGGAAGAATTCGCGCGCGCTGTGGCCTACTTGGCGCGAGCAGCCGGCGGCAGCTGGCAGGACCCGGACGCCGCGATGCTGGCGAAGATCCGCGCCGAGGAAAAGAAGCGCATCGCCCAGATGAAGTCGAAGAAATGACCGGCCGCATGTTCAAGCGCATCGACCGCATCGCTTTCCCGCTTAGGTGACCCGTTCCGGACCTGCGGCAGTCCGAGGCCCGGGCCCGTCTCTTGCCTGGGCAACTAGGCGCGGCGCAGGCGCGCGACGTCGGGGACGCGGATCGAACGGCCGTTCACCTCGATCAGCCCATCGGCTGCGAGCTCGTGCAGGATGCGCGAGAAGTGCTCGGGCGTCATGTTGAGGCGCGAGGCGAGCACGCTCTTGCCGGGGGTGAGGTTCACCTCCGCG
>Ga0134124_10003536_pt1 | contig 12577 bp, 13 predicted proteins | sample KB304_FD_96880 | JGI IMG/M metagenome (GOLD analysis project Ga0134124, IMG submission 96880) | Terrestrial soil microbial communities without Nitrogen fertilizer from Kellogg Biological Station, Michigan, USA - KB3-0-4 | ecosystem: Environmental > Terrestrial > Soil > Unclassified ... | reverse complement strand
GCCGATCGCCTGTCGGCGGTGCATTGCGTGGATTATTCGCAGGAGCGCAAGAACCCGCCCGACCGCGTTCGCCTTCTGGAGCATAACCCTTCCCTGCCTTCCACTTCCTTTCCTCGCACGACACATCCCGTCTCAAAGGTGCACCCGGTAACCGGCGACCCTATGCTGTTTGTCAGCGAATACTTCACAAGCCACATCAATCAGCTCCCTGCGCAAGAGGGCGAGGAATTGCTGCAACGGTTTTTCGGGTTCTTGTACGATCCGGCTAACGTCTACACGCATAACTGGGCCGAAGGCGATCTTCTGGTGTGGGATGCCCTGGCGGTTCAGCATGGGCGCGCGTCATTCGGCCAGAACTCCAGGCGCACCCTGCGCCGGGTGGTGGTGAGCGAACGTCCGATTAGCGACTTGTTTATCGGGGTCGACAGAACCGACGCGTTCTACGAATTCGACACCAAGGGTGAAAAGCGGAAGTTGAAAACACACATTTGAGGTTCCGGGTGCTGGCGGCAACGGCCCCGAACGAATTCAAACGGCCGGTCGCATCCTACCGCCTATAGCTGAGGGATGTCGATACCGTCGATCGCTTTGAGCACAGCGGGAGCCCCGATAGCCATGGTATGGAGCCCGATGCCGCTGGCCAGCCAGATCGCCTCGGCGATTTCGCCTCCGGTCGCTCCATGACGCAGGGCCAGCCGTACCGCATCGCGGATGCTGGGCTCGTGCAGGGTCGTGGGTGCCGCGTATACCGCGACCGAAATCAGCGCCCTCTCCTTCGAACTCAAGGTTCCAGTCTTGTACGGCCGGGCGGCAAGACGGCAGTACACTGCGGCGAACTCGGGCATGGCGCGGCAGGCCCATTCCAGCCAGGCAGGCCAGCAACCCACGGTCTTGATGAAATCCTCCTTCATCTTCTTCTGTTCGTCGGAAAGAGCCGCCGACACGCGGATTTCATCCTCGCGGCCGGCGGCGTGCAGTTCCTCCATAAGGATGGGCAGCGCCGCCTTGGGCGACAGGCTGATTGCCTCGGTCGTGACCTGGAGCGCCTCGAAAATCTCTTCCCGGGTCGCCCCGCTCTTTTGGGCCAGGATGGCGTGGTGGCGGATTCCCGTCTCATAAAGATGCGTGGTCGACGCGTCGACGGCCACCCAGATGAGGTGCCGCAGCTTCAGGGACAGCAGAGCCCCGGTCGCAATGCCGCCGTAAATGTCGAGCCATTCCGGGTCGAAACGCGCAAGGCCCTCCTGAAGGGGCCGCCAGTGCCGCCCTTCCCGAAGAAACCTCTCGCGAAGGGCCTGGATTTCAGATTCGCTTACTTTCATTCCAGCTCCTTGTTGTCCGCAATGCGGCCTACCCGTTCACGAGGTCGGCGCACCCGCAGGCCCCTACCACTCCGTTCTCATTGGTGACTTAGCGCCCCTCGGCTACATCCACTTGTCGATGGATCGCGTTATGGGAACGCCGGCACCCAGGTGGATCTGACTCTTGCCCGCGGTTGCGCCCACGACGCACATGTGGAAGTAGTCTTCGCCCCGCACCGGTGGCGTCGGCTTTTCAGGGTCCTTCGCGAACTCCTCCCACTCGGGCCTGAGATTCTCGAGGTCACCCGCGAGGAGGTTGCCCATCCACTTCCACTCCCGGCGCGCATTCTCAAACATGTAGCGGCGAATATCCGCCTTCGACATCCCCGCTGCATGCAGCAACCGCGCGTGATCAGGGGCAAACACGAGCATGATGTGTCCCCAATGAAGCGGCAATGTGCGATAAGTGGCCGTCAATCCATCCCAGCCCGCGACCGTGACCGACCCGGCGTATGTCTTGAGCAGTTCTTTACCGCCGGTGTTCCCCATGTCGATGCACTCAAGCTGGGTGGTAACCCCAAACATCGTCACGGTGCTGTCGGCGGGCTTGAAGCCGTGCTCCACATGCAACGGCATCCACGGATTCGCCTCCTCGTTCTCGGCCATGCACATGCTGAACTTGTTGGGCGTTCCTATCGTGTCCTGGTCGAGGGAACCGACGTAGGCATGCCCCACGTTCATCAACACGAGCCGCACCGCGCGGCCAATGGCGATATTGGCCCGGGATTGCACACCCGGCCCGAGGGCCGCCCGGCCGGAATTGATCCCGAGTTTTTTGACGATCGGCCCGTTGACGATGGTGCACGGTGCGTGCATGCCCGTCGAGCAGGCGACGATACGCAACTCGAACTTGGGGTCGCTCATCGCCTCCACCGCGGCCAGCACCACCGGCAGGTATGCGGGTTTGCACCCGGCCATCACCGCGTTGACCGCGATTTTCTCCACCGTGGCCAGCGTGTTGCCCGGCTCGAGAACGCAAACCACCTCGTCGGGTTTGTGGCTCGTTCCCTTCAGCATTTCCCTGACCCGTGCCTCCGTGGGTTGCACGAGCGGGAAACCGTCCCCCCAGCCGCGGCTCAAAAAGTCTTCCTGGAAGGCATCCACCGTCGTCTCATAGTCGGTGCCGGCGTATTGAAGGACCTCGGGCGCGGCCTCAGACAGGAATTGATTGGAGCTCTCCTCGGACGACACCAGCAGCTTGCATATCTCGTCGACCACACCATCGGCCATGGCCACAATTTCGGCCTCGGTATGGTTGGTCAAGGTCTGGGGCACGACAACAAAGGGAAGATCCGGCATGCCGAACGCGACGGCGCTCGCCTCGGCATCTTCCTCGAAGCTCTTGGAGACAATCATGACCGTCGGAACACGCCGACGTTCGAGCTGGATGAGATCGTGAGTCAACCAGCTCGTGCACGAGCCTCAATCCCCGGTCGAACCTATGGCTACCGTGACGGCGTTCGCAGTGGACTCAATAAGCGCTTTGGGCGCCGGGTAGCCGGAATAGGCCTTGTGGAGGTTCACGCCGTAGCGCTCGACCAGCACGTCGCCGATTCGCTCCAGGGCGATGTTCCCGCCCTCCTTAAGATTCCACCACAGCGCCACAGTCTGTCCCTTCAGCGACTTTACCCGCGGAGCGAGCGGCTCCGATTTCAATGCGTGCTTGGCCACTGGATTTCTGACTTCGAGGTTCATGCCGCCCCCTTCTAGGGTTGGTTTACATAGTTAACTATGTGATCTTAAGCTGCGGAAAACAGGCTGTCAACGGGCATCCTACGGTCCTGTCAGCGCAACATCAGTACGACTTGGGCAGCCCCAGCACCTGTTCCGCAATACAGCAAAGAATGAGCTGCGGGCTCACCGGCGCGATACGCGAGAGCATGATCTCGCGCATATACCTTTCCACGTGGTACTCCTTGGCGTAGCCGTAGCCGCCGTGGGTCATCACGGCTTGCGTGCAGGCTTTGAAGCCGGCCTTGGCTGCCAGGTACTTGGCCGCGATGGCCTCGCGCACGGCTTCGTGCTCGGGGGTCATTGCAAAATCCATCCGATCATCCTTTGACTGTCTAGACTATGATCTTCACCTGACAACCCGTTGCACGGGGTTCAGTCCTTGCTATTGAGGCTGGAATCCCGTCAACTTGGCCCCTTCCGCGTAGATCTGCAACTCCGCATTGTGCTGCCGGATCAGCCCTTCGGGAGTGGAGGCGACTGGGGTTAGTCCGATGACGCCCATTTTCTCGATGACGTTGGGGACCTTGGCCGCTTCCGCCACGGCGGCGCCGATCTTCTGCACGGCCTCGCGCGGCGTGCCGAGCGGGGCCCAGTAACCCAGGTTGAAGCGAAACTCCATGTTGACACCCTGTTCCTTCAGTGTCGGAACATTGGGTTGCAGCGACGAGCGGCTGGACCCCATGGTCGCGATCGCGCGGACTTTTCCGGATTGGAGGTGCGGCGGCATCCCGGGTATGGAGTTTGTGACGAAATCGACATCGCCTGCCAGGAGCGCCGCGACCACCTGATCGGTGGTCTTGTACGGGATGTTGTCGAATTCAAATCCCGCCTCCTTGGCAATGATGGCGGCCACGATGTGCTGGGTCGGCCCGACTGCTGCGTGCCGGAGTTTGTTGGCCTTGGCCTTGGCGACAAACTCCTTGATCGAGTTGACACCGAGATCCGAACGCACGAACATGAACTGGTCACCGAGAGCCTGCAGGGACACCGCTTGCAGTTCCTTGGGGGGATCCATCGGGTTGTCTTTGAGAAACACCGAAGTGAAGCCCGTAGCCGATCCGCTGAACAGCGTATACCCGTCCGCAGGCGAGGTCTTGACCACGTTGGCCGCGAGCAGCCCACCCACGCCCGGCCGGTTCTCGATCACCAGGGGTTGGCCCAGCCTCTTGCCCACCTCTTCGGACACAAGGCGAGCCGAGATGTCCGTGGCCCCGCCCGCGCCAAAACCGACCAAGACTCTGATTGGCCGGCTCGGCCAACTCTGCGCGAACACCGTGGTTGCCGCGAGGGCCAGCGACACTGTCCCGATCCACCTGGCGAAATTTCCCATCACATTCCTCCTCCTCACGATCATGAAATGAACGACAGCAAATGCGTTTCTGCCGTTCGCACGCATGCAAAACGGATTCCGCTTGTGCCCGTTGACGCTGATGCTCAACCTAGTTAACCTAGATAATCAACCAAAGAATAGCAGAGATGCCGATAAAGGAGAACCCAATGTCGCTGCAGGATGGCAAACGGACGTCATCGAAGACAATGGCCGTAGCATCGGGCGCATTGGCCCTGGGAACGAACCGCATGGGGAAACATTGATGAAGAATGACATCCAGTTCCGAGCAAGCAACAGAGGCATCCCCAAGCTCTGCTCCCGAAGCGCCCTGTTTCTGTCGATGCTCCTGTTGGGCGTGGCCAGCACGCCGAGCATTGCCCAGCAGCCGTTCCCATCGCACCCCATCAAGCTGGTTATTCCCTATGCCGCGGGCGGTCCCCTTGATCCCATATTCAGGGCAATCACCGGCAAAATGGCCGACAAGCTCAAGCAGCCCATCGTGGTGGAAAATCGCCCCGGCGGTGGCGGTACGCTGGGACTTGACTACGTTGCAGGCAGCGCGCCCGACGGCTACACAATGGCCGCGGTGGCGAGCACCGGAATCTATTTCTATCATTTCAGGAACCGCAGCGATTTCGACTTCAAGAAGACCTTCAGCAGCCTCGGTCAGGTGTATGAGACTACCCTGCTCATCATGAGCAATCCGGACGCAGCGGGAATGAAGGACATCAAGACGATTCAACAGCTGATCGCCTATTCCAAGACCGTCCCCCAGTTGCCGATCACCGGATCAGGCTACGGGTCCACGGCCCACCTCATGATGGCTGAATTGAAGGAACATAGCGGTGCGCACTTCGTGTACGTGCCCTACAAGGGGCTGGCTTCAGCCCTGCCGGATGTGCTTTCCGGACTGGTGCCCGTTTATGTCGGCACGATGACGCAGTTGCCGCTGGTCAAGGCGGGCAAACTGCGCGCATTGGCGTCGGTTTCCGAGCACAGGGACCCCGCCCTTCCGGACGTGCCTACGCTGGCTGAATCCGGTTATGCCGACGTTGTCGGCCGTGCGGAAGTGGGAATGGCCGTTCCGGCCGGCACCCCGCAGCCGGTTATCGCGGTCCTGTCGACGGAGTTCAAGGCGGCCATGAATGATCCGGCAATCGTCAAGACCCTGGAAACCGCTGGGGGAGTGCATGCGAACTATCAGTCCCCCGAGCGCTTCGCCGACGCCATTGCGCACGATTTCGAGTACTGGGGCCAGATCATCAGAAAAAACAACTTCAAGGCGGAATAACGGGCGCCATCCGCCACAGCGACTTTAGAAGATGCCGTCGCCGGATCGGCGCCCGGCGGACGGTCTTTCGCGATGGCCCGGTTCGATTCCCTGCAAGCCATGGCGCAAACAAAGATTGCTGCGTTAATTGACTATCTTACATAACTAATATATACTTCTTCTGTCGGAACGATAAGGACGGCCATGCCAGGCGCTGGTATTGAAGCTCGGTTTGAGGAACTGCTGTCCCGGCTGCAGTCGCTTGAAGACGAGCGTGAAGTCCGCAATGTCATCGTGCGCTATTGCTTCGCCGTGGATTCCGAGGATGCAGACGCCACACAAGCCCAGCACTGGGAGGATTGTGTGGTCAACATCGACGATCAAACCTTCTACCGCGGCAGCGAGGTGCGCAATATTGTCACCGGCCCTGGGCAGCAGGCGATTCTTCCCGAATGCGCGCACGTCATGGTGCCGTTCATCGTCGAAATGAAGGGTGCGCGAGCCACCGCCACCGGCTACGCCAGCCTGATTGTCAAAGACAAGGAAGGCCCGGGCAGCTACATCCTGCGGCAGGCCTGCACCCGGATAGACCTGGAAAAAAGAAACGGGGTCTGGAAGATTTCCACGCGCGTCTCCTACGTGGCAGGTAGCAACAAAGCCCGTGAACTGCTGCGGAACGCGCTGGACCCTCCTTCTTAGGCGGCCAGCGCACGCAAACGGGGCTGATGCGCGCTGAACGGAGGCATTTCAATTATAGGAGGAGGATCACAATGAAGCGCATTATGGCGCGCCGGGCGCGCTCTTCATCGAATGGCGCCGGACCGCGCGCCGTGCTCAGGGTATTGACGGCGGCGGCGTTTTCGTCGGTCTGCGCATTGGCGGGGGCGCAGAATTTTCCGAACCATCCCATGCGCCTGATCGTCCCGATTTTGCCCGGCGGCACCATGGACGGAGCATCCAGGGCGATTGCGCGCGAGATGGAAGCTTCCCTGAAGCAGCCGGTGATCGTCGAGAATCGCGCCGGAGGCGGAGGCGCCGTGGGCGCGCAAGCGGTGGCGAAGGCGGCGCCCGACGGATATACGATGCTGATTTCGCACACGGCATTGCTCGTCACATTGCCGGCAATGCAAAAGGACTTGCCGTACAAGCCGGAAGAACTGGCCCCGGTGTCGATCCTGTGGGACTATGGCGCCCTGGTCCTCGTCACCGGCCAGCCCAAGCCGTATCAGTCGCTCCAGGACCTTATTGCGGCCGCAAAAGCACGTCCCGGCCAGCTCTCGGCGGCCAATACCGGGCCCGGCACGCCCACGCATCTGCTGGTCGAGGTCTTCAAAACCGAGGCGGGAATCGACCTGGTATCCGCCTCTTACAAGGGCGAGGCGCCGGCGCTGATCGATCTCATGGGCGGGCAGGTCGACGCGTTTGCCGCCACCATGGCCGGAACACTTGGCAATGCCAAGGCCGGGAGGCTTCGTCCGCTGGTGGTGTTCAGTGAGGCAAGAGTGCCTGCCTTACCCGACGTCCCCAGTGCGAGAGAGCTCGGTTATCCCAAGGCTTCCTCCATGCTGGTCTGGTCTGGGATCAGCGTGCCGGCGGGCACTCCGCCCGCGCTGGTGGCGGTGCTCAACAAGGCGGCCGTGTCTGCGGTACAGACGCAAAGCGTGCGCGACCAGTTGAGCAAGCTGTCACTTAATTCCCTTGGAACAACGCCCGAAGCAATGGCCCAGCGGCTCCGGGATGAAGAGGCGACGTTGGTTCCATTGGTGAAACGCCTGAACCTAAGGGCGGACTAGGACCGGCACCCGGCGGCGGCGAACGAAAGCACCGCCCCCCCCAAAAACGCAGTGCGAATCGGAATACTTCGAGGCCGTCCGCCAACCCGATGCGCAACTTCATCGCTTCACGGCGGCGAAGACAATTGAATAAATCGTGAGGGACGTCATGTCTGGAAAAGAAAGCAGCGCAGCATCGCTTGAAATCGTCAATCCGATCGCCCAAAAATCGGGTGGCGGACAGGACGTCGAAACGTTTCCGCCCGCTCAACGCCTGGAAGGGCTGGCGGGAAAGACCATCGGCCTGTTCTGGAACGGAAAGGCGCATGGCGGGATCGCGCTGGAGCGCCTGAAGCACAATATCGGCCGAAGCTACCCGGGAGTGAAGTTCAAGGACTACTACGGCGAGTTCGGTTCACAGATGCGGCACGCCAGCGCACCGCAGATAGAGGCGATGGCGCGCGAATGCGACGCGATCATCGGAACGACCGCCGATTGAGGGAGTTGCACTTCATGGCTCGTGCGTGACATGAGCCTGCTTGAGAAGCGCGGCCGGCCGACGCTTTCCATCACGTCCGCGGGATTTGTGGAGGACGCGCATTGGAGCGCAAAGGTCTTCGGATGCCCCGAGATGCAGTTGCTCGAGGTTCCGATGCCCATCACAAACCAGCGCGAAGCCGACATCCACTCCATGATCGACGCCGCCATGGCCCAGGTGACCTCCGGCCTGGTGTCCGGGACTTATCGCCCCCCGGAGAGCTATCCTCATCACGTCGTGGCCACGGAAGCGCCGCTGGTCTATCCCGGCAAGGATCTGTTGGATTGCTTCGACGTCATGAACGACGCCTTCGTCAAGGCGGGGTGGAGCGACGGCATGCCGCTCGTGCCTCCCACGCGGACGAAAGTGGACGCGATGGTCAAGGCTTCCGGAAGGGCCCGGGATGAAGTGGTGGGCGTGTTCGAGCCGGGCCTGGGAGTAGGAACCGTGGAGAAAATCGCCGCGAACGCGGTGATGGCCGGATGCAAACCCGAGGCCATGCCGATCGTGCTGGCGGCGGCCGAATGCATCCTCGACCCCCTGATCGGCCTCAGGACGCTGGCGATGTCAACCGGCCCGCAGGCGCCCATCATTTTCGTCAGCGGGCCCTACGCCGAGAAGATCGGGATGAACAGCGGCTGCTGTGCCCTTGGGCCCGGGTCGGTTTCAAAGGTCAACATCGCAATCGGCCGGACGCTGCGGTTGCTCATGATGAATGTCGGCCACTCTTATCCCGGCGTCAGTGACATGGACACGATCGGGTCCCCTCTCAAATTCAGTGCGTGTGTGGCCGAAAACGAGTCGAGAACGCCGTGGGAGCCCTTCAGGGTGGCCAAGGGCTTCTCCAGGGAGGAGACCACGGTCACGGTGCACGCGCCCTATGGGATAGCCGAGGTCTACGATTTCTACAACACGGAACCGGAGGCCCTGGCGCGCACTTTCGCCATGGCAACCATCTCACCACACGCGGGCAACGCCAACTGGCTGGTCATGAATCCGGGGCCGGGTCTTCCAGGACCGCTCCACGGCCGCTACGAGTTGCCCATCATGATGGCGCCGGACCATGCCGACGTGTTCCGCAAGGCAGGGTGGTCAAGGCGACAGGTTCAGGAGGCCATATTCAGACACGCCAGGGCGCCGTTCAAGAACCTGATCAATAACAAGCCGCCGGAGGCGTTTCTCGCCACAAACCCCCATCTGCAATGGCTTTGGGACAACCCGGATACCCAAATCTCGGTCTTCAAGAGTCCGGATCTGGTGGATATTCTTGTTGTGGGTGCGGAGGCGGGCCGCAGCCTTTATTGGTACTCGGGAAGCGCGGGGGCGACCAGGGCGGTGAAGCTAGGAGTGTGAAATGCAACTCGGTGTCGTCTACCCTCAGACCGACATGGAGGCCGATCCCGGCGCCATCAAGCACTACGTCGAGGTCGTCGAGGCGCTGGGCTTCAGGCACATCCTCGCCTACGACCACGTCGTGGGGGTGAACCCGCAGTCGCGGCCGTCCTGGGGCACTCATCCTTACACGGTGGATTCGCAGTTCCACGACCCGTTCTCGCTTTTCTCATTCATGGCCGGCGTGAGCGACAAGCTGGGCTTCGTCACCGGCATCCTCATCCTGCCGCAGCGGCAGACCGCGCTGGTGGCCAAGCAGGCCGCCTGCCTGGACGTGCTGTGCAACGGCCGCTTTCGCCTGGGCGTGGGCATCGGCTGGAACGAGGCCGAATATGAAACGCTGGGCGTGCCCTGGGAGGCGCGCGGGCGGCGCCTGGAGGAGCAGGTGGAGGTGATGCGCAAGCTGTGGACCGAGCGTTCAGTGTCGTTCAAAGGCGAGTTCCATTCCATTCCCGACGTAGGCCTGAAGCCCCTGCCCATCCAGCGCCCATTGCCGGTGTGGTTCGGCGGTGGCTCCGATCGCCCCCGGTTCAACGACCAGAAGGCGCGTGAACCCGTCATGCGGCGCATTGCCCGATTGGCCGACGGGTGGATTCCGCAGATAGGGCGACGTGAGCGCATGTTGGAACTGCTCGGCCGCATGCACGAACTGCTCAGGGAGTACGGCCGCGACCCGGCCAAGTTCGGTCTGGAAGCCGGGGTCATCGCTAACCGCGCCACCGCCGACCAGTGGGCCGACGACGTGAAGTTCTGGCGCGACGCGGGAGCCAACTACCTCACCGTGAACGCCATCCTCGACGGACTGAAGGGCGTGGACCAGCACATCAAGCGGCTCGAGGAGTTCCGCTCGGCGGTGCCGGCCGGAGCTGGCGAGGTCGCGGATAAGCCTGGGGCACGACCAGTCTCGGAGGCACGACCATGAAAGTCGTGGCGGAAGACCTTGCTTTCCCCGAGGGCCCAGTCGTCCTGCCCGATGGCAGCGTGGCTTTGGTAGAGATTCGAGGACAACGCATCACCCGTGTGGACAAGGGCAAGAAGTCAGTGATCTGCGAAATCGGCGGGGGGCCGAACGGTCTAGCGCTTGGGCCCGGCGGCAACCTGTACGTGTGCAACAACGGCGGCGTCAAGTGGCTGCAGCGCGACGGAGAATGGCTTTTCGCAGGCGGGGAGCCACCCGAATACACAGGCGGAAGGATCGAAATTGTCCATCCCGACACCGGCAAAGCCGAACGCCTGTACGACAAGTGCGACGGCCGACCGCTGGGAGCGCCCAACGATATTGTCTTCGATGCCGACGGCAATTTCTGGTTCACCGACCCCGGCGGGTTGAGGCGCTACGACCGGGACCACGGCGCGGTGTTCTGGGCCAGGGCAGACGGCTCGCAGATCAAGCGCGTCATCATGCCGCTCGACCGCCCCAACGGCATCGGCCTGTCGCCGGACGGCCAGCGCCTGTACGTATCCGATACGCCGTCGGGCCGGTTGTGGGCGTGGGACATCACAGGCCCAGGCGAAATCCGCCCCTTCGGCGCGCCGGGTATGGCAGGCGGATGGCTGGTCGGGGCTACCGCCGACATCAGCCGCTTCGACAGCCTCAAGGTAACTTCCAGTGGAAAGATCGTCGTTGCCACCCTCGCCAAGGGCGGCCTCACCGAGTTCTGGCCCGATGGCAGCGCCCAGCGCCACCATCCCGTGCCGGACCTCCACACCACCAACCTGGCTTTCGGCGGCCCCGACATGCGCACGGCCTACGTCACCTGCGGCGGGCATGGCTGGCTGATGGAGACGCGGTGGCACGAGCCCGGCCTCAAGCTGCATTTCAATTGATGCGGGCGGGGCTTGGGTTCTTGCTTGATGCTTATGCAGTATCGCCCTGAGTGAAATGCGGCATTTGACGCCTGCTCGACTGTGTCTTGATAATCTTGGCCGCCTTGGAACCGAGTAGGAGGACATGTGGCTACCCTGAAATCCCAGCTTGAGGGTCTCGTTGCCCTTTCGCCCGACAGCCCCGAAATCGAATTCGAAGGACGGTGGCACACCTGGGGGCAGCTCGCCAGCGGCATCCGTCAATTGGGGGCGTTGCTCGATGCGGCAGGGCTGGGCGCCGACACGCGTGTCGGGGTGGTGATGCGCAACCGCCCTGAAATGGTGGCTTCCATCATGGGTCTGATGGCCGCGGAGCGCTGCCTGGTCACGCTCAACCCCCTGTTCCCGGACGACCGGCTGGTAGGCGACATTGTCAACACCGAGGCGCCCGCGATAGTCGCAACCCGGCGCGATTGGGAGCGCCCCGGCTTGGAGGACGCCGCGCGTAAAAACGGCGCATTGTGCATAGAAGCCGAGATCGAGGAAGGCGGCGCGCTCCGTTTCACAAAGCGTATCGAAGCCGATCCTTCGCGCTGGAAGCGCCCCAAAGCGGAAGGCATAGCCATCGAGATGCTCACGAGCGGCACCACCGGCGTGCCGAAACGGATTCCTTTGCCGCGCCGCAACTTCGAGGCGGGCATGGTCGGTTACAGCCAGTACGAGAAGGGCCGCGAAGATGGCGTTCCGAAATTGCGCGGCGGCACGCAAATATGGCACAACTCCTTCGCGCACATCTCGGGCATCGGGGGCGTGCTCAACATCATCCTGGCGGGACGAAAATTTGCCCTGCTCGAGCGGTTCACCGTCCCTGCCTTCCACGACGTGGTCAAGCGTCACAAACCGAAGGTCGTGAACGGTCCGCCGGCAGTCGTGCGCATGCTCCTCGACGCAAAGCTGCCGCGAGAAGATTTCGCGAGCGTTGTGAGTTTCCGCTGCGGGTCCGCTCCCCTCGATCCCGCGGTCGCGGACGAGTTTTACGATTACTACGGGTTTCCGTGCCTCGTCAACTACGGCGCCACCGAATTCGCCGGCGGGGCTTCGGGCTGGACGATGGAGGACTTCAAGGTTTTCGGAAAGACCAAACGCGGAAGCGTGGGTCGGCTCAACCAGGGCTTCCAGGGGCGTACCGTCAATCCCGAGACCGGCGCCCCCCTTCCCGCCGGTGAGGCGGGGTTGCTTGAACTGAAGGCGCCGAACCTTGGCAATGGCAAAGATTGGGTGCGAACCACTGATCTTGCGGTGGTCGACAAGGACAACTTCCTCTTCATCAAGGGGCGTGCCGACAACGCAATCATTCGCGGCGGGTTCAAGGTC
>Ga0134124_10003535_pt1 | contig 12579 bp, 14 predicted proteins | sample KB304_FD_96880 | JGI IMG/M metagenome (GOLD analysis project Ga0134124, IMG submission 96880) | Terrestrial soil microbial communities without Nitrogen fertilizer from Kellogg Biological Station, Michigan, USA - KB3-0-4 | ecosystem: Environmental > Terrestrial > Soil > Unclassified ... | reverse complement strand
TCGTGGATAATGACCAGCCGCGCGCCGAGATCGTCGCGCTCGCGCGTCTCCACGGACCCGCAGGCGATATGGATGAGGCGATTGCCGTCGGACTCGATCAGCCCCCAGCCCGTGCGGCGGAGGCCCGGATCGATGCCCAGGATGCGAATCGGCGGCCGGCCCATGGCTCCGTTGATAGCCCCGAGGCCGAGGCCCGCCTAGGTCGAACTCGCGGGCAGTGGGCAACCTGTAGCCGGGTCCTTCCGATCCACGCCACCGACTATAGTGCCGGCTCCGTAATTGGATTCGGCGGCTGAACGCATCCCATGACACCCGGTCTCGCCTTCGCGCTCGGCGCCATGCTCTGCTTCGGCGCGAGCGATATCGTCTACAAGCGCGCCGCGGCGACCGGCATCTCGTCGCGCCAGTTCATGATGCTGCAGTCCTGGGTGTTCGGCCCCAGCGTCACCGTTTACGCCTGGGCGACCGGCGCGCTCGATCCGCATCCGTCCGCACTGTGGGGCGCGCTCGCCGGCCTGTTCCTGCTGATCGCCGTCACCAATTTCATGGAAAGCCTGAAGACGGGCGCGGTGAGCACCAATGCGCCGATCTTCCGACTGAACTTCACGCTGACCGCCGCGCTCGCCATCGTGCTGCTCGGCGAAGCCCTGACGCCGACCAAGCTCGCCGCGCTCGCCAGCGCGCTGCTGGCGGTGTGGCTGCTGCTCGCCGAGCCCGGCGCCACCAAGGGCGTCAATCTGACATCGCTGACGCGCGTGCTGGTGGCGACCGTCGCCATGGCGCTCGGCAACTTCTTCCACAAGGTCGGCCTGACGCAGGGCGCGCTGCCGGAGACGATGGTCTCGGCGCAGGCCTGGGTGTTCACCACGCTCGCGACGGTGATGGGCTTGGCCTCCGACCGCGGCTACCGCGTGCCATCGCACGCCTGGCCTTATTCGAGCGCCGCAGCGCTGATGCTGCTGATCGGTTTCGTGCTGCTGCTCAACGGGCTCGCAGTCGGACCGGCGAGCGTGCTGGTGCCGGTGGCGCAGATGAGCTTCGTCTTCACCGCGCTGTTAGGCGCGCTGGTATTCCGTGAGAGGCTCGACGCACGCAAACGCGTGGGCCTACTGGTCGCTGTGCTCGCGCTGGCGCTGTTCGCGGTGAGCTAAGCGCTCATCTTGGCGACGAGCGCGTCCGACACCTCGAAATTGGCGTAGACGTTCTGCACGTCGTCGCTCTCGTCGAGCGCTTCGATCAGCTTCAGGATCTTCTCGCCCGCGTCGTCGTCGACCGCGACCGTGTTCTGCGGCTTCCACACCATGCCCGATTTGCGCGGCTCGCCGAACTTGGCTTCCAGCGCCTTGACGACCTCGTGCAGCGTGTCCGTCGTGGTGACGATCTGGTGGCCGTCGTCGTTGGAGACGACATCCTCGGCGCCGGCCTCGATGGCGGCGTCCAGCATCGCGTCGGCCGACGCCTTGGCCGCGTCGTATTCAACGACGCCGACGTGGTCGAACATGAACGACACCGCGCCGGTGGTGGCGAGGTTGCCGCCGGCCTTGCTGAAGATGGAGCGGACTTCGCCGGCGGTACGGTTGTTGTTGTCGGTCAGCGCCTCGACGATCACCGCGACGCCGCCTGGGGCGTAGCCCTCGTAGCGGATCTCGTCATAGCTCTCCTGCTCGGAGCCGGAGGCTTTCTTGATGGCGCGCTCGATATTGTCCTTCGGCATGTTCTCCGCGCGCGCCGCCAGGATCGCCGCACGCAGGCGCGGATTGAAGGCGGGGTCGGGCAGGCCGAGCTTGGCGGACACTGTGATTTCACGCGCCAGTTTGCCGAACACCTTGGAGCGGACTTTGTCCTGCTTCCCCTTGCGGTGCATGATGTTTTTGAATTGGGAATGACCGGCCATGACCGTTTCGCTCGTGAACAGTTGAAAGAAGTGGCGGCTATATAGGACGAGCCGCGGCGAAAATAAACCGTACGTGAGCGGTCAGGCGCCCCAGAACGCCGGCCGCGCCTCGTCCAGAATACCGCCGAGCCGCACCGCGCCCACCTTGCGCGCGAGGCCGGTCTTATCGTCGGTCTCCACCGCCAGACCGCAGAGCGTGGCGGGACCGCCGGCCGGCTCGAATTTGCTGCTCGGAATTTTGCGCAGGAAGCGGTGCAGCGGCTCGTCCTTATTCATGCCGATGACCGAGTCGAAGTCGCCGGTCATGCCGACGTCGGAGACGAAGGCGGTGCCGCCTTTCAGGATGCGATGGTCGGCGGTCGGCACATGCGTGTGCGTGCCGACAACGAGGCTGGCGCGACCATCGCAGAAATAGCCCATGGCCTGTTTCTCGCTGGTCGCTTCGCAATGCATGTCGACGATCGCGGCGTCGCAGCCACTGCCGAGCGGACAGGCGGCAAGCTCGCGCTCGACCGCGGCGAAGGGATCGTCGAGCGCGTCCATGAAGATACGGCCCATGGCATTGACGACCAGCACGTGCTTGCCGCGTTTGGTGTCGATCAGCGCCGCGCCGCGCCCGGGCGTACCCTTCGGATAGTTGACGGGGCGGATCAGCTTGGGCGCGCGTTCGATGAACACAAGCGCCTCGCGCTGATCCCACGAGTGGTTGCCGAGCGTGACGGCGTCGGCGCCGGCGTCGATCAACTCGTTGTAGATCGTCTCCGTAATGCCGAAACCGCCGGCGGCGTTCTCGCCGTTGATGACGACGAGATCGAGCGTCCAGTCGGCGATCAGCTTGGGCAAGCGGTCGAGCACGATGGCGCGCCCCGAACGTCCGACAATGTCGCCGATGAAGAGGATACGCATTGCTTTATCGATGAGCCCGCAAATCAATCACCTCGCGCTCCGTTAGCACGAGATCGAGCCGCTCGTCGCGTTCCGTCGCCGGAACGCTGGGGATTTCCTGCGCCGCGAAAGCGATGCCGACGGCGATGACGGCTTTGCGCGCGCGCAATGCATGGATGGTCATATCGTAATAGCCGGCGCCGTAGCCGATGCGGTGGCCTTTGCGGTCGAAGCAGGCGAGCGGCACGATGAGGATGTCGGGGTGAACTTCCGGCGCTTCGGGAACCGGCTCGCGGATGCCCCACTGCCCGGCCTTAAAGGCATCGCCGAAGGCCCAGGCGCGCATGATCAAAGGCTTGCCGCGACCGGCGATGGCGGGCAGCGCGAGGCGCGCGCCCTGCTCCGCCAGCTTTTTCATCAGCGGAATCGGATTGATCTCGGTCTTCAGCGGCATGAAGCCGGAAACGATGACGCCCGGCGTGATCGCCAGCGGGAACTTCCGCGCGGCAATCGTTTCCGCCGCCGCCTGCCGCTCGCCGGGCGGCAGCGCGTCGCGCAGCGCGAGAGCGGCGGTGCGCAGCGCGATCTTTGGATTGGCGGTTTGCGTTGCGTCGGACATGAAGACAAGTGCGGAGCCGCGATGGCCGTCAGAGCGTGATCCCGGGAACCTACATAAGTAGGTGGGCGCCATATGACCGAGCCCACGAGCCCGGCCAGGGACAGCTCCCGTTAGGATCGTAAGGCCCCGGGGAATGTGTCCCTGTCGCACCTCACAGCCCCGCCCAGCCAATGTAGTGATTCAACCAGGCGAAAGCCACAACTCCCCGAGCCATCAATCCTTCAGCCCGGTTCCGGTATTCACCACCATCATGGTCGCCGTGATCATGGCGATCTGCTTCGAGCTGCCGCCGGTCTCAGCAAAGACCTCGCCGAGCGTAATGACCAGCGACTTGCCCGGACGCACGACGCGGCCGACCGCGCGCAGGCGGTCGCCTTTGGCCGGCGACAGCAGGTTGATCTTGAACTCAGTGGTGAGCACGGCCGCTTCGCGCGGCATGATGCTGAGCGCGGCATAGCCGACGGCGCTGTCGGCGATGGTCGCCACCGCCCCGGCGTGCACGAAGCCGTGCTGCTGCAGGATGTGATCGCCGAACGGCAGCACGATCTCGACCTCGCCAGGCTTGACGCTGAGCACCTCGGCGCCGAGCGTATTCATAATGCTCTGGCGCGCGAAGCTGTCGCGCACGCGCTGTTCGATCTCGCGCTGCTCCACCCGACTACCCCACCCCTACGCCGTTGCCGAGGCTCTGGTTGAGCTTCTTGGTAATGCCTTCCAGCCGCTCGGCGGCCGAGTTGAAGGCGCCGATGACCGCGTCGGACGCGGCCTTGGCTCGGTCGGAAGCGACCACGCGGGCGTCCTGCAACGCCCCGATTTCCTCTTCCAGACGGCGGATCTTACGCTGGGCCTCGGTCAGTTCATCGGCGACGGTGAGCGCCGCCATCACGGTCAGCCGGGTGTCGCCGATCTCGCCGAATTTGGCGCGCAGGTCGATGATGCGCTGGTCGATGTCTTTGGCCAGCGCCTGCAGATGATCTTCCTGCCCGTCCTCGCACGCGAGACGGAACTGGCGGCCGGCGATGGTGGCGGTGACGTGGCCCATCAGACGCCCTTGTCTTCGAGGACGGACTGAATGGAGGCGATGGCGGTGTCGAGCCGTTGCGCGATTTCGCGGTTGGTCGCTTCCAGTTTGCGCGAGCGCGCGGTCTCGCCATCGAGCGTGTCGGCGAGCCGGGCGCGGTCGAGACCGAGCGCCTGAACCTGTCCGAGCAGCAGGTCCTCGCTGCGGTCCGACTGCGTGCGCCGCTCGACCGCGGCGTCGAGCGCGTCGAGCGCTTTGGCCAAGCGCTTCACCGCCACATCAATTGCGCTTTGTTCCGTCATGATAGCCCGAAAAACCTTTGGCTCTGCAAAGATTTAGGCGAAGAACCTTACGTGCTGCGCGATCCGCTCGTCAACGTGGCGGGAGCGATATGCAACGGAGATTTGCGCGCCCTGTGCATGGCGACCAGCCATGTGACCGGTCACATTGACTCGGAGGACTCACATGCTATCCACCCCCAACAAAAGGCTTTTTCCATGAGTCCAAACGCATCGACGGCAGCCGTGACGGAGCCCCGTCACGCGCAAGCGGCCACTCCCGCCGTGGACCACGCTCACATGGCCAACGCCATCCGGGCGCTTGCCATGGACGCGGTCGAGCAGGCCAAATCCGGTCATCCCGGCATGCCCATGGGCATGGCCGACGTCGCGACGGTCCTGTTCACGCAATTCCTGAAATACGACCCGGCCGATCCAGCCTGGCATGACCGAGACCGCTTCGTGCTGTCGGCCGGTCACGGCTCGATGCTGATCTACGCGCTGCTTTATCTCACCGGCTATGACTCGGTGTCGCTCGACGAGATCAAGCGCTTCCGCCAGGTCGGCTCGATGACCCCGGGGCATCCGGAAAACTTCATAACGCCCGGTGTGGAGACCACCACCGGTCCGCTCGGCCAGGGTCTCGCCAATGCCGTCGGCATGGCAATCGCCGAACGCCACATGGCGTCGGTGTTCGGCGCGGTGGTCGATCACAAGACCTACGTCATCGCCTCCGACGGCGACCTGATGGAAGGCATCAGCCACGAAGCCATCGCGCTCGCCGGCCATCTCAAGCTCAACAAGCTGATCGTGCTGTTCGACGACAACGGCATTTCCATCGACGGCGCATTGTCGCTCAGCGACAGCGTCGACCAGGTGAAGCGCTTCGAAGCCTGCGGCTGGAACGCCTCGCGCGTCGACGGTCACGATCCGAAGGCCATCGCCGCAGCGCTTGCGAAGGCGCAGACCTCCGACAGGCCGGTGATGATCGCCTGCAAGACCACTATCGGCTACGGCGCGCCGACCAAAGCGGGCAAGGCGTCGTCGCACGGCTCGCCGCTCGGCGGTGACGAGATCAAGGGCGCGCGCGAGAAGCTCGGCTGGAGCCACGCGCCGTTCGAAGTGCCTGTCGACATTCTCTCGGCGTGGCGCAAGGCCGGCGAACGTTCGAAGGAAACGCACGCCGACTGGAACAGGCGCTTCGTTGCGCTCGATATCTCGACGCGCGCCGAGTTCGAGCGCCGCATGAAAGGCGATCTGCCCAAGCAGGCGCTCGCCAACGCCGTGCGCGCAGTGAAGCAGTCGCTCGCCGCCACGCCGAAGGAAATCGCGACGCGCACGGCTTGCGAGTTCGCGCTCGAGAGCCTGATCCCGGCGCTGCCCGAGATGATCGGCGGCTCAGCCGACCTTACCGGCTCCAACAATACGCGTACCAAGTCGATGAAGGCGATCTCGGCCGCCGACTTCTCTGGCCGCTTCATCCATTACGGCATCCGCGAACACGGCATGGCCGCCGCCATGAATGGCATGACGCTGCATGGCGGCATCATCCCCTACAGCGGCACCTTCCTGGTGTTCTCCGATTACTGCCGGCCGTCGATCCGCCTCGCCGCGCTGATGGGCGAGCGCGTCATCCACATCATGACGCACGATTCTATCGGACTGGGCGAAGACGGGCCGACACATCAGCCGGTCGAGCACGTCGCCGCGCTGCGCGCGATCCCGAATCTGCTCGTGTTCCGCCCCTGCGATGCGGTGGAGACGGTCGAGTGCTGGCAGATCGCTCTCGAGAATAAAAATCGTCCGAGCGTGCTGGCGCTGACGCGACAGAACCTGCCGCAGCTCTCGGAGAACTTCCTCGACACCAACCGCTGCGCCGCCGGCGCCTACGAGATCGCCGCGGCAGCCGGCAAGGCGGAGGTCTCGATCTTCGCCACCGGCTCGGAAGTCGCCATCGCGGTCGAGGCCAAGAAGGTGCTCGACGGCAAAGGCGTCCCGACGCGCGTCGTGTCGGTGCCGAGCTTCGAGCTGTTCGCCGAGGCGCCGGATGCCGCCCGCCGCGCTGTCATCGGCGATGCACCGGTCAAGATCGGCGTCGAGGCGGCCGTGCGGCAGGGCTGGGACGCGATCATCGGCTCCGATGGTGAGTTCGTCGGCATGGAGTCGTTTGGCGCCAGCGCGCCTTACAAGGAACTCTACAAGAAATTCGGCATCACCGCGGAAGCGGTGGCCGCCAAGGCCTTGCGCAAGCTCGGCAAAAATTGATTTGCATCAACACGTGTCACGGCCCATTTCGGTCATGACACGAGGAACTTCCGGGAGACTGACATGACGGTACGCGTCGCCATCAATGGATTCGGCCGCATCGGCCGCAACGTACTCCGCGCCATCGCGGAATCCGGCCGCAAGGACATCGAGGTGGTTGCCATCAACGACCTTGGCCCGGTCGAAACCAACGCGCACCTGCTGCGCTTCGACAGCGTGCACGGCCGCTTCCCGGGCGAGGTCACCGTCAAAGGCGACACCATCAGCGTCGGCAACGGCGCCATCAAGGTCACGGCCATCAAGGACCCCACCACGCTGCCGTGGAAGGATCTCGGCATCGACATCGCGATGGAATGCACCGGCATCTTTACCGCCAAGGACAAGGCGGGGATGCACCTGACCGCCGGCGCCAAGCGCGTGCTGATCTCGGCCCCGGGCGAGAACTCCGACCTCACCGTCGTCTTCGGCGTCAATCACGACAAGCTCACCAAAGACCACAAGATCGTCTCCAACGCCTCGTGCACGACCAACTGCCTCGCGCCGGTCGCCAAGGTGCTCAACGACACCGTCGGCATCGACAAGGGCTTCATGACGACGATCCACGCCTACACCGGCGACCAGCCGACGCTCGATACGCTGCACAAGGATCTCTACCGCGGCCGCGCCGCCGCGCTGTCGATGATCCCGACCTCGACCGGCGCCGCCAAGGCCGTCGGCCTGGTGCTGCCCGAGCTCAACGGCAGGCTCGACGGCGTCGCCATCCGCGTGCCGACGCCGAACGTGTCGGTGGTCGATTTCAAGTTCGTCGCCAAGAAGGCGACCAGCAAGGACGAGATCAACGGCGCCATCAAGCGGGCAGCCGAGCAGCAACTCAAGGGCATCCTCGGCTACACCGATGCGCCGAACGTTTCCATCGACTTCAACCACGATCCGCACTCCTCGGTCTTCCACATGGACCAGACCAAGGTGATGGACGGGACGCTGGTGCGCGTAATGTCCTGGTACGACAACGAGTGGGGCTTCTCCAACCGCATGTCGGACACCGCGGTCGCGATGGGCAAGCTTCTGTAAGACACGCGCGTCGGGGGTCGGCTCATGGGTGCCTTCAAAACGCTCGACCACGTCGACGTCAAAGGCAAACGCGTTCTGGTGCGCGTCGATCTCAACGTCCCCGTCGAGAACGGCGTGGTGACCGACGCGACGCGCATCGAACGCATCGCGCCGGCGCTCACCGAGCTTTCGGCCAAGGGCGCCAAGGTGATCCTGCTGTCGCATTTCGGCCGGCCGAAGGGCCGCGATTCGAAACAGTCGCTCAAGCCGGTCGCCAACGAAGTTGCGCACGTCATTAAGCGGCCGGTGAAGTTCGCCGACGACTGCATCGGCGAGGTCGCCGAGAAGGCGGTCGCCGCCATGAAGCCGGGCGACATCCTCTGCCTGGAGAACACCCGCTTCCATACGGGCGAAGAGAAGAACGACAAGGATTTCGTCGCATCGCTCGCCAAGCTCGGCGACATCTGGGTCAACGACGCCTTCTCCGCCGCGCATCGCGCGCATGCCTCGACCGAAGGCCTCGGCCACGTGCTCCCGGCCTACGCCGGCCGCGCGCTGGAGGCCGAACTGATCGCGCTCGGCAAGGCGCTGGAGCATCCGGAGCGCCCGGTGGCAGCCGTCGTCGGCGGCGCCAAGATTTCCACCAAGCTCGATCTGCTCGGCAACCTGATGCAGAAGGTCGATGTGCTGATCATCGGCGGCGCCATGGCGAATACGTTTTTGCTCGCGCAAGGCAAGAATGTGGGCAAATCGCTGGTCGAGGGTGGCATGCTCGACGCCGCCAGGAAGATCATGACCGACGCCAAGGCCGCCGGCCGCGAACTGGTGCTGCCGGTCGACGCCGTCGTGGCGGAGAAATTCGAGGCCAACGCGCCCTCGCGCACGGTCGGCGTCGATCAGGTCGGCGCCAATGAGATGATCCTCGACATCGGCCCGCGCAGCGTCGAGCACGTCGTCTCGCTGCTTGGGCGCATTAAAACCCTGGTGTGGAACGGCCCGTTCGGTGCTTTCGAGATGGAGCCGTTCGACACTGGCACCGTCGCGGTGGCGGAAGCTGCCGCCGAGCTGACCCAGGCGGGTAAGCTCACCACAGTCGCGGGCGGCGGCGACACGGTGGCCGCGCTCAATGCCGCTGGCGTGACCGAGCGATTCACCTATGTGTCCACGGCCGGTGGCGCATTTTTGGAATGGCTGGAAGGCAAGACACTGCCGGGCGTCGCGGTGCTGAAGCGCTGACGCACCCCGGTATGACGAGAGAGATGGAGGGAACGATGAATCTTGCAGACTTGAATAAAGTGGCGGTGGCCATGACGGCGCCCGGCAAGGGCATCCTGGCGGCGGACGAATCCTCCGGCACGATCAAAAAGCGGTTCGACGCCATCGGCGTGGAATCGACCGAGGACAATCGCCGCGACTATCGCGAGATGCTGTTCCGCGCCAGCGAAGGCATGAAGAATATCTCGGGCGTGATCCTTTACGACGAGACGATTTGGCAGAAGGCGAAGGACGGGACGCCGCTGGTCGACATCATCAAGCAATCCGGCGCCATCCCCGGCATCAAGGTCGACGAAGGCACGCAGCCGCTGCCGCAGTGCCCCGGCGAACTCATCACCATCGGCCTCGACAAGCTCGCCGGCCGGCTGACCAAGTATTACGAGCAGGGTGCACGCTTCGCCAAGTGGCGGGCGGTGATCGACATCGGCGCGCACATCCCCTCGCACACCTGCGTCTACGCCAATGCCCATGCGCTGGCGCGCTACGCCGCGCTCTGCCAGCAAGCGCAGATCGTGCCGATCGTCGAGCCGGAAGTGCTCATGGACGGCGGCCATGACATCGACACGTGCGTCAAGGTCACCGAGTGGGTGCTGAAGGAGACCTTCCAGCAGCTCTATTATCAAAAGGTCGAGCTCGAGGGCATCGTGCTCAAGCCCAACATGGCGGTGGCCGGCAAGAAGAGCGCGAAGAAGGCGTCGGTCGAAAAAGTCGCAGAGAAGACCGTCAAGATGTTGAAAGCCTGCGTGCCAGGCGCGGTGCCGGGCATCGCCTTCCTCTCCGGCGGCCAGAGCGACGAGGAGGCGACCGCCCACCTCGACGCCATGAACAAGATCGGCAACCTGCCCTGGGCGCTCACCTTCTCCTACGGCCGCGCGCTGCAGGCGGCGCCGCAGAAGGCCTGGGCCGGTAAGGCGGAAAACGTCGCCGCCGGTCAGCGCGCCTTCTCGCACCGCGCCAAGATGAACGGACTTGCCGCGCTCGGCCAGTGGAAGGCCGATCTGGAGAAGAAGGCGGCGTAGTCATTGCGAGCGAAGCGAAGCAGTCCAGAGCCGAAAAAAGACAGACTGGATTGCTTCGTCGGCTACGCCTCCTCGCAATGACAAGTGATCCGAGTCATCAAATCGTTTGACGCCGGGCCTCGCGCCCGGCGTTTTCGTTTATGCCCTGAATTGCTTCGGCGCTCCGCGCCTCGCAATGACGACTTACGGCCGCCGCAATTCGCGAAAGCGACGCGTCACGTCGACCACCGAGGTTTCGATCGGGAAACGCTCGGCCGACGATCCGCCGACATAGCCGTCGACGCGCGGCTCGCTCGCCCAGAAGCGCGCGAAATCTTCCGGCGTCTCGATGGCGCCGCCGTGGATGGTGACGATGCGGTCGGCGAAGCGCCCTGCGAGCGCATCCAGGACCGTAGCAACCCGCGCCAGCGCCGCATCCTGCGCCATCACGGTTTTCGAGCCGATGCTGCCGCCCGAGCTGTTACCGAAGTGCACGATGATATTGTCGACGCCTGCCTCCGCCATCGCGAGCGCCTCATCCGGCGACGTGCAGAAGGCTTTGGTGAATAGCCCGAGCTTTGACGCGGCGCCGAGCACGTCCACCTCGCGGGCGAATCCCATGCCGGTCTCTTCGAGATCGCTGCGGAATTTTCCGTCGATCAGCGCGACGGTCGGGCAATTCATCGCGCCGTCGAAGCCCGCGGCGGCGATTTTACGCAGGAAGGCTTCCATGTCGCGCGTCGGATCGTTGCAGAGAAGCCCTGCAACCAGCGCGCAGTCCTGCACCACGTTGCGCAGACTGCGCTCGCCGAGTTCGAGCGTCAGCGCGTTGGCGTCGCAGATCGGCAGATAGCCGGCCATGGAGCTCAGGCCCTGCATGCGGAAATAAGCCAGCGCATGCGTCGTCACCATGCTGGCGCCGCCGCGTGCGGCCATCTTCGCCGTAATGCCGGACCCGCACAGCGCGTCATAGACGGCACGGCCGGCGGCGCGATCCGCGCGCAACCGGCCAATGATTGTGTCTCTGTCGAGCTTACCCGCCATTCGCGTCCCCCCTTCGCAGGCGCAAGACTAGGTCCCCCCACCGCAAACGAAAAGGCCACCGGCGCTCGTGCGCCGTGGCCTTTTCTGGTGATCCCGTTGCGTGCGGGATCGGATCCCTTGGTCTACCCCGGGATCAATCGCAATTGGTCTTGGTCACCGTCTTGGATTCGCCCAGACCTTCCTTGTGGACGGTCTTGGTGTCGCAGCCGCCGAGGCCGGTCGTTTCCTTCTTGATCACTTTCTTCTCGACCGCAGGACCATGCTCCACGGTGACGGATGTCGCCGGACGCTCCTTCTCGATCACAACTGCGGGATCGCGACGTTCCTCGATCACAACCTGCGCATTCGCGGCGAAGCCGCTGAGCGCGGTCGCGGCCAGCGCGATAACGAGAACATTGAGCTTCATGGTCGCCTCCTGTTATGAGTTCCGTCCCTCAACGCTGTCGCCCCTTGACACGTTCCTTAAGTTCCATTCGCCCAAGGACCCTTACCCGTGATCGACCTTTACACCTGGACCACGCCCAACGGGCGCAAGGTTTCCATAGCGCTCGAAGAGTTCGGCCTGCCCTATACGGTGCACGCAATCGACATCAACAAGGACGAGCAGTTCGCGCCGGACTTCCTCAAGATCGCGCCGAACAACCGCATCCCCGCCATCGTCGACCGCGACACCGGCCTATCGCTGATGGAGTCGGGCGCAATCCTCATCTATCTCGCCGACAAGACCGGCAAGCTGATGCCGAAGTCGGGCGATGGCCGCTACAAGACCATCGAATGGCTGATGTGGCAGATGGGCGGCATCGGCCCGATGCTCGGGCAGGTGCATCACTTCGTGAAATATAACGCGGGCAAGGCACCTTATGCCGAGGAGCGCTACCTGAAGGAAGCGCACCGGCTCTACAAGGTGCTCAACACGCGCCTGGAAGGCCGGCAATTTGTCGCCGACGAGTATTCCATTGCCGACATCTCGATCTGGCCGTGGATCTCGCGCTTCGAGTGGCAGACCATCGACATGAACCAGTATCCGAACGTGAAGCGCTGGTATGAGACCATTGCGGCGCGTCCGGCGGTGCAGAAGGGCTACAAGGTGCCGAAGGACGTCGGCCCGGTGCCGATGCCCTGACCCACTCCCGTAGGCTGTCGGGACGAAACACCTCACGACATCCTCGCGAAACGCGACGCCGCTAGCGTCCCGGCGCCGACCGGAGACGCGGCGGCAGAGGGGCGCGGCGATGCGGCGAAACGTGACG
>Ga0134124_10003534_pt1 | contig 12579 bp, 9 predicted proteins | sample KB304_FD_96880 | JGI IMG/M metagenome (GOLD analysis project Ga0134124, IMG submission 96880) | Terrestrial soil microbial communities without Nitrogen fertilizer from Kellogg Biological Station, Michigan, USA - KB3-0-4 | ecosystem: Environmental > Terrestrial > Soil > Unclassified ... | reverse complement strand
TTCAGCTCACCTGGATGGACGCCAAAGTGGGCGACTGGGTTGTGACTCCGCGTCGGGGCAAGCCAGTAGAGATCCAGGCGCTTTGGTACAACGCGCTCTGCATCATGGAAGTATTCGCCCTCAGATTTGGAGACGATGCTGCCCAAAAACGCTACCGCAACATGGCGGCCATGGCGAACTGGTCCTTCAACCGCCTGTTCTGGAACGAGAAAGAGAGCTGTCTTTATGACGTGGTTAACGGCGACCCCTCGGACGCCTCCATCCGCCCCAATCAGATTTTTGCTGTCAGTCTGCCCTTCACCATGCTGTCGCCAGACCGCTCGCGAAGCGTGGTCGAGAAAGTTCGCGAACATCTGCTCACGCCGTACGGTCTGCGTACTCTCGCGCCCAGCGATCCGCAGTATCGCGGACGCTACCAGGGAGGCCCGGTTGAACGCGATGGCGCATATCACCAGGGAACGGTGTGGCCGTGGCTGATCGGACCATTCATCACTGCGTATGTGAAAGTGAACGGAGCGAGCGCCGCGGCTCGCGAGCAGGCGGCAGAATGGCTGAAGCCCCTGCATGATCATCTTTCCGACGCGGCACTGGGACACATCTCGGAAATTTTCGATGGCGACACTCCGCAGCGTCCCGCTGGCTGCGCGGCCCAGGCATGGAGCGTAGGCGAAGTGTTGCGCGCCTACGTCGAAGACGTAAAGGGAAGTCGTCCGACGCCGCTAGGAGAGCGGCGCGAAGCAAAGAGCAAGAGTCCCGCCACCCAAACCATGGAGACGCTTTGAACACGGAGGGCGGGCGTCCCCGCACTGCTACCCGGCTATCGTAAACGAAACAGAGTTTCAGACCTCGCTGCCGTAGACCGGGATCACTGCTCCGTCGACATCTTTGCCTGCGTCGCTGACCAGCCACGTGATCAGGCTCGCAACCGCTGCCGGTCGGACCCATTTGGAGAAGTCTGATTTCGGCATGGCCTTTCGGTTCGCCGGCGTGTCCATGGTGCCGGGCAGGATCACGTTGGCGGTAATTCCCACATCCTTATTTTCCTGCGCTACCGTCCTGATGAGTGAAACCATGGCGGACTTGGAAGCGCTATAAGCGCCGACGCCGGCGCCAGGGTCCATTGCCGCGCGACTGCCGATGGCAACGATGCGCCCGTTTCCCGTCTTGCGCATGACTGGGATCGCCGCGCGCAAAATGTAAAATGTGGTGTACAAGTTCACGTCGAACATGCGCTCGAAAGTGGCATCGTCGGTTTCGGCGAGGTGCTGGCCGCCGGCGAAGCCGCCCACGGTGTGAACCAGGATATCCAGCCTGCCGAAGCGGGAGACTACGCTGTCCATCCCAGTTTTAGATTCTTCCGCCGTGGAAAGCTCCGCTGCCAGCGCAGTAAAGTTCGGACTGTTAAATTCCGACGGCTCAATTTTTCGCGACAGGCCTATAACTGTGGCGCCGGCATCGAGCAGCGCCTGCGTGACGTACGTTCCCAGGCCTCCATTGGCGCCGGTCACGAGTGCTATCTTGCCTTTCATCAGTCCTCCTTAGATTGCTGTTTGATCCATCTCCCCGTCTAAAGTAACGGAGAACCAAGTGCTCGGACGAGAAAACTCATCGGGAACCTCAACAGAGCGGCCACCAAAATTGAGTATGCTAGCAACCATCATTTCCAATAAGATTTGATCGGCCGGACATGGATGCTGGCCCACTCAGCGGTGACCGGCTCGTGTCACCTTCCCGGCCGGTCGGAATCCCACGGCAGAGGTATTTTCATGCAAGCGAGTCGGTTTCTGTTCATTCCGGTGATTCTTGGCACGGTCAGAATGGGCCGCATGAGTCTCCACGTGGCTCGCCTTCTAACACAGGAAGTCGCAAAGCACGCCGGTGTCGAAACCGAACTCATCGACGTCGCCCTGCTCCCCCTGCCCACTGATGATGCGGGAGAAGCCATCAAAGATTCCGGCTACTCGGCCAGGATGGAGCGGGCCGACGCATTGATCATCGTAGCGCCGGAATACAACCACGGCTACTCCGGTTTGTTGAAGCACGTTCTTGACAGTTGCCTCCAAGAATACATTCACAAGGCTGTCGGGATCGTCGGCGTTTCCGCCGGGCCATTCGGCGGGGCTCGGATGATCCAAAACCTGCTTCCCGTCATGCGCGAATTGGGACTGGTCACGATTTTCTGGGACGTGAACTTCTCCAGCGTGCAGAAAGTTTTCGACAAAGACGGCTTGCTGCTGGATGAGGCCTTTATCGGTCGCATCGACAAGTTTCTGAAAGAACTGATCTGGATGGCCAAGACCATGCGCCATGGACGTGAGCAAATAGCTCTCGATTGAGCACAAAAGGACTGACGCAATGACGGTACTCTGTTCCGAAAAAATGACCTGCCCGAAATGCGGGTTTGAAATGAACCATCACGCGGACAAGCTGGTGCGTTGCCCTGACGCCGCTCGGGTGGACGAACATCTGGGCGGATTTCTGGAAGAGTTCCACGCTTGTCCGAATTGCGGCGCTGTGGCGTCTCGCCCCGCCGGCGCAAGGTAGCTACATATTCACCCTGTCCAGCGACGGCCGCTGACGGTTTGACAAAATCTGTCAATGCAGTTGATGCAGAGCGTCACTTGACTCGAAGAAATCGTTCCCATGACCAGGAAACATCCCTAAATTCCTGATTCTGAAAGCCTCTTTAATTTCGAGCGCTACCGTGGGGGTGGCCCTTTAAGTGCGGTTGGAAGTCGGGCGACGGGCAGGTCATTCAACCGCAACGGGGGCTTTCCTTGGGAAAAGGGAATCGGCGACAGAAGCGCATCAAAATGGTCTTGCCCGTGCGGATATCGGGGAAAGACTCGGCCAACAGGCCCATCAATGAACTGGCCCACACTCTGGACATAACCCCGAACGGCGCCCGGCTCGGCGCGATTCGGCACGTACTAAAGACCGGTGACAAGCTCACTCTGCAATACCGGCAGCGAAGAATCCAGTTCAAGGTGGTCTGGGTAAAACCGATGGAAGGTAGCAGCGAGTATCAAGTCGGTTTGGAAGGACTCGGCACCGTCGGAGAAAACTGGGGCCTTGAGCTTCCCGAGTCAAATCTGGCGGATGAGTACCAGTCGACTACAAGTTCCTAGTTCGCGGTGATGGACAGATCGAAAAGGCTTTAACCACAAAGGACACGAAGCTTCACGAAGGAATTGCTTGTGAACCTTCGTTGCCCCTTGGGTAAGAGTTCGCCATCCAATCAAATCTGCTACCCAGCTACGCGGCTGAACCGTAAAGCTGGCGCAACGACTTGACGTTGGTCGCTGGCTTTTCATGGAGCAGGAGCTCCGTAGCCTGTACGCGCCGGTCGGCATGAAACCAGCGTTGCACCACGCCGTCATGCAGGAAGTTGGCCAGAGCGATCAGACTCATGCCCTGGTGGTGGGCCATCCAGCAGCGCACCAGTTCGTGGCGATGGCGCCAGGAGCGACGACCGGAAGTGGTGCTGTAATCGGCTGATTCGTAGAACCCGTATGGGCCTAACCATCCGTTGCCTTCCATCCGGCGCAGATTGCGCACCGCCGCCGCAGGATCAACGTGCAGTGCCAGGAAGGTCGAATACGGTGAAATGACCAGGCAGTTTGGTTCGCCCTGGTGGAGAGAAATATCAGGAAGCCCGAACGCCTGATACTGATAAATCCCGCCTTCATCTCTTTTAGCGTAGGCCGATTCCGAAATCCCCCACGGCACACTCTTCTGCGTCCCGTAAATCTGCTGGAGCCGAACTGCGGCAATTCGCGAATTGTCCAAGAGCGTGTTGGGATAAGTCCGCATCCATAGTACCGGCATCAGGTACTCGAACATGGTTCCGGTCCAGGAGAGCAGAATCGGAAACCCGTGCTCGCGCGTGTGCGACCTGCCCAACAGGAACCAGACGTCCTGCGGGATGTCCTCCTTGGCGATGGCGGCGAATACGGCGATGCGCGCCTCCGAAGCCAGCAAATCGTAACAGGCAGACGGGTGCTTCCCCGTCTCCACCTCGAAACCGAGTGACAGCAACTTGCGCCGCGGATCGAGCAGGAAGCGGAAGTCCATCTCGTCCGCGAACTTTCCGGCTGTGTCCGCAATCTGTTTGAGATCCTCGATCAAAGCGAGCGCCCGCGAACGTGCGTCCGGCAACATGGCTTGCAGGCGCTGATACAGGGCCTTGCGGTCGCCGGAGCCGTTGGCATGGTCAAGAGCAAACCGCAGACGGGCCGAGAGCTGGTCCACGACTTCGGGCAGGCGCTGGATGGTCATGCTTTGGGAGTCGAACTTGAAGTCCAGCGTGGCGTCTTTCCAGAGCGGCACAAACTCCGGCAGCATCCACGGAACGTAGACCTGTACTGCTTTTCTGAGATTTCTGACCCGCGAAAGAGACTCGGTCGCGAACCAGTGCACGTCCGATTCATATTTGGGGTTCTTCGTCTCCAGGTCGCTCTCCAGCAATCCCTCTTCGGAGGGCGCCAGCAGTCGCTGCAGCCAGCTTCTTTTCCTAGTCTGTTCGAGAAAAGTTCGGAAACGCTTTTGTGGAAACGCATGCTCGTCAACCAGAATCCGGAGATGATCGGCCAAGCCTTCCGCCAGCTGTTTCTCCAGCAACGGACGCTGCAAAAGATCCAGACAGCCTTGCTGCAGTGTCCAGAGCGACGCCACCAGGTTGCCGCTATCCACGGAAGAAACAAACTGCGGCCGCAACGGTTCGAGGGTGCGCGTGTCGTACCAGTTGAGCAGATGGCCGCGAGACCGCTGCAGCTTGGCCACGGTTGCCAGAGTCCGAAGCGTCTGCTCGGCAAATTCGGGAACGGTCAGAAAACCAAACTCGCACGCCACCTGGCGAGCGTTCAAAAGAAAACCCAGGTTGGTAGGGGACATACGGCCTGCCACTGCTGCCGGCTCTTCCTGCACATTATCGGGAATGAGCCAGTGGTGCTCTTTGGTGCTGAATTCGGCAAAATACCGCCAGGTCCGGAGCGCGGTGCCGCTAAGAAACAACTCGTCTTTCTCGGGAGTTTCGCTGCGCAGGGCCCGCGACGGCAGATTGAGCCACATTGAAATCCATTTACTGCAAGCCCAAAGCAGCAGAATGGGAAGCGCGGCGAAAAAGGCTCGGCGGCCGGTGAAGAACACCAGGACGCCCAATGCCAGTGCCAGCGCGGGCATCCAGTCGAGATAGCTATCGACCGGAGTCCGCTTACGGACGCTTAATTCACTTTCCGCCGCGGTCTCCCATTCCAGAAGGCGCCGCCGTGTCACCAGCCGCCGGACCAGGGTTCGCACCACCGCATCGAGCGACAGCAGCATCTGGTGCGGCAGGAATGACAGGGTGAAAAACATGCTGGCGTTGGCGTTCAGCAGCGCGGTGCGAGCGTCCTTGACGACCTGCGATTTCTGTTCCACCGCCGCTCGTACCAGGTTGAACAAGAACTGGAACCAGGCCGGCACAAACAGAATGCCGAGTGTGGCCAGAGTCCAGTACAGCGGGTTTCCCGGAAGTATCAACCAACCGAAGACCAGCAGCAGGAAGGTTGCAGGTTCAACCAGACTCCGGCGCAGATTGTCCAGAATCTTCCACTGCGAAACCAGCGAGATGGGATTCGGCACCTTGCGCCCCGACTCGTCCGGCACTCGCGACAACAGCCAGCCCGTGATCTGCCAATCTCCGCGCAGCCACCGGTGTTTCCTCCGGTTGTAGGCGTTGTAGTGCGAGGGATAATCCTCGATGATCTCGATGTCGGTGGCCAGGCCCGCGCGCGCATACGCGCCTTCGATCAGATCATGACTGAGCAGCGCGTTGCGGGGGAAACGCCGGTCCAGCACGCGGTGCACCGTATCTACTTCATAGATCCCTTTGCCGGCAAAGATGCCTTCGCCATACAAGTCCTGATACACGTCTGAAATCGCGCGGGTATAAATGTCGAAACCGGTTTCTCCTGAATACAGGCTGGCCAGCCGGGAACGCGACGCGCTCTGCACGCTCACGCCCACGCGCGGCTGCAGGATGCCGTAACCGGCGGCCACAATATTTTTCTCCGGGTCCGGATCAATGATTGCCTGATTTAGTGGATGCGCCATCGCCCCGATCATGCGATCGGCTGACCCGCGAGGCAGTTCCGTGTCCGAGTCCAGCGTGATCACGAAACGGATCTGCGGCAAGATGGAGAGGTCACCGACTTTAACCGGAAAACTGTCGTGTTCGCTGCGCAGCAGTTTGTTCAGGTCCATCAGCTTGCCGCGTTTTCGCTCCCAACCCATCCACACTCTTTCCCGCGGGTTGTAAACCCGGTGGCGATGGAACAGAAGAAACGATCCCGACGCCTGGCTGGCATACTTCTCGTTGAGTTCCCGCACTAATCGCGCGCAGTAGTCAATCAGCGGACCGTCTTCAGGCGCGGGTACCGGAGTATCCGGCAGGTCGGTGAGCAGCGCGAAATGAATATTGGGATCGTGATTGCCCAGGAATCGTACCTCCAGGTCCTCCGCCAGGCGGCGAACCTGCTCCTCGTTGAACAGCATGCTGGGAATGGCCACCAGCGTGGTGCAATTGTCCGGAACTCCTTCCGAAAAATCGAGCTTAGGCAAAATCTGAGGTTCCAGCATGGAAGTGATCAGATAATTCACCAGCTGGATGGCGCTCTGCGAAGCCGGCAGAAGCAACATTGCCATGGAAAAGAAGATCAGGGCGGGAGAAGTGTAAGTGTTGGTTAAGAGCAGCACGATCGCCGACATGATGGCGAGCGTTAGGATTTCTGTCCCCGGCAAATAAAACTCGTTCGGATGTCGCCGCAGGAAAGATGCAATCCGCTGGCCCAGGGGAGGCCGGAAGCCCACCCGCTCGCCGAGCGCGGTTGTTCCGTCTGCGAGGAGGTAGTACCCAATATGTCCACGGCGAGCCGCCAGGCGCGGGCTGGAGTGTGTCTCCTGATGCGCGGACCGCGCCAGAGCCAGGGCTGCGGCAGCGACTTCGGTCTCGCTGAGATCGGAGTATTCGGCGAAGTTTGAGACCTCGGTGCGGTAAAGATCGCGGCTCTCAAAATCCATTCGAGCGTAGGCGCCCGCCGGATCCTGGCGCAGAACGCGATCGAACAGCACCATCGGCTCGACAACACTCTTCCAGGAAATGTGACCAATATCGCGCAGGCTTCGTACGCAAACCCCCGCCCCGTAGGAGCCTTCGGAGTCCTGCGCCACTTTTGATCCGCGGGCCGCGATCTCTTCCAGCAGGACCAGCTTCAGCGCCGGAACCAGTGCCCACAGCTCGATCATCCGCAAGACGGTGCTCTGCTGAAAGGCCTGCACATATGCGACCAGCGCGCTCTCACTGAAGTCGTAGCCACAGGTGGCGAGAAATCCCGCGGCCAGAGCAACCACCCGGGGAGCCACGGCGCCGTCCGGCGTGCGAACGTGCGGCAGCTTGCGCACCCGCTTGAAACCTTCCTTCGTACTTCGCAGGTCACCATGAAGAAGACGGAGGTTGTCATTCAGCCAGCGAAAATCATCTCCCACGCTGTTCTTGGGCGGCGGCCCGTGGAAATGCCGCAGAACCGGTCTGATCGCGCGGCTCAGGGCACGATAACGCTCGGAGAAAAAGCGGGACGAATGCGTTCCGGGGAGCCATACCAGTCTGCGGCCCAAGTCCGCGGCGGCCAGACTTAAGGCCTCCAGGTTGGGCCCGGTTTCTTTAGAGGGCTCAGGCTGACGCTCGGCTTCAGCGTTCAACATCTCGATATGGGTATCGGGCGGCATCGCTGTTGAATGCTACGGTTGTGTTCTATCGGTAACTCGCGGCCTGCAGTTCAAACATTTCCTTGTAGCGCCCGCCCAGGCGGGCCAGCTGGTCGTGACTTCCTTCTTCCGCGATCTTTCCGTTTGCTAGAACTACGATGCGATCGGCCATGCGCACGGTAGAAAAACGGTGCGAAATAAAAAGCGCCATCTTGCCTGCTGTGAGTTCAGCGAAGCGCCGGAAAACCTCGAACTCGCTGCGTGCATCAAGCGCCGCGGTCGGCTCGTCCAAGATCAAAAGCTGCGCGTCCCGCAGATAAGCGCGCGCCAGCGCAACTTTCTGCCACTCGCCGCCGGAAAGGTCAACCCCGGTTTCGAAGCGCCGCCCCAGCATTTGATCGTAACCGCCGATCTTAGTGATCACGGCATCTGCCAGACTCTTCCGGGCCGCCGCTTCGAGCAATGCGAGATCGTCGATTTCCTCAATCCTTCCCACTGCGATATTCTCACGCGCCGTCATCTCATAGCGCATAAAGTCTTGAAAGATAACGCCAATCTCACGATACAAGTCTTCCAGACGATACTCTTTCAGGTCAACGCCGTCGAGCAGCACGTGGCCCTCGGTGGGATCGTAAAGCCGCGTGATCAGCTTGACGATCGTGGTCTTGCCTTCGCCATTTTCGCCGATCAGCGCAACTCGTTCCCCGGGACGAAGGTGGAAGTTCAATCCATCGAGCACCAGCCGCGAACTCCCCGGATAGCGAAAAGACACGTTGCGGAATTCAAAGCCTCGGACAATCGGCCGCGGCGCCGGACGCGCATCGGGCTTGGATCGAATGGTCGGCTGCATATCAAAGAACGCCAGCAGGTCGGTCAGGAAAAGCGCCTGGTCCGCAATGCCAGAAACCGTGGAGAAGATCTGCTGAATGTTGCTGCTCGCCTGCAGGATTGCGCCCGACAGCAGGTACCACAAGCCAAGGCTGTAGGCGCCGGTGACGGTCCGCCAGATCACAAACGCATAGGCAGAGTAGTAGCCCATAAAGGCGATTACCGACAGAAAAGCGCCGGCGATTAGTTTCCGGCGGGAGAGCGCCACGTTCTCTTCGTAGATCCCATCGGAAAGTTTGGTGAAACGTTGAGTCAGAAACTTGCTGAGTCCAAATAATTTGAGTTCCTTGGCGGCTTCCTTGCTGCCCCCGACCTGGCGCAGATAGTCCAGCTGACGCCGGATCGGGGTCTGGCGGAAATTCTTCGCGTATCCCAGGAAAGCGAAATGGCTTTCGCCCAGGAACGCGGGGAGCACTCCCGCAATCAGCAACAACATTAGCCAGGGCGAGTAGACGACAATCGTGACCGACAGTGTGATCGTCGTAATCACCAGCTGAATCAGTCGCCCGATCTGTTGAATCATGCCCAGGCGGTCGGTCGCCTGCACCCGCGCCCGTTCCAGCCGGTCATAAAACACCGGGTCCTCGTAGGCGATTAGATCCAGCTCCGCCGCGTGCTTCATCACTTGGATGCTTACGTGACGCGTGTATTTGTCGGCGAGCAGCGAGTCCGAGTAGTCAATGGCGCGCGCCAGAACGCCGCCCAGCACCGCAAGCCCGAATTCGCTCGCCACTAGCCACCACAATCTGGGGGATATCGGTTGCTGGGCAACTTTGGCGTGCACGATAGCGTCTACAATCAGCTTGGGAATCCAGAGCAGGGCCAGCGGCAGCAGCGAGGCGAAGAGACGAGACACCAGCCCAAAAATTACCACCCCGGGGCCGGATTGCCAGACGATCTTCAGCACCGGCGGGGTATTGCGCAGCGCCGTGAGGCGCTCCTGCCAGCTGCTCAAGAAACTCTGCTGCTCCGCCATGCATGAATCCTAACTAAGTTGAGAGGTTTGCAGAAGCCATACCGACAGATCATAGAAGATAATCGCTTGGCGATGCGGCCCGGGCCCCGATAAGCCGTGCCATGTAGATGCCTCAAAGGCTCGTAAATTATTTAGACTCATAGAGTTAGCTTGGCGTGTGTGGGCGGGCGCGGGCGCCCCGTTCCACACTACCTGATGGCGATCACCGCCAGGCCATCCGGCGGAAGCGTCACACTGAGCTCGCCCCGCTTTAGCTCCTGAATTTCCGGCGGGCCAATCTCCACCGCGTCGCGCAGCTTCTGCAGTTGCGCTCGCGTGGGATAGACCGGCGATCCCATTTTTTCGTAGGCTGGATGCGGATCACCATGCTCCCGGTCAACTCGTGAAATCGCTGCGTGACGCGCACTGCCAATATGGCTAAATCGCAGGACGACCGACTTGGCACTGCCGGTCTGATCAGGAGGGACAAGATTCCACACTGCGACCACCAACGAACCATCCGACTCGCGAGTGACAAGTGCAGAATCCGAATCCAGCGCGAGACGTTCTCGACCCAGCGTATGGAGAATTTTGAAGGCGCCGAACGCGGGCTTGGGAATTCCTCCGGCGGCGATCAGGCCGTAGCCACCATAGAAAGGCTGTTTCACCACGCCCTGTTCTTCAAAGACGTCGGAGAAAGTCCAGTACGACATTTCATCCACCAGGCCGTCGCATTGCCGGATGGTATCGGCCATCCACGGACCCATATAGATGGAGTCGGTTATCTCCGGCTCGTTCTTATAGCTCGCATTAAACTCGCTCCAGATCAACGGAAGGCTGGGACGGGCCGAGGCCTTGATCTGATCGTGCACCTTCTTTACCGACCGGCATACCATGCGGTCGCGCGGGATATTTTCGTTGGTGCCGAACACATCCTGTGCGCCGTCGTTTCCGTATACGTGGGTGGAAACAAAATCAACCGGGATGTGCTTGTCAACGCAATGCTGGATGAAAGCATCGGCCCAGGCGGCTTGCGCCGTGGCGGGGCCGCCCACACGGAATTGTGAGTTCACTCGCTTCACCGCCAGGACCGCGTGATCGTAGAGTTCCCAGTAGGTAGATTGTTTGGGCTCGCCAACCCAGAAATCTATATTGGGTTCGTTCCAGACTTCGAAGTACCACTTCGCCACCTCATCCGCGCCGTAGCGATCCGACAGGTGTTTCGTAAACTGGTAGACCAGTTCCTCCCATTTGGCCCAATCTTTCGGCGGCGCGACGTTTTGCTTATACCAGAAAGCATGTAGGGCATCCCGGGACGCCAGTTTCTTGGGCATGAAACTTAATTCCACAAAAGGACGCACGCCGTTCTGCAAAAGCCCGTCGTAGACCTGGTCTACATAGGAGAAGTTGTAAACCGGCCGGCCGGAACTGTCCTCGTCGTACACGCCCATTTCGTCGTGAAAAATGGCGTGAAAGCGGATGTACTCCACATCCGTTATTTTTTTGACCCGGCGCAGGTCCTCGCGATAGCTTTCACGCATACTCAGGCTGGCCCGGCCCGATCCAAACATATGCTCCCAGAAATGAGGGAAGGGATGAGCGGGAGCGGCCGCGTCAATCACTAAGACCTCCGGCTGATTGGCGGCCAACTGGGCATGAGCCGCCGGAGAAAACGCGAGCATTCCAAGCAAAATCAAACCAAGCAGATTGCGGTAGCACCTGATCACGAGTTGCTCCTTCTGTTGATTTCCGGTCGTCTAGTTAGCCGGTGGTGCGACACCTGCGAGAAAGCCTCCATCCAGAACCAGACTCTGTCCGGTCATAAAGCTGGCTGCGTCAGAGCACATCCACACCACTGCCTCGGCCACCTCGAGCGGTTTCCCAAATCGGCCGATGGGATGAAGCCCGAGCGACCTCTTGTTGGCCTCCGGCAATCCAAACAAGCGGTCGGCCATGGCGGTCTCGATCACCGCTGGGCAAACCACATTGACCCTGATTCCACTCTTTGCGACCTCGAGCGCTGCCGATTTCGTTAGTCCCATCACGCCGTGCTTGCTGGCGGAATACGTCGCCACCCCATGCCCCCCAATAAAACCGGCGACCGAGGCCATGTTGACGATTGCGCCGCCGCGGTCCTGCTTCAGCATCTGTTGCATCTCAAATTTCAGGCAAAGCCAAGTGCCTTTGAGATTGATGTCAATCGTCCGGTCCCAGTCCTCCTCCGACTGCTCCACGATGGGAACCCATTTGCCCTCCGTGCCGGCGTTATTGAAGGCGTAGTCCAGTCCGCCAAAGGCTTCGACGGTTTTCTCAACCACGGCTTTCACTTGGGATGCCTGCGAAACGTCGGTTTGAACGAAGATGCCTTCGCCGCCGGCATTGTGGATCAAGGCGACCGTTTCTTTCCCTTCATTGACGCGCCGTCCGGCGACTACCACGCGGGCGCCTCTCTTGCCGAAGAGAACTGCCGTTTCACGGCCGATGCCCGAGGTTCCGCCCGTCACCAGTGCAACCTTGCCCTCACACTTCGCCATCGTTGTCTCCGTCTCCGGTCGAGTTTTCCGATAGGTCAGCGCTCGATCTCGCCCGCCCACAGCTCACTGCGACTCATTTCGAAACCCCTTATGTTCCGGGAGAGATTCTACATGCAACTGATTGCGGCAGCGAGGATTCAGCTGAGACGACAATAAGAAAAGATGAATCATACGCCGGCCGATCCAGGGCAATTCTCCCGGCGTGATGCGCTGTGAATGTGTTTGATTTCAGCTACGACGAGAGAATATCGGGCGGCTCAGCCGGCCGCCTCGCTTGACTGCGGATACTGGTTCTTCATGTGCTCATCCAGCGCCTGATTTAGCTGCTCGATCAAAGCCATCAGCTTCCCGGGGTCCTCTTCGTCGCGCGCTGCCTCGGCCAGTTGTTTCCAATCATGACGGTGTGTTTCTGTCATGCGTGTCCTCCTGGAGGATTTGAGCAACCCCCTTGATTGCAGT
>Ga0134124_10003533_pt1 | contig 12583 bp, 12 predicted proteins | sample KB304_FD_96880 | JGI IMG/M metagenome (GOLD analysis project Ga0134124, IMG submission 96880) | Terrestrial soil microbial communities without Nitrogen fertilizer from Kellogg Biological Station, Michigan, USA - KB3-0-4 | ecosystem: Environmental > Terrestrial > Soil > Unclassified ... | reverse complement strand
TTCGCCTTACACTTGCGGCGGGCGTGAAGGCGGAGGCGATCTTAACGTTGAAGCGTTCGGTGTTGTTTAAACGAGAGTATCTGGTGGCTTGGGTAGACGACTCCGCGCTCGCCCGCGCCGTGCCGGGTTGCGATGCGTATCCTTCGCAGCTCCACGCCCGGCTCGGCTGTGAACCTTTCCCTGGCATTCGATCGTGACGGCGACCCGTCTAGAAGTGCCGGCGACATCGAATCGCAGAAGGGCAATCGGCGTCGCGTCGCCGTTGGCCTCTTTCAGCAGAACTGCGGGACTCAACCTTAGTTCCACCGGTCTTGGATGACGAATCTCGCCGACGGAGCTGCTGATGCCGCGCAACAGCTGTCCATTTCGGGCAAGCGAAATCCCTGATAGCGTTTGGGTAGTGTCTGAAGTGTCGTCTTTCGGCAGCGTGATGCGGTATTGCGGAGAGTGCGGGCAATGCTTGGTGCTCCCGACGGGAGATCTCGCACGGGCATTTCGCTGTCCCAGGTGCCGATCCGTTTACGTGGCCGGAGCACTGGTCGATACGTCGACGCCGGTTGCGGCCGTGCCTGAGAGCAACCGGCCCGGTTCTCCACACGGGCCTCCTGTGGCAGCTGAGCTCATTGGCAACTACGGCGAGCCCGGGCGCGCACCATCTCCCCAAGTCGCAGTCAATACGCCGCCACTTGTGTCGACTTCAGCACCGCAGGAGGCCGGTACGCAGCGCGATAGGCATCGTGTCGTGACCAATGCCGCCGAGGACAAGCGTGGCGGCGCTCGCATGGTTCAGGGCGCCGCGCTTGCGGCGATGACCGCATCTAAGTTGGTGACGATCGCCGACAAGATCGATTCGCTCTTGTACGGCAAGCGAGCAAAGACGCTCGTGCTCGCTGCAGCCCTAGTGGTCGTTCCTCCGACTTTGGCTCGATGGACTGAGCTCCCTTCCTGGCTTCAACCCCTGGCTCTGGCAGCCTTCCTCATGCTCGCGCTGGTTCTCTCATTGGCGCGAATTGCGATGTTCCGCGACGATGAAGGGAGCTGGGATCCGAGGTTAGGCCTGACCAATATCCGGCTGGCAGTGACAGACCTGCGGAACAGCTTCGCGCAGTTCCGGGCTGCACACCCGAAGCAGAGGATACGGAGCATCGGGAGCGCATGCGTCGGCGCCGCGTTGGTCAGCCTCGCGGTTCGCGCGGCGGGCAACGCCCTCTATAACAGCGGCTTCGACTCCTGGGACTTCAACTGGACTGAAGACGTCGACTGGATGATCTTCACCGTCGGCGGCTGCCTTTGGGGCTGGGTCACCTGGACGACGCACAAGGAGGGCCAACTCGCGGCCCTGCTTGCGGATCCAGAAAAGGATAGCGGCGCAGCCGAGGCTGTCGCGTTGGCATTCGTTGGACTGCCCACGCTTGTTGATTGTCGTGACCGCAGTTCGGCAGAAGCGTTCACTCGCGACGCCACACATCCGCTCGTGTCGCGACTTTTGGGTGAGCTCGGCGGTTGGCATCCGCGCCGAGCGGACACGGAGAAGCCCTACCAACACTCGCTGTACCGCAAATTGCGCACCGCGGTACCGGAAGCCGAGCCTCAACTCGAAGTCCCACTTCGTTCCCAGGGTCTTCCATACACAGGGAGGATCGATATCCTGTTCGGGCGATGCGTCTTAGTCGAAGTCAAGCGCAGGCTGACCACCTCGACTGCACAGAAGGCTCTGGGCCAGATCGAGATGTACGTTCAAATATGGCAGCACAAAGGCCCTGTTGTTCTGGTCCTCTGCGATACCGATCCAAACCTCGCGTATTCGTTTTTCGAGCCGCCGATCGCGAGACTTCGCGCCGCGGGCCATTCTGTCGTGGCGGTGTTGGCAGCGTCATGACTTCGAGACCAGCCTCCATCGTCGCCGTGTCGCTAATCGTAGCGATCGGGTGCCATCGCAGAAAGCATCCGCCCGCACCAGTACCCTTCAACGAATTACCTTCGGCAGCCGAACGGCCGTCGACGCCGGTCGGCACTCAGCCGGCCCCCGGCATGCCGACCGAAGCCACCTGCGGCGTTCCGTGTTGCGGAGGCAGCGCGTGCACCGTCACGGTCGACAACTCCGGGCATGGTGGATGCGCGACCGACGCAGGCTCGTGCAATGCTTGTCAGTCCGGTCTGGCCTGCCTCGAAGGAACCTGCAACGCTTTGTTGGCCCCGGCAGAAGTCTGGAATTTGCGTGCTTCCTACATCGGCGGAGGTGGCGTGCCCGATATGTGCGCCTCTTCTCGCCGTGACGCCTGGGCCTGCGTGCGGCGAGCAGCGCTCGACGCTGCCCCCTCGGAGAACTGGACCTGCCTGCCCATGTCTGAGCCCTGTGCCTCCACCAACGCGCACGGCACGACGGCTGTTGCGGTGACCACCCACGACATCACCGTTGGGGGCCTCGACATCGAAATTCGCGACCAACGCCCCGACGGCCCTGTCCTCGCCGAGCGAAGGGGCGCCCGCTACACCACGGGGATACTGCGCCAAGGGCTTTGCTCCGGCCTAAAGTTCGACAAGCTACGAGACACCGCGGGCAGCGGGATCTCGGTATTCGCGTACTTTCTCGATTCCCCGTAGTACTAGCGCTGAAGCTGTACCCAGAGATTGTGGGTACGCTGTCCCCCCGATTGATCGGGCCCTCGACCAGCCATGCCCGCGTGAAACGTAGGGCGGCATGCTGTCGAAGCAATGACTATTGAATGAGGATACGTCCGTAGGGGGACACTCGCCCGAGATAGCCCTGCCCCAAGACCGGCCTTGATTGGCGCGCGACGGCCATTGTCTGAGCGAGCCTCTCACTCCCTGCTGCGTCAAATGGGTGTCGTGGCGCGCGTCGACGGTTCCAACGCAATCAGCATTCATCGCTATCGGTCGATGCCCACCGCGACGAGCATCGTCGCGTCCGCCGCCACATTCGAAACGCAGCGACGTGGCGAAGCTCGCCAGGGCCGTCGAGCTCACCTCTGCCGTCGCGCATCACAGTTGCGAAGCGCACGCTCCACACGATGTCCAAGAGGCGGTGGCACTGAGAACTGAAGTGCTTGACACCGTCGCACGAGAAGATACACACTCCGCGATACGGGAGTGGCGAGAGGAGGACCATACTCTCTGGCGAAGATGCGCTCGCAGGGTGCGTTCGAACCTGCGGGCGGCTCTTGAATCACGCGTTTGCAATCGGTGGATCAGGGAGACGAACAGCGGCATCGCCCGGCGCATACACGCGCGTCGTTAATTTACGAGTTTGCCGAATCCAAATTGGCACTCGCCGACTCTTCGCTCCCCAGAAAATCGAATGAACTGACGGTCTGACCGTCCCCAACTCCAATTCTCGGACGCGGGGCACGGTCGAACCGTCCCCCGCATCGCTTGATTCGCCTTTAGTGACGGTCGAACAGTCAGATTTTTCGAATTTTGGGTTGGGAGTGACGGTCGAACCGTCGGATTTTTCGAATTTCGGGTTGGGAGTGACGGTCAAACCGTCAGATTTTTGGAATTTTTCCGCGCGCGTGACGGTCGAACCGTCGGATTTTTCGAATTTCAGGTTGGGAGTGACGGTCGAACCGTCACCTTTTTCGAATCTGGAGTTTGGGATGACGGGCGAACCGTCAGTTCGCTCGGTCTTGGCGATTTGCTGGACGGTCGAACCGTCAGATTTTCAAAACTTCGCGCAACCGCGTCACGGGTGGACCGATGCGTCTTCGTGAATTCCAAAGTCGCGGCGCGGTTAGACCGGTCGGGATGTTCTTTGGATTTCAGCTTCTCGGTACGGGCATCAACAACAAGAGGAAGAAGGCAATGGAAGCGATTGGCAGTTTGGCAAACGATGAGAAGTTGGCTGCAGAAGCAATGGCGCGTATCGCGCCGGACGCCGCGGCGCTGTCGGTAAGCGAGCTGATCCAGGTGAACCTGGATCTCCAACAGGCGACGAGCACGATATTAGGGGTAATGCCGGAGATCATGACGTTGCGGGAGCGCATCGCCAAGGAACTGCCCGCGTTCGACATCAAGCAGATCGACAAGTTGGAGGATTACACGCTTGCGCTCCGCTTCGCGCACGCGGCCTATCAGACGGCGACACAGCCACCGGAAGTTCTGCCGGAATTGGCCGCCGAAGCGATCGAATTGCGTGAACGCCTGGCCGCGGATGCCAGAGCCCTGTCCCTGCGCGACCTGATTGATCGGCGCAAGCTCGAGTCCCTCAAGGGCGCCAACGGCATCAGCAATGTGGCGCAAGACCTGCAGATGTTGAGCCAGATCTTCCAGGAGAGCTGGGCCCAAATCCAGGGAAAGAGTGCGACTTTAGCGGAAGATCTGCAAGCCGCTTCCCGCATTGCCACGCGCATCACCCGCGTCCTCGGCGTGAAGGAGCAGAGCCCGGCTCAAGAGGCCGCCGCGGTCGAGCAGCGTCTGCGCGTCTTCACGTTGACATTGCGCGCGTATGACGAAGCGCGAGCCGCCATTTCTTTCGTGCGCCGCCGAGAAGGTGATGCGGACCAGATCACGCCGAATCTGTACACCGGCAAGGGACGCAACCGCCCAGCGCCGCCCCCACCCACTGACCAGCTCCCCAAGCCCGGCGCCTCGGCCAACACGACACAGGAGCTGCCCGCCGTTGCCCCGGAAACGGTCGCCGCAGCCGTCGCCGCGCAGAAGGGCGGGCCTGGCAGCAAGGACCCGTTTCTCAGCTGAACGCCACGCAACCTGAGCAACGGAGCGAGGAGCCTCAATCGTGAAACCCGCATTGAACCTGGGAGCTTGGCGATATTTGGATGGATCTGAGGGGGGGTCCTCGCTGCGTCTGCCCGCGGAACACTTGGTGACTCACGCGGTCGTCGTCGGCATGACGGGCAGCGGGAAAACGGGACTGTGCACCGTGATGATTGAGGAGGGCGCACGCGCTCGCGTGCCCACGCTCGTGATCGACGTAAAGGGCGACCTCCCCAATCTGCTCTTGAGCTTTCCGACCTTGGCTCCGACCTTGCTCGAACCTTGGGTGGAGCTGGATCACGAAGCGCCGAGCCCTGAACATCGCCGCATCAAAGCGGCGGAACTCGCCGACCGCCGGCGCTCCGCGTTGGCAGAATGGCAGATCGGCGACGCGGAGCTGGCAGCGCACGCCGCAGCCATCAACGTCCGCGTCCTCACGCCGGGCGGCACCGCCGGTGAGGCGCTCCACATGCTCTCTTCACTCGAACGCCGCTCACCGCGTTGGGATTCCGATCCGGAAGCAGCACGAAACGCGCTCACCGCCGCCGTTTCGCTCGTGCTCCGACTCTTGGGCCGCGAGCCCGATCCCGCCAAAAGCCGCGAGCACGTCCTGCTCAGCGTCCTGGCTGAACGGCGGTTGGCAGCGGGGCAAACGGCCGATCTCGGCGGATTGATGGAAGACGTGCTCGCGCCTCCCATCGACGAGATCGGCGCGCTGTCGGTGGACAGCTTCATGAAGAAAAGCGAGCGCAAGGCGCTGGCCGCCGCCCTCAACAGCCTGCTCGCGGCCCCCTCGTTCGCGAGCTGGCGACAAGGCACGACGCTCGACGTCGGCGAATGGCTCACTCCCAGCGAAGACGGCCGAACACCCATCGTGATCGTGAGCGTCGCGCATCTGGACGACGAAGAACGCGCGTTGGTGCTGGGCGTGCTGCTCGAAGAAGTGCTTTCTTGGGTACGCACCCTCCCCGGGTCGTCGCGCCTGCGGGCACTCCTAATGTTCGACGAGGTGTACGGGTTCTTGCCCCCTCACCCGGCGAATCCGCCGACCAAGCGCCCGCTCGTCTCGCTGATGAAGCAAGCGCGCGCGTTCGGCGTGGGCGTGGTGGTTGCGACGCAGAACCCGATGGATTTGGACTACCGCGCGCTGAGTAACGCTGGGCTCTGGTTCATCGGGCGCTTGCAGACCGATGCCGACCGTGAGCGCGTGATTGACGGCTTGGCCATGGCGCAAACGACGGATGGGCAGGACGTGGAGCTCGATACGACGTTTCAGCGGTTGGCGCCGCGCTGGTTCGTCGTTCGGAACGCGCATTCGTCGTCCCCGCCGATTCTGGTGCAACCGCGGTTCGCCATGGCGTTGTTGCGTGGGCCGATGACGCGCAAGGAGATCCGCGCGGCGCGGGGGGTGAAGGAGGACGCGCCCCCCACGGCTGAGCTTCCCGGCAGCTCGAGAAAGCCACCGGGAAGCGACCCATGGGCGGCGAACGATGCTCCAGGTGCAGCGCGCGTCACGTAGGAGCCAGCGATGCGCAAGGTTCGGTTGGCCACCTTCAACTGCGAAAACCTGTTCTCCCGGCCGAAAGTGCTGAACTACGCCGACAACGAGGAGGGTCGCGAGCCCCTGAACCGGCTTGCCAAGCTCGACGCTTTGCTTGCTCGGCAGGCGTACTCGAGGGCCGACAAGCGGCGAATCCTCGAGCTGATCGATCAGCTCAGGGCCTATGTCGATCTCAACGAGCTGCGTGGAAAACTGATCGGCAAGACCAAGCTCAACGGCAAGTTCCGAGACACCATCAAGGTCAGCGGTCGCGCTGATTGGGTGGGCGGGCTCACCCTGAAGCGCGACACGCTGCCGAGCGAAGCGCAGCACAACACGGCCGAGGTCATCAAGGCGATCGACGCCGACATTCAGTGCGTGATTGAAGTCGAGGACCGCCTCACCCTGGAACGGTTCAACGATTCTCTGCTCAAGGGGCCGGGCTCCTACCCGTACAACCTCCTGATCGACGGCAACGATCCGCGCGGCATCGACGTTGGCCTGCTGAGCCGCTTTCCGTTCGCGGCCGTGAACACGCACGTATTCGACAGACCCAGCAAGGCCAGCAAGTCGAGGATCTTCAGTCGCGACTGCTTGGAAGTCGAACTCGCCCTACCCCGAAAAAGGCGGCTGTTTGTGCTGGTGAACCACTTCAAAAGCCAGGGCTACGGTACCCAGGCCAGTTGCAACGCTCGGCGAAAAGCCCAGGCGAACCGCGTTGCCGCGCTCCTTCGAAGGTACGACCTCAAGAAAGATCTTGTCATCGTGGCCGGGGACTTCAATGACCAGCCTCAGAGCGCGCCGCTCGCCGGTTTGCTCAGGACGAAGAACCTCGTAGACGTGCTCGCCGAGCGATTTCCCGATGCGCGCGAGCGATGGACCTACCGCGACAAGTCACAAATCGACTACCTGCTCGTGTCGAAGCCGCTGGCGGATGCCATGACGGATGCTGGTGTCGAACGCCGCGGGTTGTTTGAGGCCGACAAGCTCACGCGGAATTTACGGAGCGGTCAGATCTGCGCGTTTCCATCGGTCACTAGCGACACCAACGATGCGTCCGACCACGCCGCGGTGTGGGCGGAGTTTAGGGTCTGAGCCATGGCTCATTCGATCGGAGGCCCAGCCCGTCAATGGCTCTCGGGTTTCAGTTCGCACCATCGACAGTTGCAAGAACAGAAGTCGAGCTACGAAAGCGAGCTCGCTTCGCTCCGTTCGAAAAATGACCGCGAGGCGCGCGAGTTGATCGAGCAGGTCAACGATGAGATCGCGACGATTGAAGCGTAGGCGATCACTTCCGTTTCGCAGCAAGTGGACGAGCGCGGCTGCACGACCTCGGGAGCGGCAGCTCGTGAAGCAAGGTCAGGCCGAGCGGGTGCGTGCCAAAGATGATGACAAGGTCAACCTATGACGTTTGTAGCAGCGCGTCCGATCCGCCGTGCGGCTGCACCTCACCCGGATGCCATCCGGCGACTTCCTGTGGCTTTGGCCTTCACAACGAAGCGCTTGCCGATGAACTGCGAAACTGCAAGCGCAAGTGAACCCGTGGCTCACACGTTGCTAGTTGCTTGCACCAACGGCCGGTCAATTGGCCTTTCTGTCCGCGTTGACATGGGTATGCGGGAAGCACGGTGAGACTGACAAAATGACTATGCTTCAGCGACAAGCGGACGGGACTGCGCGTTGTCGTTGACCGCGCACTCGAAGGTAGGTGAGCCTTAGGCGATTCCCATTTCGGATGTCATGACTCGACGTTACGTCACCTGCAGACCTGCTCTGGTCTGCGCGCTTCGCCAAGCTGCCGCTGTATCACGTCGCGGAGGCGCGCACCGTTTAGGACGCAAAGTGGGGGCTCTCTGACAAGCAATGCGGGCAATGCGCCCCTTACGAAGTCGTCGTTCCGCGATCTTCCACCATTGGAGGAAGGAGGACGCACGGCTCGGACGGGCTTTAGCTACCAGGACCACATCGCGGTCAACAAGTGCCTCGACATGCTCTTGCCGGACGGCCCCAGTGAGGTCTGGTGCGAGGCAGAAGACGACATCATGCTGGTGTGGTCGATCGGGAGTCTTGAAGAATTCGAACTGGTTCAAGTCAAGGGCAGTGACATCGGACGAGCGTGGTCCGTCGCCAAGCTCTGCGAAAGCGAAGGCGAAGCGAAGGACGGGACGAAGAAGAAGTCCATCGTCGAAAAGTCGTTGTCGCACGACCGGGGCAAGGAACCTTGCCGCTTTCGGATCGTTACCACCTGGGCACCAAACGCCGTACTCGACGTCCTGCTAACTCCGCTTTCAGTGCGCTCCGCCTCTGCATCCGCGCTACTCCGTCGCCTCGAAGCTGTGACAAGCGGCATCGAGGAGCAACTCGGCTCGCGTACGTCGCCGAATGGGAACACGCTTCGTTTCTGGGTCGAAAGGGCGGAATGGGAGCATCGAGCGTCGATCTACGATCTCGTCAACGACAACAGATCGAAACTGCAACGCGTTCTCGCCATAGCGGGCGAACTCCTCGCATTCGATCAGTGTGAGGAGCTTCACGCCGCCTTAATTGCGAGGGTCCAAAGCGCTGCCGTGGCCAATGGCATGACCCACAGGAATGACAAGCGCCTCCTAAGAGACGAATTGCGCTGCTGGTTGATTGCGCGCGCAAGGCGAATCCAACAACCGGCACCGGCTGGAGGCTCTAGCAAGTTGGTGACCAAGCTCAGCGACGCGGCAATCGACGCTGCTGGAATTGAGGCCGCCAAAGAACTGCGGCGTCGATATGCCGCTGAGGTGCGGGCACCCCAATACCTAACGCTGAATGAGCGTGACACGGTCGAAGGTGAAGTAATCGCCGTACTGCACGCGCTCAAGGTGGGCCTGGATTCTGGGACGTATTGCGACAGCGGCAAAGAATTTCTCCTGCGATGCCAGGAGGCCTTGCGCAATATGCGCGACGGCATGACCGGCCCCAAACCATCGGACATGCTTCTCTATGGGTGCATGTACGAGGTAATGAACCGCTGTCTTCACCGCCTAGACCCGGTGAAGCCGTGAAGCGGGCATCCGAGCTTGCGAGCTATCCGGCGGCACGCCCGTTGAATGCTGATCAGATTGTCGAGTATCACGCCGCGCGCCTGTTGCTCCTCGTGCTGCTCTGCGGGTCGAAGGGGCAAATTCACGGGCTCACGAAACTCGCAAAACTCGACTTCTTCGTTCGCTACCCAACGTTCTTCATTCGCGCCTCCGCGGAAGGCGAAGCGCCACCTCTTTCAACGACGACAGCAAACGATTCCTCGATGGTTCGCCATCATTACGGCCCCTGGGATCCTCGCTACTACCAGGTGCTCGCGTACTTGGAAGGACGGCGGCTAATCACCGTCGAAAAGGAACGGAAAACCTTCGTCTTCGCTCTAACCGAAGCCGGCGCGACCATCGCGAAGCAGCTCGGCACGGCAGCCCCTTTCTCCGAGCTGGTCCAACATATGAAGCGAGTCAAAAAAGCCTTCGGTGCAAAGAGCGGGGACTCGCTGAAGAAGCTCGTCTACCGGGTATTCGACAAAGAAGTGGCCAAACTTAGCCGTGGACAGGTCATCAAGTGACGGGACGAACGATCCGCCTGGGGACAGTCGAGCGGTTCGCCCACGACGGCACTGTCGACAGGCTAGCTCTCCGGGCTGGCATAAATGTACTCGTCGGGCTAAAGGACACGGGAAAAACCGCATGGCTCAACACGATTTCGTATCTTCTGGGGGATACCGGGAGTCCTGAGGAAGCTCTCGGCGTTGGTATCGCAACGAAATTCGACTCGGCCCGTGTTCAGCTCATTGTGGGAGGGGCTGATTCGCTACTTCTAGAGCGGCGTTGGAAGGACGTCGGTAGCAAGCACAAAATCTTCATCAACGGCGAGGGGATTTCCTCGGAAGATTTCTCCACTTGGATCCATGCGACCTTGGGGATTCCTATCCTGCGGTTCCCGAGGGGCAATCCCTACTCCGGCGCGACTTGGCCTGAGCTGAGTTGGCGTATGCTCTTCCGCCACCTATATCGCGAGGAACGATTCTGGGCTGACCTCGCGGACAAGCAACCCGAGAAGGAACAGCACGCCTGCCTGCTCCAATTTCTCGGCGTTGCGCACAAGGTGTATCCCCAGGAGCTGGGAGAAGAGGTCCGCGAGCGGCAACGCCTCCTGTCGCTCCGCGCGCGAAAAGAGCAGTTCGAAGAGGTGCTGCGGCAGACGGCGCAAAGCTTGCTCGCCGATCCCTCCATCTCAGAAGCCCCGACGCGGGAGTCGATCGACGCAGGCATTGAGCGGCTCCGCAGCGAGATTGGGGCGCTCCAGAGCGAGCGCGACATGATCATTGAGCAGGCAATCTCGTCGATACCCTCGCATGCCGCGACCGGTCTTTCCTTCGAGCGAGAACTTGCAGCCCAACAGCTTGAGCACCGTCGCCGAGCGGAAGAGATCGGGGCCCAAATTCAACGCGTTGAGCATAGGGTGCAGGAGCTCTCCGTCTACCGCACCACGATTGCAGCGGAACTGACGCGGATCAAGCGTGCGGAAGTTGCCGAGGAGGTCTTCCGGCCACTAAGTGTGACCTGCTGCCCGCACTGCGATCAGGCTGTTTCGCCCAACAACGCTGACCCCGGAGATTGCTTTGTCTGCCACCAGAAACTCCCGTGGGAGGCGCCGCAGGCTTGGCAAGGCGCCAAGCGTCGCCTGGCGTTTGAGCACGACCAATTGGTCGGTGAAGATCAGGAACTCCGCGACCTTGCAGACACGCTCGCAAGTGAACTCCATGGACTGCGGACGCGGCAGCGAGATACCGAAACAACCTTGGCAGCAATAGATGTCCAGCTCAGACCGACTAGATCGGCGGTCGCCGCGATGACCCCGCCTGGCCTGCAAGTGGCGGACACGCGGATTGGACAACTCGAAGAACGCGCGGCTCAATTGCGGCGCCTGCGAGAAACCCTTGAACAGCATGATGCCCTTACCGCCGATATCGACAAGTTGGCGGCAAAGGTTCAAGCGGCCGCCACGCACATCGACGACAAGGGAGCTGATATCCCCTTCGATCAGCTCTCAGAGACGCTCACAGACGGCGTGAACGAGTACTTGAATCTCCTAAAAGAGGGTGATCCGCAACGATGGGAGCATCAGGTGGTGCGCTTCCGAATCAGCGAGCGCTACCTGAAGGTCCTCGTAGGTCAAACGACGTGGTCAAGTGTCGGAGCCACATCAGCGGGACTTTTACTCCTTGGATACCACTATGCGTTGCTTAAGCACGCCGGTCGTGAGGGGTTCAACTGCCCGGGACTAAGCATGATCGATTTCCCTATGACGCTGGCGGACGGCAGCACTACGGCTAGCAAGGAGAACTACCTAGTCGAACCGTTTGTAACTCTCGCTTCAGCTAATCCAGAGGTCCAGGCCATCATCTGTGGTCGAACGTTCAAAGGTCTGACAGGGGTCACTCGCCTGCAGTTGGATCACGTTTGGGCGCAGGGCCAAGAGCCGGAACCTGACATTTCACCCGGAGGCAGCGAGGGCATTGAGTTCATGGTCCACGCCAACTTTCATACCGGGCAAGAACAAATCATGATGGTGCTGCACCATGCGGAGGTCGTAAGGTTGGGGACTGTACTGCTGGACCTCGGCGCAGCAGTCGCTGCCGGCCGGACATGGCCTGGCAAAGCGGTCGCGGTGAAATGGAGCGGCGGAACGTACGAAACGAAGCTGATCCATCACAAGGACAACGGCAACGTTAAGTTCACCGTGCGAAAGCGAGAGGCTCGGCGCCTATGGGAGTTTCTCAATGAGCAGCTACGAGGTAGTTCGCCGTCCCGCGAGTTTCGCGCGGTCTACACTGTCAAGAGGCACGCGCCCCTGGACGAGGTATTCGTCGACATCACTCTACCTGACGAATCAACGTCGAGGTAAACGGAGATCCCTCACACCCGCGCCCGGGCGCGTCGACGCGGCACTCCGAATCGTAGCGCTTGGCTCTCTGTCGCTCTTGCTCTCCGCGCCGAGCCGCTGCAAAGCGTCGGCTTCGCGGCACATGTTGGGACTGGATCGGTCGGCTCACGAAAAGGAAGAAGTGACCACTGAGCACGTATCGACCAAGCCACAACCACCAAGGCCGAGAGCGTGTTGAAGCTCTTGCGCATGTCTACCGGTTCGCCGAAAGCGTACACGGCAATCTGGAGTTCCCCGGAAATTCCGGACAGATTGTTAATGTGATTATGCGGCGAGCCGGCCGAAATTGGCCAGCTCAAAGTTGATGGGTGATTGGTTTCCGGCGGCAGAATGTCGCCGTTTCGCGTT
>Ga0134124_10003531_pt1 | contig 12586 bp, 14 predicted proteins | sample KB304_FD_96880 | JGI IMG/M metagenome (GOLD analysis project Ga0134124, IMG submission 96880) | Terrestrial soil microbial communities without Nitrogen fertilizer from Kellogg Biological Station, Michigan, USA - KB3-0-4 | ecosystem: Environmental > Terrestrial > Soil > Unclassified ... | reverse complement strand
GGTCTGGGCTTTCTCTTCGTGGGTCATTCAGGACTTGAACCTGAAGCCAATGGATTGAGAAGCGTGCGCGGGGCGAGGACGGATACAGACATTTGACGGCATTTCTGGTGCTTTTGGCAACAGGGGTGTTGGGACATAGAGGGACAGGAGGGGACACACGAGGACAGCCTCTTGTCGTGCCGACAAACACCATGCGCCATCGGGGAAGAACGAACGATGGCCTCCTTTGAGGACACCGCCTCCGCCGCGCTGGTACGCTTGGGTGCGTGAATACGGCAAAGGTCTACGAGGGTGACGACCAGGGCGTCGTCCACGTCGACGTGCCTATCGGGCGGCCCGGGCAGCGCGTAGAGGTGCTCGTGGTTGGGAGGACGTTGCTGAGGCCGGTGAAGTCGACCGCGAGGAACTATGGCCGCACGCGAACCGACGCTCACTCTGGGCTAGCTCGTCTTTTGCCAAAGGCAGAGGACGCACGGCAATTCCAGGTCAACTCGGACCTGGGAATAGCCATTCGGAACCTGTCCGCCGAATCCGTTATAGGTCAAGAGGTACGTCCCAATTCGTGCATCACGGAGCATGCGCTCGGCGGCGGCGATGTCAGCCAGGTAGCGTCTGTCACTGAGTTCGACGTCGGCATCTAGCCAGTCATCCGCGTCGAAGAGATTTTCGCCGAAGGAATTGTAAAAGTAGTAGGCATCCGCTTCCGGCACGAATCGCTCATCGAAGTACCCGTGAATGAACTCGACGCGTTCAGCCACTCCGAAGGTACGAGCGAGCTCTCGAGCCACGGCGACGAGGCGAACCCTCTGCTCGATGCCAATGAAGCGCGCGTGCCCGGCCAACGCTGCGACGACGCAGAACTTTCCAACGCCCGATCCGATATCGAACACCCGGCGAATGTCGAGCTCGTCCAACCATTCCGCGGCGCGCAACGCGGCGACCAGCGGAGTCCAATACAGATAAGATATCGTTCGAAACTCTGCGGGAAGGTAGCGGTCGAACGCGCGATTGGGTGGACACTCCCCCGTTCGCAGCGCCCTTGCTATGTTGGCGGGCGATGGAGAGTGTTCTGTTGGAACGTTTGGTTCCGAGTTCAATTCGTGGGTCAACGGGGCCGGCTTCAACGACACTGGCGGTCTCCTGAGCGTACGTGCAATGCGCTCGCGGAGCGCATCTCGAGCATTGGATGTGATTCTCATTCGTGAGCCCTGAGCCGCCATGACGCGGATTCAGCAGGGTCTTCAGCAATGAGGGCCGGCAGTGCGCAAAGCACGTCGCTGCGCGATGCAGACAGGACGCTGCCGATGCTCTCGACCCACGCTGAACGCGACCGTCGTTGCGCGCCGCGCTGCACCCAAGTGCGCAACCGGTCCCCGCCCGCGCGCTCGTCGCCCACGAACTCGAAGCTGGAGGGGATCGGACCGCCCAGGCCAAAGTAGGTGACGATCACCGTGCCCACTGGTGCCTGATCGAGCAAACTCTCGACTCGCAGCAAGTCTGATGCCGGGGGAACGAATCATCAAAGCCGCCCCTTACTCCGTCGTCATTTCGGCTGACGATTGCCGGGCTGCGGCTTGCCGCTCGAAATACCTGCGCGGGATCCGAGAGACACCGTAGGCATAGTCGAGATGATACCAAGCCGCCTCTCGAGATCGGTTCTTGACCCAAACGCGCAATGGGCCGCTGCCGACCGGTTCCTCGGACAGAAGATCGTACGTGGAGGGAATGGCTCCACCGAGGCCGTGATAGGTGATCACGATAGCGCCGCGGTTCGCGGCGCCGAGCAGTTCGACAACCTTCATGAGCTCGGCCTGGGCGCGAGCAGGATCGCTTCCCGAAGCAGAGTCCTCGCCGAACGGGTTGAAAAAGTAGAATCCGTCGAAGTCGTGCCACCGCGCATCGACAACGTTGCCCGACTTGAACTCCACATTTGATACTCGCAGGCTCGACGCCACCGCCTTTGCGGTAACGATGAGGTCGACGCCGCGATCGACTCCGAAGAAATTCAAATCGGGGCGAGCGAGTGCGGCCGCGACACAGAACTTCCCCGGACCGCAGCCAACGTCCAACACTCGGCGAATGCCGCGCTCAGCGAAGCGCAACGCGGCACAGCGAGCCACTGCGATTGGAGTCCAGCACCAGGCTGACTTCTCCCTGAGCACGGGAGGAAGGAGTGCACCGAACGCGACATCGGATAGCTCCCCCGTAGCCAGTCGATCACGCACGCGGTCGAAGTATCGAGCATCTGCCATCGCACGCCGCCAAAGCAGCTACCGTGCCAGCCAGTTCGACGGTTTCGCGACGCCGGTCTCGAGCCGTGACCCGCGATCGAGGGATTGGAAGGTGATGAACGACACTTCGTGGTATGCATTTCGCCAGTGCCGGCCACCAAACGACAAGTTGACATCGTTCTTGAGCCGGTCATGCGCTCGGCTGCCATGCGAGAGCTCGACAAAATCATTCGCGCCGTCGCGCCCAAGGACGTGGGAGTCACCATTATTGGCGAGAGTGGAACCGGCAAGGAAGTCCTCGCACGTCGGGTACACGACCTTTCACAGCGCCGGACAGGCCCGTTCGTCCCGATCAATTGCGCTGCGATCCCCGAGTCTTTGTTCGCGAGCGAGTTGTTTGGACATGAACGCGGGGCGTTCACCGGCGCGAACGAGCGCGCGCGCGGCAAGGTGGAGGCTTCCGGTGGCGGCACGCTCTTCTTGGATGAAATCGGGGAGATGCCGATCAACGTCCAAGCCAAGCTCTTGCGGTTCCTCGAAAGCCGCAAGTTCATGCGGGTCGGCGGCAGCACGAAGATCAGCGTGGACGCTCGCCTAGTCTGTGCCACTCTTCGCTCCCTTGAGGCAGAGGTCGAAGCGGGTAGGTTTCGACCGGATCTATACTACCGAATCCAGGGCGTGACGCTGCAAGTCCCTGCCCTGCGGGACCGGCCCGCCGATATTGCTCCGCTAGTCCTGCAGTTCGTTGCAGAGCTTTCGGCGAAACACAGCGTTCGTCCGCCAAAGATGACGAGGGCGGCCAACGCAGCGCTGCGCCACTACGCCTGGCCTGGCAACGTTCGCGAGCTGCGAAACGTGCTCGAGCTGGTCTGCTTGCTGCGCGCGGCAAAAACGGTGCGTGTGCAAGACCTACCTGCGGCGCTGAGGCAGCATCGGGTCACCACCAGCCGGCTGGGCGGTGGCGCGACATTGGGCAATAAGATTGAGGTCAGCCTTGACCACAAGCTCGACGATATCCTGCAGCAAGTGATGGAAGCTGCGCTGGAGGTCGAGGGTGGGAATCGATCGCGAGCGGCGCGACGCCTGGGCATTAGCTTGCGTACGGTGCAAAGGCACCTGGCACGGCATCCCTCCTAACCTCTCTGCTCGGGCGGTGCGGTCGAGGTTTCACGCGTCGTTTTGTTCGGGGACCTGCAGGCGTCTTGCGCTGGTCAAACTCATCGCCCGAAAGCTCGGCTCATTCCCGCCATCGAGCGGGTGCGATCACGTCGGTCGTGAGCGAGCCTCCGCTCGCCCCTGCCCGCCTTGAGCTTCGACCGCCAAACGAATCGCGTCGAGGATGGTCCAACCCCAAGCTGGCTTCGGAATGATGATCGGGGCGAGCCCTGCACCCTTCACCCCGGCACCGTCAACATAGCGCTGGGGTTCACGGGTAACCAGCAAAGGAAGCACTCTGGGCTGTTCTCGACGCAAGCGGGCCAGCTCTCGCAGGACGTCCTTTGCCGCAAATTCGTCGGGAAACACGACCACAGCCGCGCACGGCGTGCGCCCGAAGTCACCGAGGCGCCGAGTGCCACGGGCGCCCAGCCCGGCAAGCGAAAGGTAGGTTTGAAGGCCGTCTAGCGTCTCGGAGCTCGTCGCCACGATCGTGACGTGAACCGTTTGTCGCTGTTTGCTGCCCATCGCTCGTGCTCCTCAGCAAACTTGATGCCGAAGCCTTACCGGGCCGTTGCCCTGGGCAAACGTCTGGTGCGGCTCGTCTCGCCATCGGGAGCGCTGGCCGACGCCGAGGGACGTCAGCCCCAGAGCCAAGCGCAGTGCCATGCTGACACGATTGAACGAGGTGGGTCTCAGAACTCACGTCATAGTGTCGTAGTTGGACGACAGAATGCCTAACCTCGGGCCTCAGTTCGTCGCTTCCCTGCTTTTCTTTGCGATTTGTGCGCAGCGACTCGACTGGCTGAGGCCACGCGCTGCCTGCTTGGTGACTTGGCAGATGGCCCGAGAATTGCTGGTCAACGCCGGCATCTCGCCTGATTTGGGCGCCCCTCCAGATTGGATTTATCGACGCGATCGCTGGCGCACCAATGTTTAGAGCAAACCCTGGAGTTCGACGGAGCCTGACGGTCACGGCCATTTGTAACGACATCTCAACGCTCGAAGGGTTGGGAGGCTACATGAATCGTCGCGTGACCTATCGCTCCGTTCTCGCGGTAAGCGAGGCAAGCAAAGTATCGATGTCTTCCGATTGCGTCGTGCTCTACCCGGATGGGTTTCCCGCGCGCGCCGCACAACGCTTGGCGCGAGATTTGATCAACTGCCCGACCGTCTCGCTCGTCATCATCGTCACGGCGTGGCCGAATGAATATCAGGCACTCGACCGCACGCGAACGGCCAACAACCGCTTGATTATGCTGTCACCACCGGCTTGGCCGTGGACACTATTTGCCACGATTCAATCCAGTTTGCCGAGCCTACGCCGTGAGGCTTCGCGACTGTGTTGAGCTCTAGGCGGGCTCGAATGCTCACAGCAAGTGATTCGCGACTCCGCACGCTTGCCGGAGGGATCGCAATGTCGCCCCGGCGGCCCAACAATCTCGACCCGAAGCAGGGTGACGCTGTTCGAATGCCTCTTGCCCTGACGGGAAATTGCACCGAACGTGTGCAGCTGACTGGTACGCCCTATCCACTTTGCGGTCTTCCAGTCGTGCAGCGCGACTGTTTCGTCTTAGCGCGTTCGGAGATGCCTCAGTGCTGACATCGGTCCTCCTCAGTATTCCGTTGCTGCTCTTGGGCGCAGTGCTTGCCGTTGCTCTTCGGTCGAATCGCGCTGCGGCCACGGTCGCCGCGTTGACGCAGGGCATCGCGTGTTTGCTGGTACTCGGAGGTGTATCCCCGCTGCTCCGAGGGAGCTCCCCCCTCGAGCTCACCTGGTCATGGCCGCTCCCGTTGGATCAGATCGCCTTCCGCCTCGACGCGCTGGGCGCTTTCTTTCTAGCTTGGTCGCTGCCCATGACGCTGGTTGGAACCGTTTACGCGGCCGGTTACCTGCGGCCGTACTTCTCGAAGGGCCGGCACGGCGGACCGCATTTTGCGCTGCTCAACGTCGTCTCGGCCTCCTTCGTGCTCATCTACACGACGCAGAATGCACTCGTCTTCTTGCTCGGGTGGGAAGTTGCGGCGGTTGCCGCGTGGCTGCTGGTGATCTGGGATTATCGGAACCAGAAAATCCGATTCGCAGGCTTCAATTACCTGGTCTCGACTCACGTCGGGCTGTTCGTGCTCGTGGCCGCGTTCACGCTGCTGCACAGTAAGACCGGTTCCAGGGATTTTGCGGCATTCGGAAGGTATTTGTCGCAGCCGACAGCCACGCGCGGCACGCTCTTTCTGCTGCTTGGAACTGCGTTCGCGCTCAAGTCGGCCTTCTTTCCGTTTCACACCTGGCTTCCTCGAGCGCACTCGGCCGCCCCTGCTCACGTCTCGGCGCTGATGTCCGGGGTGATCCACAAGGCGGGCCTGTTTGCCTTTCTGCGCTTCACCTTGCTCATGGGCCGGCCCGACGAGTGGATGGGCTGGAGCGTGCTGGCGTTTGGCGCACTATCGGCTTTCTTCGGCGTGCTCTACACCTCGACGCAACGCGACCTCAAGCGGTTGCTCGGCTATTCCTCGACCGAAAACGTCGGCATTGCGGCGATGGGCTTCGGTGTGGGGTACTTGGGTTGGTCCTGGAACATCCCGGTCCTGGCCGTGTGTGGTTTCGCCGGCGGGCTCCTGCACCTCTTCAACCACGCGCTGTTCAAGTGCCTGCTCTTCTACGCCGCAGGCGCCATCTATCGCGCGACTCATAGCGTCGACCTCGAGCGGCTCGGGGGTTTGGCCAAGCGAATGCCAGGAACGGCCGCGCTGTTTCTGATCGGGGGCTTGGCGATCGCTGGGCTGCCGCCACTCAACGGTTTCGTCAGCGAGCTCATCATTTATTCGGGACTCTTGTCCGGAACGGCCCCGTCGGCCTCTCGCAACGTGGCCCTGGTGGCATCGGCTGCCGCCCTCGCGTTCGTCGGCGCGGTCAGCGCGCTGTCGATGACGCGAGCCTTCGGCATCGCATTCCTCGGAAGCGCGCGTGACTCGTCCGTGCACCCGGCTGAGGATCCGCCGGCCAGCATGTGGCTGCCGATGGCCCTGCATGCCGTAGGGGTAGTTGCAGTCGGGCTTTGGCCCGGCCTCGCCCTGAGCCTCCTTCGCTCCACACTCACGCTGATCCCGCTCCAAGCGAGCGTCGATGACGTGATGCGTCCGTTGCTACCGATGGTGTATGCGGGTCGAGTGCTGGCCGTGGTCCTAGCACTGACGGGCGTCGTGTGCGGCTTGCGAGGACGGGCCTCTCGGCGCACGACCACGTGGGGCTGCGGCTACGACGCCGTATCGCCGCGCATGCAGTACACGGGCAGTTCATTTACCGAGCAGTTTGCGCGGGTCTTCGAGTCGTTCTTGCCAGCACTGCGCCGGGAGCAAGTGTCGACTGAGTACTTTCCGCGGCGGCCGGGACATGTGCACACGCATCATCCGGACCCCGTGGAGCAGCGCATGTTCGAGGTCCTCGGCCAGGGAGAAGAATTCGTCGTTCAAGCTTCGACTCGAATCCCTGAACAACCGCGGTTCGCGTTTGCAGCCGGACTCGTCGCGCTCCTGCTGATCGGGGCGTTGCTCTTGGGCTCAGGACAGCCGTGGTGATCCCTAGCGCACTGAACGCGCTCGCGCTGCTGGTGATGCCCCTCGTGCTCACGGGCATCATCAACCGCGTCAAATCCCTTTGGTCTGGCCGCAAGGGGCCACGACTGCTGCAACCGGCGTATGACTTGCTGCGCTTGCTCCGCAAGTCATCGGTCTACAGCAACACGACCACGCCAGTGTTCCGGATCGCTCCCTGGGTATTCCTCGTCACCGGGCTCGGGTCAGCCGCGGTGACGCCGTTGCTAGGCGCTCACGCGCTGGCCTCTTTTCCGTTCGATTTCGTGTGGTTCGCTTATCTCTGGGCATTCGGACGCGTCGCCACGATGCTCGCGGCACTGGACACCGGAAGCTCCTTCGAAGGCATGGGCGCCGCACGCGAGGCGCTGTTTTCGACTCTGCTCGAGCCCGTTCTATTTCTCGCGACTGGCTCTCTCAGCCTCAGCTCGGGCAGCCGAACCCTCAGCACGCTGCTGGTTCCGCACATCAGCATGGGCAACGGCTCTGCGCTGGTCTGGCTGTGCAGCGTGATAGCGCTCTTCATCGTGCTGCAGGTCGAGAGCGCGCGCATGCCGGTCGATGACCCATCGACGCACCTCGAGCTCACGATGGTGCACGAGGTGATGATCCTCGACCACAGTGGCCCCGAGCTTGCGGCCATTCAATACGGCTCCGCCATCAAGCTTTACGTCGGGGCCAGCGTGCTGGCAACGCTGCTCAACCCGTGGGCGGGCTTAGGAACGGTAGCGACAGCGCTAGCAAACCTCGCGTTGTGCGTGCTGGTTGCGGTCGCGGTCGGCACCAGCGAATCGCTGATTGCGCGCCTGAAGCTGCGCATCGTGCCCTTGTATATCGCGATCGGGCTTGCGTCGGCAGCCGTCGCCCTGCTCGCGACCGCGTGGCGAGCTGGAGGCAGGCCATGAATCCGCTGCTCGTCGCGCTGCTCGGAGTGCTGCTCATCCCGCTGTTCGTTGCCACTTGGCGGTCGAGCCTGTTTGGCCTGGGGTGTCAAGGTGTACTGATGGCCTTGATCGCGCGCCAGCTCGAGTCAACCCCGGACACGGTCGGAGACTGGCTGGCTCTGGTCGACCTTGGCGTCGTACGAGGTTTCGTGGCGCCACTCGCCTTGTACGGCGTGCTGCGCGCGCGGAAGACTCCGGGGCGAAATGACGTGATCCCGCCCAATCTGCTGTCTTGGACGATCGCGCTGGGAATGGTGCTGATGTCATTCAGCTTCGCAGAATTGCTGGTGGCGGATTCCGGAGAGCAAGAAACGCTGGTCGCCGTTGCGGCAACGGGCGTGCTGCTCGGGTTTCTCGTGCTGGCAACGCAATCCGACCCGTTCAGTCAAATGATCGGCGCGCTCCGAATCGAGAACTCAATCGCCCTCTTGGAGCTGGGCGACAAGCACCACGATTGGCCGCTCGCGATTCAGCTGGGACTGCTGGCAGTCTTCCTGGTAACGATCGCGTTCTTCCGAGGGTACCTGATCACGCTCACGTCGCGTCGCGTTGGCGGGGTCGAGGAGTCTGCGAGCGTGGGGGAGCCAACGCTGTGAGCTCGCTCGCTCTCGTGCTCGGGCCAGCCATGGCAAGTTTGGGCTTGGGCATTCGCCGGCTCCGCGCGCGCGCCACGCTGATCCTAGTTGCCACGGCACTGGTCGCCACCGTGCTCGCCTACGTCAGCGCCTTGTCTCCCTCGACCGGGCCGTTCCTCGCTGGCTTCGTACGGGTGGACGCGACGTCTCGGCTGTTTCTCGCGGTCATCAACCCGATTTTCCTCGGGATATCCGTGTACGTTTGGAATCGCGTGGCAACCACCCCGGCCCTAGAGGCAGGGATCGGACGGTTCGTCGCGTTGGCACTCACGTTTCTTGCCGCGTCGAACGCGGTTCTGCTCGCCAATCATCTCTTGATCCTGTGGATCGCCCTCGAGGCCACGACCTTGACTGCGGCCCCACTGATCGTTCGCCGTGGCGTGCCAGCGTCGCAACTCGCCTCCTTTAGGTATTTTCTCTTCTCCTCGATCGCCCTCGCGCTGGTGATGCTCGGTATCATTTGCCTGGCTCGCAGCATCGAGGCTCTGGAACTGCAGCCGACCTTCTTCCTGGATAAGCTCGAATCAGTCGCTGGAGCGTGCGCGAACAATTGGGGAAAGCTGGGCCTAGCCCTGATGATCCTCGGTCTCGGAACCAAGCTCGGGTTGGCGCCGATGTACTCGTGGCTACCAGAAGCGTACGATCAAGCTCCGCCTGCGGTGACCGCCTTGCTGGGCGCCATTCAGTTCAATGTGGCATTGGTCGTGCTGCTGCGAGTCGTTCACCTGTTTCGACCGGTCCATCCCGGTCTCGTCACCTTCGAGCTCGTGGCGATGGGCCTGGTTTCGATGGTGGTCTCGACCGTCAGCATCATCGCGACGCGCAATATGAAGCGGCTGATCGCCTACGCGTCGATCAATCACGCCGGCGTGATCGCGATTGGGCTCGGCATCGGCAAGACCGCGTCGTACGGGCTCCTGCTGTACGTCGTCAGCAATGCCTTCATCAAGGCGATCCTTTTTCTCACCGCCGGCAAGATCAAGGCTCACTACCTGACCAAGGACACGCGCCAGATCGCGGGCCTGCTCAAGGAGCTGCCCTACAGCGGCCTGTTCTTGATGGTCGGGACGTTTGCGCTGCTCGGCTTCCCACCCTTCGGCAGCTTCTTCGGGGAACTCTTGATCCTGTCTGCCCTCGTCGGTTCCGGTCACCTGTTCGTGTTCGCAGCCTTCTGCGTGCTGATCACCATGACCTTCGTCGCCACCGGCAGGACGATATTCCCGATGATTTGGGGAGAGCCGCGACATAGCCATACCTGGCCGCGTCAGACTTTCCTGTCCGCGCTGCCGAAGCTGTTCTTTCTGTTCGCGCTGGTCGTGCTTGGCATCTATATCCCTCCCGTCGTCAACCGCCTCGTCCAACAGGTCGCCGCTTCCGTGGAGGGCCCTTGAGCTCCTCCGTTCTCGTTCATCGAGTCGACGTGGCTGCGGTTCCCGTCCTCGACACGACCGCGTGGAGGGACGACCTCTTGCAGCGATGCCGTTCGGGTGCGCGGCTTCTCACGTTGTATGGCAGACGGCTCGAGGACGACGTGCTGATCACCGCCGCATTCCGCGATCGAGCGGGTGGCGTCGAAATAACCCGCGCGCTTGCAACCATCGAACACGGCTATCACGAGCTCACTTCGGAATTGCCCGCACTGCACTGCTTCGAGCGGGAGCTGCACGAACAGACGGGCGTCTGTATTGCCGCCCACCCCTGGCTCAAGCCCGTTCGCTACCAGGGGCAACACCAGTCGACTATGAGTTCTTATCCCTTCTACAAGATCGAGGGAAAAGAGGTGCACGAAGTCGCGGTTGGCCCAATCCATGCGGGGGTCATCGAGCCGGGTTCATTCCGCTTCATGTGCCACGGAGAGCAGGTGCATCACCTCGAGATCCAGCTTGGCTATCAACACCGCGGTGTCGAGCAGCGGCTCCTCGAGCGCGACCCCAAGCGCCTCACCCCACTGGTCGAGACGATTGCCGGAGATAGTAGCATCGCTCACGCTTGGGCCTACTGCGCCGCGATCGAAAATCTCTCTGAGTGTGCGCTCGAAATCGAGACGGAGTTCGCGCGCGCGGTCGCACTCGAGTTGGAGCGGGTCGCGATGCACCTATCCGGGTTGTCCGGTCTCTCGGCAGACCTCGGATTCCTGCAAGGCGCGACCACTTACGGCCGCCTCCGCACCACTGCGATCAATACCACGATGCGCCTTTGTGGCAGTCGTTTTGGCAGAGGAGCGCTTCGCCCCGGCGGCATCGGCATGCTGCTGCCCGCGGGTTTGCTCGCCGACGTCCGAGCGAACCTCGAGCTCTTGCGCGAGGATCTCGCGATCATCAACGAATGTTTTCTGGAATCGATCACCGTGCAGCATCGCCTGCGCGGCACTGGAGTACTCTCGCGAGACCAGGCAGTCGACCTCGGCCTAGTGGGCATGGTCGCCCGCGCATCCGGCGTTTCGATCGACGTGCGTCATCAGATGCAGGAGGGGGCCTACCAGGTGATGCCGCTCGAGCCACAGGTTATGGAGGAAGGCGACTGCTGGGCCCGGGCTCGGCTGCGCATCGTTGAATTGGAAGCATCATTGCTTTGGATCCAGCAGAGCCTGACGCTTCACGACACGTGGGCTCAGCCCCGGAAGCCAATCGGCGCGCTCGCGCCCAGGCAACTCGTGCTTGCGGTCGTCGAAGGCTGGCGCGGCGAAGTCGTGCATAGCCTCGAGACCAGCGAAGCAGGGCAGCTCGTTCACTACAAGCTACAGGACCCGTCATTTCGCAACTGGATGGGGCTAGCGATGTCCGTGCGCCAGAACGAGATCTCCGACTTTCCCATCTGCAACAAGAGCTTTGACCTCTCTTACTGCGGGAACGACCTATGACCGCATTCAAGTCACTTCGAGTGCGGCTATCGCAAGGGACTCAATATATCCCTGACCTTCGGGCCGCGGTCCCCAGCGGGTTCCGTGGTCTACCGGTCCTCGCAGCAGGCGCGTGCGGTCCCGAGTGCAACGAGTGCCGCGCAGTGTGCCCGACCGGGGCGATTGCGCTCGAGCCGCTTCGGCTCGACCTCGGACGCTGCGTGTTTTGCCAGGCCTGTGTGGAAGCCTGTCCTGACGAAAAGATCCGCTTCACTTCGGAGCCGAAGATGGGCGCTGCACGACGGGAGGAGCTCGTGCGGCACGCGGGCGCCGCGGAGACGACCCGAGTTCGAGCTTCCGCGACCTTCTCCAGGGTGTTCGGTCGATCGCTGAAGATGAGACAGGTATCCGCTGGAGGGTGCAATGCGTGTGAGCTCGAGCTGAACGCGATTGCAAACGTGAATTTCGATGTCCAGCGCTTCGGAATTGAGTGGGTGGCATCGCCGCGGCACGCGGATGCGATCGTCCTGACCGGGCCGCTCACGCGAAACATGAAGACCGCCGTACAGCTCGCCTGGGAAGCCATGCCCGAGCCCCGTTTCCTGGTCGCGGTAGGCGCTTGCGCCATTTCCGGAGGACTCTACGAAGAAGCGCTAGGCATCGACCGAACATTTCTTCAGAGCGTGGGGCCGTCACTTTTCGTACCCGGATGCCCGCCGCATCCGCTCACGTTCATCAACGCAATCCTCGACTTCCTCGGTATCGATTGACCCTGCGTGTAGGGGCCCGCACGTATCCTACGCGCCGATTTTGAGTTTGGTGTCTCCGTCATGAACATCATCCACCGAATTGGAGCAGCCCTTTTTGCACTAGCCATGTTGCTTGGGATTGTGCGTCTGGCCGCGGTTTCGGATGGCGGTGCCAAGGACCTAGTTTGTTTCGGAATCGTCGCCGCTTTGACCGCCCCGATCATGCTTGCATTGTGCAGCTATGCTTTCTCGCGCGGCAACCGTGACTGATCTTGCGAAAGCCGAGCCGACTCGCAGTCTCGAGGTAGTGGTCCTGCCGATCGCGCCGCGAGCCCGCGTCCGTCTTCAACTCGACGAAGTAGACCTTGCTGCGATCTTTGGCGAAGAGCGCATAGTCCACCTTCACCCAGCTGTGGCCTGCAAATTCAGGCCAGATCAGGTC
>Ga0134124_10003530_pt1 | contig 12587 bp, 7 predicted proteins | sample KB304_FD_96880 | JGI IMG/M metagenome (GOLD analysis project Ga0134124, IMG submission 96880) | Terrestrial soil microbial communities without Nitrogen fertilizer from Kellogg Biological Station, Michigan, USA - KB3-0-4 | ecosystem: Environmental > Terrestrial > Soil > Unclassified ... | reverse complement strand
CACGCGAGGGCGAAATTGCTCCGGCCGCGGCTGGTCCGGACACTCCACATAACATCTCAAACGGTACTCCCAAACTACCTGACAACAACTTGAAATCTGACAGTTTGACTTGCACGCGTGGTCAATCTAACATCTGCCGGATTGTGGACAGCGCTCTAGAAGCGGGCAGGACTTTCGGCCGCTACCAACTCCGGGAGCTGGTGGCCGTCAGCGGAATGGGCGTGGTCTATCGAGCCTGGGACCCCACACTCGAGTGCGTCGTCGCTCTCAAACTCGTTAGCGAAGAAACAATTCCCGACGAGTCAGCCCGCAAGCAACTCTATACGGAAGCCCGAATTGCTTCCTCTCTGAATCATCCCAATATTTGTAAGATCAAAGACGTAATAGAAGAGGCGGGCCAGGCCGGCATTGTCATGGAGTTCGTCGAGGGGCAGGTTTTCACGAACGTAATTCCGGCCAATGTCGGACTTCCTTTCGATCTTGTAGTGGCCTACGGTGTCGAAATCGCCGACGCTGTTTCTCACGCACACGAACACGACGTTATTCATCGTGACCTCAAGAGCAGCAATGTGATGGTGACCGTCGACGGTCATATAAAGCTGCTGGATTTCGGCCTGTCTAAGATACAACGACGCTTTGAAGTCCCGAGCTCGCTTGAGACTCCAGGAAGCTCCTCCAGTTCAGACGCAATCGCGGGGACGCCGCCCTACTGGGCACCGGAGATTTTGAAGCACTGTCCTACCGATCCACGCAGTGACATTTGGAGCTTCGGTGTGTTGCTCTACGAAATGGCGAGTGGCCGCATGCCTTTCAAAGGCGCCACGGTGATCGAGTTGGGATCTGCGATATTGCATGAACCTCCACTGCCGCTGCCTGAACAAGTGCCGGAGTCACTCTCGAAGATCATCCACCACTGCCTGCGTAAGCAGATGGTCCAACGTTACCAGCACGTCGGCGAAGTCCTGGCTGCGCTGGAGGCGATCGAAACTCACACCGAAGACCGCCATCAAAGACGCCACGCCGGTACGGTTGCGGAAGCGCCAAAGATTCGGTCGGTGGCTGTGCTGCCATTGGAAAATCTTTCGGGTTCTTCCGATCAAGAGTATTTTGCGGATGGCTTGACTGAATCGCTGATCACAGCGCTTGCAAAGATCGGCGGCTTGCGGGTTATTTCGCGAACTTCAACCGGGCAGTACAAGCATGCACGGAAAACGCTTCCTCAAATCGCGCGTGAATTGGGTGTAGATGCCATCGTGGAAGGTTCGGTACGTCGCGACGGCGATCGGGTGCGTATCACCGCCGAATTGATCGAGGGTCGCACCGATCAGCATCTTTGGACGGAAAGTTACGATCGAGACCTCCGCGATATCCTGAGCCTGCAGTCGCAAGTAGCCGCCGCCATCGCAAGTGAGATAAAGGCCAAGCTGAGCGCCCCCATTGAGTCGTCGCGCGTTAGGCCAAATCCCTTATCCAGCCACTCTGCGATTGACCCCTCGCTCCTAGAGACGGTCGATACCGGCAACGACCGGCTCGTGGCTCCGTCACCCGTAAATCCTCAAGCTTACGATCTCTATTTAAGAGGGCGTTCCTTTTGGAACAACCACGTGGTTGTGACGGCGGAAGATGCGCGGAAAGCCGTAGAGTACTACCAGCAGGCAATCGCGATTGATCCAGAGTCCGCTCTCACCTACGCCGGCTTGGCCCACTGCCTGGTTTTGATGGGTGCAGGAGAATACGGCCTCCAGTCGCCTTCCGAAATCATGCCGAAGGCGAAGCAGGCTGCTCTCAGGGCCCTGGAAATTGATGACTCCATCGCGGAAGCGCATTTATCGCTGGCGATGGTGAAGTTTCGTTTTGATTGGGATTGGGAGGGTGCGGAAAAAGAGTTCAGGCGCACCATCGAACTCAATCACGGCTACTCGGCTGCGCGCTATTGGTACTCGGTCTATCTTTTAGCCTCGGCGCGCTTCGATGAGGCGTTCACGGAAGCGATGGTTGCACGGCAACTCAGCCCCCTGTCGCCAATCATGCACTTCAGCCTGGGGTTGTTGCTATACGCCTCGTGCCAGCACGAGGAGGCAATCGAGCAGCTTCGAGAAACCGTGGCGCTAGACGCCAAGTTTCCGCTTCCTCACATTGTCCTTGGGCTGACATTCGGTCGTAAAAGCAGATTTGACGAGGCGATCGTTGAGTTCAAGCAAGCCTTGACAAGCGCGGGTTCAAATCCTCTCTGGTCAGGCTTCCTCGGGCAAGTTTACGCAGCGGTGGGAAAAACTGAGGACGCGCTACAGATCTTGCTGGAATTGCGTGCCCAGTCAGCGAAACGATACGTCCCACCAGTCGCCTTCGCCATCCTCCACGCTGGCTTGGGTAATCTCGACGATGCTTTTCATTGGCTCGAAAAGGCCGCTGACGAGCATGACGGTTTGTTGATTTACCTGAAAGTGGGATCAGCCTTTGACAATTTGCGGTCGGATCGCCGATTCCCCGCATTTCTGGCCCGGGTTGGACTGCAGGGCGACCCGGGGCTCGATGTCCCTCATCCAGCCCAGCCCAAGAAGCGCGCCCGCATACCTGTGCCGTTGCCTCCAGTCCCGCCATTGCCGTTAGCGGCACGACTTCTGTTTGTGATGATCCTCGCGATCGTGGTGTACAAAGTAACTCCACTTATCATTGAATCGATCTGGCCACCGCAGCTGAAGCTAGCCATCCAGCAATTCAAGACGCCCGGGGGCGATGCAGATCCACGTCGATTGGCGGAGATCGTAACAGAAGAAATCTTTACGCGACTAAGCAAACTTCATCCGCAACGATTAGGCGTGATCGAACTTACCACGGAAGAGTCTGGCCTAAGCTTTGAGGAGGTCTGCGAACGTCACACGCCAACTTACGTTCTTGCGGGGGCGGTTTACCGGGACGGCGACCACATGGCTATCACGAATCAGCTGTTCTCCTGCAAAGATCAAACATTCGTCGCAGGCGATCACTATGACACGGAGCCCCCTAGGCTAAACATCGGACCCTTCGTAGACGATATCGTGCAGAGGGTCCTGCTGGCCCTTCCTAAGGACGTACAACCCGAACACAGGGTAGATCCCAACGCCTACGAGGCATACCTGAACGGGCGCTTTCTTTGGAACCGGCGCACCACTCAAAGCCTTACCGAAGCCATCTCCTCTTTTCAAAAGGCAATCGAATACGATGGGACTTACGCGCCCTCCTACGCTGGATTGGCGGATTGTTACGCCCTGCTGGGATCCGCACCTTATACGACTCTGCCGCCGAGTGAGGCCTTTCCGAAAGCCGAGGCGAATGCGCAAAAAGCACTTCAGTTGGATGGAAGACTTGCAGAAGCCCACGTATCTCTGGCCTACTCCGCGCTTGTATACGATTGGAACTACGCCAAGGCTCGAGAAGAATTCATGAGGGCGATAGAGTTACGACCGGGCTACGCGACGGCCCATCAGTATTACGCCTACTATCTGACTTCGATGGGGGATCTAAAGCAGGCTATTGCCGAGCGGAAGCTTGCCGTCTCGATTGATCCCAGGTCGCCGCTGCTCAATACTGCTCTGGGAGAAGAATACTTCCACGCCAGGCAGTTCAAAGAAAGTATCGAACCAAATCAGAGGGCCCTCTCGCTGGATCCGAACTATGCCGTGGCAGTAATTAACCTGGGCCGCGGCTACGAGCAACAGCGAATGTACCCCGAGGCCTTGAATGCCTATAAGTCGATTCTGGCCTTTGCGCCCAAGGACCCGGCTCTTCTCGCTCTGTTGGGACACCTCTATGCAGTCTCCGGGCAGCGGGCGGCGGCGTATAAGATCATTCTGCAGTTGCAGCACATAGGCAAAGATAGATACGTCCCGAGTCTCTATTTGGCGATGGTTTACACCGGCCTGGGCGACAAGGATGGAGCATTCGCGTGGCTCGACAAGGCTTATGCTGAGCGTTCCGAGTACCTTGTATATCTTCCCACTGAACCGATCGCAGATCCGCTCAGGAGCGACCCCAGATTCCCGGCGTTGCTTCAGCGCCTGGGTCTAAAGGAAATGAGCTTGAAGAAATGAAAAGCCTTTCCGGGGTAACCGCTCGATGAGTCACGGTTCCGCCGAAACAGCCAACGTGCTCTACGGCATTGCCCGGAATCTGCTGCAAGAGAACGACTACGGAGAGTTGCTGACCAATATCCTCGACATGACCATTCAGGCGCTGGGCGCCGAGCGTGGATGTGTTGTGTCTCGGGAAAAAGGTGAATTTCGCGCGACCGCGGCCCGCAATTTTCGCAACCAGACTTTGGCGGAGAAAGAGCAGGAAATTAGCACCACGATCGCGGGGATGGCCGTGCAAGAGGGGCGGGTGCTCCGGTTTCACAATGCACAGGAGTCGGAAATACTGCGCGACAAGAAGAGTGTCCGCAAACTGCACCCCCGTTCGGTTTTGTGCGCCCCGCTGATCGTCAGTAATGACGCTTTCGCCGTCATCTACCTGGAGAACCGGGAGATTTCGAACCATTTCAACGAGAACCACGAGCGTTTGCTGTCGGAGATATGCGCCTTGGCGGCGCCCCGCCTGCACACCGCGGTTGCCATCGAGAACGCCCGGCAGAGAGCTCGCAGCCTTGAACTGGCGCAAGGCGAGAGTGACGGAGTGATTACGGCCGATCTGGGCATGTCCATCGTCCTTGACGCGCTTGCAAAAATTGCTCCCACGGAACTGACGGTGCTCATTCAGGGCGAGACCGGGACAGGCAAGGAACTTCTGGCTCGGGCCATCTATCGCCGCAGTGTGCGGGCCAGCGGTCCCTTTGTCGTTCTGAACTGCGGGGCAATTCCTCCGATGTTGATCGAGTCGGAACTGTTCGGATGTGTACGTGGAGCGTACAGCGGGGCGGATCGCGATCGCGTGGGCCTCATCGGCTCGGCCAACCGGGGCACTCTATTTCTCGATGAGATCGGCGAAATGCCCATGGAACTCCAGTCGCGCTTGCTGCGCGTTCTGCAGTCTGGAGATTTCAATCGGGTCGGCTCCGCGCGTTCCGAACAGGTGGACGTGCGCGTGATCGCGGCCACAAACCGCGACCTGGAGAGCGAAGTTGAGCAGCGTCGCTTCCGCGAGGACCTCTATTTCCGTTTATCCAGCGTTACCCTGAGAGTCCCGCCGCTGCGCGAGCGAAAAGCGGATGTGGTGCTGCTGGCGGACCATTTTCTGCGAAGCTACGCCGGAAAACGCGCCCGCCCGGCCCCACGTCTCAGCAGTAAATGCGCACATGTGCTCTTGTCCTATCCCTTTCCAGGAAATGTTAGGGAGTTGGAAGGAGAAATGTCTCGTCTGGTTGCGATGTGCCCGCCCGGGGAAGAGATTCCTGCCAGCGCGCTCAACGACCGCATAGCGCGGCGCAAGCCGACCGCGCAGAAGGAGACTGACATCCAGCCCATGTCTCTTGCGGAAATGGAAAAGAAATTGATCATGGCTGTCCTTCACGACACAACCGGCAACCGTACTCACGCGGCCGAAATTCTCGGAATCAGCCGGGAAGGACTTCGTACGAAAATGCAGAAGTTGGGATTGTCACCTTCTGTTGACGAATAGCTTCTCTTTTTACCTCTTCTCGAAGAATTCTCCGGCCCATACTGACGTTCGCAGAGCTTGACCTCCTTCGTACCGACAAAAGACCTCCGCTCCGCCGCTAGTCGTCGCCCCCGATCCACTTTGGTATCGGACATGCCCCATCACGGGTGGGTCTGGGCTTTGGTCACTGGCTTTGCTCGAGAAAGTAACCACTTGGCGGCAGTGCCCACGAGAACTTGCCAGAAATACGGGCAGCGCTGCCAGATTTTCGGGCATTGATATTGGCGATCCCGTGCCAGCAGCAGCCGCGCCCTGAACTCAAGGAGGACTCATGCGTGAAATGGCGCATATCGCGATTTGGGTGGTGGCTTCGGGCATAGTCGCAGAGTTGTTGGGCTACTTGTTGCACCGACTGCTGCATAGCGGTTGGATTCGGTGGCTCAGTGCGAGTCACATGAAACATCACATGCTTCTGTACGGACCACTACAGAAGCAGCGTCCCAGCGAGCGCTATATGGACGCGACCATGGACCGGCTCGCGATAGGAAATATTGGAGTGGAGTGGTTGGCCCCAACTGCCGTTCTGCTGGGGATCGCGGGTGTCATTCTCTGGGCGGTCAGAGTTCCATTCCTTCACCAGTTGATTTTTTTCGCGACGGTCGTTGCTTGGAGCTTCGTAATGTTCAGCTACCTCCACGATCGGATGCATATCAAGAATTTCTGGATGGAGCGCAATCCCATACTCAAAGGTTGGTTTCAGCGCAGCCGACGGTTGCACGACATCCATCACAGAATGCTGAATGACGGGGGATTGATGAACAGAAACTTTGGCATCGGCTTCTTTCTGTTCGATCGGCTGTTCGGCACGCTGTCCCCCCAGCAGGGTTCTTTCAACCAACACGGCTACGCGGCTGCCAGAGACAGGTTCAGGTACCTGGAGACGCCGCGAGTGCGGTGAGCCTTGTTGGCCACAAGTCGATGAATCGGACCTCAACTACAAATGATTCGCCCGGAAAAGCCGGAAGGCGCGTATGAAGACGATGGATGGCAACGCGGGCGTGGTGACAATAGGCGATGAGTCTTCAGAGAGCCACATCTTGACTCGCCTAGACTCTTGGAAGGACATCGCTCACTACCTAAATCGAAATGTCCGAACCGTTCAGCGATGGGAAAGGCTGGAGGCCATGCCGGTCCATCGCCACTGTCACAATACCGGACACTCAGTCTATGCATACAAGCAAGAGATCGACGCCTGGCGCTCGAACCGGAGTAAAGAGACACGGCCGACTCTTCAGGTTTCGGCGATCCGACGGACTCCACCGGAGTCCCTTGCACCAGAGGAACAGTTAGCCCTTATCAGGTCACTGGTAGTCCTTGTGGAGCATTTGCAGGATAGCGTGACGCGCTCGACTGCAGGGCTGCCTGCTGACGACACTCCCCGTCAGGGTGCGACGACAGAGGGCTTGATCGTCGCTGAAGACCTGAATGGTCCACGCCCTACCGAATGCACGACATTAGGCGACACGATCCGAGCGCCGTTCTTTGTCGCTTGCAGAAGACTGAAGGTAGATCGATGATTCGCCAGTCGCGTGGCACACAAGAGTGTACGGCTTGGTTTCTTAGTAGAGCCCTACCCTTTCCCCCTTTTGTCCCGTAGTGAGACTAACTGAAACGTAGAAGGAGGACTTTGTGAAATTAAGACTTCGAGAGGTTGTGACAGTCTGCACAATGCTGAGTGCATTGGCAATGGCGCAGATGACCAATTTGTCTGGTAACACTCAGGCCTTAGGAAGAGGGAGTGTCATTTCATTTGATTTTCCCGGTGCAAGCAACACCCAGGCCACGGCCATCACACCCTCCGGAGATATTGTCGGGAGATACACCAGCGCGGACGGGATTCAGCACGGATTCCTCCTAAGCGGAGGCAAGTTCCGATCCATTAATTTTCCCGGCGCCACTTCGACAGATGTGACTTGGATCAATCCCCGCGGTCAGATCGTCGGGGGCTATTTCGGTAGCATCGGAGATGAGCATGGGTTCCTCCTGAATGATGGAAAATTCACCACTATTGATTTCCCCACTGCGTCGTTCACCACTGCTTTTGGGATTGGCGCTACAGGTGACATTGTGGGAATCTATGGCGACAGCGCAGGGGCTTTGCACGGCTTCCTCCTCAGGGCGGGACGCTTTACGGCGCTCGATCTTCCTGGCGCGACAGGGAGTCTGCCTGCCATGATTTCTGCCGGGCGGATTGTGGGCGGATACCTCAGCGGTTCCGGAACTCACGGCTTCTCGTCAACTCAGGGTTCGGTTCGGACCATTGATTGTGCCGGTTCTAGCTTTACGTTTCTCAGCGGCCTCGACCCGCAAGGTCGCGCGGTGGGCGGTTATGGGAGTGCCGACGGCAATGGACATGGGGCTCTTGTAATCAACGGCAATTGCATTCCAGTGGATTTTCCGGGCGGGACGAACGCCTATGCAAATGGCATCAACCCTCAGGGGGATATCGTCGGTCGATATACCGGGGCCGATGGAATCGTTCACGGCTTTCTGCTTCGCGGCTTCGTGAAAACTGCAAACGTTATTTATTCGGCTGCCCATGACTTTTCGACGAGGTTGAACCCCAATTCTGTGTGGTCCTATGGCTTCACCACCACGCTGGGTGGCCCTTTCACGCTCTATACGATTCCGGGTACAACATTTTTCTCGGGAGAAGCGGGTTGGTTCGGGCCAATCCTCGGCAGTAGCGCCCCTGGCTACCCATTAGTCGTAGCGGCCCAGGCGTAATCCCCGATGTTCTGGACATGGGACCTGGTCCCAGTTCTTACACGGTAGTGCGCTGGACGGCTCCGAGCCGAGGACGCTGGGATGTGGCCGGCGAATTTTTCGGGACCGGCCTGACCACGGGAGATGTTCATGTCTTGCGCAATGGTATAGCCGTATTCAACAGCCCGCTGAACGGCTCTGACGCAGCACCATTCTCGTTGACCATTGACGTGGTTCCGGGAGACATAATCGACTTCGCAGCAGGGCCGGGCCCTGACGGTAACAACGATTCCGATCCTACAGGATTCAATGCCACAATCACGCCGGAGCTGTGACTTGAGGCTGGCCTTTTCCCTAGTTCAAAGGCCCTGCTCTTCTTCGATGCAGGGTCTTAGGGCAATCGGGTAGACCACGAACTTAGTCCTCAAATTCGAGAATGGTACCCAGAATCTGAAGCATGGTGCCGATCAGGGATTCTGTGGTTTTATCAACCGCGACGGGCTTGGACAACACATTCGGTGGAACAATCCGTCGCAGGTTGTGAATCGCCAAGACAACAGGAGGTGTTCGTGGGAGGGCGCCGCCCCTGGTGGATCGTGGAGGCGGCCGTGAGACTTAGCGGGCGGTATCGGGTAGGGGTTTTGGAACGTGTTTAGCTTCCTTCAGGATGGGGATGCCGGGGTCGGCGGATCCGATAATCAAAAATTCTCGACCATCCAGACATTGCTGCCGCTCGTCATACCAGCATGGCCAGTTCGCGGCCGTTCGGCGCAGCGATCGCCCAAGTTCGCCAAGCCCCCCGCTGGTCCCAAAGAGGCGTGGCGTGACCTTCCAGGCCCACCCGCAGCAGGGTTGAGCTAGTGCGGGACTTGGGATCAGCCGACCAATCCACGGAATTGAATCCTGCCCCATCCTTTGACGGGTCGGGACCAAAGGCGCTCCGCGACACCCGCTGCGTCTTTTAGGCGCTCCAGTCTGCTGGCGGCTTTTCGATCCCCCAGAGATTGCCTGGGGTGTCAAACTCCACTCCCAGAAACCATGAAAAATTCTCGAGAAGCGGGATGGCAAGCACGACCCGGCCCCTTTTTGTGGCGCCATTGGAGACCAGTTCTACCGTCACTGGAGTTTGATTATTCAGCAGTTGTGGCACGATGATCCCGCAGCCATGAGCGTTAACGATCGCAGTCTTGCATTCCTTACGAAAAAAATATGCGGGATCGAGGCTGGTGAGTATGACAGGGATTTGGAGCGCCAGACGTGTGCTACGGCGGGCAGCGAGTTCGCGCTTGGACAAGTCAGCCCCTCTGAGTCATCACGGACTACCGAATTGGCTTTTCGAGGGCATGCAACGTGGATCCTGTGGACGTCCCTCCTCGTTTTGTCTTTGAATTGCGGATTGAGTTCAACGTTGCTATAGCACCCACATCCCCGGGAACCGCTGTAGTCTCCAGTGCTTTCGCCGTGTCCGCATCGAGCATTCTCAGGGCCGGGGCACGATAGGGTTTCCTCGAGGCTTCAGGTTTATCAGGGATAAATTTGGGTTGCTCCGCCGTTCTATGATCGTTTTTTGGCATTGCACTTCCAAGGAACATCCAGCATTTTCCAGTCCTCAGTTATGCCGAATTTCAAGCACCAAGGGTCTCGACGAATTGTGGTGGGGAAAGAGATTTCGGGCTGAAAATAAAATTAAAGTCGGTTTCCCGACGAGGCTGATCACAACTGCCCGGACGAGGTCGAATGATGAGAAACCGGTCGAATAGGTTTTTCCACAGGATGTGATCACGTAACGTTGGTGACCTGAGTACCAGCAATCTATGCGCGCGGCCGTACTGGTGGGGCTTAAGATGTTATTTCGATAGCACGGTCAGAGCTTCTCTGAACAAGGCATCGAACGGGCCTGTCTTGCCGCTCTTGGAGACCACCGCCAAAGCCTTTTCTGCCGTGGCCCGTTGATATCCGAGATTCATCAGCGCCGAGAGCACGTCATCCTCGATGGGGCTCATGGTTTGCGTGGTGGGAATCTCTCCGGCCTTCTCGACGGTCAACTTGTCGCGCAGTTCGAGCACCATGCGCTCGGCAGTTTTCTTGCCAATACCCGGAATTCGGGTGAGCCGTGCAATATCGTTGCCGCGAATGGCGTTGATCATCTCGTCAGCCGCCATGCCGCTCAGAATGGTGACGGCGAGTTTCGGTCCAATGCCGCTCACCGTGATCAGCTTCTCGAACAGCGTCTTCTCCGCCGGACGAAGAAATCCGTAAAGGGCAATGGTGTCTTCCCGCACGTGGGTGTGAATGTGCAACGCAACTTCGCCGCCGGCCGCGGGCAATCCGGAGTAGGTAGGAACGCTGATGGTGACGTCGTAGCCAACGCCGCCAGTCTCAACAATGGCCTGGTTGGGACGCTTCGCCAGCAACTTTCCGCGGAGATAGGCAATCATAGGGGCAGTTGTCAGTTGTCGGTCGTCAGCCGAATCTGGACTCTTTAAGAACTGACAACTGACGACTGACTGCTAGAATAGCGAACTCTGCTTGCGGTTCGGTGTGATTCCGAAATGTTCATACGCCAACTGGGTCGCGACGCGCCCGCGCGGCGTGCGGTTCAGGAATCCAATCTGGATCAGAAACGGTTCGTAGATTTCTTCAATCGCATCCTGTTCTTCTGCCAGGGCCGCCGCCAGCGTATTCACGCCCACCGGTCCGCCCTGATATTTCTCGATGATGGTGAGCAATAGCTTGCGGTCTACTTCATCGAAGCCGTGGCGATCGACCTCGAGCATCTGCAGCGCGGCCTGGGCCGTCGGTAGATCGATCTTTCCGGCGCTGCGAACCTGGGCAAAGTCGCGCACCCGCCGCAGTAAACGGTTGGCGATGCGCGGAGTTCCGCGGGAGCGGCTGGCAATCTCAAGCGCCCCGGCATCGTCGATTGCAACCCCAAGAATTTCCGCCGAGCGTTCCACGATAATGCGCAAGTCTTCGTGGGTATAAAACTCCAGCCGCAGCACGATGCCGAAACGCGACCGCAGCGGCGACGAAAGCAGTCCAGCGCGTGTGGTTGCGCCGATGAAAGTGAACGGCCTCACATCCATGGTGTGGGTGCGCGCGGACGGTCCTTGCCCGATCATGATGTCCAGCTTGTAGTCTTCAAGCGCCGAGTAGAGCAGCTCCTCGAGCGCCGGCTGCAAGCGGTGCACCTCGTCGATAAAGAGCACTTGCTTGTCCTTGAGATTGGTCAGGATGGCGGTAAGGTCGCCCTTGATTTGCAGAGTTGGACCGGAAGTCTGTTGAAACGGCACCGCCAATTCGTTGGCGATGATGGTGGCGAGAGTAGTCTTGCCGAGACCAGGCGGGCCATAGAGCAGAACGTGATCCAAGGCCTCGCCGCGTGAGCGAGCTGCCTCGATGGCGACGGCCAGGTTTTCTTTGACCTTGGGCTGTCCGATGAATTCTGCCAGTCGCTGCGGCCGCAGCTTCAGCTCAAACGACGAGTCGTCCTCGACCGGCGCCGCTGACACGAGTCGCTGCTTGAGATCGGGAATGTTTTTAGCGGTAGCCACTGACAGGATGGTAAGGCGAAAAGGGAAATTGGGCAATCGTTTGCGAGCGGCACAGGTGCGGGCGGACACTCTTGTCCTCCGCTTTTGCAGTTGGATGGCGGCTTTGGGATCCTGCGCAGCGTGGGTCCTCGAGGTTGCGAAGGAGCTTGATGGCGCCAATCCAAGGCAAAGGGGGCCGACCGGAGTGTCCGCCCACGCTCAAGCAAAACGGCCTTACGCGCGCGCCTTTGACGGCTCCTTCTCGCCCACGCGCTTGCTGACTTCGAACACCATCTTGCCGGCCTTCTTGTCGGCATCGACGACAACGTGATCGCCATGCAAGACTGCGCCGTCGAGAATCTTCAGCGCCAGCGGATCCTGCACCAGCTTCTGAATCGCCCGCTTCAGCGGACGCGCCCCGAAGTTCGGGTCGAAGCCCTCCGTGAACAGCAGATCTTTCGCCGCATCAGTCAGCTCCAGCGAAATCTTGCGATCTGCCAGCAGTCGGCGAACATCCTCCAGGCGCAACTCGATGATCTTGACCAGTTGTTCCTTGCCCAGCGGGCGGAAGACGATGATGTCATCCACGCGGTTCAGGAACTCGGGCTTGAAGTGGCCATGCAACGCGTTCATCACCTGTTTCGAGGCCTCGTCGAATTCCTGCTCTGAGCGGGTGCCTTCAGACTGCAAAAAGGCAGACCCAATGTTCGAGGTCAT
>Ga0134124_10003529_pt1 | contig 12587 bp, 10 predicted proteins | sample KB304_FD_96880 | JGI IMG/M metagenome (GOLD analysis project Ga0134124, IMG submission 96880) | Terrestrial soil microbial communities without Nitrogen fertilizer from Kellogg Biological Station, Michigan, USA - KB3-0-4 | ecosystem: Environmental > Terrestrial > Soil > Unclassified ... | reverse complement strand
TGTTGGACGCTGGCATCGTGAACGTCACGCTCCACACGCTCCTTGGCCTCGTGCCATTCCCGCCTTTAGATGCGGACGCCAGGACAAACACGATGCCCGCGACGACGACGAGGCAGGCGGCGATTATGGTGGCTTTGCGATTCATACTCAATAGACACCGAAGCTGTCCGTTTTGTATAGTCGTTCATGAGTCAAACCCGTGCCTGCTGCCGCCTACGACCCAAAGCTCAGCGACGGCGGCCACGTGCAGCGCGTGGTGACGGTTTCATTCTTCGCCATCGAAATGATCCAATGCGTCCGAACGGACAATTCTTCGCTCCGGTATCGGCACACCCCACTTATTGCTGTCGGGTTGATAGTATGTATCTCCAATCGGATTGTCCGCCACGACGTAAAGGATCATGTCTTCTGCCGTGTCATTGGTGATCTGGTGTGGCTCACCCGGCTTGAAAATGAATGCGTCGCCAGCCTCAATCGGAGTAGTCCCATCTTTGTGGCGGACGACGCCGCTGCCTGAAATCACATGATAGAACTCCCACTGTGCGCTGTGCGAATGATACGAATAGGGAGCCTTCTCCGGCGGAATCCGCAAAATCTCGACATCAAAGGGATGCCGCTCGTTCAGGTCTGTGGACGACGGCTTGCGTCCTAACGCCTCTGAAACTTCTTTGCCAGCGCCGATGAATTTTCCCTTCGGCGATGACCAAGTTACTTCAACGATTTGTGCTGTGTTGACCTTGTGCATGGCTAGTCACCTATATCCCCGTCCGGCAAAGGCTGCGTTCGTCATTGCCAACCCCAAGAGCAAATTGCTCTCGATCAGTTGCGCGAGTTTTTTGCGAGTCAAACATTACTCGTTGCGCACGGAGGAAGCGTGCGTGCTGTGGGCGCGGCGGTTCTTGAAGTTCCATCGGAAATTGGGTGCGACGGACGTTGGCGCGTTCCTCGATCATCTGGCTAACGTGGAACATGTCGCCGCCGCCACTCAGAATCAAGCTCGGAACGCCATTGTTTTTTGTATGGGCGGTGTTGATGATCGAGTTGGGCGAGTTGGTGCGTGCGAGCAAACCGCGCCGCGTGCCGGCCATGTAGGAGCGGGAGGAATTTGAGTCCTCAGCCCGGATTTTCCCGAAGCTGGGCCACATCGCAGCCAGCAGTCAGCCTTTGCCACAGCACTTCTTGTATTTCTTGCCACTGCCGCAGGGACAGGGGGCATTGCGTCCGACTCTGAGTGTCCCCCGCACTGACTGTGGAGCCACGTGGCCGACTAGCGGAGGCGGTTCGGCATCAAATGGCAGGTCGAAGGGCAGGTCGAAGTACTCAAAAAGCGCTTTCGTCCGGTCGTAAATCCCGCGCTCGGACATTTCTGCCCGCTCACAGATCAGGTTCATGGGCATGAAATCCCGCTTGATGAACTTTATCAGGTCGAGCGGAGAATAGGTAACCACAAATTGGGTTCGCCTGTCCACCTGGATCGTGTTAACGGATGGCAGGCAGCACATCGTCATTGCCTTGAGTGTCTCCACGTCGAGATTACAGAAGTACATCCAATACGGCCACGCGTCGTGGAACGCAGAATAGAACCGCCGGATTTCCGGCACTGTATGAATTTCACGCGGATCGTCGTCCCAACCTTCAACGCAAAAGACAAAACAGTTCATCAGCACCTGTAGCTCTCGACCTTGGGGCAGTCTGTCCGGCGCATACAAGTTCAGGAAAGGGCTGAAATCGCCGCGCTCCCAGACCGGGCTGGCGAAAAAGATCGGCTGCTCGGTAGATTTCATCAGTCTGGTCGAGCGCGGCGTGAACGCGCCATCGGTGGCCGGGCTGGAGAAGTTTGCCAGGGCGCTCAAGGTGGAGATCGCGGATTTGTTTACGTTCGAGCGAAGGAAACGGCCCGGCAAGGCACGCCCAGCGAAGCGTTCGTAGCATTGTTATGGAGCATAATCTCATTGTTTATCAATTCGGTCGCGAGAAGGTGTCAGTTGCCGCGTCTTGCGCAGTTCGGCCATCCGCCGGCCGAGTTGCTTTTGAAGCATGGGATTCAAATATCATCTCCGGCAGGAACGTGCAACGCAGTTAAGCTCCGGGTCAGGGAACGCTGCTCCGAATCGTAATCCTGGATGAAGGCAATGTCTCCACTCGGCACGCCAAGCCGTTCCAGCACCACGTGTATGTCTTGGCCAAGGATTGGCTTCCCAAGAGCCGGATGACTTTGATATTGTCGGTGGGGAAAACCAATCGCCCCGAATCAGACCGCCATGAGCAAGCAGTTGCCAAACAATCGCGCCGGTCGCACAGACCCGGTCGCCGGAGATGTTTCTGAAAAACTCCGACGGTCAAGGCAGCGGCTGCTTGACCTCACGCTTCGCAACCGGCTGCTGAATTTTCGCCCCGGCAACCCGAACTACCGGGATGACCTGAAGGCTCACAAGCACGCTTTATTGAAAGGCCACGTAGAATCCGTCTGGCAAGCTTTGGTTGAGGACGAGAAGCACATCGAGATTGTCGGGCTGAAGCGCGACCAGCAGGCGCAGATTGTTCAAGTGTTACGGTTGCAGCCCAGCCCTCAATCAAGTCCGAATCCGGGCACGAGCCTTTCGCAGGCTACGCTGCGGCACGAGGAGTGGGAGGATATTCGCGGTTCGATCCGCGGCGTGTCGCAGTTTCTCCAGAAGGGCAATCTGATTTCGTTGCTTCCCGATGAAGCGTTTCGCAAGCGCCTCACAAAAATCAGAAATGAACAGAACACGCTGGCAAATTCCACGGGCGATAGCGCTTTGTTTTTGGCCATCGGATTCCTCGAATGGTGCGAAGCAGAACCGCATCCCAGGGCGAACGAGCCGCTCTTCGCACCGCTGATTCTGGTTCACGTCAATCTCGACCAGCGGAGGACAGAAGAAGGTGGCGAGCGCGAATTCCTTTTCCACATGGACGCTGACCAGCCGCAAGGGAATCCGTGTCTCGCAGAAAAACTTCGTCAGGATTTCGCGATAGACCTGCCAGACCTCAATCTTGATGACAACGAAACCGCGAACGACTACTTCGCGCGCGTCAGCCGTGCGTTGCGGACGAAAAAGAATTGGAGAGTGAATCAGACGATTGCTTTGGGCTTCTTCAACTTCGCTCGCTACCGGCTGTGGCTCGACCTGAATCCAGATGAATGGCCGGACGGGAACGCCCCGACCGACCATCCCATCGTTAGCGCAATTCTAAACGGCGAACCGCTGCCGCAGCTGGACGGCATTCCCAGCGATGACGAAGTCGCGAATCACCAAGAAACAGAAGATCTGCCGGTCGTGATGGATTCCGACAGCACACAGTATGCGGCGCTGCTGGCGGGACAAAAGGGTGTCTCGATGGTCGTGCAAGGACCGCCGGGTTCGGGCAAGTCTCAAACAATCACGAATTTGATTGCCGTTGCGATGGCGCAAGGCAAACGAGTTCTTTTCGTTGCACAAAAACTTCCCGCACTTCAAGTAGTCCAACGCCGTTTGGAAACAGTGGAGCTTGCGCCGTTTTGCCTACCTCTATTCAGCGACAAAGCTCGTGTAACGGAAATGCACAAGCATCTCGCCAAGAGCGCGCAATTGCGTGACACCGCAGACTGGCGGCGCACTCTCCACAATCCGGTCGGGGCACTTGCCAAAAAACTAAACGGGCACGCGGCGCGATTGCGTGACCAACCCGTCGGTTTCAATGAGAGCGCCTGCTCTTTGATTCAGCGAGCTACGGCGCTTCATCTGATGCTCCGCGAAGCTTGGGGAAATGAGTGGAATGACGAACTTCTCGTTGTCTCGGTTCTTGATGTTGAACCTCCGCCTGACTGGCTGGAGAAGCGCGAACAAACTCTCCACCAGTGGCATCGCCTGAAAGCGGAAGTCGGAAATTCTTGGTCACATTGGACGCCGCTGAAACTTGGGCCGATGGACACGCAGCAAGTGGAAGCCGTCGTCCGTCAGCAAGAACAAGCCGCCGTGACGTTGGCGGAAGAACTCATGCTGTTGCCGGAAGAATTTCACAATCTGACAGTGACGAAGGTTGAACATCTCGTCGCTCAAATCAGCAAGAGTCGCTTCACCGTTTTGAAGGACGTTTTGCCAAACCTCTTGGCGTTCCTGTGGCAGACGCCGGAAAACGCGACTACCGTCGCGAGATTGGAACGCGACTTGGAGGAGTTTTACCGCCAGTTGACCAAAGCTCAACGACACCTTCGCGTCACCGACGACAACCGAAACTACGTTGCGTCCCGTGCCACGGATGCGCTTAATGCGGTTGTGGCAGTTCTCAGCCCTCGTTGTTCCGTCGCCTCTGCCAAGGTGTCACTCGACGAGTTAAACGACATCTTGCGCTGGTCTGAGGACCTTTCCGCCTACGCGAACTTGAATCCAGCCGGCATCTACTCGCTTTGGCACTCGGAGCAGCAAGCACCCGATCCAGCGGAAATCACCTGGAAGCATGTGGAATTGCTGGCGAATCACCGCGCCAATTCTGATTTTCCCGTGGCAAGTGGCTGCAAACTTTTGCTTGCGCTGTATGTGCTTGAGGACGCGGCAAAACAAAACGAATCGCGGGCATTGGCTCAACGCCTCTCGCGCTATCACGCGAGCGTGGCGCGGCTGAAATCCCGCGTCGCTGATTCAGCGCGACTTCAGCAGGGCATCGTCGCAACCGAGTTGGATGAATCGGCTCGCTGCTTGTGCCAACATTCGCTCGGTGGGGTAAGAATTTGCGAACTGTCAGAACTTGAACAATCCCTCTCGCGTTTGTCGGAGTTGCTTCGCGACGCGGGGAGCAAGACGCCAAGCGATTTTTCTAGCAACTTGTTCAGTTGCGATGCGCTCACGGTTGGTCATTTTCAAAACGTCGCGGGTCTCGCCGACGTGCCGGTTTCGCTCCTTCAAATCCCCGCAAACGGCACGGAAATCGTTGTCGCCCGACTCGTAGGAAATGCAAGCCCTACAGCAGCGTTGCGAGCGTTCAGTGCAGCGATTCAGTCTTACCAGAACTGCTTTCAAGAAATCTCCGGCTGGTTTCCTGAAGTGCAGCTTGGCCAACTCCTCGCACCTGCCATACTCGATTCGCAACGTGAAGCAACCCGAATCGTCCGCGAGCTTGGGCTTCAGAACCAATCGTTGGAATCTTTGTCGCAGCTTGTGGAAAAAGTCGAACGGCTGCGCAAAGCAGTTCGGACCGTGCTCGATGTTTTCAAAAATCACTTTGAGCCTTGGCCGTTGCTTCCGCCTGAAACTGTTGACCAGATTCAGCAGGCGAAGACGTTGTTCTTGCTCCTGGTCAATCGCCCTCAAGCGCCCGCCGAACTCTCGGTAGAAGCTCTCTGCCTTCAAGCGAACTCTGACATCGTTGCGACGGCAATGGCTGAAAGCCGATACCTTCAATCGTTTCGGGAGCGCAACTCCGAGCGGGTCGCATTTCGCGATTTGCCAGACGTTGAATCAATTACGGCCCAGCGGCGCGAATTGCGTTCGCTGGCGGCCTGTTGGTGGCGGTGGTTTTCAGGCCGCTACCACAAGACGCGCAAAGCAACGCGCGCTTTTCTCAATCCGCCGTTCCCATCGGATGAAGGCGCGCTGACGACGCTCGGCGAACTTGAAACGCATGAACGCCGACGGATCGTCTTTCAAGGTTCACCAGTCGGAACTTTGCTTGGCGGAATGTTTCGCGGCATCGAAACCAAATGGCAAACGATTGAGCCGACGCTCGCATGGATTCGTCTACTGAAGTCCGCGACGCAGATGAGCGAAGTGACCTCGTTGGTGCAATCCTCCATCCGAAACACCGAGGGATTACGGAACGGAGTCAAGGCGATGGAAATTTTGGCGCAACTTGTCGAGCAAGACCGCCAAGAGTTGGCTGGCATCGCTCCGCTGTCGCTGCTTTCGTCAGAGCCGCGTGTCGTGAAACTCCAAGAGCTTAGCGCGGCCTTGATGCGAACCGAAACGCTGGTGAAGGGACTGGCGGAGCGAGTTGGAGCGCAGGCGAAAGTCCAGCCACATGCCACGTTCGCGCAGCTTCTAACCCGCATCGGGCAACTTGAACAGCTTCAACAGTTGGCGCTCGCCCTTCGCCAACACTCGAACCTGGCCGAGCCAGTTGTTGCGGCGAATCTCCACACTGGCGCTCTTGGCGAAGACATCGCATGGCTATCAGAATTGGCTAAACGCGACATCGCTCCGAAGTTGATTGACGCAATCATCGCCGGAACACTGGCAGCAGAAAAACATCTGCCACTGATTCAAGCGGCGCAAAGCTTCGGACAGGAACTCGCTCGCCTCAAAGCAGAATTCGTGAATGAGGAAGCAGCGTCTTGGCTTTCGCCAGATGCAAGTGGTGGTCAGTTGCAGAGCGAACTGGCACTGCTTATTCAAGCAGTCGGAGCGTGCCGCACCCAAGCACTCGAATGGACGTTCGATAATCACTTGAACATCTTGGAAATTCGAGAATCGCTGGATGACGCTCACGAAATCGAGGCGACAACCAAAGCGTTCGTCCCGTTTAGAGAAATTCTCCACGAAGAACCTTCACTTCTCTCCGCTAAACAAGTGACCACGACGCTCGATTGGCTTGAGGAGCTACGTCAGCACGGAGCTTCCGGCAGCTTGCTTCAGTGGATTCTTTCCGATGAAACCGACAACCGCCTGCATTGGTGGCAAGAACTGGTTTCCCGCGCGAAAGACCTGCGGGGTCGAGTTCGCAAGCTGCAAGACAGTTTTCTTTTGCCGCTTCACGACACGCAATCAACGATGACTCTAATCGCGTGGTCATCTCAAACCGCTGACCGCAGCGCCAAGACGACAAGCGCATTGGAAGTCGTCGAATCGCACTGCCAATCGAGCGACTTCACGGTCCACGATCTGGCGCAAGCCACTGCCGGACTTCGCCGCGCCATTGAATTGGAAACCTCGTTGCAGACTTGGCGGGAACGTCTCGGCGCGGACGCGACGCGACTTGAAGTCCCGCGCATTCAAAGCCACCGGCAATGGACGGCGATTGCTCGCGGGCTGTCGCCAGCAATTGGGGATTGGCTTGCTGCCGCAGACACAACTTCGCGTTGCGAAACCGTGCTGGGAATTGAGTCGAAGCTGGCCGCGTTGATGAAAGCGATTAAACAAACACAGGATGCTTTGAGTTTCTTTGGTCGGCTCGTGGGAAACGGCCCGTTCGCGATTCTTTCAACTAGCGGCACGCCATGTGAAGTCGAAGAACATTGCCGGGCGTTCACGCCAAAGATCCCTTTGCTGCCAAACTATGCCGCGTTCCTGCGCGAGCAAGAAGCTGCGAAAAACCTCGGCCTCAACAACCTCGTCAAGCATTCCGAAAACGCCCAAGTTTCGACAAGCGTTTTGATTGACACGTTTCGCGGCGCGGTGGCTTACCAACAGGCGAAAGCCGTTTGGGAATCCGACGACGAACTGCGTTACTTCCAATCGAACGAGCACGAACGTTTGCGCCAGAAGTTCCAAGACGACGACGAAGAGCAACTGAAGACAAATCGCCGGTTCATCAGGACGCGAGTCGGGAATGGTGATGTAACCGAAGGATGGAAGGGAAAGACTGTCAGCGAACACACGGAGTATGCGCTGCTTCAACACGAAATGGGCAAACAGCGTCGCCACTTGCCGATTCGTAAGCTCGTTCATCGCGCTGGCCGCGCTATGCAGGACTTGTGTCCGTGCTGGATGATGACTCCATTGGCCGTTGCGCAATTCCTCGCACCGGGGGCAATCACCTTCGATTTGGTAATCATGGACGAAGCGTCTCAAATAAACCCCGAAGATGCTTGGGGAGCAATCGCGCGCGGGAAGCAACTGGTTGTCGTGGGCGACCAAAAGCAAATGCCCCCAAGCGATTTCTTCATGTCGGCAATGGAAGAAGATGAGTCGCCTGACGAGGAAGAGGAAATTGACGGCGGAAAATCCGAAAGCATCCTCGACGCATCCGTGGCGGCACTCCTTTCGTGTCCGCTCCTTTGGCACTACCGCAGTCGTCAGGAAACGCTTATCGCTCCGGCAAACAGTTTTTCATACGACAACCGGCTGGTTCTTTTTCCGCACCCTCACCGGAGTCATCCTGAACTTGGTATTCGCTACACGCACATTGGCAACGCCACCACCACGACTGGCAAGGTGATAAACGCTTTGGAAGCAGAAGCGGTTGCGAAACGCGTCGTTGAGCTTGTACTGCGCGAGTATACAAAGCCGCCGAAAGACCGGCTCACCATTGGTGTCGTGACGATGAATCTGTATCAGCAGGACTGCATCATGGACCTGCTTGAGAAGATGCGACAAGACGACCGGCGCTTTGACATTGCGATGGCTTTTGCGTCGGAGCAAATTGAAGAACCGCTTTTTGTTCGCAACCTGGAAAACATTCAAGGCGATGAGCGCGACATCATGATTCTCTCATGCACCTACGGCCCGCACACGCCCGGCGGAACGCCGACCCAGCGGTTCGGCCCATTGAATCGGGAAGGCGGAGAGCGCCGATTCAACGTCCTCATCACCCGCGCCAAGTGGCGAATGGAAATCTTCTCCTCAATTCGCAGCGACCAAATCCTTGTTGATGGCAGGCGACAAGGCGTTCGTGACTTTAATCTATTCCTGAAATACGCCGAGAGCGGCATTCTAGCTGACCGAGGCGAAGCAACTGGCAAACAAAGTGACTCTCCTTTCGAGATTCAAGTTGAAGCCGTCCTTTGCCGCGCTGGTTTTCAAATCGAACGTCAGGTTGGCGTGGCTGGCTATTTCATTGATTTGGGTGTGAAACATCCTCATCACACTGGCCTTTTCGCGCTGGGCGTTGAGTGTGACGGCAAGACATATCATTCAAGCCGCGCCGCCAGAGACCGCGACCGGCTACGGGAAAAAGTTCTCATGGAACGCGGATGGAAGCTTCATCGCATTTGGTCAACGGACTGGTTTGTTAATCCGCAGCAGGCGAAGAAGCGTTTGATTGACGCAGTGAATGCCGCTTGTAGGTGAGGCTTCGTCAACGGCCTGCCGCTGGTGGCCATCGCATTTTTGAGCGCGTGGACGGGCCGGTTGCTTTGCCGCTCATGGCCAACGCAGGTGCCGTCATTGAAACTGAATCAAAGGAGCCGTTCGACTATGCGGGCTTTGAGAAATTGCAAAATGAAATGTTTGGACTCGCTGCATCGCGCAATACTGGCAACGGCGAAGATCGTCGCACAGACGGCAATTTGAAACCGTAAATAGCGATGCCGCTCGACAGAGCCGGGCAATCCCTTCACTTGGCTCTCGAAACTCGATTTTTGAAGGGGCGAATAGACGGTACCCGGCGTGGCTTGCTGGCCCGCATGAACTCACCAAACTCGCCCAACTCGATCTTCAACACCGCCCCATAAAGAAGAACAATGGCGTTCAACGCTTGATTCTCAGTGGCGGCGGCGACATGTTCGACGTTAGCAAGATGATTGAGGAACGCGCCAACTCCCGTTGCACCCAATTCGCGAGGATGTTTCCAGCGCCCCGTCTGGAATTTCAAAGAGCCGCCGCGCCCAGAGCACGTACGCACACACCACTGCATTTATGGCTGTAGAACTTGAAAAGTTGATGCTCCCGGATGAGATGCAGCGCCTTGGCGTCGCGTCCATGAGCGAGGAGCAGCGTCAGGCGTTGTCCGATTGGGGGATGCGGATGTTTTCTTTGGGCCAGCATGTCGTCGCCGACATTCAGGACATCAAGTATGATGGCAGACTTATCATCCTTGACGACGGCACACGTTGGGAGGTCGAGGCGATAGACTCCACGACAGCCGAGATGTGGAGTCCATTCGACAAGGTCGTCGTGATTGACGACGAGATGTATAAGCTCGACGACATGGAGAAAGTTGGAGTCCAGCAAGATTATGACTAAAACGTGGCCCAGCTAGAGGTGTCAGTAAGACCATTATGTCTCTGATCGAAATCCTGAAGCGGAAAGAGAGCGGTTGGTTTTCGTCACCAGACTGTTCTGATAGCCACTTGACCTCGATGTTGAGAGAATGTGAGTCGCAGCAACGTGGCCAAATGGCACTTGAGGCAAACCAGGCGGCTCAAGCAATTCGCGATGAATTTGCACGGAGGCGGAAATTAGCGGAAGCACAGGCGGAAGATCGACGCCATCGGGAATCAGTCGCGTTAGGTCAGAAACAGATCGAGTTGAGTCAGGAGGAAATTGCTGCGAGCCACTATTCAAATCGCCTCTCGAAGTGGGCGATTGGGATTGCACTATTTGCTCTGGCTGTTGCTGCACTGGGCCTTTATTTGCAATGGGTATCCGGCGCACCGATAGCCAAATCGAAGCCCCATTCACCAGAATTGTCAGCAAGCCCAACAAACATAACCAAACGGAGCCTCCAAACCATGACACCTCCTGAATAACAGACGATGTAAACCGGCACCCCTGGTCGCCAAATATTCCGACAACTGGCAGGCGCACTTGTCGCACAGTGAAAAATACGACGGCAAGGCTCCATCGAAGCGATGAAGACTTTCACTGGCAGCCAAACCCGCCAAAGTAGGCGAAGAAAAGCGAGTCGGTGAAGGTTTCCGAGCAGTTATTCACGGTGCCAATGCGGTAGAAGGTATTGAACACGGAAGCACACACCGTAATCAACGAAGGCTGTTGTCGATCACCGCAACCGTGTGCCACAGGCCAAAAGAGCGAGGCTTAATGTTGTTTTCGTGTGAGTTTTGAAGTTTGGTTTTTCGGTCGGGGGAAATCATTTCTTATCAGAGGTTCGACGCGGCTCGGTTAGGGCATTTTTTATGCAGATCAAGAAAAGTTCAAGGCACTCAAAGATCGCGGGAGATTTTGGCGAGACGCTCGTGCTGTACTGGCTTTCAAAACACGGGTTTGAGTGTGCCAAGGTGGATCACACGGGTATTGATCTGATTGCCTTCAACCCGCACACGAATGAGCGCATGGGTATCTCGGTCAAAAGCCGAACCCGAACCGCTGGTGCGGAAAAGGAATTTGTGAAGTTACCGGCTGACGATTTCGACAAGATTGAAGCCGCGTGCAAGGCTTTCGCTTGCCAGCCCTATTTCGCCGTCGTGGTTGATGCAGGTGAAACGATTCGCGTGTTTATTGTGTCCGTGATCCACACGTTGCAGATTTATCCCCGAACGGCGGCTGGGTCAGGCTGGAGAATGACGCCCGGCCATTTAGCCAAATATGCGCTCGACCCCGATGTGATGACATTCGAGCTTCACGTCAAAGACGGGCGGTGGTGGAAATCCGCAGGCTGATTTCACATTGAACCGCAGCGCCCGACCTGTCGTTAACATCTACCCCACATCACCTGCGGGCAACCGGCCAATGTTGACACTGGAGACACCGAGTGCCTCACTCTCCGTTGTTTACAGCACCGGTGGTTCTGACGGGCTAACCCAAACCGGTTGGGAGGGACTGCCCCGTGAATACGATTGTGGTGCTTACGGCTTGCGGGTTGAGGATCACAACGCCTCCATCTGCCCGTCTGCTTGGAAAGTAGACGCCACTAACCCCGCCTGTACCTTCCAAGGCTTGCAGGCATTCCACCACAAACTGGGATTTGGCGAATTGGCCGCTTTCAAGATCGCCGTCAGCGGCGATGGCCGCGAGGAACGGCTCAGGCAGTTTGTGCATATTCCAGACCGGGGTGTCTTGGTTCAGGCGCGAATACTCGTAAATCGGCGGCTCCGATGGTCGAACTTCAGCGTCTGCCACGTCAAATGATGTGCCATACCAGTTCCCGCTCTGGCCCGGTTGCTTGAAGCTGCCTCCCGACGTGGACACGTAGCCTGTCCAGTACTTCTCCGGTTTCACCGTGACCTCACGGAAAATGGGAGTCCCAGCAGGGAGATTGTCCAGCAGACTGTTTCCGCTGGCGTTGAGCCAGCCCGATATTTGATGAATGTTGTAATCTTTCATTACCAGTGTTTACATTCACTGGAAGCCGACGAGACGAATTGTGGCGCACTTTTTGTGAGATTTTCTTTTTCACAAATCGGGCATTTCGGTGTAGCGCCAGAAGGCGGGAGCACTACCACCATTTGACGGGTCACTTGCGGTTGATTACAGCGAGGGTTGCCACGCAGGATTGGCAACTGCGCCCGCACCCGGTTGAACCCAAGACGCCGCTTCATCAACCACCAGCCCCGTCGGCGTACAAGGCGATGACCGCCAGCGTTTGCTGGAGCGACGGGAGCAGCGAAGATTCGATGTTGTCAAAGATGCGTGGCGTTTGTTGTTACGCCTTACGTTTCACTTCATCAAGCGTTCTCCCGTCAGCGTATTTCCACTCGATCCAACCATTGGCATTTCGCGCCAACACCACGATTGCCGCCTGACTGGGCGAAGGGAAAATGTGATCTTTGGTAAACCTGAGAGTGTCGCTGTCAACGACCTCTAACACCCCATCTTTGACCAGTTGGTGCCGGATCGTGGTCGCGTATTCGTGCATGGAGTTAGTCTCAACGCGATTAGAGATCGAGCCAGCAAACACCACAAACCCATCTTCCGAGTATTCGCCCTTGGCGAGCGCCTTCTTGCCCTTACAGATCAACAATTCCTTGGTGTTCG
>Ga0134124_10003528_pt1 | contig 12589 bp, 5 predicted proteins | sample KB304_FD_96880 | JGI IMG/M metagenome (GOLD analysis project Ga0134124, IMG submission 96880) | Terrestrial soil microbial communities without Nitrogen fertilizer from Kellogg Biological Station, Michigan, USA - KB3-0-4 | ecosystem: Environmental > Terrestrial > Soil > Unclassified ... | reverse complement strand
GCGAGCGATCCGTGCAGCAGCAGCTCGTTGCGCGCGGCGCGCTGCTGCTCGGCGGCGCCGCTCCACGCGACGTAGCTGCCGGCCGGCAGCGTGACGTCGCTCGCGACTTTCGCCTTCGCTTCCGCGACGAACGACGCGACGTCGCGCCCGGAGACGTTGCAGGTGACCGACTGCCGGCGCCGGCCGCCCTCGTGCTCGAGGAGGTAGCGGCCGGTCGCCGGGTGGACGTCGGCGAGCTCGCGCAGCGCGACGAGGGCGCCGCCGGGCGCGCGCAGCGGCAGGCGCCCGACGCTCTGCGGATCGACGCGGCGCGCATCGGGCAGGATCGCGACGACGTCCCACGTGCGCGGACCCTCGTGCACCTGCGCGAGCGTCCGCCCCTGGTAGGCGGTCTGCACCGTGTCGAGCACCTGGACCGGCGTGAAGCCGAGCGCGGCGAGGCGCTCGCGCTTCAGTTCGACCTCGATCGAAGGCATGCCCGGCAGCGCGCCGCGCTGGACGTCGATCGCGCCCGGGACCTTCGCGAGCGCGTCGGCGACGTCGGCCGCCTTCGCGTCGAGGAGGTCGAGGTCGTCCCCGAAGACGCTCGCCACGACCTGCGCCGTCGTGCCGCTGATCGACTCGCCGATGCGGTCGCCGAGGAAGGTCAGCACCTCGAACTGGATGCCGGGAATCTTCGCGAGGACGGCGCGGATCTCCTCCTCGACCTGCTGCTCGACCTCGGGCGGGAGCGGGCCGCCGTCGCGCTTCAGTTCGACGTGGAACTCGCTCTTGTGCGGGCCCCACGGGTCCTCGCTCAGCTCGGCGCGGCCGATCTGGTGGTTCACGGTGGCGATGCGGGGATGGGCGAGGAGCTCCTGGCTCACCGCCATGCCGATGCGCCGCATCGCCTCGATCGAGCTGCCCGGCGCCATCGAGAGCTGCAGCACGAAGTGGCCTTCGCGGAACGGCGGCAGGAATTCGGCGCCGAGCAGCGGCACGGTTGCAAGGGCGCCTGCAAGGAGCACGGCCGCCGCGCCGCCGACCGGCCACGGATGGCCGATCACGCCGCGCAGGAGGCCCGCGTACGTGTCGCGCAGCTTCGTCGCGAGCCACAGAGGGCGGCGCGCCGCCGCGCGCCGGCCGCCGAGCAGCATCAGCGCGAGCGCCGGCGTGAGCGTGAGCGCGACCGCCAGCGACGCGACCACCGAGAGGATGTAGGCGATGCCGAGCGGTGCGAAGAAGCGCCCCTGCAGCCCCGACATCGTGACGACCGGGATGAAGACGAGCACGACGACGCACGTCGCGTAGATCACCGCGCCGCGCACCTCGATCGACGCGGCGAGCACGACGTCGAGCGTCGAGCGTCCGGGCGCCCGCTCGCGCAGCCTCCGGGAGATGTTCTCGACGTCGATGATCGCGTCGTCGACCACCTCGCCGAGCGCGATCGCGAGTCCGCCGAGCGTCATCGTGTCGAGCGAGAGCCCGAGGCGGCGCAGCACGATCACCGCCGTCAGCAGCGAGAGCGGGATCGCCGTCAGCGAGATGAACGCCGCCTTGAGGTCGAGCAGGAAGAGGACGAGCACCGCGGCGACCAGCGCCGCGCCGATCAGGAGCGCGTGGGCGAGGCTCGCGACCGCCGTCTCGATGAAGTTCGCCGGGCGATGGATCCGCGGGAAGATCTCGATACCGGCGGCGGCGATCGCCGGCGTGAGCTCGGCGAGCGCCGCCTCGACCGCGCGCGTCGCGTCGAGCGTGTTGGCGCCGAACTGCGAGAGCGTCTTCACCAGCACGCCCGGCTTGCCCTGGATCAGACAGTCGCCGAACTTGACGCTGGCGCCTTCGACGACGCGCGTCACGTCGCCGAGCGTGACGGGACGGCCGTCCTTCCAGCGGACCACCGTCGCCGCGAGCTCGGCCGGCGTCGGCGCCTGGCCCTTCGTCTCGATCAAGACGCGCTGCGACGGGGTTTCCACGAAGCCGGCGCCGCGCACGGCCGTCGCATGGCGCGCCGCGTCGAGCACCTCGTCCAGGGCTACATCCGCCTGCGCGAGCCGCTCGGGGTCGATCTCGACGTGGAGCTCGCGCACGTCGCCGCCGAACAGCGTCACGCTCGCGACGCCGGCCGCGGCGCGCAGGCGCGGCGCGATGGTCCATTCGGCGAAGGAGCGCAGCTCGGCGGGGGAGAGGCGGTCGGAGAGGAGACCGATCTTCAGCAGGTCCATCGTCGACGACGTGAGCGGCCCGAGCCGCGGCGCCGGCACGCCATCCGGCAAGCGCGCCGCCACGTCCGCGAGCTGCTCGGAGAGGAGCTGGCGCGCGCGGTAGACGTCGGTCCCCTCGCGGAAGAAGGCGGAGACGACGGAGAGCCCCTGGATCGAGTCGGAGCGGATCAGCTCGACGCTGCCGGCGCCGGAGAGCGCCGCCTCGATCGGCACGGTGACGAGCGTCTCGACCTGCTCGGCGGAGAGGCCGGGCGCCTCACATTGCACCTCGACCTGCGGCGGGACGAAGTCGGGCAGCACGTCGATGGGGGCGTGCTGCGCGTCGAAGATGCCGAGGCCGATCAGTGCGCACGCGAGCGCGACGACGGCGCCGCGCCGGCGCAGGCAGAACGCGACGAGGGCGTTCAGCATCCGCCGTTCACTCGCCCGAGCCGCCGCCGGCGGCGAGCTGCTCCTGCGAGAGGAGCGCCATCGCGCCGCTCGTCACGACCTTCGCCTTGGCGTCGACGCCGGCGGAGAGCAGGACCGCGTCGCCCTCGGCGCGCACGATCGCGACGGCGCGCCGCGCGAAGCGGCCGGCGCCGACCTCGACGTAGACCCAGTCGCGGCTCGCGGTGCGCAGCAGCGCGGAGGGCGGCACCGCGAAGACGGCGAGCGGCGCCGCGTCGCCGGCGAGGAAGGCGGTCACCGCCATGCCCGGCCGCAGCCGTCCCTTCGCGTCGGCGACGCGCAGCCGCAGCGTCGCCGCGAGCGGGTCGCCTTCGGGCGCGGGGCCGACGAGCGTCGCGGCGAAGCTCTCTCCGCCGCCAGCGCCGCTCACGGTGACGCGCGCCTTCGTCGGGACGAATGCGTCTTTCGGGTCGTGGGGCGCGTCGACGGGCAGCCGCACGTCGGCGAGGAGCTGCGCGAAGCTCGTCGTGCGCGCGATCTCCTGGCCCGCTTCGAGGTTCTCGCCCGGTTGCGCGGTGACGGCGGTCCACTCTCCCGTGCGAGGCGCGATCAGTGCCAGCGGCGGGAGGTTCGGCGCCTCGCCGTGCAGGAGCACGCGCTCGAGCTCCTCGATGCCCGAGCGGGTCGCCTCGACGCGCGCTTCGGCGGCCGAGAGCGCGGCCGCGGCGTTCTCGACCGCCTGGTCGGAGACGCCCTTGTCCTGGGCGTTCAGCTTGCGCGCGCGCTCGAGCGCGACGCGATCGGCGTCGAGCTCGACCTGGGCGGCGGTCACGTCGGCGTGCGCGCTCGCGAGCTTCACCCGCAGGTCGGCGAGCTCGGCGGTCGTGAGCGGCGTCGTGCGCGGGAGCAGCGTGCCGACTCTTGCACCGGCTTCGACATGAGTGCCCACGCTCGGCCACGCCTTCGGTTCGGCGTCGGCGAGGACGCCGGCGACGGGCGCGCGCACGATCCCGACCTGCGCCGGGTCGGCGGCGAGCACGCCGTACGCGGCGATCTCACGGACGGCGGTGCGCTCGACGGGGACGGCGGAGGCGATCCCCGCCGCGGCGAGCGCTTCGGGGGCGAGGACGACGACGGTCGAGCCGTCGGCCTCGCGCTCGACGGAGAACGGCGCCTTCTCCTCGGCCGCTGCGCCGTGCTCGTGCGCTTCGTCGGCGTCGCGACGGCACGCGGCGAGCGTGAGCAGCGCGAGCGCGACGGTCCGCGGGAGGCGACGCGTCATTCGTGGGCTCCGTTCGCGGCGGCAGCTGCGGGTGCGGGCACGAGGCGCGCGACGCTCGGGTCGAGCGGCCGCTGCAGCGCGTCCTCGAGGTGGAGGAGGGAGGCCTGCTGCGCGCGCTCCGACGCGAGGCGGCCCGTTTCGAAGGTGACCATCTCGAGCTCGAGCTGCGTCGCCGACGCGCGGTCGCTCGCGCCGGCCGCGACGGCGCGCTCGGCGGCGGCGTGGCGCGCCGCGATCCGCGCCTGCGACTGCGGGTCGTAGGCGGAGACGCGCGTCGCGGCGGCGGCGAGCTCGGCGTGCGCGACGTCGATCGCGGCGAGCGCCGCGCCGGCGCGCTCGCGGAAGCGCGCCGCGACCGCGTCGCGATGGGCGAGCGCCTCGGCGATCGGGCCCTGGTTGCGGTCGAAGATCGGCACGTCGACGCTGAAGCCGAGCAGGAGCTTGTGGGCGCCCTGGTCGTTCTCCCACGACGGCGTGAGGACGACGTCGGGGTACTGCCTGGCGAGCTCGAGCTCGAGCGTGCGCTCGGCCGCTTCGTACTCCGCGACGACGACGCGCACGTCGAGCCGGTCGAGCAGCGCGTCGTTCGCCGTCGAACCGGCTTCGAGCGCGGGAGCGGGGGCGGCGAGCGTCGCCGCCTCGAGCTCCGCGACCGGGAGGCCGCAGGCGGCGGCGAGGTGTGCGCGCGCCTGGGCCTGCGCCCCGGTCGCCAGCGCGACGCCGGCGCGCGCGCGGTCCGCCTCGACCCGCGCGAAGAGCTCCTCGGTGCTCGCGGCGGCGCCGGCGGCGACGCGCGCGGCCGCCTGCGCCGCCATCGTCGCGCGCACCTGCGCCTCGCGCCGCGCGAGGTCGAGCTCGCTCGCGGAGACGCTCGCTTCGAGCAGCGCGTCGCGCACCTCGGCGTAGATCCGCCACGCCGCCTGCGCCGCCGCGAGCCGGGCCAGGACCACCTCCTGCGACGCGACCGCCTCGCGCTTCGAGACCTTCCCGGCGGTCGGGATCGTGAAGTCGAGCGCCGCCGACAGGAACCACGGCGGGCCCACCGAATCGTCGACGCGCCCGAACGAGCTCGAGATCTTCGGATTGGACCACGCGCCCGCCGTCGTCACCTTCGCCTCGGCCGCCGCGACCTCGGCGCCTGCGACGGCGAGCTCCGGCCGGAAGCGCCACGCCGCCAGCGTGAGCAGCGCGAGGTCGAGCGTCGGCGGCGGCCACGGCTCCGCGGCGACGCCGAGCCGCGCCGCCGCGTCGTCGCGCAGCGCCGGATCGCTCAGGCTGCGCGCGCGCAGGTCGCGTTCGACGGCCGCCGGGTCGAGCGGCCGGCGCGGGGCGTCGGTGCACGCACCGAGCGCCGCGACCGCCGCGCCGAGCGCGACGATCCTCACGCCTCGCGCGGCGAAGAATGGGAGTCCGACCCGCCGCAATGCGCCCTCCGGATTCTGGAAGCGGGAGAGCGGGCGACGGTATCGGTCGAGCCACCGTTTGCAACGCGGGATGCCGGGCCGTCATGCGGCGATCAGGCAACGGTCTCGCGATGCGCGTCTCGACACGACCGGCTACGCTCGCGCGATGCCCTCGACCACCCTTCGTTCCGCCGGGGCCCTGCTCGCCCTGGTTCTCGTCGCGTGCTCCGATCCGTCGGACGAGACGCCGCTCGGCCGCGAGGCGGCGGCGCTGCTCGCGCGACCGGAGCAGGACGTGCCGAAGGTCACGCTGCAGCACGTCCTCCTCGCATTCGTCGGCGCCAAGCGCGGCTCCGAGAGCAAGCACACCTTCGAGGAGGCGCGGGCGCTCACGAGCGAAGTGCTCGCCCGTGCCCGCGCCGGCGAGGACTTCACCGCGCTCATGAAGCAGTACACGGCAGACGAAGGGCCCGGCACCTACGTCCTCACGCAGGACGACCGCGAGGACTACGCCAGGTACTTCGCCGACGTCGGGTTCCGGCTGCAGGTGGGCGAGATCGGCGTCGCGCCGTACCAACGCGTGAAGTCGCCCTTCGGCTGGCACGTGATCAAGCGGCTCGAGTAGGCGGAGCCGCCGAACCGGTCCCGCATCCAGCCAGCCTTTCGAATGGTCGGGGCGACTGGATTTGAACCAGCGGCCTCCTGCGCCCAAGGCAGGCGCTCTAGCCAAGCTGAGCTACGCCCCGACGGGGCGGGGAGCTTAGCGCCGCCGGTCCCTCGTCACGGTCGCGACGGGAGCACGGTCGCCGAGCGCCGCTCGATCCAGGCGGCGAGCAGGAGCGCGAGGAGCGGGCCGACGAGCATGAGCGTCGTCGTCCGGCACGACGGCACGAGGAGCAGCAGCAGCGCCGCACCGAGCGCCGTCTTGGGGAGGCGCCAGGCGCGGTTGGAGAGGCCGAAGTCCTCGCGGTAGCGGCGCTGCTTGAAGTGGTCGAACAGCGCGAAGGGGACGCCGAGGGACGCGGGGAGCAGTCCGAGCAGGAGGAAGCGCCCGCACGCCGCCCACGTCGTCGCGTGGTCCGTCGGCCAGTCGGCGGGGAGCCAGAGGCGGCGCGCGACGAGCGCCGCGGCGAGGATCGCGAGCGAGAGGACGGCGGGGCGCGCCGCGACGCGGCGGCGGGCTCCGTGCTCGAACCACTCGAAGAAGAAGAGGCTCGCGAGCGGCAGCAGGAGCCCGGCGACGCCGCTCACGTAGAGGGCGACGCCGACGGCGCCGGCGGCGGCGAGCATGCGCGGCTCGCCGAGCGCCTCCCGTTCCCGCCCGGGCCGCGGGTGGACCGCCACCATGTAGAGGTAGAGGCTCAGCGCCACGCCCGCGGTCGCGACGGCGTCGAGGACGCCGCGGCGGTCGGGCCAGGCGTAGCCCTCCATCAGGAGGAGGCAGAGGGTCGCCCCGAGCCCGGTGCGCGCCGACCCGAAGCGGCGCGCGAGCGAGCCGGTCACGAAGGCGATGAGTCCGGTCGCGGTCGCGTCGACGAGCAGCTGGAGGTCGTGGCGATCGCGCAGCAGCGCGAGCAGGAGCGGGACGAGGCTCGCGACGAAGCGCGCGACGTCGGCGAGGTGCGACGCGCGGCGGCGCGGGGGAAATTCACGCTCCCGTGCCGCCGGGACGCTCTCCCGCCGCGGCGTCGCGCGCGCGCCGTCGACTTGCAGCGCCGCGACGACGTCGGTCGCCGTGAGCGACGCCATGCAGACGTTGCCGGAGGGGTGGCTGCACTCGCGCCGCGCGCACGGCACGCACGGCGCCGCGGCGCGATCGTGGAGGATCGTCACGCGCGGCGCGATCGGCGCGGTGCGGTCGGGATCCTGCGGCCCGAACAGGCCGACGACGCGCAGCCCGCAGGCCGCCGCCAGATGGAGGCAGCCGCCGTCGGGTCCGACCAGGAGCGCGTCGTCGCCCGACGCCGCGAGCTGCTGGAAGAGCGCGCCGATCTCGGCCAGGCCGAGCGTCCCGACCTCGAAGCGCGGCGCGTCGCGCGCGGCGAACTGCACGCGCACCGCGTCGCCCGCCGCGCGGTCGGTCGGGCCGCCCGTGACGACGACCGAGCGGCCGCGCCGCGCGAGCTCCCGCGCGAGCTCCGCGTAGCGCGCCGCCGGCCAGCTGCGCACGTCGCCGTGCCGGCCGAGTTGCAGCAGCGCGACCGGACGGCGCGGCTCGAGCTCGGCGAGCAGCGCGCGCGCCCGCTCGTGCGCCGCCTCGGGGAAGCGCAGGTCGAAGCGCGCCGGCCCGTCGGCGCCGCCGAGCATCTGTCCGACCTCGAGCGCACGAAGGAGCTTGTTCGCCGACGCCAGGCGCGGCAGCTGGTGCGTCATGAACCCGCCGTTCCAGCGCTCGCGGCAGTCGGCGCGGTGCAGGCCGACGCGCCAGCGCGCGTGCGCGAGGCGGGCGACCGCGCCGCTCTTCAGGTTGCCGTGCAGGTCGAGGAGGACGTCGAACGACTCGCCGGCGAGCGCGGCGCGCCAACGCGAAAACGCGTTCAGAGCGGTCGCGCGCGGGATGACGACGACGTCGTCGATCGCCGGGACCGCCTCGAGCACCGGCCGCGACTCGGGATGGGCGAGCCACGCGAGGCGCGCGCCCGGCGAAAGGACGTCGCGCACGAGCCACGCGAGCGGGATCGTCGCGACGACGTCCCCGATGCTGCCGAGCCGGACGATCGCGACGCGCCGCGCCCCTGCGAGCGCGGCGGCGATCGCCGCGACCCCGGGGTCGGCGCGGCAGTCCCGAACGGTTCGATTCGTCGGCGTTCTCCTCGACCCCTCGATTCGGGAGAGCGACAGCGACGCGATGCGGTGACGACGCGTCCGCCGCCCCTCCGGCCGGGAATCCAGACCGGAATCGGTCCGCTCTTCACGATCCGCCGGACGCAAGCTTTGCGATGGGTCCACCAGCGGCTCGCTCGAGCTCGACCTGCGCGAGGGCCGCTTCGAGCTGCGCCTCGATGCGGTGCTCCCGCGCGGTGAGGACGGCGCGCTGGCTTTCGAGCAGCGAGGGGAGCGTGACGCCGCCGAGGTCGTAGGAGCTGCGCGCGAGGGCGGCTCCCTGCTCGGCCTGCGGCAGGAGCTCGTCGGCGGCGAATCGCGCGGTGCGGGCGGCCGACGCGGCGCGATCGACGGCGGCGCGGACGTCCTGGCCGACCTCGGCGAGGAGGGCGGCGAGCTCGCGTCGCATCGCTTCGACGCGGTAGCGCGCGCCCGCAATCTTCGCCTGGTTCTGGTCGAAGACCGGCACGTCGAGCCTCGCGGCGGGACCGGCGAGGAGGTCGACCGAGGCGCCGTGTTCCGGACGTTCGAGCGAGACGCCGAGCTCCAACTCGGGGAACACCCGGCTCTTCTCGAGCCCCAGCTGATCCTCGGCGGCCAGGACGGCGCTCACCGCGGCGCGCACGTCGAGCCGCGCCTCGCGGCCGCGCGCGACCAACGTTTCACGATCGATCTCCAGGACCGCAGGCGCCGGCAGCGCGTCGGTCAGCGGGACCGCGACCACGTCGCTTTCGAGCGAGAGGAGCGACGCGAGGCGGCGCTTGGCGACGACGTCCTCCCTTTCGCTTCGGCGGGCGGCGAGCTCCGCCGCGAGCATCGCGTTGCGCGCGAGGCTCTCCTCCGGGGTCGTCGCCACCCCTTCGGCGACGCGCTGCTGCACGGCGACGAACGACCGCCGCGCCAGCTCGAGGTTTTCGGTCGCCGTCGCGCGCAGCTCGCGCGCGGCCACGCTCCGGAAGTAGGCGTCCTTGGTGTCGGCCACCAGCGTTCCGGCGAAGCGGGAGAGGTCGAGGATCTGCTGCGAGAGCTCCGCGCGCGCGAGCCTCTTGCGTGATGGGATCTCCCACAGGTCGACGATGCTCTCGAACACGTCGATGGCGATCTTGGGACGGCCTCCGCCGGACGGCAGCAGGAAGGCGACCCCCAGCGACGGATTGCGGAGGAGGCCGGCCTGCACGAACTCGGCGCGCGCGACGCCGAGGCCGAGGAATCCCGCCTGCAGATGGCGGTTGTTGAGGAGCGCGAGGCGGAGCGCCTCGTCGAGCGAGAGTCCGTCTTGCAGGACCGCGTCGACGTCCGCCTCGCTCATCGGCGTTGCAGAGGGGTCGAAGACCTCCTCGCGCTCGGTCGACTGGCGGATCAGCAGGCGCGCCTCTTCGTGGTCGGGGCTCGGATCGACCGTCGCGCAGGCCGCGAGAAGCGCCAGCGCCGCGACGACGACGCTTGCCCGTGCATTCACCGTGGCGTCACGCATGGTCCGCTCCCAGTTCGATCGCGCTTCCCTGCTCGCGCCGGACGGGACGTCCGAACTGCAGGTAGAGCGCGGGCACGACGATCACGTTGAGGAAGGTGGAGGAGAGCAGCCCGAAGAGGATCACGATCGCCATCGGCGTCAGGATCTCGTTCCCCGGCCGCTCCCCGCGCAAGGCGAGGGGCACGAGGGCGAGTCCGGCCGCGAGCGCGGTCATGAAGATCGGGGCGAGCCGCTCCATCGCCCCCTGCCGCACGGCCTGCCGGAAGTCGGCGACGCCCTCCGCGATCTGCAGGTGGCGGATGTGCGAAACGAGCATGATCCCGTTGCGCGCCGCGACGCCGAAGACCGTGATGAAGCCGATGATCGAGGCGACGGAGAGGACGCCGCCCGCGAGATGGACGCCGACGATCCCGCCGATCAATGCGAGCGGCAGGTTCGACATGACGAGGAGCGTGTCGCGCAGCGAGCGGAACAGGAGGTAGAGGAGCGCGGCGATGCCGAGCACGATCGCGCCTCCGAGCAGGGCGAGCAGCCGCCCCGTCGCCTCCGCGCTCTCGAATTGCCCGCCGTACTCGACGTGGTACCCCTCCGGCAGCGGGACGCTCTCCTCGAGGTCGCGGCGGATCTCCTCGACGACGCCGCGGATGTCGCGCCCGGCGACGTTGCAGGTGACGACGATCCGGCGCTGGACGTTCTCGCGGCTGATGAAGTTCGGCGAAGTGTCCTCCCGGAACGTGGCGAGCGCCTTCAGCGGGAGCTTCCCGCCGGAAGGCGTGTCGACGAGCGCCTCGGAGATCGCGTCGGCCGTGAGGTCCTGCACGGCTCCCGAGCGCAGTACCAGGTCGAACGAGTTCATGCCTTCGAGCACCTGCCCGACCACGGCCCCGCTCGTCACGAGCTCGAGCGCGCGCGACACGTCCGCGACGCGCAGCCCGTGGCGGGCGATCGCGGCGCGGTCGTACTCGACCCGCAGCGACGGCACCTGCGTCTGCTGCTCGCGGGAGAGGTCGACGACGCCGGGCACGGCGCGCATGCGCGACTCGATGCGCGTCGCGAGCGAGCGCAGCAGGCCGAGGTCGTCCCCGAACAGCTTGACCGCGAGGTTCGCGCGCGTGCCCGAGAGCATGTGGTCGATGCGATGGCTGATCGGCTGGCCGAAGGTCGCCTGGACGCCGGGGATCAGCGCGAGGTCGGCGCGCAGCGCGTCGAGCAGCTGCGCCTTCGTGCGCCGCGGCTTCCCGAGCCGCGCCGGGGCGTCCATGTCGAGCGTGAGGTCGATCTCGCTCGCCTCGATGCCCTGGACGTGCTCGTCCTCCTCGGCGCGGCCGGTCCGGCGGCCGATCGCCGCGATCTCCGGCTGCCGCATCAGCGACTCCTCGACCATGCGGGCGAGACGGTCGCTCTCGTCGAGCGAGGTCCCGGGCACGGTCACGATGCCGACGACGAGCGCGCCCTCGTTGAACTCGGGGAGGAAGCTGCCGCCCATTCTCGACGCGCCGAAGACCGCGGCGCCGAACAGCGCGACGCTCGGCAGCGAGACGAGCCAGGGGTGGCGCAGCGCCCATTCGAGCGAGCCCGCGTAGCGGCGCTTTAGCCAGTCGACGGTCCACGGCTCCTTCGCCGAAACGACCGTCCGGCTGCGCGGGAGCAGCAGGTGGCAGAGCGCCGGCGTGAGCGTGAGCGCGACGACGAGCGACGCGACCAGCGCGACGCAGAAGGCGATCCCCAGCGGACGGAGCAGGCGCCCCTCGACGCCGGAGAGGAAGAAGAGCGGCGTGAAGACGAGCACGATGATCCCGGTCGCGAGCACGATCGAGGCGCGGACCTCGACGCTCGCCTCGTAGACGACCTGGAGCAGGGATCCCCGCTTCCCCTCCGGCTGCGCGACCGCCTGGCGCAGGCGCCGGATGACGTTCTCGACGTCGATGATGGCGTCGTCGACGAGCGCGCCGATGGCGATCGCCATCCCGCCGAGGGTCATCGTGTTGATGTTGCCGCCCAGGAGCGCGAGGACGAGGATCGCCGTCACCAGCGAGAGCGGCAGGGCGACCAGCGTGATGACGCTCGCACTCACGCTCGCCAAAAAGACGATGACGACGAGCGCGACCATGGCGGCGCCCTCGAGCAGCGCCGACGTCGCGTTCCCGATCGAGTTCTGGATGAAGGTCGCCTGGCGGAAGAGGTTCTTGTTGATCTGCATCCCTTCCGGGAGCGACGCCTGGAGCTCGTCGAGCGTCGCGTCGAGCCGCCCGGTCAGCTCGAGCGTGTTGGCGCCCGGCTGCTTCTGGATCGCGACGATCACGCCGGTCTCGATGACCGGCTCCCAGCCCGGCCCGCGCCGCGACGACGAGCCGATCCCCCGCTTGAACGCCGCACCGACCGAGACGACGCCGAGGTCGGAGACGCGGACCGGCACGCCGTCGCGCAGGACGACGACCGTGCTCGCGAGGTCCTCGCTCGAGCGCACGCGCCCGATGCCCTCGACGATCGACTCGAGCGGCCCCGCGACGAGGACGCCGCCGGCGAGGTTCTGGTCGGTCTCCTGGAGCGCGCGCGCGACCTCGGTGACCGCGATGCCGTAGGCGCGCAGCCGCTCCGGCGCGAGGACCACCTGGTACTGCTTCTGGTCGCCGCCGATCGGCGTCACCTGCGAGACGCCGGCCACCGACAGCAGTCGGCGGCGGACGCGCGTGAGGGCCGTCGTGCGCAGCTCGAGCTGGCTGTGGCGCGTCGACGTGAGCGAGAGGAAGAGGATCTCTCCCATGATCGACGAGATCGGGGCGATGGCGGGGGCCTCGACCTGGGAGGGGAGCGCGCCCGCGACGGAGCCGAGCCGCTCCGTCACCGTCTGGCGCGCGCGGTGGATGTCGGTGCCCCACTCGAACTCGATCCAGACCACGGCGAGCCCGACGGCCGTCCCCGAACGGACGCGGCGCACGTCGGCCGCGCCGTTCATCGCCGTCTCGATCGGGAAGGTGACCTGCGTCTCCATCTCGTGCGGCGACATTCCATG
>Ga0134124_10003527_pt1 | contig 12591 bp, 11 predicted proteins | sample KB304_FD_96880 | JGI IMG/M metagenome (GOLD analysis project Ga0134124, IMG submission 96880) | Terrestrial soil microbial communities without Nitrogen fertilizer from Kellogg Biological Station, Michigan, USA - KB3-0-4 | ecosystem: Environmental > Terrestrial > Soil > Unclassified ... | reverse complement strand
CCGCCCATCTCCGGCGCCACCGCCACCAGGGGCGCGGTGATCACGCCGGCGAAGGCGGCCAGCGCCGCCCCCAGCGCGTAGGTGATCGTCCACGTGCGCGCCACGTTGATGCCGAGCAGCTGCACCATCCCGTTGTCGCTGGTGCCGGCGCGGATCACCAGCCCCAGGTTGGTCTTGTTCAGCAGTAGCCACAGCAGCGGCAGCAGCACGACGGTGACGCCGACGATGAAGACCCGATAGGCGTGCACCTCGGTGGCGCCCAGCTTGAAGAGCGAGGCCGACAGCGCGGCCGGCACCGCGAAGGGCTTGCCGGGCCGGCCGAAGGTCATGCGCACGAGATCGGGAATCATGATGGCGAGGCCGTAGGTGACGAGCACGCCGGCAAAGGCCGCGTTCCGGGTGCCGTAGATACGACGGAGGACGCCGCGCTCGACCAGCACCCCCACCAGCCCCACGGTCACCGGCGCCACCAGCAGGGCCAGCCAGAAGCTGCCGGTCAGCTGCACGGTCAGCCAGCCGGCGTAGGCGCCCAGCATGTAGAAGATCCCGTGGGCGAAGTTGATGATGCCCATGAGACCGAACACGATCGACAGCCCCAGCGCGACGAGGATCAGGATGCAGCCGTTCACGAGCCCGATGAACAGCTGCGCGGTCCAGATCTCGAGCGGGTAGCCGAAGAGCGTCAGATCTGCTGGCTCAGCGGCTTCTTGGGATCGAACCCCTCACCCTCGCAGGACTCGGCCGTCGCCTCGCCGCCGACCGCCTGGACGATGTCGTAGAAATCCCACGGGTCCTTCATCGCCGCGGCCGACTTGCCCTTGCAGAGATAGACTTCCTGGATGTTCACGTGGTCGCAGGCGCGAATCTCCTCCGGCCCCTTGAGGTACTGGAACTTCCGGCCCTCGAGCGCGCGCGTGACCTTGTCGGTGTCGAGCGACTTCACATCGCGCGCGGTGTCCAGCAGCACGCGCACGGTGGAGTACGTCGAGGCCGTGTAGCCGCTGGGCGCCCGCTTGCGCATGGCGTAGTGCCGATCGTAGTACTTCTTGGCCGCCGGGAACTTGTCCTTGAGGTGCCAGTACCACGGCATGCCCGAGTAGAAGTTCTCGTAGACGCCCTTGCCGGCGGCTTCCGCGAACGTCAGCTCGGTGATGGAGTGGATCACCTGCGAGTGCTTCGCGAGGCCGAACTCCTGCACCTGCTTGGCGCACGCGACCTGATCGGCCGCCCACGTCGTGATGAAGACCACGTCGGCCTTGGCGGCGGCGACCTTCGGCAGGAACGGCAGGAAGTCGCGGGTACCGAGGGGCGCCCACGTCACGCCCGTCCACTCGGCCCCGACCTGCTTGGCGACGAGCGAGTACGCGCGCTCGAACATCTGGGGCCACGAGTAGTTGTTGGCCAGCATGTGCCACCGCTTGCCCATCTTCTGCGCGTCGACGAAGCGGGCGGCGGCCGCCGCCGTCTGGTAGGGCGTGAGGTTGTTGCCGAACTGGTACTTGCACATCTTGCCCTTGACGGTCAGGAAGTTCTGGCCGAAGAAGCTCACCAGCACGTCGTTCTTGCAGCCGACCTCGGCCATCGCGATGCCCTCGAAGCCGACGATGGCGCCGACCAGGAACGGCGCCTTCTCGACCTCGATCAGCTCGGTCGCCTTGCGCTTGGCGACTTCCGGCTTGAACTCGGAGTCGCGCACGACCATCTCGACCTTGCGCCCCATCACGCCGCCGTCGGCGTTCACGTCCTCCACCGCGATCTGCGTCGCGGCGAGCATCTCCTGCGACTCCAGCGCCATCGGCCCCGTCTGGGGCACGACGACGCCGAGCTTGATGGGCTGCTGGCCGAGGGCCAGGCGGTTCACGAAGGGAACTCCGGAGACGGTCACGCCGGCGCCGACGGCGGCCAGACCCTTGAGCATGGTGCGTCGCGTCGTCTGACTCATCGCTCTCCCTCCGCACTGAGGCATGGATGAACGTCCGAGGCTGGCTAGGTATAGCATAGGGCGCCGTGACCGCGCGCGAGAGATGCGCGCCAAGGAGCCAGCCATGACCGCTCAGCTCGTCACCTACGTCGTCGACGGCAAGGTCGGCATCGTCACGCTCAACCGGCCCGACAAGCTCAACGCCATCACGGCCGAGCTGAAGGCGCTGCTCATCGAGCGCTTCCACGAGGCCGACCGCGATCCCGCCACCAGTGTGGTCGTGGTCCGCGCCGAGGGCCGCAGCTTCTCGGCGGGCTACGACATCGGCCCCAGCCCGGCCCGCGCCTCCCGCCGGGGCAACGCGCTGGCCTGGCACGAGTCCCTCACCGACGACGTCCGGCTCGAGATGACGCCCTGGGACATGCGCAAGCCGGTGATCGCCTCCGTCCAGGGCCACTGCCTGGGCGGCGGCTGCGAGATGGTGATGATGTGCGACGTCACGATCGCCGCCGACGACGCGCTGTTCGGCGAGCCGGAGATCCGCTTCTCCAATGTCGGGCCCGCGCTCATCATGCCGTTCATCGTCAGCCTCAAGCGCGCGCGCGAGCTCCTCTATCTGGGTGACCCGATCGACGCCCCGACGGCGCTGGCCTGGGGCATGGTCAACCGCGTGGTGCCGCGCGCCGAGCTGGCCGCCGCGACCATGAAGTTCGCGCGCCGCATGGCGCTGATCTCGCCGGAGGCGCTGATGGCCACCAAGCTCGGGATCAACCGCGGCGCCGACGCCGCCGGCTTCCGCAACGCCATCCGCGCCGGCCTCGACGTGCTGGCGCCGCTCTACGCCGGACGCACCGAGGTCGGGATGAAGTTCGACGAGATCCGGGAGAAGGAAGGTCTCGGCGCCGCGCTGAAGTGGCGCGCGGCCCAGTTCGCCGAGTAGCCTCCGTTGTCGTTCCTGGCATCGCGCACGCGGTCGGCGCCCCAGGGCATCGGCCGGCCGGTCCCACGCAGGGAAGACCCGCGCCTCGTCACCGGCGCCGGCTGCTACAGCGACGACGTCGCGCGGCCGGGCCAGGCCTACGCCTGCCTGGTGCGCTCGCCCCACGCCCACGCGGCGATCCGCCGCATCGACGCCGCCGACGCGCTGAAGACGTCGGGCGTCATCGCGGTCCTCACCGGCGCCGACGCGGCCGCGGACGGACTCAGCGCGATCCCCCACCGGCCGGTCCCGACCAATCCGCACGAGGTCCCGCTCAAGAGTCGCGACGGCTCACCGTTCTTCGTCTCGCCGCACACGCCGCTGCCCACCGACCGCGCGCGCTACGTCGGCGAGGCCGTGGCTGTCGTCGTCGCCGAGACGCCCGCGGCCGCGCGGGACGGCGCCGAGCGCGTCGTCGTCGACTGGGCGCCCCGGTCGGCCGCCGTCACCGCGGCGGACGCCACCGCCGGCGGCGCTCCGCGCGTCTGGGACGCGTGCGCGTCGAACCTGGCCGTCGACTCGGAGGCGGGCGACGCCGCCGCCACCGACGCCGCCTTCGCCCGCGCGGCGCACGTCGTCCGGCTGCAGACGCGTGTGAATCGCGTGACCGGCGTGCCGCTGGAGCCGCGCACGGTGCTGGGCGACTACGATGCCGCGAGCGGGCGCTACACGGTCTACACCGGGTCCGGCGGCTCCTGGCGCATCCAGGCCGACGTCGCCGGCGCGCTCGGCGTGCCGCCGGCCGCGGTGCGCGTGGTCGCCCGCGACGTCGGCGGAAACTACGGCACCCGCAACAGCTGCTACCCGGAGTACGCGCTGGTGGCGTGGGCGTCGAAGCGGCTCGGCCGGCCCGTCAAGTGGACGGGCGATCGGCGCGAGGTGATGCTGACCGACTACCAGAGCCGCGATCTCGTCTCCCACGCCGAGCTGGCGCTCGACGCCGACGGCCGCTTCCTGGCCCTGCGCGCCGTCAATACCAGCAACGTCGGCGCCCACGCGGTGTCGTTCGTCCCGCTCGCCAAGGGCGTGGCGGTGCTGCCGAGCGTGTACGACGTCCCGGCCGCGTTCATCCGCGGGCGCGCGGTCCTCACCAACACGGCGCCGACCACGGCGTATCGCGCGGCCGGCCGCCCCGAGGTGATGTACGTCATCGAGCGGCTCATCGACCTGGCCGCGCGCCGCCACGGCTTCGATCGCGTCCAGCTCCGCCGTCGCAACCTGGTGCCGGCGACCGCGATGCCGTACCGCAACCCGCTCGGCCTGCTCTATGACAGCGGCGACTACGCCGACGCCCAGGACCGCGTCGTCGCGCTCGCCGACTGGGCGGGCTTCGAGACGCGTCGGGCCGAGGCCCGCGCACGGGGGCGCTATCGCGGCATCGGGATGGCGAACTACATCGAGCTGAACACCGGCATGCCGCGCGAGCGCACGGAGATCACCGTGCGGCCGGAAGGGCGGATCGACCTCGTCCTCGGCACCCTGTCCTCCGGCCAGGGCCACGAGACGAGCTTCCCCCAGCTGATCGCCGAGTGGTTCGGCGTCGCGCTGGACCAGGTGCGGTTCATCGCCGGCGACACCGACCTCATGCCGTTCGGCGGCGGCTCGCATTCCGGGCGCTCCATGCGCCTCGGCGCGGTTGTCATGGCCAAGGCCTCCGACCAGATCATCGAGAACGGCACGCACATCGCCGCCTGGCTGCTGGAGGCGGCGGCGGCCGACATCGCGTTCGCCGACCGGCGCTTCACCGTCAAGGGCACCGATCGCTCGGTCGATCTCTTCGAGGTGGCGGCGGCGGCCGTGCGTTCCGATGCACCCGAGGCGCTCCGCGGCCCCCTGGCCGGCGTCGCCGACGAGACGATGGCGGTGCCGTCGTATCCCTACGGCTGCGCGGTCTGCGAGGTGGAAGTCGATCCGGAGACCGGTCTGGTCGAGCTCGTGCGCCACACCACGGTCGACGACGTCGGTCGCGCGGTGAATCCGCTGATCCTGCACGGCCAGACGCACGGCGGCATCGCGGCCGGGGTGGGCCAGGCGCTGTGGGAGCTCTGTCACTACGACGCCGACGGCCAGATGACCTCGGCGACGTTCATGGACTACGCGCTCCCGCGCGCCGACGCCCTGCCCTCGTTCACGACGGAGATCAGCGAGGTGCCGTCGACGTCCAATCCTCTGGGCCTGCGCGGCGGCGGCGAGGGCGGCACGACGCCGGCGCTGGGGGCGGTGATCAACGCGATCGTCGACGCGCTGGCCGAGCTCGGCGTCGAGCACATCGAGATGCCGGCCACGCCGGAGCGCGTCTGGCGGGCGATCCATGCCCGCGGGTGATCCCGCCCCCCGGGAGTCGGGCGGGGCCGACGACATCGAGGCGTGGTTCGAGCGCGGCGTCACCGACGGCCTGCCGGTCGTGCCCCCCTCGCGCGCCCGCGTGGAGGCGATGCTCGCGACGACCCGGCGACGACGTGACGAGCTCGTCGCCGAGGTGCCGCCGAACTTCGGACGCGCGACCGTCGAGAAGCTCGCGGTCAACGCCGTCATGGCCGGCTGCCGTCCCGACTACTTCCCCGTCGTCCTGGCCGCCGTCGAAGCCGCCTGCGACCCCGTGTTCAATCTGCACGGGCAGTCGGGCACGACGAACGCCTCCTCGCCGCTCATCATCCTCAACGGGCCGGTGCGCCAGCGGCTCGGCGTCAACTGCGCCGCCGGGGTCTTCGGCCCCGGCTATCGGGCGAACGCGACGATCGGGCGCGCGCTGCGATTGATCATGATCAATCTGGGCGGCACCCGGGCCGGGCAGATCTCGATGTCGACCATGGGCCACCCCGGCCGCTACACCTACTGCATCGGCGAGTACGAGGAAGCCTCGCCGTGGGAGCCGCTGCACGTGGAGCGCGGATTCGCCGCCGCCGACTGCACGGTGACGCTCTTCTCGGGTGAGAGCCCGTTCATGGTCAACGACCACCTGAGCCGCGCGGCCCCGCAACTGGCGGCCTCGCTGGGCTGGTCGGCGGCCGGGATCTGGAATCACAAGAGCTTTCCCCTCTACGGCCACACGCTGTTCGTGATCGGACCCGAGCACGCCAGGACCTTCGCCGACGAGCGGTGGTCGAAGCGGCAGGTGCGAGGGTTCCTCTTCGAGACGATCCGACGACCCGCCCGGGACCTGCTCCCCGGGCCCGACGGCGCCGAGACCGGCCGCCTCAAGAATCTCCTCGAGGGCCGCACGCTCGACGAGCGCATTCCCAAGTTCCCCTCGCCCGACGAGATCGTCGTCATCGTCGCCGGCGGCACCGCCGGCCGCTTCTCGGCCGTCGTCCCCGGCTGGATGGGCGGCGAGATGGGATCGCGTCCCGTGACCCGGAGGATCGAGGACACCTGAGCGTCCGGTTGAGACGGCCACCCCGGTGCTATAAGCTGGCGGCGCGTCGGCAGCGAGTGATCATCGTCGTCCGGTCGTCACCGAGAAGGAGATGAAAGGCATGCCAAGCCTCAAGTCCATCGACGCGCTGTTCAGCCAGGCGGTGGAGTCCAAGACGATGCCCGGCATCGTGGCCGCCGCCGTCACCGACAGGGGCACGCTCTACGAGGGCGCCTTCGGCACCCGGGAGATCGGCAAGAACGCGCCGATGACGCTCGACACCGTCGTCTGGATCGCCTCCATGACGAAGGCGATCACGGCGACCGCGGCCATGCAGCTCGTCGAGCGCGGCAAGCTGAGCCTCGACCGGCCGGCGACCGACGTCGTGCCGGAGCTGGCCAAGGCGCAGGTCCTCGACGGCTTCGACGGCGCCGGCCAGCCGCGCCGGCGCGCGCTCAAGCGGCCGATCACGCTCGAGCACCTGCTCACCCACACGGCCGGGTTCGGCTACGAGATCTGGCGGCCGGAGATCGCGCAATACCAGCAGGTCACCAACACGCCCGGCATCACCACCTGCACGAACGCCGCGCTGACGACGCCGCTGCTCTTCGATCCGGGCGATCGGTGGGAGTACGGCATCAACATCGACTGGGCCGGCAAGATGGTCGAGGCGGCGGCGGGCCAGAAGCTCGACCGCTACTTCCAGGACAACATCCTCGGGCCGCTCGGGATGAAGGACACCTCCTTCAAGCTCTCGCCGTCGCAGCGGGCGCGGTTGTCCGCGATGCACCAGCGCGACGACAAGGGCGCGCTGGCGCCGATCGAGTTCGCGCTCCCCGAGGATCCCGAGTTCCTGATGGGCGGGGGCGGGCTCTACGGCACCGCCGCCGACTACCTGGCCTTCGCGCAGATGATCATGCAGGGCGGCACCCACAAGGGCGCGCAGGTGCTGCGGCGCGAGACCGTCGACCTGATGGCGCAGAACCACATCGGCCCGCTCGAGATCGGCGTCATGAAGACCGCGATCCCGCCGCTGTCCAACGACGTCGAGCTGTTTCCCGGGATGTCGAAGAAGTGGGGGCTGAGCTTCCTGATCAACACGCAGACGGCGCCGACGGGCCGCTCGGCCGGCAGCCTGGCCTGGGCGGGACTCGCCAACACCTACTTCTGGATCGACCGCACCAAGCGCGTGTGCGGCGTCTTCCTCTCGCAGCTGCTGCCGTTCTACGACCACACCGCGATCGATCTCTTCGGGACATTCGAGACGGAGGTCTACCGGGCCGTCTAGTGACACCGCTCGGAGCGCCCCGGCCCGGGCGGGGCGCTCCGAGCGCTCAGCTCACTGCGGCTCTTTGAACGCGCTCAGCCCCGGGTCCTTGAAGGCCGCGAGGAGCGGGTCCTTGATCGCGACCACCCCCGGATCCTTGATGCCGAGCGGCGCCGGCTTGGCGACCGTGGCGCCGCCGCGCACACTGGCCGCGGTCTTCGCCTTCAGCGGCCGCGCCTTCAAGTTCTTGGCCCCCTTCTTCTTCTTGCTCGCGGACGCGCTCCGCTTCGTGGCCTTCGTCTTGGCCTTGGTCTTGGCCTTCGTCTTCGTCGCCTTCTTCGCCTTCTTCTTCGCCATAGCTCTTCCCTCCTCGTGATGGTGGAGCGGCCTGCGGCCGGTCGGGACGAAGCGGACGTTGACGCTGACCCTGGTCACGCCGCCGTTCAGCGCTCAGGGTGGACGAGGATCTTCGCGTGGCGCTCGGGGGAGCCGAGATCCACGAACGCCTGGGCGACTCCCTCGAGACCGACGTGCCCGGTGATGAGCGGCGCCGTCGGGAGCGCGCCCTCGGCGATGTGGCGCAGCGTGGCGGCGAACTCGTCCGGTGTATAGCCGAGGACGAACTGCAGATTGAGCTCCTTGCTAATCCCCAGCATCGGGTGAATCGTGTCCGCCTCCATGCAGACACCGACCACGACGATGCGCGTGCCGCGGGGTGAGGCGGCCATGAGCTGATCGAGGACGCCGGGCACGCCGACGCACTCGAAGACGACGGCCGGACGCACCGCCGGCCCGGGAATCCACGGCGGCAGCGCCGGCGCCCGGCTCGCGTCGCGATAGACCGCGGCCTCACGCCAGCTATTCCACGCCGTCGTCTCGGTGGGATCGACCACGACGTCGGCGCCGACGGCCACCGCCAGCTCCCGCCGCCGCCGCGAGAAGTCGGCGGCCACGATCGGGCGCACGCCGCGCAGGCGGAGCGCGGCGATCACCGCCAGCCCGACCGGCCCGCAGCCGATGACGAGCGGGGCGTCGTCCGGCTCCAGGCGTGCCTTGGCGACGGCGTGCACGCCCACCGCCATCGGCTCGGTGAGCGCCGCGTCCTCCGTCGCCAGCCCGTTCGGGACCTCGAGCAGCAGGGCCTCGCTCAGGCGCATGTACTCGCCGTAGCCGCCGGGATTGTCGTTGGAGTAGCCGATGCTCTGGGGCCCGGTGGGCCGCAGCAGCGTGGGCCGCGAGCACACGCGCGTCCCCGCCTTCAGCGCCCGCGTGGTCTCGGGCCCGTGGTCGACGATCTCGGCGCAGAACTCGTGGCCCATGACGACGTCGCGGCCGAGGTCCATCACGAATGGGTTGCCGGCCCGACGGGAGGTCTCCACGAACTTGTCGGCGTGCTTCAACGCGTGCAGGTCCGAGCCGCAGATCCCGCAGGCCAGCGTGCGGACGAGCACCTCGCCGGCGCCCGGCTTCGGCGCCGGGACGTCGGCGAGCACCAGCGTGCGGTTGCGCATGACGGCGGCGCGCATGGGATGCGCGCCTCAGCGCCCGAGCTGGAACGTCTTGACGTAGACGCCGGGCGAGCCGGGCGCATGGCGCATGTGCTCCCGCATCTTGATCGAGGCGGGCACGGCATCGCGCTGGGCATTCCAGGCCGGCGTCTCCGAGACCTTGGGGTTCTCGAACTCGTAGAACGTCAGATAGGTCGGTGAGCCGGTCGTGGCCCGATAGCGGCGCCCGCGGATGACCCCCGGCACCTTCTCGTAGTTCGGCACGTAGATCGTGTTGTACCACTCGTTCCACTCGGTATCGACGGCGGCCGGCACGTCCATGCGCCCGAGCTGCAGGGCCGGCGCCATGTCACTGGCCGCCGCGGCGGCGCTCAGTGCGCGCGGATGGATCATCGTGTAGATGTTGCGAATGAAGGTGGTGGCGATGGCCTGGGGGCCGACGCGCTGCGTCCACGGGGTGGGATTGGACGAGACCTTCTTGTAGGCCGGGCTGTCCATCACCGCGGGGCTCTCCAGCTCGTAGACGGCCAGGTGCTTGGGGCCGCCCTTGACCGCTTCGTAGCGGGCGGCGTTCAGGAAGCCGGGCACGGCCATGCGCTCGGCCAGGTGCTCCTCGTTGTACCAGCGGTTGAACTCCGGCTCCTTGTCGGCCGGCACGTCGGTCCACACCATCAACAGCCCGGTGCCCTTCTTCGCAGCCATGGCGACCTCCTCTCGGACCCACAGAGCGTAGATCAGTCGGCGGGCGAGTGCCATAGTCCTGCCGAGCTTGCGGCTGGGCGACGAGATCGCCGCTCGGCCAGTCGGTCCTCGAGGACGGCGCGCGCGTTCCCGCGGGAACGTCCCCGCGCCGGGCAGGCGGTGAGCCCTCCGTAGGCGCGATGACGACGGTGATCCAGCACGCGAACACCCCCTCGCTACCGGGGCTCGCCGCGGCTCGCGCGAATCGCGTAGAATCGCCGCGAGCTTCGTGTGCCTTCGAAAGGATAGTCGACACATGGCGCAGAACAACATCGTTCGCGTGGGCGACGTCGAGATCATGCAGCTCTCGGACGGGATGCTGGAGTTCGACCTCTGCAACTTCTTCCCGACCATCCCGGGCGAGGAGTGGAAGCCCTACGAATCCCACCTCACCGACGAGCACAAGGTCCGCTTCAACCTGGGCTCGTATCTGATCCGCTCCTCCGGCCGCACGATCCTCGTCGACACCGGGCTGGGCCCGCGGCCGGCCGAGACGCCGGACGTCCCGTGGGGCGAGCTGCTGCGCGACTTCCAGGCCAAGGGCGTGCGGCCGGACGAGGTCGACATGGTGGTGATGACCCACCTGCACCGCGATCACGTCGGCTGGAACGTCCTGCGTGAGGGGCAGCGGTACGTGCCGACCTTCCCGAACGCGCGCTACTGGATGAGCCGCAAGGACTGGGAGACCTCCCACCAGCCCGACGTCCAGCCCCAGCGCTACCCCAACGCGCCGACCTGCGTGTGGCCGCTGGAAGAGCTCGGCCTGATCGAGTTCATGCAGGGCGAGCACAGCATCACGCGCGAGCTGACGGCGGTGCCCACGCCCGGCCACACGCCGGGCCACGTCAGCATCCTCATCACCTCGCAGGGGCAGCGCGCGCTCGTGCTGGGTGACGCCGCCCACAGCCCGGCCCAGGTCGAGGAGCCGGACTGGGTCTCGCGCGCCGACATGGATCCCGAGCTGACCCGCCAGACGCGGCGGGCGCTGCTCGACCGCCTGGAGCGCGAGGAGATCCTGGTGGCGGCCGGGCACTTCGAGGCGCCGGGCTTCGGGCGCATCGTGCGGCTGGACGGGCGCCGCTACTGGCGAGGGCTCTGATCCAGGAAGCCTGGCGTCGCAACGTCTGGGCACTGGCGCTCAGCGTCTTCGTCGCCTTCGTCGGTTTTCAGTTCTCCTCACCGTTCATGCCGCTGTACGTGCGCGAGCTCGGGGTCACTGAGCCCGGCCGCATCGCGCTCTGGTCCGGTCTGATCGCCGCCGCCACGCCGGCGGTCTCCGGCCTGCTGGGCCCGTTCTTCGGCCGCCTGGCCGATCGCTTCGGCCGCAAGCTGATGCTCATCCGCTCGCTGGCCGGCTTCGTCGTGATCATCGCGATCATGGGGCTGGTGAAGTCGGTCGAGCAGCTCTTCCTGGCCCGCGTGATCCAGGGCCTCTTCGCCGGCTTCACGCCGATGGCGATGGCGCTGGCCAGCATGGCGGCGCCCCGCGACAAGGTGCCGTACGCGATCGGCCTCGTGCAGTCGGCCCAGCTCCTGAGCGTGGCCGTGGGGCCGGCCGCCGGCGGCTACGTCGCCTCGCACTTCGGCATCCGCTACGCGTTCTTCGTGACGGCCGCGATGTGCGCGGTAGCGCTGATCGGCCTCATCCTGCTCTTCCACGAGTCGACGCTGGCCGAGCCGGGGAAGTCGCGCACGGCGACGCCGCGGCTGCCGATGCGACGGGCGCTCGGCTATCCGAACTTCCTGCTGGTGATGGGGATGCTGCTGATCGGGCAGTTCCTCGACCGCGGCCTGGCGCTCCTGATCCCCCTGCACGTGGCCCACATGCCGGGCGTGGAGGCCATCGCCGCGACCTCGGGCACGATCATCTCCGTCGCCGCCGTCGCCGCCACCGTCTCGTCGAACCTGGTCGCGCGCCTGGCCCACGGCATCCCCTCGACGCGGCTGCTGATGCTCGGACTCTTGGCCGGGGGCCCGCTGTGTGCGGCGATGGCGCTGGCCCACGGCTGGCCGGCGCTGCTCGTGCTACGCACGCTCGTGGCGTTCTGCTTCGGCGGGGCGATCACGCTGGCCTACGCGCTGGGCGCCGCGATCGTGCCGGCCGAGCACCGCGGCGCCGCGTTCGGATGGCTCGCGCTGGGCGTGCAGGTCGGCACCGCCACCAGCCCGCTGGCGATGGGCGCGCTGGCCTCGCTCAGCATCGCCGGCGCCTACGTGTTCGACGGGGCGCTCGCCTGCCTGGCGGCGGGAATGCTCGCGCTCGGCTGGCGTCAGCGCACGCCGCTCAGCGAGGCTCAGCCTTGACCTCCATCAGCGCGCTGAGCCCCCGATGGAAGGTCGGGGCGCCGCCCGGGATCATGCACGTCTCGAGCACCTCGAAGATCTCCTCGCGCGTGGCGCCGAATCGGATCGCGCGCTGCATGTGTGCCACCAGGCCGGCCTTCTCGCCACCGCGGAAGGCGAGCAGCGCGATCGCCACGAACTCGCGGACCTTGGCCGAGACGTGCCGGCCCTCGCCCAGCCCCTGCTCGTAGATGCGGTTGTAGGTCTCGACGAACTCCGGGTCCTGCCGCGCCGCGAACTCCCACTCCGGATAGATATAGCCGCGCGCCTGCTTCATCCGCGCGATCAGCTCCTCCGCCCGCCGCGCCCGCGTCTCATCGCCCGCCGCCTGACTCATGCTCGCCTCCGTGATCGGTGATGGATTTGGTCGAGGAGTGGCCGGGTTGCCGGGGGGATGTGGGGGGCCATGTCGGGGCCCCGCACGGAAGCGCGCACCGAGGAGCGCCACGGCTGGGCCGGGGCGCTCTGAGCCGTCGG
>Ga0134124_10003526_pt1 | contig 12592 bp, 12 predicted proteins | sample KB304_FD_96880 | JGI IMG/M metagenome (GOLD analysis project Ga0134124, IMG submission 96880) | Terrestrial soil microbial communities without Nitrogen fertilizer from Kellogg Biological Station, Michigan, USA - KB3-0-4 | ecosystem: Environmental > Terrestrial > Soil > Unclassified ... | reverse complement strand
TCACGCCCACCAGCCCAGTCCGCCGCACCGCGGCCCGGGCCTACGCGCTATCCATACCGATTCTGGCCGGCGCCCTACTGGCGATCGCCGTGCACACGCGCGACCCGGCCCTTTCGCCGACCGCCCTCGCGGTGGCCGTCCTCGGCAACACACTGCTCGGCTTCGCCGCCGCCTGTGCCACCCGCCGGCGGCTCGCCCAACCAGGAGGCCCGGCCGCCACCGCGATCACCGTGACACTGGTCGCGGCGCCCCTGCTGAACCCGATCGCCCGACGCGTCCAGCTCTTTCCCGGCTCGCCGCCTGCCACCCTCTCGTCGAACACCTGGTGGACGCTGGCCACCGCCAGCAGCCTGCTCACCATCGCAGTCAGCACTTACGTCCGGGCCGGCAAACCATATGCCTGAGTGCCCTGGACCCCTAGTGGATCCGGAATCAGGTGTTCAGTGCCCAGGAGGGATCGCTCCCGCTCGGAAGTCCTGCGTGCGCGCCGCACGGCCTGCTCGCCGCCCTGATCTGGGAGGAGCGGGTCGACCGGCCGGTGTGGCCGGTGGTTCGCCGGCAGGTCGTTCGCGGGTCAGCCGCCGGGCAGGACGACGCGGCGCAGCGCGTCCGGGGTCAGGTCGGCGGGGGTCCGGTAGCCGTCGATGCCCATGATCAGATCGGCCTCGGCCAGCAGGGTGCGCAGGACGTGGATGATGCCGTCGACGCCGCCGACCGCGAGGCCGTAGGCGTATGGGCGGCCGATCCCGACCGCGGCCGCGCCGAGCGCGAGCGCCTTGACGATGTCGGCGCCGGAGCGGACCCCCGAGTCGAACAGGACGGGCAGGCCGTCCGCCGCCTCGACGACGCCGGGCAGGCAGTCAAGGGCCGGCAGCCCGCCGTTGGCCTGCCGTCCGCCGTGGTTCGAGCAGTAGATCCCGTCGACGCCCGCGTCGCGGGCCCGGCGGGCGTCGTCCGGGTGCTGGATGCCCTTCAGGATGAGCGGCAGCCTGGTCAGCGAGCGCAGCCAGCCCAGGTCGTCCCAGGTGACCGGGTGGCCGAAGGTCGTCGTGAACTGCAGGACGGCGGCCTGTGGTGCCTCGGCCGGGTCCTGCCCGAGCATCGCCCGGAACCGGGGGTCGGTGAAGTAGTTGACTAGACAGCGGCCGCGTAGCTGCGGGAAGTTCGATGCGGCCAGGTCGCGTGGCCGCCAGCCGGTGACCCAGGTGTCCAGGGTGACGACGATGCCCGCGTAGCCGGCGCGCTCAGCCCGGCTGACCAGGCTTTCGGCGAGCTCACGGTCCTTCGGCGTGTAGAGCTGGAAGAAGCCTGGGGTCTCGCCCAGCTCGGCCGCGACGTCCTCCAGCGGGTCCTCCGCCAGGGTCGAGGCGACCATCGGCACGTCGGCGCGCGCCGCGGCGCGCGCCGTCTCCAGGTCGCCGTGGCCGCTCTGCGCGCACAGCCCGATGACGCCGATCGGCGCGAGGAACACCGGCGCCGGCCAGCGCCGGCCCCACAGCTCGACGGACAGGTCCCGCTCGGCCGCGCCGACCAGCATCCGCGGGATCAGGCCCCACGTGCCGAACACCGCCGTGTTGGCCCGCTGCGTCGCCTCGTCACCCGCGCCGCCCGCCACGTAGGACCAGACCGACGGGGCCAGGGTGCTGGCGGCGCGGCGTTCCAGCTCCTCAAACGTCATCGGCAGCTCCGGGACGATGCCGCTCAGCCCCTGGAGGTAGATCTCCAGCTGGTAGTCACCGAAAGACCGCGGCAGCCCCACGTCGATCCGCCTCTCGTCCGACACCGCCGTGCGCTGGGATACTTCCAGATCTGCCCACCGCCCCGGACGGCGACGCGACCGCCGGCGGCTAATCGTCGCGCCATCCGAAGACAGCTGAACGACCCGAGGACAGCGCCGCCCAAAGCGGCTTCATTTCAGGCGCTGGCCCGCGGTGAAGCGCTCGACGGCGATCGTCGCCGCCGCCGGTGTCAGCCGGTAGACGCTGCCGAGGCCATGGGCTGTCACGGTGTCGCCGGTCAGGCGCAGGCCGGTGTTCTCGTCGATCGCCCACGCCTCGGCGGGGCGGCCGGCGGTGGCCTCGTCCCGGGCCGCGGCCAGCAGGCGGGGCAGCGTGCCCCACTGAGCGCAGTGGATGTCGACGAGGGCCGGCACGAGGCCGAGGCCCGCGGTGACGGTGACCTCGTCGAGATCCTCGCCTGCGTTCTCGTCACAGATCTGGACGCCGCGCGAGCGCCAGCCGCCGACGACGGCGCGCTCGGCGGCGATCGCGGCGCCGGCCGAGTAGCCGGCGAACGGCGCACCGGTCGCGTTGAGCCACCCGCGCAGCTCGGCGCGGACGGGCGCGAGGGCCGCCGCGTAGTCGGGGGTGAGGCCCCCGGCGACGAACAGCCCGGTCGCGCCGTCGAGCGCCGCGAGATCGAGCCGGCCACCGCTCGGGACCGGGGCCGGCACCGTTCGGCACGGCCCGGCGGCGGTAAGCAGCCGTGACCAGCGGGTGAACGGGTCGAGCCCGCGGGCACGGCGATAGGTCCGCGTCCACGGCGGGGCCGGCCGGTCCGAACCGTCGGCGACGACGACGCAGGCGATCACGGCGTCCGGCCCGGCGGCGGCTACGAACGGCGCGAGCAACGCGGGCAGGGCGGTGTCGTCCCGGCCGCCGCCGATGAGCGTGATGTCCATCGCGCCATGCTTCCATGGGCCCCCGCGCGATCGTCACACGCCGGCCGTCCGGTGGACTGCCGTTCCCCCGACCATTGCCACCCGACGATCTGAGAATCCTGGCCCGGGAGCTGTCCGTTCGGATTAGACCGAGGTAATTGACCTGTGCGCCGAGCGAAGCGCCTCATCGCGTTGCGCTATGAGGAGGACACGCTGCCGACGCGCTGTCATGCGGGCAGGGGTGCTCCGGCGGCCACGGCGAGGACGCCCGCGATGGCGGCGGCGACCAGTGTGAGGACGACCCCGCGGCGGGCCGCGAGCAGCAGGAGCGCCGCGCCGGCGAGGACGGCGAACTGCCAGGGCTCGTGCAGCGCGCGGGCGAGCGGGATCGCCGAGCCGAGGATCGCGCCGAGCGCGGCGGGGCCGGCGCCGTCGAGGAACGCGCGCATCCGCGGGTTGTGCCGTAGCCGGTCGAAGGAGGGGCCGCCGCCGACGATGAACAGGAACGAGGGGGTGAACGCGACCGTGGCGGCGAACAGGCCGCCGCCGAGGCCGCCCGCGGCGTAGCCGACGGCGGCGACGGTGTGCACGACCGGGCCGGGTGTGACCTGGCCGAGCGAGACGGCGGTGAGGAACTGGCTGGCGGTCATCCAGTGGTAGTGGTCGACGGCGTCGGACCGCATGAGCGGGATGATGACGAATCCGCCGCCGTAGGAGAGCAGGCCGACCTTCAGCGCGACCCAGGCCAGCGCGAGCAGCCCTCCGCTGGCGGCGGTCCCGGCGGCCAGCGCGGGAAGGGGCGGCAGCGCGGACGGGCGGGTCACGCCGCCGCGGCCGGAGGGGGCGGCGCGGGCGGTGACCTCGACCAGGCCGCACCCGAGCAGGAGCACGACCAGCCAGGGGCCGATCGTGGCGGCTCCGGCGATACCGGCGGCGAGGTAGAGCGGCCAGCGCAGCCGGCTGACGGTCCTCGCGCGGCGCCAGCTGGCGGGCAGGAGGCCGACGGCGGCGTGCACGGCAACGGCGGCGACCGCCGCGCCGGCACCGGCGCCGGCCGCCTGCACCCAGCGGGGCGGGGAGCTGGCGAGAAACAGCGCCGAGAGCGCCAGCACGGCGATTAGCCCCGGGATGATGAACGCGAGGCCGCCGACGAGCGCGCCGCCCCGGCCGCGCAGCCGCCAGGCGCAGAAGATCGACAGCTGGGTGGACGCCGGCCCGGGCAACAGGTTGCAGGCCGCGATCGCGTCCTCGAAGTCATGCGGTGTGATCCAGCCGCGGCGATCGACGCACAGCTCACGGAACATCGCGATATAGATCGGCGAGCCACCGAAACCGAGACAGCCGATCCGGCCCCATTCGCGCACGAGGGTACGCAGGCTCGTCGGGGCCGGTGTCCCGGCCTGGTCAGGGTTCTGGTCCACCGCTTGCTCCCATGGTCTGGCACCGGGCTGTGCACTGTGGGCCAGCTTGGCGGGTGGTGGATGTGACGGGGCCACCGGGCGCCAGGAAAGCAGACCAGGTTGTTCTGGCTCGCCTTCCTCAACGCCGGGATCGCGAGGTTCACGCCGCCGGAAACCCTCGACGAGGACAGCTACGACCAGCGAGACCGACGGAACTCGCCTCCTTGACAAATTTTTTTGTCGGCGACATCCTGTCCACATGCTGGATGTGGCGGTGATCGAGGACGCGCGGGCGGCGGAAGCGTCGCTGGACCCGATGCGGGCACGGCTGCTGGCCGCGCTGGCGGAGCCGGGGTCCGCCACGACACTGGCGGCGCGCACCGGCCTGACCAGGCAGAAGGTCAACTATCACCTGCGCGCGCTGGAGCAGCACGGGCTGGTCGAACTTGTCGAGGAACGGCGCCGAGGGAACTGCACGGAGCGGGTCCTGCGGGCGACGGCCGGCTCGTACGTCATCTCACCCAGCGCGCTCGCCGACGTGGCCCCCGACCCGGACCGTGCCAGGGACCAGTCGTCGGCCCGCTGGATGCTCGCCCTGGCCGCGCGGCTGATCCGGGAGGTGGGCGAGCTGCTCGCCGGCGCGACGGCGGCCCGCAAAAGGCTCGCGACGTTCGCGATCGACAGCGAGATCCGTTTCGCCACGGCGGGCGACCGGGCCGCGTTCGCGGCCGAGCTGTCCGACGCCATCACCGGACTGGCCGCCAGGTACCACGACGAGACGGCGCCAGGCGGGCGCCCGCACCGCCTGGTGGTCGCGCTGCACCCCAGCCTGAAGCCCCCGACCGCGACGAACGACCCCGACGCCGTGCGATGACCAAGCCTTTCCATCGTCGCCGCCGGCCGTGGCCTGGCGGACCAAGGCCCCGGTGAGATGGAGGGGCTCGCTGCCGGCGCGGACGACCGTCAGCCCTGACGCCGTGCCCCGCGCGTGTCAGTCGCCGGCCCGGAAGTCGAGTTCAACGTACGACCCCTGACGACCGCGAATCCAAGGAGAATCCCGATGCGCACCCTGATCGTGACAGCCTTCGTGTCCGTTGACGGCGTCATGGAGGCGCCCGGCGGCGAGGCCGACTACCGGAACACCGGCTGGACCTTCAAGGACATCGAGTTCGACCCCGCGGCTTACGAGATCAAGGGCCGGGAGCAGGACGAGACCGCGGCGTTGCTGCTCGGCCGGACCAGCTACGAGGCGTTCGCCCCCATGTGGCCGACCATGGCCGAGTTCGCCGGCTACAACGCGATGCCACGCTACGTCGTCTCCACGACGCTCACTGAGGCCGATTCCCGGTGGCCGGCGACGATCCTCCGCTCCGTCGACGACGTCGCGGCGCTCAAGGAGACCGAAGGCGGCCCGATCGCGGTCCACGGCAGCGCGACCCTCGGGAAGAGCCTCGCCGACGCCGGCCTTGTCGACCGCTACCACCTGCTCGTCTTCCCCGTGCTGCTCGGCGCCGGGAAGCGGCTGTTCAGCGAGGCCGACAAGGACAAGACCATGCTGAAGCTCGTCGAGCAGGAGGCCTACGCCAACGGTATTCAGAAGCAGGTCTTCGACGTCGTCCGCTGAGCCCGCGGCCCGCGGTAGCCCGATACCTCCCATCAGCCCGGCGGCGCCGGGCCGCACCGAGAAGAGCTGACCGATGACGACCGGATCCTCCGCCGACGAACAGCCGCCCCGTCGCGAGTTCGCGATCGAACGGGACCTGGAACTGGCGACCACTCCCGAGGACTACTGGGACGCGGTGACGAACGGCACCGCCGCCTGGCTCTGGCCGACGGAACCTCCGGAGCCGCGGGAAGGCGGCGCCTGTTGGGGCGGCAGGGTCACGGCCTGGGATCCGCCGCGCCACCTCGTGATGCGCAGCGAGGGCCCGGACGGCTGGTTCAACCAGTTGGAGCACCTGATCGAGGCCCGCGACGGCGGCACGACCTGGGTCCGCTACGTCCACAGCGGAGTCTTCGTCGACGACTGGGACAACCAGTACGACGGCGCCGACAAGCACACCGACTTCTACCTGCACACTCTCGGCGAGTACCTGCGGCACTTCGCCGGTCGACGGGCGCGCTACGTCACCGCCGATGGGCCGGCGTCGTCGATCACGCCGGACGGATTCGACCTGCTGCGCCGCGCCGCCGGCCTGGCCGAGGCCCGCCCGGGGGACAAGGCCGAGGTGGCGATACCGGGCCTGGGCCGGCTGGAAGGCGTTCTCGACTACCTGACGCCGCACTTCCTCGGCCTGCGGACCGAAGACGCGATGTTCCGCGTCTTCGGTCGCAACGCCTTCGGTGCCCCGGTCTCGGTCACCCTTCACCTGTTCTCCCCGGAGCCCGACGAGGCCGCCATCGAGACCTCCCTGCGGGCCTGGCTTGCCGGCCTCTACGCCTGACCGAGCCGGGCGGGCCGGCTACCGGCCCCGGCTCACCGGACGGGGGCCGGGCCGTTCGCTGCCCGGGCGAGCGCGACTCCGAGCAGTGCCAGCAGCACGTTCCAGATGCCGACCCCGAGGAAGAACACGCGGCCGCCAGCCATGACCAGCGGCGTGAGGCCGACGAAGACGAACACGCCGCACAGCAGCGGCAGGAACCGGCTGGCCCCGGCGAGCGAGCGCCCGCCCGGGGAGCGCAGCACGCCGACGCCGGTCAGCACGAACCCGACCCCGGCGATCATCGACGCGATGCCGATCAGCGTACTGGCCAGGACCGGGCCCAGGTCGTCCGTTGTCCCGTGCGCGAACGGGATGAACGCGAGCTCGCACGGGACCAGCAGCGCCATCCCCACCAGCATGACCGGGAGGCCAACCCGGGCGGCTCGCCCTCGCCCGGCGAGCCCGGAACGGGCGAGGCCCAGCGCGCCGAGGAACGTCAGGACGTGGGTAAGGGCCCAGAGCACCTCGGTGCCCCGGAACAGACCGGGGCCGTAGGGCCAGCTGACGTCCTCGACGGGCACGGGCGAGCTGAGGCCGGCGCTCCAGGCCGCGCCTGCCGCCGCGATCAGACCGCCGGACGTGCAGAGCGCGCCGGGCAGCCGCGAGAAGGCCGGGCCGGCCGGCAGCGCCGAGATCGGCAGCGGGCCGGCCGCGGCACGGGTCGTGACGTCGTAGTCGCCGGTCATGGTCCACCTCCTGGGTGGGTCGTCGGGTCCCGTCGAGGCTGGCGCCACGGGGCACCTCGCGGCAGCCGGGCCGGCACCTGAGTCGCGACAGGTGCTGGCACTGTTGCCACCCGCCCCGGCGACGCGGGACGATCATCCGGTGGCCGACCTCCGCCTCCGCCCGCGCCCGGTCGCGCTGCTGGTGGCGACCTGCGTGGCCGCCGTCGCCTCCGCGCCGCTGTCCGCCGGCCGGGAGCCGGTGATCGACACCGCGCTCTACCCGCTCAACGCGGTCGCGCTCGGCGGGGCCGGCCTGCTCATCCAGTTGCGCCTGCCACGGCACCGGGTCGGGCTGCTGCTCGCGGGCCTGGGTTTCGTGGCGGCGCTCGTCGAGCTGGCGGAGGGCTACGGCTACCACGACAGCTGGCCGGCCGCGCTCACCGCACAGTGGGTCGCGTCGTGGGCCGGGCTGCTCGGCGCGGCCACCACGGCAACCGTGCTGGCGCTCTTCCCGGACGGGCACGCGCCGGGCCGGCGATGGCGGTGGCTGCCGCCGTTCACGATCGGCGCCAGCGCGACGGTCGCGCTCGGCGCCGCGCTGTCCCACGCGAACGACGGCTCGTACACGTTCACCAGGGGTGGCAATCCGTACGCCATCGACGGGCTCGACGTCCTTTACACCATCGGCGAGGGCGCGTTCGCGGTGTCACTCGTGCTCGCGGTGGCGTCGCTGGTGGCCCGCTTCCGGCGCTCCGACGGCGCGCGGCGCCAGCAGCTCAAGATGATCTTCTGGTTCGCCTGCGTGCTCGCCGTCGTCGGCCCCGCGGCGGCGCTGGGCTTCAACGGCAGTGTCGTCGTGCAGGTCGCGATCGCGCTGCTCGTGCCGCTGCTGCCGGTCGCGATCTGCGTGGCAATCCTTCGGTACCGGCTCTACGACGTCGACGTCCTGATCGCCCGGACGATCTCCTACGCCGCGCTGACCGTGCTGCTGGCGATCGCCTGGGGCGCCACCGCGCTCCTGCTCGGCGGCCTGCTCGGCGGTGGCTCGGCCTGGGTGAGCGCGGGCGCGACGATCGCCGCCGCGGCCGCCGTGCTTCCGTTGCGCCGCCGGGTGCAGGACGCCGTCGACCGCACGTTCCGGCGCGCCCGCCACCATGCGCTGGCCCAGGTCGACCGGTACCTGGAGGACCTGCGTGCCGGTCGGGCCGCCGCGGGGGAGCTGGAAGGGCTGCTGCGCGACGTGCTGCGAGACCCGGGCCTCCAGTTGCGCCTGCTGCTGCCGGAAGAGTCCCCGCCAACCGTCGCGGCCGGCATCGCCGCGGGTGCCACGGACTCGGCCGGCCGGTCCCGGACGTTGGTCGAGCGTTCGGGGGTCGCGCTCGCCGAGGTAACCCACACGGTGCCGGACGGCGAGCCGCTCGCCGATGTGCTGTCCAGAGCTGGCCTCGCCATCGAGATCGCGAGGTTGCAGGCCGCGGTGCGCCACCAACTCGCCGAGGTGGAGGCGTCGCGCGCCCGGCTCGTCGCCGCGACCCACGAGGAACGCCGCAGACTGGGCCGCGACCTGCACGACGGCGCGCAGCAGCGGCTGGTCAGCGCCGGGCTCGCGCTGCGCCACGTGCAGCACCGGCTCGGCGACCAGCCCGCGGCCCGCGACCTCGAGACCGTCGTCGCGGAGATCGGCGGCGCGATCCGGGACCTGCGCGAGCTGGCGAACGGCATCCGCCCGGCGCCCCTCGACGACGGGCTGGAGCTGGCGCTTCGCGAGCTGGCCGGTCGGGCGCCCCTGCCCGTGCGGGTCCAGGCCGCCTGCGGCCCGCTGCCGGACGCGATCGTCGCCGCGGCGTACTTCGTCGCGGCGGAGGCACTGACCAACGTGGTCAAGCACGCGGCGGCCAGCGCAGTCGAGCTGCGGGCGAGCCGCGAGGAGGGGGACCTGGTGCTCAGCGTCCGTGACGACGGGATCGGGGGCGCGCGGCCCGCCGCCGGCTCCGGCCTGCGCGGGCTGGCCGACCGGGTGGGTGCTCTCGGCGGGCGCCTCCGGCTCGACAGCCCGGCAGGGGCGGGCACGACGCTGACGGTCAGGCTGCCGTGCGTGTCGTGATCGCCGAGGACCAGGTCCTGCTGAGGGAGGGCCTCGTCCGCCTGTTCGAGGACCGCGGGCACACCGTCGTCGCGGCGCTCGGGGACGCGACCGCGCTGCTGGCCGCGGTCGCCGAGCACGCGCCAGACCTCGTGGTGCTCGACATCCGGATGCCGCCGACGTTCACCGACGAGGGTGCCCGGGCCGCCCGCGCGGTGAAGGACGCCCATCCGGGTGTCGGCGTCCTCGTGCTGTCCCAGCACGTGGAGGCCCGGTACGCCGTCGGGCTGGTGACGCTCGGCGGGTTCGGCTACCTGCTGAAGGACCGGGTCCTCGACGTCGGTGAGTTCCTGGCCGCCGCCGGGCGGGTGGCTGGCGGCGGCTCGGCGCTGGACCCGCACGTCGTCGGAACTCTGCTGGCTGCGCAGGGGACGACCGACCCGGTCGCCGCGCTGTCCGCCCGCGAGCGCGACGTGCTGGCGCTGATGGCCGAGGGCCTGACCAACACCGCCATCGCCCGGCGGCTGGTCGTCAGCGAACGCACCGTCGAGGGACACGTGCGCCACCTGCTGATCAAGCTCGGTCTCGCCGAGGTCGAGGACGGCCACCGCCGGGTGCTCGCCGTCCTCGCCCACCTGCGCCACTCCGCTCTGCCGGCACCCTCGACGCAGCCAGGTCCGAGCCGGCCCTAAAGTCCTGAGGGTGACGCCGGGCGAGTCGCGGACCTTTGATGCCGTGCGGGCGGAGCTCGCGCGCCTGGCGCGGTACGACGACGAATCCCTCGTGCACGACGTGTGGATCCGGCAGCGGTACGAGGGCGGGTTCGCGGGGACCTATGCGCCCGCGCGGGCGGAGGCCGTGGTGACGGCCTGGCATGAGGCGGGGCACGCGGTGGCGGCGCTGGCCGTGCGGGCGCGGTTCAGTTCGGCGTCGATCCGGGCCGGCGGTCGCAGTTACGGGCGGGTGCACTCGATCGCGGGCGGCGAAGCGGACCGGTTCCTGATCGCGGCGGGCGGCCGGGTCGCGGAGGGCCTGCGGCGGTGGACGCTGCCGTCGTCGGACGTTGAGGTGCGGACGTGGCTGGCCTCGTGGCGTAACGACGGTGGGGATGCGCGGCGGTTTCGGGCCGGGCTCGCCGGGACGCGGTTCGCGGCAGACGAAGGCGCGGCATGGCGGCACTGCGTCGAGACGCTGATGCCGTTGCGCCCGCGGATCCGGTCGCTGGCGCGTGGCCTGCTGGTCTGGCCGCGTCACCTGCCGTACGCGGTGGCCGCCGCGCTCGCGGAGCCGCCGACCTCCTGACCCGCCGCGCCGGGCCGCGATTTCCGCCAGAACACGCCGCCCCGGCGGCCGCCTGGCCGCCGCGCGGTGTCGGATGCCCAGCGATCGCTTGCGCCGCGACGGCTGTGGTGGCCAGCCCCTGTCGCTACGGTTGGGGATGTGGCGACCTTGGACGACGTTCGGCGGCTGGCACTCGCGTTACCGGAGACGGACGAGGGACCGTCGTACGGTCAGCCGTCCTGGCGAGTGAAGGCGAAGAGTTTCGCCTGGGAGCGTCCGCTGCGCCCGGCGGACCTCGCCGCGCTCGGCGAGGGCGCTCCGGGCGGGCCCATCCTCGGCGTCCGGGTCGCGGACCTGGGCGTCAAGGAGGCGCTGCTGGCCGACGATCCAGGTGTGTACTTCACAACGCCGCACTTCGACGGCTATCCAGCGGTCCTCGTCCAGTTGGACCGGATCGCTATCCCTGACCTCGAGGAGCTGCTCGTCGAGGCCTGGCTCGCCCGCGCCCCGAAACGCCTCGCCGCACAGTTCCTCGCCACCCACCGCTAGCGCTGGGTTTCAGGATCCCCGTCCCGCTCGGAACGGCTGTGGAGGTAGTCCTCGAAGGTGGGGCGGTCCTGCCGGCGGGTCAGGACGATCGCGGCGATGAACCCGGCCGGGGCGAGGAGAAGGCGCCCCGCTCGCCCGGCTAGATGACGGACAGCCGCGAGTAGTTCCCGGAGCGCCTGCCAGGGATGGCCCAGTGTCGCGACGATCAGAACGAACGCCGCGCCGCGTCGGCTGATGCCCGCGAACTCGTCATCGGAATGCGCCTTCTCGTCAGTCACGCCACAAACCGTAGGTGACCGGCGCCGGTGTCTGCGCCTGGGTCGCCGTGCTGACCGCCCTTGCCCTGACTCGTCACCTGTTCTCGCTGCGCCGTGACGCCGCCCCGGCGCCAGCCGCCGGACAACTGTCCGAGGAACTGCGTTGACGCCTCGGCGCTTGAGGGCGCCCGTCGGCTCCGTTGCCCGCCGAGCGGGCCTCCATTTCGATTTCGATGGCGTCACGGGCTATGGCGCCGGCAGACCACGGTCTGGACCACGCCGGGGTGCCGCGGGGATCGGCGGGGCCGACGCCCAGTTCCGCGTCTTGCGGGATTCCCGGTTCCCGGCGTCGCCGGACTGGGCGGCGGGCTAGGACCGCCCGGGCCAGCCGTCGGCCGAGCCGGACCAGCACGAAGATCATCCCGGCTGCCGGCAGCGCGACCAGCACCATGCCGACGACCGCCGCCAGCGCCGCGACCGGGTGGCCATCGGAGAGGGCCCGGGCGGCGCGGCCGAACTCGTCGCGGACCGCCGAGGCCGTTCGGGGCAGCACGAAGGGCAGGTAGACCACCAGCAGGACGAGGTTGACCGCGATCGTCGGCGCCACGCACAGCGCCCAGGCGGTCACGAGAACGCGGGCCCGTCTCGTCAGCCCGGCCAGCGCCGGATCTGGCGCCGAGGCCGTCCGGGCCCGCCGCCGGAACGACAGCGATCGGGCGGCCGCGCGCCGTGCCGACCGGATCGCCGGTCTCATCCGGTTGAACAGGTCCGGCACCCCGACGAGATCGCTGACGATGTAGTAGCCGTCGAGCCGGACGAACGGGGTGAGCTGCCGCAGCGCGTCCAGGTGGATGAGGAGCACGGCCGACACCAGCACCGCGGCGTGGGTAACGGCGAACAGTCCGGACACGAGCAGCGCGAACAGGCCGTTGAAGTAGATCCCGCCCAGGTCCGTGCGCAGCCGGCCCAAGCGGCTCAGCCGGTAGGAGTCGGTGACGTCGGTGAAGAAGGCCGGCCAGACCAGGTACATGCCGACGCCGATCGCGCCGGGCCGGGCGCCGCCGTAGCGGCAGGCCGCTGCGTGCCCGCACTCGTGGACCAGCGCGCCCGCGAGGGTGACGCCGACCGTCACGAGGATCATCGCCGGATTGGCCAGCACCGCGCCGGCGCTGTCCCGCACGCTGTGCCCACCGAACAGCCAGGCGTCCACCGCCG
>Ga0134124_10003524_pt1 | contig 12593 bp, 8 predicted proteins | sample KB304_FD_96880 | JGI IMG/M metagenome (GOLD analysis project Ga0134124, IMG submission 96880) | Terrestrial soil microbial communities without Nitrogen fertilizer from Kellogg Biological Station, Michigan, USA - KB3-0-4 | ecosystem: Environmental > Terrestrial > Soil > Unclassified ... | reverse complement strand
GGCCGTGTTGCTCAATCGCCGAGACGGTAGCTTTGGCGCCGCCACCCGGTACACCTTCGCCGAAGAGGTGCGTTCAATCGTGATCGGCGACCTCAACGGCGACAGCGCAGCGGACGTGGTTTTCGGCGGCTATGGTTTGGGCGAGCTCGGTGTCTTTTTCAACCGCGGGGACGGCACGTTGCCCCCGCCGACCACTGGCGGCTGACCAACAACCCGTGGACCGTGGCGCTTGGCGATCTCAACGGCGACGGGCACCTCGACATCGCCACCGCGGTCAGCGGCGTTTCGAACTCCAACGGCATCAACGTGTTCCTGTCTAGATGCCAATGAGGCGAACGCTCTGCCGACTGCCCCGTGAACTGACGGCCGGCGCTCAAATACCCGTGATTTTCAGATCGCCAGCCCCAGTCCTCACTTCGAGCGCGCCCGATGCGTTCGGATCGTTGCTAACGCCTTCGAACTCTTGGTCACCGGAGCCGGTCGAAACCTCGAGGCGATAGGCACCACCTGGCACCCTGAGGGCGACGTCACCCGACGAGGTCCGCACGTGCACTCGGAGCGCCGGCGACAGTTCGAAGCGGACGTCGCCAGAGCCGGTCTCCGCATTGAAGTTCACGCCGGCCAAGCCACGACCGCTGATATCGCCCGAGTCGGTGCGAATCGAGATGTCGCCGCGCGCGTTGTCTAGCCAAACATCGCCCGCGCCAGTTCGCAACGTCAACGCCACATTGCGCGGCACGTCGAGCGACAAATCGACGCTGCACGGGTCCTCGTGGCATTCGTCGAACACAGTCAGCGACTGCTCACTCTGCTCGTGGCCGAGATGATTCGTTGGCCCGTCGATCCGGGCCGTCACGGAGATCGAATCCAGGTCCGTTCCGTGCAGCCAGAGGTCACCGGACCCGACGTTGACCACCAAGGCGCTAGGCGCCCCTGGAACGTCGAACTCCTCGGCGTGGAGGTTTGGCTCGTGGAAGTTGCATCCGGAATAGGCCAGCGCCGAGACACACAGCAAAAACCGACAGTTGCGTTGGTTGAACATGGATCCACCTCGTGAAAACGGAAAAGCTTTTTCGACTCCTCCGTGCCCGCTCAAGGCAGAACCGTTCAACACCGACCGCAGAATCGGCCAGCCGACACTCGAGCCCTCAGCCTGCGCGGCTCGAGCGCCCGCAGCGGCTCATCTACCGTTCTGCGTATCCGGCGCAGATGTCCGCGACGCAGTGACCGGCCTGGCACGCGGACTCGCGAGATTGGCCGCCGCCGTTGCTCATGCACTCGGCGCTCTGCGTGCAAGCTTCACCGCGAGCGAGCGTCCCGGGCGAAACGCAGACCACGTCGGTCGCGATCTTCCCGCAGACGCCGCTCGCGCACGCGGCGTGCGAGTACTCACACGCTTGGCCATCGGCAAGCAGGGGGCCGCACACGCGGGGCTCGACGTTCTGGCAGGCGCCGCTCGCACACTCGAGATGAGCCTGGCAAGGCTCACCGTTTGCGAGCTTCGCCGTGCATACGCCCTCGGTCGACTTGGTGTCGTTGAGGCACAGTCCACTTCGGCACGCTTCGCTCGAATGGCAAGCCGCCCCGTCCGGGCGATCATTCAGACAGCGCCGAGAGCCCCCGGATGCGGCGCAAATCAGGGAATCGAACGCGCTTTCGTACTCGCCATCATCGTCCGGCTGGCGCCTGTCATGGCACAGGCGCGCCACCGTGGAGCGGAAGTTTTGGTCGCCGCTCGCGTCACACTCTTCACCGAGCCCGACGAACGCAATGCACACGCCCGCCTCGGCCCCGTCCCAAGCGCACACTCCCTCGCGACAGTCACTGAATCCACCTTTGTATTCGACGGGATGCGTGCACGGTTCGCCGAGCGCGCGCGTGCCGAGGAAGACGCCAGCCAGCGAATAGGTTTCGACGCTGTCGAGCTTCAACGCACGAAACGGCTCTTCTAGGCACTCGGGAACGGCCTGGCGCAGACGCTCGAAGAGGGCCAATGCGGCGTGTCCGTCGAACGTGAAGTCGCCGGCTGCCACGGCCGCCGGGAGACTCCCGAGAAACCCAGTCGGTTCGCACGCGGTGGCGGCCCACTCGCGATAGCGCATGACGCTCCCCGAATCACAGCTGCAATGCTCCATGTAGGTCGAAAACTCGTTGACCCAGAGCTGACAGAATTCGTCCACGGTCGGGGGAGTTCCGTCTAGCGCGGCGCTGCCCGCCGAGCCGCCGCTCATCGCACTTTCGGCGGAGCCGCCACTGGTCGGACTCGTCGCGGAGCCTGCGGCGCCGGCCTCCGAATTACCGCCGTTGTCGGCGCCTCCGGACGAACCGCACGCTAGCCCCGCGAGCAAAACGAACGCGAGCAGCACCCCAGTGATCCGCCATGGCATACTTGGGTATTACCATGCCTACTGAATGGCGGCGCGGAAGCCGTGGCGCGCACCTGGCCCGTGACCGCGCTCCCCTCACAAACTCTGCGTTGGCCGAGCATCTGGCGACCTGAGCTCGTGATGGCACGAGTCTCGCTAGCGGGGATCCATTCCGCTCGATTCGAGCTCAACGAAAGCGATCCCCATGTCGAGACCCCTCCTGCTTTGCCTGTTCCCCCTGTTTGCGGCCTGCGCGGCGCCAACGCCCCCACTCGCGCCGCTACGCCTGACTCCGACGGAGGTCAGCGCAAAGTCCGGTGACGACCACGCCGCGGGCAGCTCTGGGCTCGCGGGTGTGCACACCCAAACGCTCAGCGGTGACCCGTCCAAGGCCGGTTTTTATACGATCTTGTTGTTCGTGCCCGCGGGCACGACGATTCGAGCGCACTCTCATCGCGACAACCGCATGGCGACCGTCGTCTCCGGCACTTGGAACTTCGGCTACGGCGATCGCTTCGAGGAGAGCGCGCTGAAAACACTGCCGCCAGGCAGCGTCTACTCAGAGCCCGGCGGCAAGACGCACTTCGCCCGCACCACGGCGGAGCCAGTCGTGGTTCAGCTCTCGGGCTATGGCCCAACCGACACCGTTTACTTCGACGCCGCGGACGATCCGACTCGGCATCGGCAGCAGGCAGCGCTCCAGGCGCGTGACTAGCCAGCAACGCAAGGAACGCCGCGCTCGCCTTTCGCGTCGCGGCGTTCCCGTTTTTTCATCGAGCTCGGGTGGCGCTTCAGCTGGGAGGAGCGGCCAAGAACTGCACCAATTCCGGAATCACCTGGGTCGGCGCCTCCTCCATCAACCAGTGTCCCGACCCTTTTACGACCGTACCGCGCACGTTGTTGGCGACGAGACGCGCCTGGTCGATCAGGAACGTGCCCGACGCTTTCTCGCCAGTCAGCACCAGCAGGGGCATCTCGAGCTTGGTGTGACTGAAAGCCGCGAAGTCGACGGCATCTTGCTCGAACGCCTGGAAGTACTCGAAGCCAGCGCGCATCCCGCCGGGTTGAGCGTACGAAGCAGCATAGAAGCGGCGGTCCGCCTCCGAGAGCGAATGCGTCTTGTCCGCGGCAAAATCATTCCAAAAGTGTTCGAAGTAGATGCGCTCACGGCCAGCCACGAGCTGCAAGGGCACCTCGCCGTGGAAATGGAAATGCCATAGGTCGCGCATCAGCCAGACATTCTTCCAGTCGCCCACGCCCGGCAGAAAGGCGTCCATGAGCACGACGCTCTCGACGTCTTTCGGGAACTGCGCCGCGTACGCATACGTCACCATCAAGCCGATGTCGTGCCCGACGATTTTCGCCCGTTTCACGCCCAGTGATTCAACGAGGGCATGGACGTCAGCGGCGAGCGTCTTCTTGTCGTAGCCGGTGGCGGGCTTGTCCGACAGGCCGGAGCCGCGCAGATCGACCGCGATCACGCTGTGAGTCTTGCCCAATTGAGCCATCAAAGGCAGCCACATTCGGCTGGTTTCCGCGTAGCCATGCATCAGCACGATTGCCGGGCCCTTGCCTGCGTACAGGTAGTGGAGCTTGACGCCGTTGACGGACGCGAAGCGACTCTCCGCCCCGGCCGCCGACTCGCGATCGGCTTCTTCTTTGGCATCAGGGACAGAGGGAGCGCTGCCCGCGTCGGCGCAGCGCGCGGCCGGGGTCATTGCCGGCTCGACGTGAGCGCAGGCCGTCGAAAGTGCAGCAGCCATCACAGCCTGGAAGATTCGTTTCATCGTTTGGTTCTCCGCATCGAATGGAGCGCGCTCCGTAACCGACGATTCGGTTCACGAGCACCGCGCTGACGAAGCGTGTGTGCACACAATGTGCCGCGACGGACGCGCGCGAATGCCGGCGCCGCGCGCGTCCGGTGAGGATGATATTTGGCCAGTCTGGCCGGTCCTCGCTGGGCGCGAGGGTTCGTCGCGCGCGTTCAGCGTGTGAGCTCGGCCGCGTCTTCACCGGTTTCGAGCGTGTGACCGACCTGCAGACCCAGCGCGCGCAACCTGATGCGCATCGTCTGGCGCGAGATACCGAGCGCTGCAGCGGCGTCTCGCAAGTTGCCGCGAGTGAACTCCAAAGCAACCGTGAACAGCAGGCGATCGACCGCGCGATAGGTCTGGGCGTATACGTCGTCGGCGCCGGGCTTCATTTGCTGCCGCACGAACGCTTCGAGATCGAAGCCCTCCGGACGCGCGGGAGCCTGCGCAGGCTCGGGTGCCGCGCCCCCCTCCAGCGCCGGAAGGAAGGCGGGCAGCAGCGTGCTGCCGCTGGCGTGCAGCAGCGCCTGCTTCAACACGCTCTGCAGCTCGCGAATGTTCCCCGGCCAACCATACTGGCGCAAGCGACTCAGGGCCTCGGGCGCGATGTCGCGAATCTCCCTACCCAGTTCTCGGCTGAAACGGCGCAAATAATGCTGCGCCAGCATCACGACGTCATCACCACGTTCACGCAGCGGGGGCAGATGAATCGAGAACACGCTCAACCGGTAGTACAGATCCGCTCGGAATTTTTCCTCCGCGGCGCGGGCTTTCAAATCACGGTGTGTCGACGCGATCAAGCGGACGTCGGTTCGAATCAGCTCGTTGCCGCCCAGACGTTCGAAGCATTGCTCCTGCAGCACCCTCAAGATCTTTGCCTGCAACGCGAGCGGCATGTCCCCGATCTCGTCCAGCAAGATCGTGCCGCCTTGGCACTGCTCGAACTTTCCGATGCGCCTGCGGTCAGCGCCAGTGAACGCGCCCTTCTCGTGGCCGAACAGCTCGCTCTCGAGTAAATTTTCCGGGATGGCCGCGCAGTTGAGCGCGAGGAACGGCGCATTCGCTCGTTCGCTGTGTTGATAGATCGCGCGGGCTACCAGCTCTTTGCCGGTGCCGCTTTCGCCGGTGATCAGCACGGTGACATCCTGCGCGGCGACGCGGCCGATGGCCTTGTAGGTCTCCAGCATGGCCGGGCACGCGCCAAAGAGCGCGCCCTCGACATCGGGCTCGGGCGCGCTCTCCTGGAGGAACACCGGCGATTGGCGCCTCGCCACCTCCAAAGCCTCACCCACGACGCGGCGCAACTTCAGCAGATCCAGCGGCTTGAACAAGTAGTCGAAAGCGCCCTGCTTCGTGGCTTCAATCGCGGCCTCTGCGGTCTTGGCCAACGTGACGAAGATCACCGGAACGCGCGCGTTCAGCGCACGCAATTGCTCGTAAACCTGCAGCCCGGATTGATCCGGCAGGTGCAAATCCAAGATCACCACGTCCGGCAGGCGCTTGCGCATCGCTTGCAGGCCGAGAGCGCCGGTGCTCGCTACTTCGATCTGGTGCGGCGCGGGAAACGCCTGACGCACTTGCTCCGGGATCAGCGTGGAGTCGTCGTCGATGAGTAGCAGGTTGGCCATGTGTTCGTGATCACGAAGACACTACACGAAAACGACGCAAAGCGTGGCTCGCGGTGCGCACGAAGGCGTAGATGTCACGTGGCCAGTGCGTGCTCCTTCGCTGGCCAGTCGTCAGCCACGCTGACTCAATTCGAGCCACTCTAGCCTCGACGATTCGCAAAGCGTCGGCGAATAGCACTCGAATGCCGCGCACAAATGCGGGATGGTACGACGCGTGCTTGGCCTTTACGTCGGCGTTTGTCCAGAACCCGGCGTCGAGTCGCCCATGACCAGCCCCATGCGCTTCGCTGCCTAGGTTGGATACGCGCTCGAAACGCTGCAGCCGAAACATGACACCTGCCAAGATCCTGATCGTCGAGGACAATCTCATCGTCGCACGAGACATCCAGCAGCAGCTGGAGCGAATCGGGCACACTGTCGTCGGTGTTACCGCCCGGGGTGAGGATGCGGTGCTGCTCGCGGCCAGCGCGAGCCCGGACCTGGTACTGATGGACATTCAGCTCGACGGCGAGCTGGACGGCATCGATGCCGCCCAGGAAATCCGCAATTCCGTGCAAGTTCCCGTGATCTACCTGACCGCTCATGCGGATGGGGCCACGCTCGCGCGGGCTCGGGTCACCGAGCCCTTCGGCTACATCCTCAAGCCCTTCGAGGACTCGCAGCTGCGCACGGCGATCGAAATGGCGCTCTACAAGCACGCCACCGAACGCAAGTTGCGCGAGAGTGAACGGCGCTACGCGGTCACGCTCTCGAGCATCGGCGACGCCGTCATTGCTACCGACAACACGACGCGCATCACCTTCATGAACGCCGTCGCCGAGGCGCTCACGGGCTGGACTCATGCGGAGGCATCCGGGCGACCGCTGGTCGAAGTGTTTCGCATCTTCAACGAACGAACCGGCCTGGCTGCGGAGGACCCCGCGACCAAGGTCTTGCGCCTGGGCACCGTGGTCGGGCTCGCCAACCATACCGTGCTGCGCTCACGCACCGGCATCGAGATCGCGATTGACGACTCAGGGTCGCCCATCATCGACGACCGCGGCCAGCTCTCCGGGGTGGTCTTGGTGTTCCGAGACGTCACGCAACGCCGACTCGCGGAGGAAGCCAGCGCGCTCTTGCAGGCCAACGCCCGGATCGAACTCGCGCTGCGTCGGTCCAACATGGGGATCTGGGAAATTCAGCCGACTGACGGCGACTACCGCAACGCGCGCACCCACTACTCCAATCTCTTGCAGCAACTCGGCTATGATCAGGACGAGCGGGCCTGGAGTCTCGACCGCGGCATGGCCATCGTGCACCCAGAGGACCGCAGCGCCGTGGAAAGCGCGATGCGCGCGTATCTCTCGGACGAGACCAAGGATCTGGACGTCGAATGCCGAGTTCAGCACATCAACGGCTCGTTCCGTTGGCTGCTCGCGCGCGGTGTGGTGGAGCGGGATGCGCGTGGCGCCCCCATTCGCTTCCTCGGCACCAGCGTGGACATCACCGACCGCAAACAAACGGAGCTCGCGCTCCTGACCAGCGAGCGCCTGTTCCGAACCTTCGTCGACCACGCCTTGGACGCCTTCTTCTTGCACGACGAAAAAGGCGTCGTCATGGACATGAACCGTCGCGCGTGTGAGGCGCTCGGTTACACGCGCGAGGAACTACTCGGAAGGACCCCGCTCTTCTACAACCCGGACCAAACGCCCGAGGGCATGGCCAAGGTGCTGTCCTGGAATGGCGGTTCCGAAGAGGTGATCGCCTTCGACACGCGTCATCGCCGCAAAGACGGCAGCGTATTTCCGGTGGAAGTCCGCGTGCGACGCTTCGTGGAAGGCAACCGCACCCTGCTGGTGTCGATGGTGCGGGACACGACCGAGCGCCAACGAGCGGAGCGCGCGCTGCGCGAAAGCGAGGAGCGCTTCCGAGGCACCTTCGACAGCGCGGGCGTCGGCATCGCCCACTGCGAGATCGATGGGCGCTACCTGCGCGTGAATCAGAAATTCTGCGACATTCTCGGCTATTCCCGGGAGGAGGTGCTGCGGCTGTCGGTGCTCGAGACCACGTATCCGGGCGAGGACATGAGCGTGACGTTCAAGAACATCGCGGCGCTGGCGCTGGGAGAGATCACGTCTTACACGGTGGACCGGCGCATGATCGGCAAAGCCGGCAATCTCGTGTGGGCCAACGTCACCGTGTCGTTGCAGCGGGATCTGAGCGGGCTTCCACTTCATACCATTGCGGTCATTCAAGACATTTCCGAGCGCAAGCGGCTGCAGGAGCAGCTGCGCGACGCCAAGGACGCGGCCGAGGCGGCCAATCGCGCCAAGGACGAGTTCCTCGCCAATGTCAGCCACGAGATCCGAACGCCCATGAATGCCATCTTGGGAATGACCGAGCTCGCCCTGGACACCCAGCTGGACACCAACCAGCGCCAGTCCTTGCGTACGGTGAAATCCGCCGCCGAGAGCCTGATGGCAATCATCGACGATTTGCTCGACTTCTCGAAGATCGAAGCCGGCAAACTGCAGTTGGATCTGGCGGATTTTCGCTTGCGCTCGATCGTCGGCGAGATCCTGCGCGCGCTCGCCACGCGAGCCCACCGCAAAGGCTTGGAGCTGCTGTGCTCCATTCAGCCGGACGTGCCGGACGCGCTGATTGGTGACTCGGGCCGACTACGCCAAGTGTTGATCAACCTGGTTGGAAACGCGATCAAGTTCACGACGCACGGTGAAGTCGTGGTGACGATCGCTCTGGCGCAGGCCACGCCACGACACGGCGAGGTGCCGCTCACGTTCACGATCCGCGACACCGGCATCGGCATTCCCGCGGACAAGCAAAGCACCATCTTTCAGGCGTTCGAGCAGGAGGACACGTCGACGACGCGCAAGTATGGAGGCACCGGTTTGGGTTTGACCATCGCGTCCCGACTGGTCGCGCTGATGGGCGGGCAGATCACCGTGGTCAGCGAGCGGGACCACGGCAGCACGTTCGCGTTCACCACGCATTTCGCCTTGCAAGCCGAGCCGTTCGCGCAGGTGCCGGTGCAAGTGCCGGTGCTGCTCCGCAACATGAAGGTGCTGATCGTCGACGACAACGCGATCAATCGCCACATCCTCAAGGCGTGGCTCACCGCCTGGCACATGGACCCGACGTCGGTGGCCGATGGCCTTGCGGCGATGGACGCCCTGTGGCACGCCGTGAACATCGGTCGCCCCTACCCGCTCGTGCTGCTCGATGCGCGCATGCCGGATACCGACGGCTTCACGCTCGCCGCAAAAATCCGGGAACGCGCCGAGCTTTCGGCCACGCGCATCATCTTGCTCACCTCGGGAGATCGCCCCGGTGATCTGGCGCGCTTTCGCGAGTTGCGCATCGATGCCCACCAGCTGAAGCCAGTCCCCGAAGGCGAACTCCTGGACACCATCTACGCCGTCATGAGCCGTGAGCAGCGCGATTCAGTGCCAGCAGAAGAACCGGAAGCGAAACCTCGAGCCAGCGTGTCAGCGGCGGCCGACACGCCGCCTTTGCGAGTGCTGGTCGCGGAGGACAACGAGTTCAACGCGCAGCTCCTGAAGCAGCTGCTGCTACGCAGAAAGCATCGAGTCACCATCGCCAAGGACGGCGTGGAGGTGCTGAATTTGCTGCGCCATGACACGTTCGACCTGCTGCTGCTCGACTTGCACATGCCGGAGGCCGACGGCTTCGAGGTGATCGCCCAGATCCGCGCGCGCGAGGGAAGCGCAGGGCGCCTGCCGGTGATTGCGCTCACCGCGCGGGCGAGAAAGCAGGACCGTCAGCGCTGCCTGGCGGCGGGGATGGACGACTTTCTGGCCAAGCCGATCATGCCTGCCGCGCTTTGGTCTGCCATCGATCGCGTGCTGGTCACCCCCCCTCAGCCTTTGGTTCCGACGATCGGACTGCTCGATCCGAGCGTGCTGCTCGCGGCGTGTGGCGCAGATGCGGTGGCCTCGAAAAGATGTGCGACGCGCTACGCAAAGGTTTGCCGAGTGATCTCGCCGAACTGGAGGACGCCCTGGGTGCTTTCAACTCGTCGAGCGTGGAACGAGCCGCCCACAGGCTCAGCGGCGTCTTGGCAGCGTTTTCGACAACGGCCGGCGACCTAGCCTCCGAACTGGAGGAGTGCGCTGCGCGCGGCGAGCTGGAGCAGGCCGCGCAGCTCTTCGCCCGACTCGAACCCATGGCCGAAGAGCTCATGCGCCTGGTTCATCGTCTGCCTTTGGACGGGGTGCTCACGGCCTGGCGCGCCGGCACACCGCCGGGCAACGATTGAGAATGCCGGCATTGCCGAGCGCAACGAGTTGGTCACCGTGGCCAGGCATCGACACTGCGAGAGCGACGTTTCGAGCAAGACAGCGCGAACTTGGCGTAAAGGCGCAGGTGGTTCGTTGGCACGAGTACTGCTCTCCGGGGCGACATGTTCAAACCATTCCGAATCCTCACCGCCCTCGCTCTCTTGCTCGGCTCTGCGACGCTTGCCACCGGCTCGGCCGAGGCAGCCCCTCCGTTGAAATCGATCGTGCTCGTTCACGGCGCTTTCGCCGATGGTTCGAGTTGGGATCGCGTCGTCACCATTCTGCAAGCCAAAGGCTACAACGTGGTCGCCGTGCACGAATCACTCAGCTCACTCGCCAATGACGTAGCAGCGACCAAGCGCGCCATCGAGGCGCAACCCGGTGAAGTCATTCTGGTCGGTCACTCGTACGGCGGCGCGGTGATCACGGAAGCCGGAAATGACCCGAAGGTCACTGGGCTCGTGTACCTCGCCGCGTTCGGCCCGGATAGCAGCGAATCGATCACGGACCTGGGCAAGGGTCAGCCCCCGCCGCCTTGGGCGTCCTCGATGAAGGTCGACAGCGCGGGCTTTGCATCCCTCCCCCAGGCCAATGTTTTGGCTGATTTTGCCCAGGATCTACCGCCGGCCGAAGCGCGCGTGCTGGCAGCCAAGCAAGGCCCGATCTTCGCGGGTAACTTCAACGAAAAGATCAAGACGGCCGCCTGGCACACCAAGCCCGTGTGGTACATCTTGGCCTCGCTCGACCGGATGATCGATCCGGGCGCGCAGGCGGCAATGGCCAAACGCATGAACGCGAACGTCACGTCCGTGCCGGCCAGCCACGTAGCAATGATCTCCAAGCCCAAGGAGGTCGCCGCCGTGATCATCTCCGCTGCGAGCAAGCCACGCAGCGCGAAGTAGACCGTCGAGACGGCTAGTGCCGTGTCCCGCTTGGCGCCGCTTCGTCGAACGTGATCGCGAACGTCGTGCCGTTGTCTCGAACCACCGTAATGCTCCCTCGCAATTGACGGGTGAGATCGGCGACGAGCTGAAGCCCCAGCGAGTCAGCCCTCCCGAAGTCGAGGCCAGCCGGCAAGCCCACGCCGTCGTCCCTCACCCGCAGCACGTGTCGCCCCGCGCCAATCGGCCCGAGCTCGATGTGGATGCGCCCGACCCGGCCAGACGGAAATGCGTGTTTCAATGCGTTCGAAACGAGCTCATTGACGATCAAGCCGCAGGCCATGGCGCGATTCATGTCCAAGTGCAGGTCACCCACATCGATTGCCAGTTGCAAGGGGCCACCGGGCAGCACGTAGGCGCGCGTGAGCTCGGCGCACAGCGCCTTGAGATGATTGGCCATCGGGATCTTGGCAAAGTTGCCGGCGCGGTACAGGTTCTCGTGCACCAACGCCATGGAGCGCACGCGATTCCGACTGTCGGCGAACAGCTCCGCTACGGCTGGGTCCTTGATCCGAGAGGCCTGCAGATTCAACAAGCTGCTGATCAATTGTAGATTGTTCTTCACGCGGTGGTGAACCTCTTTCAAGAGCGATTGCTTCTCAGCGAGCGTCGCGTTCTCTTGCTCGAGCGAGGCATTCTCGAGCGAGGTGGCGGCTTGTGAGGCCAGCAGCTTGAGCACGGCGATGCGCGTGTTGGTGAACACGTGCGGCGCGAGTCGATTTTCGAGGTACAAAACGCCGATCAATTCGGCCTGTTTCACCAGCGGCACGCACACGACCGAGCGCGACTGCCGTTCTCGAAGGTACGGATCCGAAGAAAAGGCATGCTGCGTTTGTGCATCGTCGAGCAGTACGAGCTCTTGTGTTCGACTGACGTAGTGCAAGATGGTCTCGGGCAATTCCGGGTGGCACGCAAGGCCGTCGCGCAGACGAACCGAGACGCCCGCATCGCCTTCGGTCGTCGCTTCCGCTTCGATTTTCAGCTCGCCTGCACGCGGCAAGATCAACAGCCCTCGTTCGGCGCCCGCGTGTTCGAGCGCTATCGCCATCAGCGTCTCGATCAGCTTCTCGAGCCCCACTTCTGCGGTGACGGCCTGCGAGGTCTTGACCATGGTCGCCAGATCCAGGTCCGTGGACGGCGTCTGGATGGCAGACACCGGACGCTCTGGATCACGCTCGCCACTTGCGTTCCGCAGCTGATCGAGTTGCTCGACCTTGCCGACCGCGCCCCAACGTAGATAGGCCGAGCGCGCCTGTTGCGTGTAAGCCCGCGCAAAGGTCTCGAAGCCGCGGGCGGCGTAGAAGCGCGCGGCGACCTCCAGGGCGATCGCCTCCGCATGCGCGAAATTCTGCTCACGCGCCAAGCGGATGGCGCTTTCGTATGCGTCCATCGCGATCAACGGCTGTGCTTCGATGCGCGCAAGCTCTGCGTCGACCAGCGCGACGCGGTATGCGAAATTCGCCGGGCAATTCTCGGCCCAGCCCGCCAGCAATCGGCGATGCGTGACCAGCGCTGTGCGAAACTCCGCTCGCTCGTCGTCCGTCGCGTC
>Ga0134124_10003523_pt1 | contig 12594 bp, 10 predicted proteins | sample KB304_FD_96880 | JGI IMG/M metagenome (GOLD analysis project Ga0134124, IMG submission 96880) | Terrestrial soil microbial communities without Nitrogen fertilizer from Kellogg Biological Station, Michigan, USA - KB3-0-4 | ecosystem: Environmental > Terrestrial > Soil > Unclassified ... | reverse complement strand
GCGGTCGCTGCTGCGGCGGCTCTTAGGCAAACGAAGCCTCGTGCCGTAGTGAGAGGAGTGAGAATCGGGTGACTGCGTGCGCCTGCGCGCTTCACGCGTGAAGCGTGCGCATCGAGCACGACACCCGCGCACATCGGCCGAATGACTGACACCTCATTTTTGAACCACTCCGCGCGAGTCAGGCGAGCTAGAGAGTCGATAGTGAGACTATCCTCTGCTAGACTCGAAGATCATCTGGCTGACGTGTCGACACACGTTCGTGCTTCGTTCCACCTCATGGACTCGAGACCCCGATGTCTTTAGGCTTCAAATTAATCGTTCCCAGCGTTCTGGCTCTTTCCCTGGCGGGTGCTTGCGTGCCCGATCTCGACTCGCTGTCGGCCGAGTACAACCCTGATGGCAGCGGGGGAAGTGGCGGCAAAGGCATCGACAATCAAGGCGGTAGTCACACCGGCGCCTCCGGTAGCACCAGTACCGGCGGTTCTGGCGTCATCGACCTGTGCACCAACGGCGACAAGGATGCGAAAGAATCCGACATCGACTGTGGCGGAGCGAGCAAGTGCGACCGTTGCGCGAAGAACGCGACGTGCACGGCGAACAGCGACTGCCTGAGCGCGTACTGCAAGGGCGGTCGCTGCACGGACCCGTCCTGCACGGACAAGGTCCAGAACCAGAACGAGACCGCCATTGACTGCGGTGGGCCCTGCTTGCCGTGTGACATCGACGAGGCTTGTAAGGTCAACGATGATTGCGAAGGTCAGTACTGCAAGGACCTTGTATGCGCCGATCACTGCGTCAGCACCACCAAAGAGGCCGACGAGACCGACAAGAATTGTGGCGGTGAAACGTGCGGCCCGTGCGACGACAACAAGAACTGCAAGGAGGCGCGTGACTGCAAGAGCCTCATTTGCACCAATGGCAAGTGTACCCCCGCGACCTGCAATGACGGCGTGAAGAATCAGGGCGAAAGCGAGATCGATTGCGGTGCTCCTTGCGCCCCAGCGAAGGCGTGCGCGCTCGGCGTGCACTGTGACAGTGAGGCAGATTGCGCGAGCTGGGTTTGCTCGCCCACGACGGCCAAGTGCATCGCAGACAACGTCGTCGTTGCCCCCGCCGACATCATCGACGACTTCGAAGATGGCGATTTCAACGTGTCCCCGTTGGGCGGCCGCGTCGGCAATTGGTACGTGTACGGTGACGGTACTGGCACTCTCGGCTTCGACGTTACTGGCATCGCCCGCGGAGCGAGCCTCAAGGGCATTCACACCAAAGGTAAGGACTTCACCAACTGGGGGTCGGGCATGGGTGTCGACATGTTGGGGAGCAAGACCCCGTACAACGCCTCAACCCACACGGGCGTGACGTTCTGGGCTAAAGCCGCTGCCGCGCAGGCGGTCTTGGTCGTCTTCCCAGACATCGACACGGATCCGGGTGGGAAGCTGTGCACCACTTGCGATCACCACTACAATAAGACCGTGCAGGTCGGCACGGGTTGGCAGCGCTTCGTCGTCAACTTTGCGGACCTCGTTCTCGAGAGCGGAACCAAACCGGAACCAACCATGTTCAAGCCGGATGGTCTGATCTCCGTTCAGTTCAGATTTGCGCCGGGTCAGAGCTACGAGCTCTTCGTCGATGACCTTGCTTTCGTGAATGCGAATTGAGGGAAGACCATGAAAGCCATGAGAATGCACAGCCGTTCGACTGCCGCGCTGCTAATCGCCGCAGGCCTTTTGCCCTCCACCGTCGGTTTGACGAAACCCGCGGCCGCCGCCCCGCCTGCAGCTACGCCAAGTGCTGCGGCCCCCGCCGCAGACGCTGCAGCGCCTCCTGTCGCTGAAGCGCCCAAGTCGCCCGCCGAAACGTGCAGCTCCGCCTACGAGCGCACGCAGACAGAAAAGCTCAGCGGTCACTATGTCGCGGCCGCAGCAGCGGCGCTCGAGTGTTCGCAGCTTCAGTGCAACTCCGCCATCGTGCAAGAGTGTGTGCGCTTTTACAGCGCGCTCGAGCAAGAAACTCCGACGCTCGTGTTCTCCGCGCGCAAGGCCGAAGGCGGCGAGCTCACGGACGTGCGCGTCGAGATGGACGGCAAGCTCGTCGCCGAGCAGATCACCGGGCGTCCGTTTGCCACGGACCCAGGCCCGCACAACTTCGTGTTCATCCACAAGAAGCGCGGCTTGTTGCGCCTGAGCGAGACGGCACGCGTGGGCGACAAAGCGCGCGTGCTCGAGGTCACGTTCGCCGATCCGAACGCCAAGCCCGGCGCCCCCAAAGATGGCGCGGTCCCCGCTGAGAAAAAGGGCGGCGTCCCGGTGGCCACTTGGGTGCTCGGTGGTATCGGCGTAGTTGGGCTCGGCGCGTTCACGTATTTCCGCCTGAGCGGTGTCAGCGACTACAACCGCATGAACAAAGACAAGTCCGAAGGCGGCTGCACCCCGGACTGCAACCCGGCTGATGTGGACCCCGTTCGCAACAAGTTCACGTACTCGTACATCTCGCTCGGCGTCGGTGCGGCCGCGCTCGTCGGCGCGGGTGCCTTCTTCATCGCGAATCGCAGCAGTAGCGGCAACACCGTGCAAGCCGGCATCGCGCCCCGGGGTGACGGCGCGATGGCCGCGGTCAAGACGACGTTCTGAGTCGCGCGGCGAGGGTCGTCGGCGTGCACCGACTCTCGCTCTCCCGCTGCGAGGCGACGTTGGCGGCGAGCGTTGGGCCTAGACCGACGCTCGCTCTAGCGCTGCGAATGCGAGGTTGGCGAGCGTTTGGCTCGGACCGACTCTCGCTCTAGTTCCGTGAATGCGACGTTGGCGGCGAGCGCTCGGTCTGGACCGAACTCTCGCCGCGGCTCTACGTCGCTACGTGGTGGTCACTCCACCCAGACGTCGTCGACGTACAAGGTGGTCGGGACGGGCGTGGTCCCCGTGGACTTGGTCTGCAACATGACGCCCATCGAGTTGACGTCGTTGAAGTCAGGCAGCGTGTTGGCTGGGTTTTGATAGTTTGCCGTCGCAAACGGCAACTCGAGTTCGTACCAGGTGTCCATCATCCACGTCGCGGTACTCACGAACTGTGATGAGTAGCGACCGCTCGTCGCGTTGCCAGAGTTGATGCTCAGCGAAATTCCGTTGAGGTAACTGAGGTCAGCCCCCGTCGAGAGCACCTTGACCTTGGCATGCATTTTCGTATTGCAGGTTGCCCATTTTGTCCCGGAGGGGAAATAGATGCTGAGCTGTGCCTGCTCGCTGAGAGCGCCAAAGGTTGCATTGAGCTTGCCAGCGCCTTTGGCGATGACGCCCTCGTCGCTGTTCCACTCGACAGTGGAGCTCTGAACCGGGCCGGTGCTCGGCGTCAGGTACTTGCCCATGGAGCCGCCAGGATCGGTATCGAAGGCCTGAAGAATGTTGTGACACACAACCGGAGCAGCTCCGCCTTCGCCACCGGCGCCCGGACCGTCACCACCGGCTCCGCCCGCTGAATCACCACCCGCTCCGCCCGCTGAATCACCACCCGCTCCGCCCGGGCCTGGACCTGGCTCGTCACTGCCGCCCATCCCGCCTGCGGGCTCGGTGCCGCCGCTTGCTCCGTTGCCGCCCGTGCCACCCGTTTCATCCGAGCCACCGTTGCCTGCGGTTGGGCCGCTACCGCCCGATGAGGGGCCTGGTGCGGCGTCATCTTCAGTGCCGCAGGCTGCGAGAGAAAGTCCAACCACGGTTGGCAACGCCAAAAGCAAACTCAAGCGACGAAAAGACATCGAGCCCATCCTCCTGTGAACAGCGCGCAAGTACGGCGCGCGAACACTCTACGATATGTTGCATCGGTGTTGAGATGCAACCGCATCACGGCTTGATCTTCGGGAATACCTTATCGCACCTGCGCGCCATCGACGCTGCCGTGACGCCAGCCATGCCGTCGCGATCCCGTCTTCCGGCCCGCGCCTCCCGAAAGCGGTCCGCGGTCCGAGTGCGGTGAAAGCCGCCAGTGCACGCGGGGGAACGCTCAGGGCGAAATCGTGACCGAGCCGGCGTCGAGATTGATCTCGTAGTAGCCGTGATCATCCCAAGGTAGCTCGCTGCCGCATTGCTTGACCTTGCCGCCAGTGACCGTGGCACGCAGATATTGGCCGGGTGGGAAGTGCTCAGGCAGGGTCCACGAGTACACCTTGTCGTTGCCCGCTGACTGAGGTTGCACGGTGGACAGCGTCTTCTGCGCGCGCCAGTAGGAGCCGATGGCGGTCACGGTGTCCGCCCAGACATCCCCGAGGTTCTTCGTGTACGTCATGGCGTCCAGCGCTTCGGAGAGTTTGACCGGGTTGTAGCCGTAGTCGTTGATGTTGGGATCTACGTTGTGCATGAGGATGGTGCGCCAAGAGCCTTTGGCGCGCACGTCGTCGCTCACCACGTTGAAGCCGCCGATCGCGGTCTCGCCACCCGCGTTCCCGTTCGAAACGTGGCACGGCAGCGACATGGGGTTCGTCCCGTCGTTCGGCAGGATCGAGCCATCGGATACGCTGCGGGTCAGCAAGAAGCGTTTGCTGGCGGCCTCCGTCCAATTGCTGTCACCGAACGGCGTGGCGAACGAATAGACGCCAGTTACGCCGGCTTTCATCTTGAGGAACGTCGTGTTGTCGTCGAGCTCTGCGTCCTGACCTCGCGACGTGCCACCACTGGTGCAGCCCGTACCGTCCGCGCGGCAGTGATTCACCGTGTGGTTGCCGAGTTCGTGGCCGTCAGCCACTGCCTTCACCCAAATTGGGTTGCTCCCCTGATTGAAGTTCACCAGGTAGAACGTGACGTGGATTCCGACCGCGTTGAGCTCCTCGTAGTGAGTGACTTGCGACTGCAATGAGTCGTCGAAAGTGTACGAGAGGGCTCCCTTGAAGCCTGCCCAGTCGATAACCGAGAAGCCACCAACGGCTCCGCTCGGTTTCGCCACCCCAGTCTTGGGACCCGCGGGGATCTTGGACTTTCCACCCACGGTGAGCGTCGTGCAGGGGTCTACGGGTGCGGCACCGCTTGCGCCCGCCGCTCCGCCCTCTTCTCCGGCGCCGCCTTCGCCCGCGGCACCGCCATCAGTCATGCCGCCTTTGCCGCCGCCACCTGTGCCGCCCGAGTCCGCGCCAGCGCTCTCATCTTCGCCCGCCTCGCCAACGCGCATCCCCGCAGTGCCGGCTGCGCCACCGCTGCCCTTGTTGATCTTCTTTGGCGGATCGGCACACGCCACATAGAGCGTTGCAAGCACGACAGCCGGGAGCCCAAAATTACGCAGATATCGTCGAGACAAAGTGCCAGGAACGTAGCATCGATCTCAGCCATACCCAATGCTGCACACTCATCGTCACACAATGACGTGAGAGGCGGTCGCACTGGTCCGTACATGTGTATCGAGGCAACGCACAGCGACTCTTAGCCAGCGCGATCGACGCGCTGTCTCACCCACGTGCCTGACGTGGCCTGCTCTTCCACGACACGCGCGATCGCCAGGTGCAGGGCTCGCGTTTCGAACGGTTTTTCCAGCACCGGGTTCGTTAGCGCGTTGAGCAGTTGCTGCGCGGGGTCGCTGAACGCGCCGCCGGTCATGAAGATGATGCGGGTGGCGAGTTCGCGATCGCGGGCGCGCACTTCGTTCAGGAAGTCGAAGCCGGACATGTAGGGCATCATGACGTCGCAGAAGATGACGTCGTAGGCGGCGTCGTGATCGAGGGACTTGAGCGCCTCGCGCGGGTCGAAATAGCCGACGATTTCGTGTTCGTCTTTGAGTAAGCGGCGAACGACGGTGTACAGGGCCGGTTCGTCGTCGATGAACAAGATGCGTGAGCGCGGCAAGCTGGGCATCTCCAGCATGCTCGGGGGGCGCGTGCTGCGCAGCGCCACTTCTTCAGCGGGGAGTTCCACGCGGAAGGTGGTGCCGACGCCCGCCTGGCTATGACAGCTGATGGTGCCGCCCATGTCGGTGACGATGTTTCGGCAAATCGACAGACCGATACCGCTGCCCACTCCGCGTGCCTTGGTGCTGAAGAACGGATCGAACGCGCGCCGCTGTTGCTCAGGGCTCATGCCGCAGCCGTTGTCTCCCACTTCGATCACGACTGCGCCGCGTTCAGCGCGAATTTTGACGCTGATTTCGTTTTGCTCCACTTGAGCGTCCGGCAACGCCTGTGCGGCGTTGACGAGCAGGTTCAAAAACACCTGGCTCAAGCGGTCCTGATTGCCGGCGACGGTAGGCACGCGCTCGAAGTCGCGCACCAGGCGTGCGCGGTGGCGGATCTGGTTCCAGGCGATGTTGATGGACGAGTCCATCACCTTCTTGATGTTGACTGAGCTTTTCTCGTCGTCTTCGGTGCTGCGGCAGAAGACTTTGAGATCGCGCGTGATGTGACTGATGCGCTGTGAGCCTTCACGCGCCTGACCGAGGGCTTGGACGATCTCCAGGAATTCTGCAGGTTCCGGCGCGTGCCCGTCGCCCAAACGGCTGAGCGCAAACTCCAGATTGCCGAGTACGTAGGCGAGCGGGTTGTTGATTTCGTGCGCGACGCCGGCGGCGAGCATGCCGATCGAGGTGAGGCGATCCGCCAGCAAGAGTTGTTGCTGCATGCGGCGCGCGTCGGCGCGCAGCGCCGCTTCGCGAGTCTCGCGCTCGATGACGGCGGTCATTTTGCCCAGGCTGTGCTTGAACAAGAAGTCGTGAGCGCCGGCGCGCATGAGCTCGATCGCGTCACGTTCACTGATCACGCTCGAGACGATGATGAATGGCACATCCAAGCCGCGCGCTTGCACGATGCTCAAGGCGGAGAGCGCGTCCAACATGGGTAAGCGCTGATCGCACAGCACGACGTCCCAATTGCCGTCGTCGAGCGCGATTTGCAACGCGGCGCGCGTTTCGACCCGCGTGGTGGTCGCGAAGTAACCCTGGTGCAGTAGCTCGAGACGAAGCAACTCCGCGTCATCGGCCGAGTCCTCGATCAACAGGACGCGCAGTGAGGGACTCGCATTGGCAGGCGTAATGGTGTCCATGTCTTCCCGCGGCCACCGGCTCGATCAGCAAACGCGCTGCCTGAGCAGTGGGTATAAGCAAACAATCTAGCAACTCTTTGTCAGGCGAGACAGATCATCACCGACGAAAACGTTCGGACACATCGAGTGCGCCCCGAGTGCGCCCCCGAGAGGCGGATTGCAACGTGTCACTCTCGAGGGCGATGCAGCAAGGTGTTGGCGACCGTGCAAGGCCGCAACCCACGCGTGGTTTGCGCCTTTCCGCAGCAGCGATTTCCGGGCAAGCTCAGTCCGGGACGATGGCCGAGGCTCACGCAACCATCAGTGACGCGCTTCCGATCCACGAAGCAGGCGTTGCGAAGATGCCTAGCTTTCTCGGTGCGGATGCGACCGGAGCTGTCATCGCGCGTAAGGATTGGCGTGCGAGCGCGCTCGGAGCCGTTGAACGTTGGCCCGCCGCACTCGTGCGAAGCGCGCGCTTGTGTCTCGAGTCGGGCTTTCCATTCGCGATCGCCTGGGGACCCGAGCGCACTCAGCTTTACAACGACGCGTTCTTGCCGATTTGTGGCGCCAAGCACCCTGCAGCGCTCGGTCAGGACATGAGGGCGTGCTGGGCCTCTGCTTGGCCCGTTTTTGGACCCGCTTTCGAGCGAGCGCAGTCCGGGATCGGTGGCTTCGTCGAAGATGGTCGGCTGTTTTTGGATCGACGAGGAGTCCTCGAGGAGGCATTCCTCAGCTTTTCGTTCAGTCCCGTCCGCGACGACGACGGCGCGATTCCGGGCGTGCTGTTGACGGTGATCGAGACCACGCAAAAGGTGCTCGAGGCTCGGCGGACGACCCTGTTGAGTGACCTGGTGACCTCGAGCGCCGGCGCGGTGAGCGCCCGCGAAGCCTGGGTCTTTGCCATGCGCGTATTGGACGACGCTCCGTTCGATGTGCCGTTCGCCTTCGTCTACAGCATCGATGCCAGCGGCAACGAAGCCGAACTCGTGGCGCGGACGCGGTCGACGCCCGAACGCTATTGCCCTGCCAAGGCGGATTTGCGTCCGGAACGAGCACGTTGGCCGCTGGCCGACGTGTTGCGCGCCAATCGCTATCGGGTTCTGGATGGCCTCTCGGAGCGCTTCGAGCTCGAGGCGATTGGGCCATATCCCGAGCCACCGCGCAGCGCCGTACTATTGCCCATCTCGTTTCCCGGGTCGCAGTCGCCGCACGCGTTGCTCGTGGTCGGGACTAGTCCGCGGTTGATTCTGGATGATCAATACCTGATGTTCTTCGAGCGGGTCGCGGCGTCGGTGGCGACGAGCGTGGCGAGCGCGCGAGCCCACGAGGAGCAACGGCGTCGGGCCGAGCAGCTGAGCGCACTCGATCGCGCCAAGACGACGTTCTTCTCCAACGTCAGTCACGAATTTCGTACGCCGCTCACGCTGCTCTCCGGACCCCTCGAGGACGAGCTCGCGGAGCGCGAGTCGCCCTTGCCGGAGGCGCGTCGCGAACGCCTGGCGACGGCGCATCGCAATACGCTACGTCTGATTAAGCTCGTCAATGTGTTGCTGGATTTTTCGCGCATCGAGGCTGGCCGCACCATGGCGCGCTATCAGCCGACGCAACTCGGCACGCTGACCTCGGAGCTAGCCAGCTTGTTTCGCGCCGCGATCGAGCGCGCCGGTCTGGCGCTGTCTGTCGAGATCGAACCGCAAACACAGCCGGTGTTCGTCGATCGAGACATGTGGGAAAAGATCGTGCTGAACCTGGTGTCGAACGCCTTCAAGCACACGTTCTCGGGCAGCATTCGCGTGCGCCTTCGCTACACGCCCGTGGCCGCCGAGCTCGATGTGATCGACTCGGGGATCGGCATTGCCGAGCACGAACTCGGCGCGTTGTTCGATCGCTTTCACCGAGTCTACGGCGCAAAATCCAGGACTCATGAAGGCTCCGGCATCGGTTTGCCGTTGGTGCGTGAGCTCTCGCGGCTGCACGGCGGCGACGTGCGCGTCGTCAGTAGACCGGATTATGGTTCTCGGTTCACGGTCACGATTCCGCTCGGCAGCGCGCACTTGCCGGCCGAGCAGCTCGACAGCGACGCAGTCCCGACGCCGACCGGGGCCGGAGTGGCGGCCTACGTGCAAGAGGCGATGCAGTGGTCGACTTGGCAAGCCGAGGGAGGGGCTGCGCCCCATCCTTCCGAGCCGCCGAGCCAGGACCGCGCGGCGCTGCTTGGGAAGGTGCTCTTGGCCGAGGATAGCGCCGACATGCGTGCGTACGTCGCGGGTCTGCTGACGAGCAGGTATCAGGTGCTCGGTGTGCCCGACGGTCAAGCGGCGCTGGACGCGATCGCGAGTTTTCAACCGGACCTGGTGCTCACGGACGTGATGATGCCGCGGCTCGATGGCATTCAGTTGCTGCGCGCGCTGCGTGGCGACGTGCGCACCCGACAACTGCCGGTGATCTTTCTGTCGGCGCGCGCGGGCGAGGAGGCGGCGCTCGAGGGCATCGAGGCCGGCGCCGACGACTACCTAGTGAAGCCGTTCGCAGCGCGCGAGTTGCTGGCGCGCGTTCGCACCCACGTCGAACTCTCGCGAGCGCGGCGTGATTGGGCCGCCCACCTGGAACAAACCAATCAAGAACTCGAAGCGTTCAGTTACTCGGTTTCGCATGATTTGCGCACGCCGCTACGCGCCATCGACGGCTTCAGTAACGCGATTTTGGTGCACAAATCCGGGCAGCTCGACGAAGAAGGCAAACAGTACTTGGCTCGAGTGCGCAAAGCAGCGAGCCGCATGAGCGAGCTGATCGACGAGTTGCTCGCGCTGTCGCGGGTCTCGCGTGCGCCGCTGCGTCGCCAAAACACGTCGCTCACGTCGCTCGCCAAGCGTGTGGCGCGGGAGCAACGCGAGCAGCAGCCCGCGCATGCCGTGAGCTTCGAAGTCGAACCGAACCTGGTCGTTCACGCGGACGCGCGCCTGCTCGAGATCTTGATCGAGAAGCTGCTCGAGAACAGTTGGAAATTCACTGCGCGTCGCGACGATGCGCGCGTGCGCCTCGGGCGCGTCACTGCCGACACGCCCACCTTCTACGTGGCCGACAACGGTGCTGGCTTCGATCAAACTTATGCCCACCGGCTATTTCAGCCTTTTCAGCGGCTCCACACCGATGCTGATTTCCCCGGTACGGGGATTGGCCTCGCCATCGTGCAACGGATCGTGGCTCGCCATGGCGGGCGCATTTGGGCCGAAGGCCGTGAGGGCCAAGGTGCGACGTTCTACTTCAGTTTGCCAAGCTCATGACTTTAGCCCCCATCCTGCTCGTTGAAGACAACGACGACGACGCGGACCTGACCGCGATGGCGTTCCGCGAGGCCAACATTTCCAATCCGATCGTGCGAGTGCGCGACGGCGTCGAGGCCTTGGCGTTGCTACATGGCGCGGCAGCCGAAGCCTCGGCTCCATTGCCCGTCGTGGTGTTGCTCGATCTGAAGCTGCCGAAGGTCGGTGGCATCGAGGTCTTGAAGAGCATTCGCGCCAGCGAAGCGACGAAGCACTTGCCCGTGGTGGTCCTCACCTCGTCCGACGAGGACCGTGATCGCTTCGAGGCTTACGCGCATTTCGCCAATAGCTATGTGCGTAAACCCGTCGACTACGATGCGTTCGTAGAGGCGTCCCGCGAGCTCGGGCTGTATTGGACGGTGACCAACATCCCTCCGCCGGGAACTTGACGGCCGTAGCCCGCCGGGAACTGCGCCGGTCTTCGAGCTGCGATGCGGGGCTGTGACCGCCCCCTCCCTCGAACCCTCGAAGTGGCGTAAGTCGACTGCGAAGTGGCGAGCGCTGGCTGGGCGAGGGTCAGCGTTGGAGCGTGCCGGCGTTGACTGCGTGATCGGCTTCGAACCAGCCGGCGACGACTAGCAACTCCGAGGCTGCGAGCAAGGTGAGCAACCCGGCACCGCGCAGACTCTCGGCGCGGGTGAGTGAGCTGGGCTTTGGTTCACTCATCATGGCCATGGCTTGCTCCAGCAGCTCGAGCGCGCGGGCCAGATTGTGTGATTGCTCACGCAAGCGAGCGTGCCAACCTTCAGGCGGCAGGGGAACGCGCGCGGGAGTGGGCGCGACGCGGCGGCTCGGCCGCTTCTTCACCAGGGAAGGCGCAGGCGAGGAGCTCGCGCTTTTGGCTCGAGATGCTTTGGCCACGGGCTTGCTATTGCTGCGGGGGCGCCACGCGCGGGGCCGCGGTTCTGCGACGGTCAGCGATGCCTCGATGAACATGAGGGGTAGCATAGACTGAACCGATGTTCAGCTCCAGCGAGGCTTTCGGGGGCAGGCTCAATCACTGTGCACGGCATCGAACGCACCTTCTTCGAAACTGTTTTCTATCTGGCGGAGCCATGCTTCTTCCGAACGGGCGTCAGTCAGTGGAGGCAGGCGAATCACGGCGACGCGATGTCCCTTCCACCCGGTTGCGAACCAGCCCGAGCCGTCGCGATCGAGCGACAGCCGGGAGATGTGCCAGCTGAGCTTTGCCTTTGGCGGCAAGTGCGGTGCCCGCTCTAGATCCACTTGGCCCTCCTCCGCTCTCTTTCTAGCGCGGACACTCGGGCGGTCAAACTAAAAAGGACGAACGTACCCTAATTAAGAATGGGCACGTCGGGGTAGCTCGATCTTTGACGCAGCACTCACTGCTACTCACTGCCGTTCTGTCGTTTAGCCCGAGCCCTCTCCCCGATGCCTGCCCCTGCTTCTCGCCGTGCCCGCGAACTGATGCTTCAGCTGGGGGGCAATGTGCAGCGGTTGCGCCTCAAACGCGGCTGGACTCAGGAGCACTTGGCAGAGCTTGCGGGGCTCGACCTCTCGTACGCGCAGCGGGTGGAGCGGGGCGAGATCAACCTGACGCTGAGCAGCCTGGCGAATTTCGCCGATGCGTTCGGCGTGCAGCCTGGAGTACTGCTGCGCGCGGGAAAGCCGCCGCTGATCCGCCGCGGGCGTCCGAAAGCCAAGCGTGCGGAGTCGCCACGTACAAAGAAGTAACTGCAGAGTCAGGCGCTCACTGCGCGCCGCGCGGACCAAAGCGGGCGCGGTATTCGCGCGGTGAGGTTCCGGTGTGACGGCGAAACAGCTGGCGGAAGAAAGCGACGTCTTCGTAGCCGATCTGTTCGCTGATTTCTTGCACGGAGCGGTGCGCATTCTCCAGCTGACGCTTGGCGGTGTCGATGCGCAAGCGGTGCAAATAGCTGAGCGGCGCCTCACCGGTGGCGGCCTTGAAGCGGCGCGCGAAGTTGCGCGGGCTCATGCCGACTTTGGCCGCCACTTGGTCGAAATCGACGGACTCGCGGAAGTGCGTGTAGAGCCACTTTTGTGCGCGCTGCACGGGCTCGTCGTGATGCGCGGAGCGCGGCGGTTGCTCCGCGTAGCTCGACTGCCAAATGCGCGGCGCTTCGAGCAAGAGCGCCTTGGCCGTTTGCACCGCCAGCACGTGTCCGCAAAAGTGCTCGACCAAGTACAAGCTCAGATCGATGGACGCGTACACGCCGCCGCCGCAGAAAACGTTGTCTGACTCGGTCACGAAGCGATCCGCGCACCACTCCACGTTCGGGTACATTTGACGGCTGGCTTCG
>Ga0134124_10003522_pt1 | contig 12597 bp, 11 predicted proteins | sample KB304_FD_96880 | JGI IMG/M metagenome (GOLD analysis project Ga0134124, IMG submission 96880) | Terrestrial soil microbial communities without Nitrogen fertilizer from Kellogg Biological Station, Michigan, USA - KB3-0-4 | ecosystem: Environmental > Terrestrial > Soil > Unclassified ... | reverse complement strand
GGTCCTGGTCGGGTCGATGACTTCGTCGATGTAGCCAAGTTCCGCAGCGTTATACGGGTTGGCAAACTTGTTCCGGTAGTCGTCGACCAGTGTCTGTCGGGTTTTCTCAGGATGTCCGGATTTAGCCATTTCGGCACGATGGATGATATTGACCGCACCTTCCGGCCCCATGACAGCAATCTCCGCCGTGGGAAAGGCCATACTGTAGTCGCCGCGAATATGCTTGGAGTTCATGACACAATAGGCGCCGCCGTATGCCTTGCGTGTAATGACGGTAATCTTGGGAACCGTGGCCTCGGCCATGGCGTAAAGCAACTTGGCGCCATGTTTGATGATCCCGCCCAGTTCCTGGCCGACGCCCGGCATGAAGCCAGGGACATCTTCAAATATAATCAAGGGGATGTTGAAGGCATCGCAAAAACGGGTGAAGCGGGCCCCCTTGAGCGAAGAATCCACGTCGAGGGCGCCGGCCAGAAAGAGGGGCTGGTTTGCCACGATCCCCACCGGCCTGCCGTTCATCCGAGCAAAGCCCACGACCAGATTCCTGGCATAGTGCTCCTGCACCTCGAAGAAATAATTATTGTCGACAACAGCCTTGATGACTTCCCTGATATCGTACGGAATGTTGGGGTCATTCGGTATGATGGTTTTGAGTGACGTTTCACATCGGTTAATGTCGTCATCGCAGCTAGTGAGTGGAGGGTCTTCCATGTTGTTTAGGGGGATGAACGAGAACAGCTCGCGGATCATCAGCAAGCACTCTTCATCATCGGAACATGCAAAATGGGCGCACCCGGACTTGGAGTTGTGGGTCATGGCGCCTCCCAGTTCCTCTTTGGACACCACTTCGTGGGTTACGGTCTTTATCACATCCGGTCCCGTGATGAACATGTAGGAGGTGTCCTTGACCATAAAAACAAAATCGGTAATGGCTGGTGAGTAGACCGCGCCGCCGGCACAAGGGCCCATAATAGCCGACAGCTGCGGTATCACGCCGGAGGAGGTTACGTTGCGCAGAAAGATGTCTGCATACCCGGCCAGCGAATCGACACCCTCCTGGATGCGGGCGCCACCGGAATCATTTAACCCGATCACCGGCGCGCCGTTCTTCATGGCCATGTCCATGATCTTGACAATCTTCTCGGCATATGACTTTGAGAGCGACCCACCAAACACCGTGAAATCCTGGGCAAACACATAGGTCAGACGACCGTCAATGGTCCCGTAACCAGTCACTACGCCATCCCCGGCAATTCTCTGCTTTTCCATGCCGAAGTTGTGACAGCGGTGAACGACAAACTTGTCGATCTCGTTAAAGCTTCCTTCGTCCAGAAGAATGGCAATCCGTTCACGTGCAGTCAGTCGCCCGGATTTGTGTTGTTTTTCAATTCGATCACGTCCGCCGCCCGATTCGGCTTCTTCATTCCTTGACTGCAAAAGGCGGAGTTTGTTTTCAATCGTCATGACGTACCTCTTTATATATCTGCCGAAGAATGGCGGTGGATCCTACAGTGCTTGGAAATACCTCAGGGCCGGGTCTTCTATACGGCGTGCGCGCCGAAGGCTTTCAGTTGGACGTTTTCCTGCTCAAGCCGGGTTTTGATGATCCTGATCATCTCAAACGCTTCGGCAGTATCGCCATGAACACAGATCGTCTGGGCGTTGATCGGGACGGTAGTGCCGTCGATGGCAACCACAGAGCGGTTCCTGACCATGGTTAGAACCCGCTCTGCGGCCAGTGCCGGGTCATGTATCACTGCACCCGCCTGGGTGCGCGGCACCAGTTTGCCTTCCCGTGTGTAGGCGCGATCCGCGAAAACCTCTTCCACATATTTGATGCCGGTTGTCCGGGCCGCCGTCACCATCTCGGAGTTGCTCAGGCAGACCATGTACAGGTCTTCATCTACTGATTTGATCGCCTCGGCAATGGCAACGGCGATGGCGCTGTTGGCGGCAGCCTTGTTATAGAGTGCGCCATGCGGCTTGACGTGCTGCAGTTTTACCCCCTCGCGCTTGCAGAAAGCCGATAGGGCGCCGATCTGGTAAATCACATCCGCCATGACCTCCTCTGGGGAAACCTCCATGGGACGGCGCCCGAAACCGACCAGGTCGGGGTAGGAGGGGTGGGCTCCCACGGAGACGCCGTTGGCTTTGGCCATTTTGATGGTTTTCCAGATCGTCTCCGGGTCCGACGCATGAAATCCGCAGGCGATATTTGCCGAGGTGATAAACGGCATGACCTGCTCATCACTCCCGATGGTATACACACCAAAGCCTTCGCCCATGTCACAATTCAAATCGATCTGCATACTCGTGTCTCCTCGTGGTTCTTGTCGTTAGTTCGCCGTGGATTTACCCGATAGCAGCTTTTTCGTAGCTCTGCTTCTCGGCGGCAAGCGCTGATACGGCTTCCGCGTCAGAACACTCGACAAACGTAACGGTATCTCCGGCTTTTGCTTGGGCAAGTTTTGACAGGTCGGGGCTGATCACGAAGCCGATTTTAGCATATCCACCGGTTGTCTGGCAGTCCGCCATCATTATAATCGGCAGACCGTCTCCCGGGACCTGGATCGCTCCTGCGCATAATGCGTCGGAAATGATATCCGGTCCGGAGACATGTTCTATTTTGGCTCCCTCAAGCAGGATTCCCATGCGGTCGTTTCTGGATGAAACCGTAAAGCTGCTGCTGAACAGCGTCTGCAGGCCTTTCGCCGTAAAGAGGTCGTCTTGGGGGCCCAAGATCACGCGCACATGAATCTCGTTCATGTATTTGGGCAGGTGATGGTAGGACAATTCGCGCGCGGCATACGGCATGGCGGCCGCTTTTCCAATTTCGATAACATCATCGGCCTGCAGTGCCCGGCCCTCAAGCCCTCCGATGGCGGCACGGGTGTAGGTGGAACGGCTTCCTAGTACTTTGGGCACGGCAATGCCGCCGTAAAAGGCCAGATATGCCCGGCATCCGCTGACGGCGTACTCAAAGGCAAGTTCACTGTTTGCGGGAACATAGAAGGCTGACCAGTTCCTGATTTTTTTGCCGTTCAGCGTCCCCTGCATGTCGGCACCGCAGATGGCCATATACGCCTCGTTCGGGAACCGGAAGGTCCCGCCCAGGAGGGTCATTTCCAGGACAGCAGCGTCTGGCTCGTTGCCGACCAGGATGTTGGCCATGGTTGCGGCATAGCGGTCCATCACTCCGGAAACAGGCATGCCGTATGCCCGATACCCGATGCGTCCCTGATCCTGGATGGTTGTCAGCATTCCTGGTTGAATTACAGTGCACACTCTGCGCCTCCCCCTCTTTCGATAGTACTGGTCAGCGGAGTATAGGTACCTGACTCGACCTGTCGCCGGATATCCTCGAAGGTAGCGGCATCTATCTCTGTAAACCGGAGATAGTTTCCGGCCGCAAAGAGAAACGGATTAGGCGAACCGGGATTGAAAACCTGCAACGGAGTGCGTCCGATCAACTGCCACCCGCCCGGGCTCTCAATCGGATAGATTCCGGTCTGGCTGCCGGCGATGCCGACCGACCCGGCGGGAATCGCTACCCGTGGCTGAGCCAGCCGCGGGGCGGCAATGCGCTCCGACATTCCGCCCAGATAGGGGAAACCTGGTGTAAAGCCCAACATGTAAACCTGATACGGTTTGGAAGTATGGATATCAATGACTTCCTGGATGCTGAGCTTGTTATGGCTGGCAACGAAATCAAGGTCCGGGCCGAATTCATTGCCATAGCAGACCGGGATACTGACCACCGTCGTAGTGTCGCCTTCGCTGCCACTCTCGGCTATGTTGTCCAGATGCATTCTGATCTTATCGCTGATCGATTCCCTGCTGATATGCAGTGGGTCGAAGTAGACCATCAGTGAACGGTAGGTCGGAATTGCTTCGATAATATCGTCCGGCATATTCGCGGCAATAACTCGCGCAAGGCGATGGACGCAGCCATTGACCTGGGGATCGATCACATTGCCGAAATCGACTACCAGCCCCTTTTCGCCGGCTTTCATGATGCTGAAGTCACGCATGTTCCCTCCTGACCGTGCTCTTTTGTGCAGCCCTGAACCAGCTACAGGCTGGGGAAGTTGCGGCTCAGGAATACTTCCACCAAAGCCTCGAAGTCCGCTTCCTGATCGCCCCGGTAGACCATTGCGGAACCGATTTCAGCCGCCAGGATGGCAAAGATGTACTTCTGGGGCAGATTCCCGATCCGTTGGCAATAGCGACTGTTTTCGCTTAGGAAATCGGGCAGATGGTTCATGATTGCACGCTTGAACAGCGGTTGCAGACAGATTTCGGGGCGTTTCTGGAAGAACCCGAACAGTCGGGCATAGTGGGTATTGATCTCGGTACTGAGGGAGTTGGAAATCTCCGTGCACAGCAGGGTCGGTTGCTCTCTGCGCCGCTTGAGGATCAGCCGCGCCTCGTCAGCGGCCCGCTTTTCCAGAATTTGGAGCACATCGGCAACATAGCGCTCCTTGTTGGCCAGGAATTCCTCTTCGGTAAGCAGCAGGTTGGCAATGATCTCGTAGGAGGAGGAAATGACGCCGCACTTGTTGGCGGAAGCGTCCCGCATGATGATGACACCTTTTTTCTGCAGTTGGACTTGCGCGTCGGGAGTTATGAACGAGTTTGCGCCCTCTACGATGATCTTTGACGAAGGTGTACCATCGGGTAGTAAAAAGCGCTCCCAGTTGAGCCTGTCGATAGTTTCCGGCCTTCCGCCACCAGGGATGAAAATGTCAGCCGGAACCGAGAAGGGCAGGTCACCGAATTCCCGTGAAAATTCATCCACGGAGATCCACTCCTCCTGTATGCCAGAATCTGTCCTGATCACCTTGCGATAGAGCTCGCGAAGACCTTCCTTGCGAGTGCCGGTGCGGAAGAGCATGTAGCCGCCGGGGTGGAGCTGCTTGGGATCAAAGGCATCCAGGTCCCGATCAAGCAGGATCCGCCCCAGTTCCTTGCGGTCTGCGCCGGCCATGTCGCAGAGTGCCGCGGTCCCGTCCAGTATCAGGCGGATCTGCACCTGCGGGCAGCGTTCGAGCATGATCCGCATGGCGTTGCCCGCCACATCACCGTTCGGTCCGCCGGTCAGTTTGACGGAGAAGGCGTCTTTACGCATGTCGATGCCCAGTTCCGCCATGGTGATCTCGGCAAAAGTGACCACGCCGAGGGAGGTGACGCCGTATTCCTTGTGATTGATGCCGACCCGCTTGCTGGACATGATGCCGTTGCCGAGAATATAACCCCTTTTCGTGGAGATCCGGGCTATGACTTCGATCATATTGTCATGCATATTTTCGTCCGGACCGAGCTCGATCGGTTCATCCTCGCGGTAGAAATCGACGACATTCGTATTTTTTGCCACCCCGTTCTCGGTGACGTAAATATCGAGGAAGGCATTGATGACGCCGTACTGCAGTTTGTACAGACGCCAGGTTTCCTGATCCCGCTCCTGGGCTTTGAGGTCGGCGGCGTTCAGGATCAGTACCATCTTGGAACCGCCTTCGTAGATGTCCTTGTTCTTCAGGTGCTGGGTAAAGGCGAGAACGAAATTTTCCCGGAAGAGAGTGTTGGAGTTGGTGACGAAATCGTCGCTTGTACGGGCGATAACGGTGCGCCAACCGCCGCGGGCAATGTCGGAAAAGCCGATGTGGTAGCCGAATCCGAAACGGCTGAAGAAGAAGGTTACTCGGAAGGGTGCCCCCTGGGGCAGATCACTGGTGAAGTCCGGGCCGAGTTCGGCCAGGTAGGCCGGGTTGATCCTGAAGGAGAGGGCCTGTTTTACCACCACGAAGAAGTTCGTCTTGAGGGTGTTGCGAATGAAGGCCAGGCAGCAGCGGAATATTGCCCGGCGAATGTCATCCAGATAGCGATGGCCGGTGTTGTACTCGTCAACGGTTTGTTGGGCCTCGGCCAGCAGGATCCGGTAGGTGTCGGCCTTATCCCTGGTGGCGGGGTCAAAGCGGCTGCGGAACAGCTTGACCAGCTGCAGCGCAATCTCCGGATGGGAGCAGAATGCGTTCTTGACATCTTCGAGGCCGAAACGGTCCGGCTGGTTGTGGGCCAGGTTCGTATGGCAGAAGGCCATGAAGGCATTGATCAGTGAGGCGTCTTCACCGGTTACGATTCCGTTCGTGACAAATTCGCGGTAGGTGTGGGACGTGACGTTCAGAATCTGGGTGTTGTACAACTCGCCCTGCAGGCGGCTGAAGATATCGGAATTCCTTTCCAGTACACCACCGCCCCTCCGGCGTACGTAAAACGTGCCCAGGAAGTAGGGGTGGACTCCGTTGGAGATGGTCAGGCAGTAGGCCCGGTTGACGGCTAGACCAAGTCGCTTGAACACTTCCATGACCTGCAGGAGGAAGTCCTTCTGGGGTGGATTGCCTACGGCAAACAGGACTCGGGATTCGGTTCCGTTCTCCATCGGCTCCACGTCAACGTGCAGACCGCCACCCTGGTTGCCCATTTGGAACAGGTTCAGGATCTGGGCGACTCTGGCCGGCGGCGAGACACGCACATAATTCTCGTCGTTGAGCCAGATGATCCTGAGCAGTTTGTCAAAGTCAGTTGTACTGCACTGCGGATATTCACGGGTCAGATCGGTGTAAATCCGTTCCCGAATGTCCGCGGGAACATTGTTGCCTTTTCCGTTCAGGACTTCCTGATTGGTTTTGCGGTCGAATTCAAAACGTTGGATTTCCAGCGTCTGTTCCATGTCGGGCAGCGGCCCGTCCGAGTGGGCGATCATGGCATAAGAAATTTCCCGCTCACGAACACGGCTGATGGATTCGTAGAGCGATCCGGGGACGTTGGCCATGGCCAGGATAAATGTCTTCTCGCGATCGGCCAGAATTAGGCGGTGATTATGCTGCAGAACCCCCAGTTCCCGTTTGAGGATGTTGATTGCCTCCGATTCGTCATTCATGGAAACGAAAAAGTAGGGATGCATTTCCTCCTGCAACCAGGCACAGTTGCGTTCCAGGTTCGGGAGGGATACGTCAACGGGGAGTTTCTCTGGATTAGTCACAAACATCTCCTCATCTAAGTTGAACATTCAACGGCAGTTTTGAACGGTCCTGTGACGTCACAGGACCGCGCCGCAAGCAAGTTCAGAAGGCATTCATCAGGTAGTACATCAGGAAAATGTTGACGGTCAAGAGCGGCAGAGCCGTCAGAAATTGGACTTTGATGACACCATTTTTGTCCGGCAAATCAAGCAGGGCTGCCGGTACGATATTGAAATTTGCCGCCATCGGTGTCATTAGCGTGCCGCAGTATCCCGAAAACATGCCGATTGACGCAATTATGGCCGGGTTGCCGTGAAATGCTCCGATCAGAATCGGGATCCCGACGCCGCCGGCCATGACCGGGAACGAGGCAAAGGCATTGCCCATGATCATGGTAAATACGGCCATGCCCAGGCAGTAAACCGCGACCGCAATAAACCGCGAGTCCATGGGGATATAGGTTGTTGTTACGTTTGCAACTGCCTTGCCCACCCCGGCATCCATGAACAGCAGGCCGAGCACCGCCAGCATGTGCGGCAATACCACAGCCCAGCCCATGGAGTCGATCAGGCGGCGTGCTTCACGCATGGCCTGCACCGGGGTCGATTGGGTAAAGCGGCAGGCGGCGATCAGGGCGAGGATGCAGCCGATACCCAGGCTGACCAGGGTGAAGTTCTTTTGGTCCAGCAGGAACATGCCGCCGATTTTGGTCTTCTGGAAGACAACTGAGCCGATCATGGTAGTGAAGGGGATGATCAGTGCGGGGTAAAGCAGGCGATTTCCCAGCTTCAGTGCACTGCTGCGTCGTTCCTCCTGAGTGAATTGTCCGTACTTGCCGAGCGAGACTCCACCCAGTCCGGCGATGAGCGCCATTGCAACTACAATGATGCCTACCACGAGCGGGAGCAGGCGGTCACCGATCAGAAAAACAACCGCGTACAGCGCCCAGAAAGAACCGGTTGCCATGCGTTTTGAATTGCCTTTATCCCGATAAGACATCAGGGAGATGATGGAGAGTGTCAATCCCAGCAGAATGTAAAAATAGTCGAGTGGCAAAATGGTGGTTGAGCTCATGCGTTATCTCCTTCGATGGCTACAGTCGCAATATTATTAGTAACTTTTTGTGAACCCAGCTCGCGTTCGATCTCCACATCCAGTCGGCTCAGGCGGAAGGCGTGTATGCAGAAGGCACAGATCGCAGTAGGTATGCCCCACATGGCCATGTGGAGCGGGTTGACCTCAATCCCGGAGCCGCGCATGATTGTCTGCATCAGTACGATGGCGCCAAAGGCGACAAAGATGTCTTCACCGAAAAAGAGCCCAACATTGTCCGTAGCGGCAGACATTGCCCGTATTTTATACAGCAGCTTGTCAGGAATCGTTCCGTAACGGTTTTCCGTTGCCCCTTCTGCCATAGGAGCAATCAGTGGCCGCACCATCTGGGGGTGGCCGCCAAGGCTGACCAGTCCGAGTGCCGCGGTAAGTTCGCGTACAAACAGGTAGACTATCAGCAAGCGGCCGGAAGTGGCCGACTTGATTTTCGCAATCAGTATCTGGGACTGTTCCTTCAGGCCATAGCGTTCAAGCAGTCCAATAACGCCCAGAGGAAGGAGCAGAATCAGCGGCAGGTTACGGGTTTTTATGAAACCTGTCCCCAGCGAGATGAGGATTTTTTCGATCGGCATTGCAGCGGCCAGCCCGGTGATTATTGCGGCAATTATGACGACCATTACGGGGTTTTGCCGAAGGATAAATCCGACAATGATGACGGCCACACCGATGAGCGGCCAGAGATTTACAGCTGTTTGCATAGTATTTCTCCTTTATGGGGGGGTGAACAACAAACCCAAGTCATTACGAAGTGAATTAATCTAAATAAGAGCACTGTTAATTTAACTGTCTTTGTATCGAGTAGCCGGAAGGTGCTGAAGATCCCGGCTACTAGGCCACTAAGGGCGTAGCAAGGAAAGTCAAACGGGTTTACAACGAGATAATGGCCTTCCAACCTTCACAAACAGATTTCGTCAGATAAAATCATTTCGAACATAATATGTCAACGTTTTGTTTGTATTTTGTATGCTTCATTTCTTACAGTAAATCGTGGCGTGGGACGTGGCTGGTCAACAGTTGGTGCAGCCGGATCTCCCCGCGGCTCTTGGCGAGCGGTTACGAATCGCCGAAGTTGTCCTGAATCTGATTGAAAACGCCATCAAATACATGGGGTAAGGTCAAAGACTGAAATCACGAAGTTTACAATGTCTCGGTTTTCAGGGGGAAGGTCATTCATTCAAAGCGAGGAAGTCGGTCGGCAGTCTGTAATTTGTCAGGCAACAAAGCTGGCAGCCTTGTTGCCAGAGTTAACTTATGATAATCGTCAGGAGATTACTAAGGAGGTTGTGGAGCGGATTGAAGTCAGTAAGGATTCCCTGCACTTCGTTATTCAGCACATATCAAACCTAAACATAAAAAATGGGGAAACCCTTGCGGATTTCCCCATCTTTCTTTGCAGCTTGATGTACTCCGGCGATTAACGCTTGGAGAACTGGAAGCGGGCGCGGGCAGCTTTTCTGCCGTACTTCTTGCGCTCTTTCACGCGCGAGTCGCGGGTGATGAAACCGGCTTTCTTGAGGACGCCGCGCAGTTCGGGATCATGGAGGAGCAGAGCCTTGGTGATGCCGTGCTTGATGGCGCCGGCCTGGCCGGTATCGCCGCCGCCGGAAACGGTGACGTACACATCAAAGATGCCGACTTTTTCAACCAGTTCAAACGGCTGACGGACAACCATCTTGGAGGTTTCCCGGCCGAAATACTGATCAAGGGTTTTGTGGTTGACGGTGAAATTACCTGCACCGGGCTTGAGCCAAACGCGAGCGACCGAACTCTTGCGCTTGCCTGTTCCATAATAACTGACTGCTGCCATATCGTGTTCTCCTTAAGAGTATTAAAGTGCCAGGTTCTTCGGCTGCTGGGCCGCGTGCGGGTGGTTTGGTCCCGCATAGATCTTGAGCTTGCTGAGCATGGCCCGGGCAAGTTTGTTCTTGGGGAGCATCCCTTTGACGGCTTTCTTGATCAGATCTTCAGGCTTCTTCTCAAGCAGCTTGCCGGCGGTGATCTCTTTCAGCCCGCCGACGTATCCGGAGTGGCTGTAGTAAACCTTGTCGGCCAGCTTGCGGCCGGTCAGGGCGATCTTTTCAGCGTTAACAACGATGACAAAATCGCCGGTGTCGACGCTGGGAGTATAGAGAGCCTTGTTCTTGCCACGCAGAACATTGGCCACCTGAGTTGAAAGACGACCCAGAACGGCATCCTGTGCATCAACGATGTACCAGTCACGCTTTACATTTTCAGCTTTAGCTACTTCTGTTTTCATAATTTCCCCACCCGTGGTACAACCTGTTGGATAATTCAGGCCATGATTTTTTTGAAGAGGTGTAACTTACTGAAAGTGTGTAGTCGTGTCAAGGGAAAAATTTACAGGACAACATATTGATCTGAACAATGTTGTCACGGAGCGGATTTCATGTTACAAGAGCGCGGCAATTATCAGATATTTTGGAGCTGGCACCATGAGTATAACCGTAGCAGATGTCGAGTATGTCGCGCGCCTGGCCCGCCTTGATCTCACCACCGGAGAGAAGGAGCTGTTTGCCGGACAGATGGATGCGATCTTCGGGTATGTCGAGAAACTCAAGGAGTTGGACACGACCGGGATCGTGCCGACCTCGCATGCCGTACCGATGGAAAATGCCTTCCGCGAAGATGCCGTACAACCGTCAATAGGTCCGGAGAAGGCTTTGGCCAACGCTCCCGGGCGCTCCGGCACCTTTTATACCGTGCCTAAAGTCATCGAATAACGCAAGGGATACATTCAAGCCATGAATATTTTTGACATGACCATCCATGAGCTCCACACGGCGCTGAAGGGGAAGCAGCTTTCTTCCGTGGAAGCCACCAAAGCCATGCTGGAGCGGATCGAAGCCGTTGAGCCGCGGGTCGGCTCTTTCATCACGGTTACTCCGGAGCAGGCGCTGGCCGCGGCTGCCGCCGCAGATCAGCGGATTGCGCGGGGAGAATGCCATCCGCTGACCGGCATACCGCTGGCCATCAAGGACATCTTTCTGACGGAAGGTATCCGCACCACCTGCGGCTCCCGCATCCTGGACAACTTCATTCCCCCTTACAGCGCCACCTCGTGGGAGAAATTGCGCGACCTCGGCGCGGTTCTGCTCGGAAAGCTGAACCAGGACGAGTTTGCCATGGGTTCTTCAAACGAGTCGAGCGCCTATGGGAGCACCCGCAATCCGTGGGATACGACCCGCATCCCCGGGGGGTCGTCCGGAGGTTCGGCGGCTGCGGTTGCCGCCAGACAGGCGATCGCGACACTCGGCACGGACACCGGCGGTTCCATCCGGCAGCCCGCTTCGCACTGCGGCTGCGTCGGCCTGAAACCGACCTATGGCCGGGTTTCCCGCTACGGAGTCATTGCCTACGCCTCTTCGCTGGATCAGGTCGGACCGCTGACCAGGGATGTGGCCGACTGCGCCGTCATGCTGGAGGCGATTGCCGGCCACGACCCCAAGGACTCCACCAGCGTCGATATGCCGGTGCCGGGCTATTCCGCGGGCATCGCGAACGGAGTCAAGGGGCTGAAGATCGGCCTGCCGAAAGAGTACTTTATCGCCGGCCTCGATCCGGACGTGCAAAAGGCGATGGACGCCGCGATCGCGACCTACCGGAGTCTCGGCGCCGAATTCGTCGATATTTCGCTGCCGCATACCGACTATGCGGTGGCAACCTATTACCTGGTCGCGACCGCCGAAGCCAGCTCCAATCTGGCCCGCTACGACGGAGTTCGTTTCGGTCACCGCGCCGAAGCGGACGGACTGCTGGACATGTACACCAGAAGCCGCAGCGAAGGATTCGGCGCCGAGGTCAAGCGCCGCATCATGCTCGGCACCTACGCACTGTCATCGGGCTATTACGACGCCTATTACGTCAAGGCCCAGAAAGTGCGGACGCTGATCATGAATGACTTCATCACGGCGTTTGCGAGCGTCGATGTCATGCTGACACCGGTTGCCCCGACGCCGGCGTTCAAGATCGGCGAAAAGGTCAATGATCCGCTGCAGATGTACCTGTCCGATATTTTCACGATCCCGGTCAACCTTGCCGGCACCTGCGCCCTGTCGCTTCCGGCCGGATTCTCGGCGTCGGGGCTCCCGATCGGTCTGCAATTGATCGGCAAGCCGTTCGGCGAGGAGACCATCCTGCGGGCGGGGCACGCTTTCGAGCAGGCCACAGGGTGGCACACCACTAAAGCAACGATTTAACTTCCGGAGCATACCATGAAATACCAGCCAGTCATCGGTCTTGAAGTGCACGTCCAGCTCCTGACCGACACCAAGATATTCTGCGGCTGCTCGACAAAGTTCGGCGCCGAGCCGAACTCCCAGACCTGTCCGGTCTGCCTGGGTCTGCCGGGAGCCCTTCCGGTGCTCAACAAGAAGGTGGTGGAATTCGCCATCAAGGCCGGCCTCTCCACCAACTGCTCCATCACGCCGCGCAGCATCTTCGCCCG
>Ga0134124_10003521_pt1 | contig 12599 bp, 10 predicted proteins | sample KB304_FD_96880 | JGI IMG/M metagenome (GOLD analysis project Ga0134124, IMG submission 96880) | Terrestrial soil microbial communities without Nitrogen fertilizer from Kellogg Biological Station, Michigan, USA - KB3-0-4 | ecosystem: Environmental > Terrestrial > Soil > Unclassified ... | reverse complement strand
TTTTTGCCATTGGGTGTTCTCCTTTGCGTTGATTCTCGTAAGAAATTGGCGGCAGTTGGAAGTTGCCGGAATGAGTGCCTCAGGGCTGTTTCGTCGTAATTCTTGGCGAATGAAGCGTAAGCAGCCGATATTGTCTGAGCGAAGCGAGTTTATCGGCTGTAGCGAAGTGAGCCTTAGAATTACAGAAACAGCGCGTCAGCACGAATGCAGGTGGCTTCCAACTGCTTTTTTCAAAGTTATTTGATCAGGCTTGCCATGATTGCTTTCTGTACGTGCAATCTGTTTTCAGCTTCGTCCCAGACCACCGAGCGTGGCCCCTCGATGACCGATTCGGTGATCTCTTCCCCGCGGTGGGCCGGCAGGCAATGGAGGACGAGACAGTCCGGTTTTGCCAGCTCGACGAGGCCGTCATCCAGGCAGTAGCCGGCGAAGGCCTTCTCCCGCTCTTTCTGCTCCGACTCCTGGCCCATGCTGGCCCAGACGTCCGTGTTGACCACGTCGGCGCCACTGACCGCCTCTTTCGGATCGGTCGTCAGGAGCAGCTTTGCCCCTTTTCTGCCGGCCCATTCCAGAACGCCTGCATCAGGCTCGTAACCTTTCGGGCAGGCGAGTCGGAGTTCGAAACCGAAAATGGCTGCTGCCTCGATCCATGTGTTGGCCATGTTGTTGCCGTCGCCGACCCAGGCATAAGAAAGCCCCTCGTAACCACCCTTGTGCTCCATGACCGTAAAGATGTCCGCCATGATCTGGCAGGGGTGGAACTTGTCGGTGAGGCCGTTGATGACCGGTGCTGACGAGTAGGCGGCAAACTCCTCGACGATCTCCTGTCCATAGGTCCGGATCATGACGCCGTCGCAGTAGCGGGCGATGGTCCGGGCGGTATCCTTGATCGGCTCTCCGCGCCCCATCTGCGAAGTCCCGGAGGAGATGAAGAGCGGCTGTCCGCCGAGTTGGTGTACGCCAACCTCGAAGGAGATCCTGGTGCGGGTCGAAGACTTCTCGAAGATCAGGGCGATGCTCTTCCCCTTGAGGAGAGAGTGCTCGATTCCCCGCTTCTGGCGGAGTTTCAGCTCGCCGGTCAGGCCGAAAATATTGTCCAGCTCAGCCTTGCTGAACTGGTTCAGTGCCAGAAAATGTTTCGACATGATAACCTCGTTATTAGTTTGCTGTGCTTATACACCAGTTTCGCCAGATATCCTGAAAGGCGGCTTCCAGAGATGCCGTAAAACGGAACTCGTCACACACTGTTTCCTTCATTCTGCCGCGAAGTCCCGATCGCAGGGAAGAAAGTCTCGGCAAATCATTGGCAAGCTCTTCGGCAATTCGAAGATAATCCTCTTCGGTTTTGGCAATAAGCTCGTTCATGCCTACGGCTACCACGTGACAGAGGGACTGACGGCCGACCATGATCTCGCCGGCGAGCGTAACGACCGGTACTCCCATCCAGAGGCTCTCCAGGGTGCTTAGTGCGCCGGTATATGGAAAAGGATCAAGGGAAATGTCGATCCGGTGATATTTTTCCAGAAGGCTTTTATGCGGCAGAGAGCCCTCCAGGTGAACCCGATCGGCAACTCCGCGTGCTTCGAACATTTCCGCATAGCGTCTGCATATCTCGGCATTGTCTAACTGCTTGGTGGTCAGCACCAGCCTGGAACCGGGGAGCCGTTTGAGCAGCCGCGCCCAGAGTGAGACAACTTTTTCGTTTACTTTGGCGAGGTTATTAAAACAGCCAAAGGTAACAACGCCATTGGTCAATGCCGGGAGCCCGGCTACCGGGGGAGCATAGTCGGGAGGCTCATAACAGATGTAATCATCCGGAAGAAAGAGGAATCTTTCCGAATAATATTTCTCCGTTCCCGGTGGGGTAGCGTGCCGGTTGGTAAGGATGTAGTCCATTTGCCGGAGGCCGGTTGTCCCCATATAGCCGGCCCAGGTTACCTGCAATGGCGCCGGATGAATGGCGAAAAGCGATAGACTGTTGCCAGCCGTGTGCCCGGCCAGATCTACAAGGATATCGATACGGTCATTACGGATTTGCCTGGCAATCTCTCGGTCATCCTTGCCGGCTATGTTCAGCCATTCATCGGCGGAGTTCTTGAGTCGCCCGGTAATTTCATCCTCCTTGATACGGTTCGAATAGCAGTATACCCGCACTTTTTCCCGATCATGGGCTTTGAGCACAGGAAGCAAGAAGTAGCCGACTGGATGGCGCCCGAAATCTGGGGAGACGTACCCGATGCGTAATATCCGTTCCGGGTTGCGGCCATTCTTGTAATCGGTGTAGCCCTGGACCTGCCGGCTGACTAGTTGAGCCCATTCCTGGTGGGCCTCGGCAAGACTGGCCAGGGTCTGTTTAGGATCATATAGCAGAATAAACAGAAAGCTTGAATAAGCCACCATATTGTTTGGTGAAACGGACAATGCCTGTCGATAACTCTCAAGCGCCTTGTCCAGTATCAGTCTTTCCGAGAACAATTTGCCCAGATTCATATAGGCTTTCGGATGAAGGGGCTGGATGGAAAGCGCTTTGTTGAAGCAGGCGGCAGCCTCGTCAAACTGACCGGAATCCATGTAAGCCGCACCCAGGTTGATATGGACTTCAGCGATGCCTGGAAGATAGGGAATGGCCTTTTTTATCAGGTCGATGGCAGTCGAGAAGTTGCCCAACTGGTACTCGACAACTCCGAGCAGGTGCAACGCGTTGCCGTTGCCAGGGGTCGCCTTGATGACCTGACGGTATCCCTGTGCAGCCTCTTCCAATTGGCCCGATTGGTGGGCCTCAACAGATCGGGCCATAAGGGTTTCGGCCCCGGCCTGCTTTTCCACGAGCAGAGGTGCCGATGCCGTTCCACAGCACTTCTTGAACTTCAGACCGCTTCCGCAAGAGCATGGATCATTGCGACCGAGCTTCATTTGGCAATTACAGCTTTACTGAAAATTTCAGGCATTTCAGATCTCCAAGAAAATTTTGCCTAGTATTTCAATCATCTCGTCGACTTCAGCCTTGCTGACCGTCAGCGGCGGCACGAAGCGGAGCACTGTGTCGTGGGTCACATTGAGGAGCAGGCCTTTTTCATGCCCGGCCTTTACGATATCGCCTCCGGGAACCGTCAGCCCCATGCCGATCATCAGTCCGATGCCGCGCACATCCTTGATCAGTTTCGGAAACTTACCTTTCAGTGCTTCCAGCTCACCGTGCAGGTACTCACCCATCTCTTCGGTCCGGTTCAGTATGCCGTCCTCCAGCATGGTCCGGACCGTAGCGAGGGCTGCCGCACAGACCAGGGGATTGCCGCCGAAGGTGGAGCCGTGGGTGCCCGGCACAAAAGCCTTTGCGATTTCGTCCTTCGCCAGCATGGTGCCGATCGGAGCTCCTCCGGCCAGGGCTTTCGCCAGGGTCATGATATCCGGTGTTACTCCGAAATGTTCATGGGCGAACAGTTTGCCGGTACGTCCCATTCCGACCTGCACTTCATCGAGGATCAGCAGCAGTCCGTGGCGGTCGCAGAGTTCCCGTACCTGTGCCAGATAGTCGGGCGCCGGGATGTTGACCCCCCCTTCCCCCTGGATCGGCTCCAGCATGACGGCGCAGGTCTCGTCCGTGACAGCGGCCGCCATTGCCTTTATGTCGTTGAACGGCACATGGGTGAATCCGTGGAGCAACGGGTCGAAAAAGCGCTGCACCTTTTCCTGGCCGGTGGCTGAAACCGTTGCCATGGTCCGGCCATGGAAGGAGTCCGTCGCCGTGATAATGGCGTAGCGCTCCGGCTTGCCGCTGATATCCCGGCTGTACTTTCGCGCCAGCTTGATGGCGGCCTCGTTGGCCTCAGCCCCCGAGTTGCAGAAAAACGCCTTGTCCGCAAAGGAGTGGCTGCAGAGCAGTTCGGCAAGCTCGATCTGCTGGGGTATCTGGTAGAAATTGGAGCAGTGGATCAGGGTTGCCGCCTGATCCTGGAGAGCCTTTACCACCTTCGGATGGCAGTGTCCTAGGTTGTTGACCGCCACCCCGGCGAGAAAATCGAGGTAGATCTTGCCGTCGGCGTCCCAGAGCCGGCATCCTTCGCCCCGTACCGGGACGATGGGATACCGGCCGTAGGTTTTCATGATGTAGTTATCGGATTTTTCGATCCACTGGGCTGAATTCATTGGTTCTCCTTGCGGCCTGCTATCGTTGGCCGCGCTGCGGTATGCCGTCGCTTCACTACACGCTTCTGCCTGGAGCTATTCCTGAGGGCACCTGACCGGCAGGGGTTGTCCGGCGGAAAAGATAGCAACGACGTTAGCCGCGATTGGCCCCGGCCGTTCCGTTTCGCGTCGGCACACCGCATCCCGGCATTGGACGTCAGGTTATTTCCGTCCCGACTCCTCCGTCGGTGAATATTTCCAGCAGCACGGCGTGTTTCACCCGGCCATCGACGATGTGGGCCTTCTTTGCCCCGTCCTTCAGGGCGTCGACGCAGCACTCCACCTTGGGGATCATTCCGCCGGAGATCGTTCCGTCATCTATGAGGCCGGAGACCTCGGCCAGCGATATGCTGCTGATGAGATTGCCGTCCTTCCCCTTGACTCCTGAAACATCGGTCAGGAGCATCAGCTTTTCAGCCTTGAGGGCTCCCGCAACTTTGCCGGCAACCAGGTCGGCATTGACGTTGTAGCTCTCGCCGTTCACGCCGACCCCGACCGGGGCGATGACCGGGAGGAATTTGCCGTGCTCAAGGGTCTGGATCAGCTCCTGGTTCACCTTGACGACATTGCCGACGAAACCGATGTCGACCATCTCGCAGCTGCCGTCGTCGTTCCTGACCTCCTGCAGCATCTTTTCACAGAGAAGAAGGTTGCCGTCCTTGCCCGAAAGCCCGACGGCCCGGCCGCCGTGCTGGTTCAGGTAGCCGACCACCTCTTTGTTGACCTGTCCGGTCAGCACCATCTCGACGACGGCCATGGTCTGCTCGTCGGTGACCCGCATCCCGCGGACGAACTCGGAGACGATGCCGTAGCGCTGCAGGGTCTCGTTGATCTGAGGACCGCCGCCGTGGACCACCACCACATTGATGCCCAGCGAGCGGAGCAGGATCACATCGAGAGCGAACGACTCCTTCAGCGCTTCATCCGCCATGGCGTGCCCGCCGTACTTGATGACGATGGTCTTGCCGGAGAATCTCCTGATGTAGGGGAGCGCCTCCATCAGCGTGTTCGCCTTGTCGATATACTGCTGCATGAGTTACCTCAAATGCCGAAATTTGACCGGAAAAGAAATGACTATAGCAAAAAAATGCAAATAATCAATGCTGGAGAGGGGTTGAGGCAGGATTTAATGTAAATTTAATCGTAAAAAAGGGGCTGACATCGTCAGCCCCTCCCTTGTAAACTCTCCATCATGCCGTGGACTCGAAGGACCTCTGGGCGAGTTCCTATCAGGTGGGGGACTAGAAGCCGCTTCAGGCAATTCCCGCATACTGAGGGCAGCTCACCACGGCTGAAAAAGTCCCCCTGGTAATAAAATATTCCGCCAGGGTTTTGCAGTCACACGATCATGACAGAGAGCACATGTTTCTTAAGTTTGATGCTAGCAATACCGGTCGCAGAAATCAAGGTTAAATTATGCCCGAGATCCCCGTATGAAGGCGTTTTGAGGGGACAAAAAAGGTATCTTTACTCCAGAACCTGCTCGATTTCCGCCCAGATTTTTTCCAGTCCTTCTTTCGACAGGGCGGAAAACGGATTCAGGGCCGCTTTTTCGACCCCCAGCTCTTTCGCAATGAGGGTCAGTTGCTTCTCGCGCTCGTTCCTGGAGACCTTGTCGCACTTGGTCACCACGAGTATGGGTGGGATGCTGAAAGTCCTCAGCCAGTTCAGCAGCTGCAGGTCCTCTTCCTTGGGGATCCTCCGGATATCGATGATGAGGACTACTCCGCGGAGATTGGTACGCATCGAAAGGTACTTCTCGATCATCGGTCCCCACTGTTTTTTGACCTCGAGCGGAACCCGGGCGAAACCGTAGCCTGGAAGATCGACCAGCGTGAACGTGCCGTTTACATCGAAGAAGTTTATCAGCTGGGTGCGGCCGGGGGTCGAGCTGGTCCTGACCAGATTCTTCCGGTTCACCAGGGCATTGATCAGGGAAGACTTTCCGACGTTGGATCTCCCGGCAAAGGCTATCTCGGGGAGATCTCCCTCGGGGTAGTGCTGCGGTTTGGTGGCGCTTTTTATGAACAGGGCTGATTTTACATGCATGTCGAATTCTCCGGGAGGCATTATATGCCCTTTCGCCCGTGAAGCAAACAGCAACTTTTTTCTTGACAGCCCCTTGCCCCATCTGCCATATAGCACACATGTCAATTAACGGTTTCTACAACTTTACAAACTTCAGCTTTTGGTGCGGCTTTTATTTTGAGCCGTCTCCCCGGAAGTCCGGTTTGTACTGAGAGAAACATTGACCAGAAAACAAAACCGAAAGCCGAGGGTGGACAGAACTGCACCCCCGGCTTTTTTGTTAACATACTGACAGGGCCGGGGGAGTGACTCCTCCGGCCCTTTTTGCGCTTTCGAAAAACCCGGGAGGATGGAAAAGATGATCATTGTCATGAAATCAGGCGCAGGGAAAAAAGAGAAGGATGAAGTGCTGAAGCGGATCCGCGAGCTGGGCTACACCCCCCATGTCATTCACGGCACTACCCGTGATGTCATAGGGGCTATCGGTGACGAGCGGGGGAAGCTGGCGCTTCAGGAAATCGAATCGATGCATGGGGTGGAGAGTGTCGTGCCAATTCTGCAGCCGTACAAGCTGGCATCCAAAGAGGTGATGAAAGATTCCAGCCTCGTGAAAATCAGCGATAACGTCACTATCGGCGGCACGAAAATCATCGTCATGGCCGGGCCCTGCTCCGTGGAGAGTGAAAAGCAGATCATTGAAAGTGCAGAAGCGGTTAAAAAAGCCGGCGGGGATATTCTTCGCGGCGGCGCATTCAAGCCCAGGACATCTCCCTACTCCTTCCAGGGACTGGAAGAGGAGGGGCTCAAACTTCTGGCCAAGGCCCGGGAATTGACCGGTCTGCCGATCGTGACCGAGGTCATCAATCCCGAAACAGCAGAGCTGGTCGCCGAATATGCCGATATTCTGCAGATAGGGGCGCGGAACGCCCAGAACTTCGCTCTTCTGAAAAAGGTCGGTCAGCTCAGAAAGCCGGTTCTATTGAAAAGGGGGATGGCGATGACCATTCAGGAGCTGCTGATGAGCGCGGAGTACATCCTGTCTGAAGGGAATCAGTCGGTGATCCTTTGCGAACGGGGGATCCGGACATTCGAGACCGCGACGAGAAACACCCTGGATCTTTCGGCGATTCCCGTCCTCAGGAGCAAGACCCATCTGCCGGTTGTGATCGACCCGTCTCACGGTACCGGCAATCATCATTTTGTCTCGTCAATGTCGCTTGCCGCCGTAGCTGCCGGAGCTGACGGGCTAATCATCGAAGTCCATCCCGATCCGGAGCATGCTTCGAGCGACGGGGCTCAATCCCTGAAACCGGCTAAATTCGCCCTGTTGATGGAGAAGATGAGGAGGGTTGCAGAGGCGGTGGACAGGACCATCTGATTGAAAGGGTGCTTTTCCGCCCTGGCGGCGTCAATCTGCGGGCTTGCTTGTGCGGCGTAGCGCTGCTACGCCTCCGCGCAATCCCTTGATTTCCTGGCCAGAACGAAAAATCCCCGCTTTCTGGACGAAACCAGTAATATTATTAGATGAGATAATTTACAAAGGAGGGAGTATGAAACGGTTTTTCACTATGTTGGCGATCCTTTTGGCAACGGTACTGGCGGCCCCTCTCTGGGGAGGGGAAGCTGCGAGTGAAGGGGATAAGGCAGAAGCTGTGAAAGGGTTCGAGCGAATTCTCGATCTCTGGCGGGAAGGGAATTATGGCGAGCTTTACGAGCGCACTCTTGTGAGCGGGAAGGACACCAAGCAGTCGTTTATCAGGAAGATGTCGGCTGCGCGGCTCAAGCCCTCCTGCTGCTGGGAGAAGATGCAGGACGTTTCTGTCATGGCAAAGTCTCCGACATCTGTCGTGATCAGGGCAAAAATAGGTCTGGATGCACCGGGTGAGATGGAGTACAAGACAAAATCGTTCAAAGTGATCAAGGAATTCGGGGAGTGGCGTATTTCGAGGTCGGACATTCTTTCTCTGGCAGAGGCAAAAAACTCGAAAAGATCACGAAAACATAAAGTGGTGAGATACTGACAGGCAATCTTAACGGGTCGGGATAGAAAACAGGACCTTGCTGCCGACCGGAACGTTCGGCTCTATCCAGACCCGTCCCCTGTGGGCTTCTATTATGTCCTTCACCAGGGCTAGGCCAAGCCCCGTTCCCCCGGCCATTCTTCTGTCGGAGTTGTCAATCCGGTAAAACCTTTCGAAAACCCTTTCCCGCATCTCTGCGGGGATTCCGATCCCTTCGTCCTGCACCGAGAAAATTATTTCCCCGTCTCCCGCCTTTGCCCCAAGGGTGACAAGAGAGCCCGGCGGCGAGTATTTGCAGGCGTTTGAAAGCAGATTCAGCATCACCTGGTGCAGCTTTTCCCGGTCTCCGATTATCTGGGGCAGGCCGGGCTGGCAATCTACGATTATTCGCTGCATGTCTTTATTGAATGAGAAAAGCTTTGCACTCTGATGCAAAATATCCTCGACAGACAGAGCACTTTCAGTAATCGGGACGGTTTCATCCTTAAGCCTCTGCATGTCGAGAAAATTCCCGATCAATTCATTAAGGCGCTCGGTCTCTTTATGGATAGTCTCGATGATTTCGTGCTGTTTATCGGCTTCCACCTCGTTATCAAGGAGAAATTCGGTAAAACCGAGCATTGCGGTAAGAGGGGTTCTCATCTCATGACTTACAGCTGAGATCATCTCATCCTTGATCCGCTCCATCTCCTTGATTTCGGTGATGTCGACAGCGATCTGGAGTCTTACCAGCCGCCCGTCGGTCCATTCGATTGCCCTGTCGGTCCACTGGTACCATCGGCCGTTTTTGCTGTTTTTATGCTCGGTTGTTATTGCGGGTTGGGGAATGCCGTCTTTTACCAGATAAGGATTGGTGCAGAATTCACAGGGCTTGTCATGCCCGCTCTGAAGAACATCGTAGCAGGCTCTTCCTTCCCAGTCGTTTCCGAACACGGCCGACGCAAAGCGGTTCATGTAGAGGATTTCATTCGTTGTCATGTCGGCAACATAAATAACCGCGTTCATGGCGTCGAAAATAGTTCTGAACTGGTTGAACTGTCTCTTGAGGGCAATTTCCGCCTCACGACGTTTCTTCCGTTCCTCGGCTTCCCGGAGTTCTCTCTCGATTGCCGGACCCAGCCTGGACAGGTTCTGCTTCATGACATAGTCGTGGGCTCCGGCCTTCATGGCGGCAACAGCCTGATCCTCGCCAATCTTCCCGGATACGACAATGAACGGGAGGTCCAGGCCGCTTTTCTTCAGAACATCCAGCGCTGCCATGGCGCTGAATCCAGGCATGTTGTAATCCGAGGTGACAACGTCCCAATCGCGTTCTTCAAGGGCACTGCTCATTGTCTGTGCTTTGCAGACGGAGAGGTACTCCGGCGCGAAGCCGCTTTTCCGTAGCTCATGCAGCAGCAGAAAGAGATCGTCTTCCGAGTCCTCTACAACGAGTATTTTCAGGAGCTTGGACATTGATGGCAGCCTTGTGGGGAGATATTTTGCTTATACTAGCAATAATTCATCGCTTCAACAAGAGAAGGATTAAAATGGATATGCGGCTTGACGCAGAGGAGAACTTTCCGCTAACCTGCCTGATATGAATCTTCAACCATCCAAACCGAACAAACCTGAGCTGCTTGCTCCGGCAGGCTCTCTGGAAGCTTTCTTCGCGGCAATGGAGAAAGGCGCGGATGCCGTCTATGCAGGACTGAAGGATTTTTCAGCAAGGGCGAAGGCGAAAAACTTCACCATGAACCAGATGGAGAAGATGACCGGATATGCCCACTCGCAGGGGAGAAAACTCTATGTGACCCTGAACACCCTTGTGAAAGAGTCCGAACTCCCTTCCCTTGTCGATACCCTCTCCAGCCTTGAGGCCATTCAGGTCGATGCCGTCATTGTCCAGGATATGGCGGTCGCGCGGCTTAGCCGGCGGTTCTTCCCCGGGCTAAAGCTTCATGCGTCAACCCAGATGACCGTCCATAATACCCCCGGTGTACTGCAGCTTGCAGAATTGGGCTTCGAGCGGGTCGTTCTGGCCCGGGAACTCCATCTCGACGAGATCAGCAGGATAGTCGCGAAAAGCCCTATCGGCATAGAGTGTTTCGTCCATGGCGCCCTCTGTTTTTCCCTTTCAGGGCAATGTTTCTTCTCTTCTTTTCTGGGCGGACACAGCGGCAACCGTGGCCGCTGCGCCCAACCCTGCCGCCGGCAGTACAAGTATAAAGGCAAGGATGGATACTATTTTTCCACCAACGATTTTTCGAGTATAGATCTTATCCCCCAAATGGCGGCGGCAGGGGTCGAATCCCTGAAGATAGAGGGGAGGATGAAGTCCGCGGAGTATGTAGCCTCTATCGTGGGGGCCTACCGCAGGGTCCTGGACGCCTCGCCTGCAAGCATGCCAGCGGCACTGGCTGAGGCCAGGGAGCTGATCAAGCTTTCTTTCGGGAGAGTACCTACCAAGGGCTTCCTGGTATCCCATACGCCTGCAGATATCGCCACGCCTGCCCTGAGAGGCGCTACCGGGAGATTCCTGGGGGAGATCAGGAGTGTCAAGGGGGGGCGGATATTTTTCGAAACGCGGGACCGGCTCCATATCGGTGACCGGATCCGCATCCAGCCCAAAAGCGATATGGCAGGCAGGGGGTTCACGGTACGGGAGATATTTCTCGATAACCGGCAGGTAAAGTCTGCTCCGGAGCGCTCAAGGGTCGGAGTGAGTTCTCCGTTCGAGGCTGCGGCAGGCGACGCAGTCTTCAAGGTCTCATCCGAGACCGCCTTTACGATGAGCGAAAACGCCTGCATCAAGAGACTCGAAACGGTGAAGAGCGGCAAAATCGGGTGCGATCTGGGTCTTTCGCTCCAGGGTGGACAACTTGTCATTGCAGCCGAAGCAGGCGGCGCAGCCGAGACGTTGTCTTTCCCGCTCCCCGGCCTGGAACCTTCCAGAACAAGCGATATGGCGGAGGTGCTGCAGGGGCAGTTCTCCAAAACGGGCGACACCCGGTTTGTCCTGAACGGTTTCACCGCAGACGGATTTCCGTCAGTCATGATTCCTCCGGCCAGACTGAAAGAGATCCGCAAGGAGTTTTACCGGGAGCTCGAAGAACGGATCATACCGAAGATCAGGAAGGAGAGGGAGACTAGAAGAACGGCCGCGATAGTTTCGTTGCCGAGGAAAAGGGCGACCGGTTCTTCTCGACGGTCTGAACTGATCATAAGAACAGAGAAAGCAAGCGACATTCATTTGCTCAATCGCGACGGAGTCGACGTGGTGGCGCTGCCCCTTTCCCGGGCAAACATCCACCAGCTTCCGCAGACCTGCCGGCGCCTCAAGGGGAGGGAGAGCAGGATCATCTGGCGCATCCCGTTCATTATTTTCGACGATGATCTCGCGTGGTACGAGGAATGCCTGTCATGGCTCGTTGCTGGCGGGTTTTCACGCTTCGAGGCGGCAAACATCTCACACTTCAGTATGCTGCAGAAAGTAATGAAGAAGAGTGACCGGCCAATCGAGATTTCCACCGACTACCGGCTCTTCTCACTGAACAGTCAGGCCCTTCTGGAATGGCATGATTCAGGAGTGAGCAGTTCCGTCCTGTATATCGAAGATGATGCGGAAAATATGGCGTCCCTGCTTTCGTCGGATATCCCGGTGCAGTGCCGGATACTCCTGTTCAGCGATGTTCCTGCGATCACGTCGAAGATCGCGATCAAGGGGGTGAAAAGCGATGCTCCGCTTCTGTCCGACCGGGGTGAAGGATACCGTGTGACAACCAGGGACGGCCTGACCCAGATCACCCCCACCAGAAAATTCTCCATAACTCAGTACAGGGACAAGCTGCAGTCGATGGGGTGCAGTTCGTTTATCCTCGACCTTTCGTGCCTCGATAAAAGCGAGCAGGAGAGGGTTTTCGCTGCTTATGCGGGGAGCAGGGAGCTTCCGGAAACCTCGACCTTCAACTTTATTCAGGGTCTGGTGTAATTTTTTTCCATAGGCCCCTTGATTTTTCGTCCCGGGCTGTTTATATTGCAGAACAGTTAGCACTCAGAAGCCTTGAGTGCTAATTTTGTCTTGCTAACCAATTCAATTCACTCAAGGAAAGGAGAAAGAAAGGTATGAAACTCAGACCGTTGCAGGACCGCATCATCGTAAAGAGGCTCGAAGAAGAGACAAAAACCGCTGGTGGCATTTTTATCCCTGAGACCGCCAAGGAGAAGCCACAGAAGGGTGAAGTAATAGCAGTAGGAAAAGGCAAGAAGACCGAAGATGGCAAGGTTCTTCCTGTCGATGTCAAGAAGGGTGACAAGGTTCTTTTCGGCAAGTATGCCGGTACCGAAATCAAGATAGACGGGGAAGAGTATCTGATCATGAGGGAA
>Ga0134124_10003518_pt1 | contig 12609 bp, 6 predicted proteins | sample KB304_FD_96880 | JGI IMG/M metagenome (GOLD analysis project Ga0134124, IMG submission 96880) | Terrestrial soil microbial communities without Nitrogen fertilizer from Kellogg Biological Station, Michigan, USA - KB3-0-4 | ecosystem: Environmental > Terrestrial > Soil > Unclassified ... | reverse complement strand
CTGGCTGGGAAACAGATCTTTCTTAGCGACGATCTGGAATCGGTCGAGGGTGTCGGCGACCATGCCCTGGCGCTGCTTATGCGGGATGTCTTTATATGAGAGCGGCAGATCGATGTTCTCGCGCACGGTGAGATCGTCGAGCAGGTGATAGCTCTGAAACACCATGCCGACGTTGCGCTTAGCAAGATCGGCGCGTTGCTTGCGCTTCATGGCGTGAACCGCCTGGTCGCAAAACCAGTATTCGCCCTCCCAGCCGTCATCGAGCAGCGCGAGAACATTTAGCAAGGAGGATTTGCCGGCGCCCGATGGACCCATGATGGTGATGAACTCGCCTTTACGAATTTCCAGGCTGACGCGCCGAAGCACAAAAAATTGCCCGGCCGGAGTTTTGTAACTGCGCTCGAGGTTCTTGAGTTGGATCATGTTTTCTCCCCGAAGGTATTCTTCTGTACGTTACTCGTACCGCAGCGCCACCATGGGATCGATCTTCGCCGCGCGGCGGGCGGGAATATAGGCGGCGAACAACCCGAGGGCCAGCAGCGCCAAGGCAGCCACGGCCAGGGTCCTCGGGTCCGCCGGCTCGATGCCAAACAGCAGAGCCCTAAGCCAATGAGAAAGAGCCAATAGGCAAGCCATGCCGGCAACGGAGCCGACGGCGATCCAGCGGCACGCGTGCGAGACCACTTTTCGCACCACCGCCGCCGGCTCGGCTCCAAGCGCAATGCGGATGGCGATTTCATGCGTACTCTGGCCTACCAGCAGCGAAACCAACCCGTAAATTCCTGCGGCCGCGAGAAGTGCAGCCATGGCCGCAAAAATCGAAAGCAAGACCGCAATGAACCGCGGACGTTGTGCGAGCGTGTATATCTTCTGGGTTAGCGTGGACGTGCTCACCGGAATTGTGGGATCGAGTGACGAGATGGCATCGCCCAGCTCCCGGCTTATACTCGCGGCGCCGAGCAGGCTTCGTGCCGCGACGCTGACACGCTGAGAATCCGGGTATCGAAAGATGACGTCATCGGGGGTGTGGCGGCGCACGACATAGTACTCTGGCTCAGGGCGGCCGCCCAGACCCTGATTTTCAGTGTTGCCGGCAACCGCGATGATGGTGAGAGTGTCACTGTAAAGTTGATCGGCAAGCTCGAAGCGAATGGTTCTGCCCAAAGCATCCTGACCCGGAAAAAGGCGCGTTGCCAGTGCCTGGTTAATGATGATGGCCCCAGGTCCGGGCCGGCGATCCTGTTCCGTAAAAGTGCGCCCGCGCAGCAGAGGAATTCCCAATGCTGAAAAATAACCGGGCGTGACGGATCTCCATCCGACTATGCCGCCAATCCCCTGATCGGCAGTGAGCGGCACCTGGCCGTCAGCATGCAATGCAATGAGTGGCATTGTGCGCGCTGGTTCGGTGGGCGGCAGTGAGTCGCTCAGAGCGGTCACGGAGACACCCGGCAACCGCTCCAGCCGGCGCTCTAATTCCTCGAAGAAAGCGAGCCGTTGTTGCGGGCGAGAATATTTTTGCTGGCCCAATGTAATGTCTGCCGTCACTACGTTTTGCCTGTTCAACCCGAGCGGCTGAGACTGCAAATCATGAAGGCTGCGCAGGAATAACAGGGCTCCGCCCAGCAGAACCAGCGTAACCCCCACCTGACCGACGAGCACGATCTGCCGTAATCGGGCCCTTCGCCTGCTCACGGGCGCCACGGCACTCAGTAGTTCCAGCGCGGGATTCTCGAAAGCTGGAAGAGCACCCACGATAATCCCGACAGCGATTGAGAGGAGGGCGGCAAAGATCAGCGCACGGCCACTTATCGTCGCTTCACCCAGACGCGGTATGCTCGCAGGCGCAAGCGTGACCAGAGAACGAACAATGGCCCAAGCCAGTGCGCATCCGAGCGCTCCCCCAGCGAACGAGAGGAGCATGTTGTCCACAAGCCTTTGCTGAAGGAGGCGCAAACGCCGGGCCCCCAGTGCAGCACGCACCGCAAGCTCATGCCGGCGATCAGTGCTCCGCACCAACACTAAGCCGGCCGCGTTTGTGCAACTGATGAGCAGCACCGCAAGCGCCGACGCCAGCAACAGCCACGCGGCCAAACCGGAATCGTGGATCTGCAAATCCCGCAGGGATCGAACCTGCAAACGCAGAATCTTGCGAAATGGTGGCGGGGCTGATTCGACGAAGGCGCGGAACTGCGGTTCTAGTGCGGCGGCTGCACCCGCAATTCCCAATCCCGGCTTGATCCGTCCGTACACTCGCACCGCTGGCCCCAGTTCATTGCGCTGCAGAATCGTCTCATCCAAGGCCTCCGGCACCAGCGCGCTGGTGTGGGCCAATGTTGGAAACTCAAAATCTTTGGGCAACACGCCCACGACCCGTGTCGGCTTTCCATCGAGGGAGATGGTGTGGTCAAGGATATTTCGATCCCCAGCGAAACGGCTTTGCCAAAGGCCATAGGAAAGCAGTGCCGCTCGCGGTGCATTGGGCCGATCTTCTTCGGGTGTGAAGTTCCGCCCCAGGAAAGGCTGAATGCCGAAAGTCGGCAAAAACGTGGACTCAACCGCGCCGCACGTCAGGCGTAGAGGCTGCCCCTCGGTCAAGTCGCAATCGCTGACTCCGGTAGAGGACGTAAACCCGGAAAACGGTTTTTGATCGCGTTTCCAGGCAAGATAACTGCCGGCGAAGAGGAATTCCCCATCAATGATCGGCGCAAGTACTCCTACGGAAACCAACTGCTCTGCACCGGGATAGGGCAAGCTGCGGAAGAGCGCCCCATCTACTAGGCTAAACATCCCAGTGGTTGCACCGATACCAAGAGCGAGAGTGAAAGCCACGATGACCGTGAAGGCGGGACTCTTGCGCAATTGTCGCAGTGCGTAGCGAAGGTCGAAGACGATAACACTCATGCCATGCCTCATTCGTACCTCAGCGCCACCATAGGATCGATCTTGGCCGCGCGGCGGGCGGGGAGATAGCACGCCAGCAGCGCTGCCGCTACCAGGAGCGCCACAACTGCGGCGAGAGTCAGAGGATCGGTGGCGTTGATTCCAAACAGCAGCGATTGGACAATGCGCGCGAGAGCCAGCGAGCCAACAAGCCCCATGCCGATGCCAATCGCGATCGTGCGCACTCCCTGAGCGAGAATCATCGCCAGAACGTCGCGGGAGCGTGCGCCCAGAGCAATCCGCACTCCGAGTTCGCGCGTACGCCGGCTGACCGAATAGGCCATCACGCCAAACACTCCTGCAGTGGCCAGCAGCAGTGCAATGCCGGCGAAAAATGCAATTAGAATCAGGTTGAATCGGCGCGAACCGAGCGATGCCGAATAGATTTGGGAGAACGTCCGAAAACGTGGCGGAATCTCAAGATTGAGCTCATGCAGAATTCCCCGAGATGCCGACGTGATCTGCTCCGTGCTGGCGTCGCCCCGCATGGTGATGGTGGCGTTCGGAAGCGGGCGTTGCAGCAAATTCGAATACACCATGGGTCTTGGCGGTGCTTCCAGCCCATACTCGTGAACGTCGCCAACAATGCCGATAATCGTCAGTAGTCGCAAGTCCCCGTCCATATTTCCGAATTCAATCGTGTGGCCGATGGGGTCCTGACCGGGCCAGCGCTGGCGAGCGAGAGAGTCGCTGATCAGAGCGACATGAGGAGAGTCCGGGCCGTCGCGCTGATCGAACATGCGTCCGCGAAGCAGAGGGATGCCGAGGGTCCGGAAATATCCACCTGTTGCCGCGCAGTAGTCGGCTTCCCCTAAGCGTTCCTTGCGTTGAAATAAGAGATCGAATTGGCGCGCCAGAGAGTCTAAGTTCTTAGGGTTCTCGGGCACTTCATCCGGCGTCATCAGCGCGAACAGTCCATTCGGCAGCCCTCCGTCCATCGGAATGCCAATGGCCGCGCCGACCGCCTGCACTCCCGGAATCTGTCGAAGCCGGTCGAGCAAGTTCGCATAAAAAATTCCCTGGCCCGCCTTGGACTTCCAATCGCTCCAGTTCACCCTGGGAAGCGAGACATCCATGGTGACAATTTTTTCCACGCGGAATCCGGGATTGACCGCAAGCACCTTCATCAGACTGCGCCCCAGCAGTCCCGCTCCCACTACCAGGACAAGCGTGATAGCGATCTGCGCAGCCACAATCCCTCGGCCGATGCGTTGCGCGTTGCGAGAAGCGGACTGCGCACGTCCACCTTCTCCGAGCGCGTCACGAACGTCTCCGGAAGTTGCGCGGATGGCAGTGAATACTCCCAAACCTACCGCGACAACAGTGGAAAGCAGGAAGGCAAAACCCAGGACGGGCAGGTTGATGGAGACGTTCTCTAAACGGGGCAGATTCTGCGGCGCCAGCGCTAATAGCCCCACTACGCCTGAGTAGGCTCCCCATATGCCGAAGACGCCCGCGGCCAGCGACACTAGGAGCGCTTCGGTAAGGAACTGACGAACCAAACGCAGGCGCTGCGCTCCGAGAGCGCTGCGAATGGCCAGTTCTCGGGTCCGTGCCGAGGCTTGCGCCAGCAGCAGGTTGGCCACATTGGCACAGGCCACCAGAAGAAGAAATCCTACTGCCCCGAGCAGGGTCAGAAGTGCTGGGCGAGCCTTGCCCGTCATGGCGTCCCCTAGCGGAACCACGGTTGCATCCTTCAGGAGAAAGTTGTTTTGGTCGCTCGCGCTATCGTGGATGCGCAGCGCCATGGCGCTGATCTCTGCATTCGCTTGCGCCACCGTAATGCCGTCGCGAAGGCGCCCAACTCCGTCGTAATTGTGCGAGTTTCGGCTGGGATTTTCGCCGTTAAGATCCGAAGGCACCCACATGCTGGTCTCGGTGGGATACTGAAAACCTTCCGGCAGCACGCCAATCACCGAGAAGAGCGCATTATCGATCTTGAGATGCAGTTGCGAAAGGTTCCGAGACGATCCCAGATATTGCTTCCAGTATCCGTGGCTGACCAAAACGGTTGGTGCTGCGCCTTGGCGGCTGTCCTCGGCGGTGAAATCGCGACCAACGATCGGCTGCACCCGAAAGACCTTGAAAAAATCGGAGGAGACGTGCGCGACCATCGAACGCGTCGGCTCCGCGGCGCCGGAGACCGAGGCAATGTAAACGTTGTATTTCGCCATCGCCTGGAAACTATGGCTTTGATCGCGGAAGTCGTCGAAGTTCGGGTCGGCCAGGCGGTTCCATGTGCCCTGGGGGGTAACTTCGAACATGGCCATGATGCGGTCAGGATCGGCGTAGGGCAGGGGCCGCAGCAATACGCCATAGACCACGCTGAACATCGCCGTCACGGCGCCGATCGCCAGCGCCAGCGTGAGCACGACCAGGGCGGTGAATCCTGGGCGCTGCCGCAACTGCCGCAGTGCGTAACGCAAGTCTTGGAATAATCCGTTGATCAAAGTTCCTCACTCGTATCTCAGCGCCATCATGGGATCGACCTTCGCCGCCCGCCGCGCAGGGATGTAGCTGGCAAGCAACGCAACCGAGGCCAACGCTGCGGAAACTCCGGCCAAGATCAGGGGATCGAAAGGCTTGACGTCAAACAACAGGAGCCAGCGCGTCTCAAACGACAAGCTTGAAAACAACCTGCTCGTGGCGAAGATACTCAGCAAACCCGCGCCGAGCCCGATCGATGTGAGCATCGCCCCATGTCTCAGTACCAGCGCGGAGACATCGCCGTGACTCGCGCCGAGCGCTATGCGGAGGCCGATTTCGTGCGTCCGTTGAGTCACGCTGTAAGAGATCACGCCGTAGATGCCGACGGCTGAAAGAATCAGAGCGAGGGAAGCGAACCCTCCGAGCAGCAACATCACAGAGCGTCCCTGCTGCATGGGACCTGCGACGACTTCCTGCATCGCCGCGATCTCGGAGACCGGGACGTCCTTATCCCGCGCTGTAATTTCGCGCCGGATTGCCGGAACGACAGCCAGAGGATCCGCAGCGGTTCGCACAAGGATGTTGCGGGGGGAAAGAATCCACGGATACTGGGTGTAGGGAACGTAGATTTCTGGGACAAACGGAGCGTATTGGCCTTCACTTCTGACGTTGCCTGCGACCCCCACAACCGATCGCCAGGCTTGAGTGTCGTCGTTCGCGTCAGAACTGATCTTCAGGCGTTTCCCGATCGGATCCTGTCCCGGCCAGTATTTGCGCACCAGAGAATCGCTGACCACCACGACCGGTTCTGCGCTCGCTATGTCGGAGTCGTTGAAGGCACGACCTGCGAGGACCGGAATCTGCATAGTGCGGAAATAGTGAGGGGCGACGACGACATAGTTGGCATCGGGCGTTTCCCCCGCGGCCGGATGGGGATTGTCGGCCGTCACAAAATTCCACCCCGCCCATCCGCGCATCGGGATCCCTCTCGAGATAGTCGCGGATTGAACTCCCGGCAAAGACTCGATCCACGGTAGAAGTCCCCGGAAAAACTCGGCCTGCCGCCGAGGATCCTGGTGATGTGAGCCCGCAAGACTTACTCTTAGCGTAAGCAGACGGTCGGGATTGAAGCCGATGTCAACGCGGCGAAGATGCGAAAGAGCCTTGATCATGAGGCCGGCTCCGACCAACAGAGCCAGTGCGAGTCCGAATTCACAGACGACCAACGTGTCTCGAAGCCTGCGATTTTTGCCGCTGCTGCCCAGGCCGCGTCCGGTGTCTTTGAGAGTTTCATTCACGTTCACCTTTGCCGCGCCCAATGCCGGAGCCAGGCCAAACACGATTCCGGTCGCAAGGGCTAGCGTCACGGCGAACAAAAGCACTGGGCCGTTGATTCCGCCGCCTTCAAATTGGGGCGCATCGGGCGGAGATAGGCGCTCCAGAATGCGCGAGGCCAACGGTGCGAACAGCAGACCGGCGGTGGCTCCCATCAGAGAGAGGAGGGTGCTCTCGGCAAGAAACTGACGAACAATTCGCGGTCGCGTCGCGCCCAGCGCGCTACGGACCGCTGTTTCTCTCTGGCGGCCCGTCGCCCGCACCAGCAGCAGATTCGCTACATTCGCACAGGCAATCAGCAGAACCAGCCCCACAGCTCCGAGCAACACCAGCAGAGCAGGACGCGCGTACTCCACCGCTTGATCATGCAATTTGACCAGAGCGACCCCCCATCCTTTCGACTCGGGATACTGCTGCTCGAACTGGCGCGCGATGGCGTCCATGTTGGCTTGCGCCTGCGCCAACGTAATGCCGGTCCGAAGACGCGCTAGGGCGTGATAGTCGTGCATCTCGCGGCCCTCGGGAAATGGCTCAATGCCCGAAATCCAGAGCAGCGAGTGCGGGGCGAACGACGCCGAATAGTCATCGGAGAAGCTCGGCGGCAGGATGCCGACCACCGGGTAGCCCTTTCCATTGAGCGTGATATGCCTGCCGATGAGCGCCGGATCGCCTCCGTAGCGCTGTTGCCAGAGTCCGTAGCTCAAAATGACCGCAGCTCTGTCCTGAGTTTCTTCTTCGGGAAGAAACAATCGCCCGCGCAGAGGTTGAACGCCCAGAACCGAAAACAGATTGGCCGTGACCCGCTCGCCCGCCACCTCTTCGGTGTTGTTTTCTCCGTTCAGACTGAACGAGTTCGATTCGAAAGCAGCAATGTCGGTAAAGACGCGGTTTTGCTTCTGCCAATCACGAAAATTGGCTCCCGACACGATGTTCTCGAACCAGCCTCGGTGCGGGTTTTGCTCCCAGACCATTACCAGTCGATCGGCTCCTGGATAAGGCAGCGGCCGCAAGAGAACTGCATTGACGACGCTGAAGATGGCCGTGTTGGCCCCGACGCCCAAAGCCAGCGTGATGACAGCGACGGCGGTAAATCTTGGGCTCTTGCGCAATTGCCTCAGTGCGTAACGAAGGTCGTGGAGTAAACCGTGCATAAGCTCTTTCCTCACTCGTAGCGCAGCGCCACTATGGGATCGACCTTCGCGGCGCGGCGCGCGGGGACATAGCACGCCAGCAGAGCCGAGGCCAAAAGCCCGCCTGCAACGAGCGTCAGAGTCGAGCCGTCCCATGGCTTCACACCAAACAGAAGCTTTCCCATCAGCTTCCCTGAACCCAGCGCGCAAACAATTCCTAAAATCACTCCAATTGCCGCAAGCCCTCCCGCCTCTTGCAAAATGAGTCGATAAATCGAACTGCGCTGCGCTCCAAGGGCCATGCGAATTCCGATCTCGCGAGTACGCTGTGTGACTGAATAAGCTACGACTCCATACAACCCAACCACGCCGAGAACCAAGGACAGACCTGCAAATCCTCCGACCAGCCAGGCCGACGCACGATGAAGGTAGGCTGTGGGCGAGTCGTTCACGACCGTACGCATAGTGGTTTCGTCCGAGGTTGCAATGCCTGGATCGAGGTTGTGGATTACCGTGGCTGCGGGGTGGGCGAGCTCTTTTTCTCCCCTTGAAGCACGAATAATTACACCGAAATCGGGAGTTGGGTGCTGGTTGAAAGGGACATAGATTGCCGGCCTTTTAGCGGTGTCGAGCGGACTCTCTTGAATGTCGCTCACCACACCGACAACTTGCATCGGTAGTTCAGGTTCGTCGTAATAGGAAATTTGTCTGCCTACGGGGGCTTGGCCAGAAAAATACTGCTTTGCTAGGGTCTGGTTGATGATCACGACAGGGGGGGACGAAGCGTCCTCGGCGTACCTGAAATAGCGGCCTTCGATGAGACGTGCTTGGAGGGCCCCGAAGTAGTCGGAGCTTACCTGCCGGTTGAAAGCCTCGTTGTGTTCACGATGGTCAGCTCGTTCTGAAATCTCAAACCAGGTTGATCCCCATCCCGAGCTTACCGGCAGCGCATTAGCAACCCCGACTGACTCTACGCCAGGCAACCCCGTGATTCGACGCACGATCTCACGTTGAACAGCGACAATCTGCTCGTCCTTTGAATACCTCGACCTGGGGAGCGTTACCTGCAATGTTGCGAGGCGGTCGGGCTGAATGCCGATATCTACGTTGAGAAGGCGATAGAGACTTTTATCTAACAGGCCGGCAGCTACCAGAAGGACCGTAGCCAACGCAAGTTCGATCATGACAAGTTTGCGCCCCGCCCGGTGCCAATTGATGCCGCTTGATCCTCGACTCGCTTCCGCTAAACCATCGTGCAAGTGGGAGGGCGATATCAGGAAAATGGGAACACCGGCAAACGACATCGCACCAACTGCGAAGACTGCGACCGCAAACGCTACATCATGCCAATTGAGGCCTAGCCCTTGCAGATATGGCATGCTACCCATGATGTCGGCAGGGATGAGCGATGGGAGAGCGAGCAACGCCCAGTCGGCCAGAATGAGTCCGAGCGAGTTCGAGAAAATTACGATCACTAAGCCTTCAATGGTGAAAAGGCCAATCAAGCGAATTGTCGATGCTCCCAGGGCTCCCCGGACCGCAATTTCGCGCCTCCGAGAGCTGGAACGGGCCAGTAGCAAGCTTGCGCTGTTCATCGCGGCGATCAGAAACAACAGCAAGGCGCCGCCGAGCAGAATCAGGAGGATGGGGCGGACATCTCCGGTAATGGCCTGGGTAAGCGGCACTACCGCTGCGGTTTCGTCGCGGTTGGAATCCGGATACTCGATTTGCAATTGTTGCGCGACGGATTGCATCGTCGCCTGCGCGGCTGCGAGCGAGGAACCATCTTGGAGGCACCCGATGACACCGAGGTTATGGCAACCACGATCCCTTTCGCATGGATCACCCGCGTTTAGCGTGATCCAAAAGTCTGCAGCTCCCGCCGGAGCAAAATGAAACTCGCGCGGCAGCACTCCAACGATGCTGCGCTGAGTTCCATTGATCGTGATCGTTTGCCCAAGTGCTTCCTTTCTTCGACCGAATCGGTTCTGCCAGACTCTGTAGCTAAGGATTACAGGGCGGGGGCCGCCAGCTACATCTTCACCGGGAAAGAAGTCCCGTCCGAGCGTCGGTATCACACCCAGTGTGTGAAAAAAGCCTGCACTAACGCGAGCACCAGTTACCTGCTGTGCTCCTTCTGCGGCGCTAAGAGTGAATCCGCCATTCAAGGCATACGCGTCCATCGATGAAAAGGCTTTGTTGCGGGCCTTCCAATCGAGGAAATCGAGGTACGAAACGTCGGAATGCGAAGAGGACGAACTTGGGCTCGTCGGGTAGGTCTCATCAATCGCAACAAGTCGCGATGCATGGTTGTAGGGCAATGGCCTAATAAGGGCCGCGTCAACAAAGCCGAACATCGCTAGGCTGGCAGCAATTCCGAGCGCTAGGACGATAATCACAGTGCAGGAGAACTCGCGATTTTTTCGCAGTTGCCGCATGGCGTAGCGAAGATCTTGAATCAAGCCGTTCACACCCCTGCCTCTTGCATCAGCTTTTTAAGTTCGTCTTCCGCAACGACCTTGCCGTCGAACAGATGGATCTCTCGCTCTGCTTGCTTCACGAAGCGAGGATCGTGCGTCACCATACAAATGGTTGCACCCTCGTGGTGCAGGTCGTGCAACAGCGCCATCACCGCTTCGCCATTGCGCGAGTCGAGGTTCCCGGTAGGCTCATCCGCGAGCAGAATCGATGGAAGACCAGCAAGCGCGCGAGCGACGGCCACGCGCTGCTGCTGACCTCCAGAGAGTTGCGAGGGATAGTGCCGCACCCGGTGCGCCATTCCGACACGCTCCAGCGATTCCATCACTCGCTTCTTCCGCTCGCCCGAGGGCATCTTCTGTCGATAGGTCAGCGGAAGCTCGACGTTCTCGTATACCGTGAGATCGCCGATCAGATTGAAGCTTTGGAAGATGAAGCCGATTTCGCGATTACGAATACGCGAGCGCTGTGCGAAGTCCAGATTCTCGATTGGCTCGCTGTTCAGCAGATACTTTCCACCAGTCGGCGTATCGAGCAGACCCATGATCGACAACAGTGTCGATTTACCGCACCCCGAAGGCCCCGAGATCGCGACGTACTCGCCTTTACGGATGCCCAAATGCACGCCGGAGAGCGCGTGGGTTTCGATCTCATCGGTGTAGAAGACCTTGGTCAAGTCTTCGATTTGAATTAGTGGTTGTCCTGGGTCGGTCATGAAGTCTTCCTCGATGGTGTTTTAGTCAAGCCGTACGCGCTCCGTATTGTCGTAGCGCGACATGTCCGAAAGGATAACGGTGTCGCCTTCGTGCAAACCTTCCAATACCTGAATGGAATTTACAGAAGCTCGCCCGACTTTTACCGGGACTCGAACTCCACCCTTGCCATCCGGGTCAAGCTTGAACAGGCTGATCGTGCTGTTCTCCTGCCCGAAGGCGGGTCGCCCGACGTAAAGAACGTTATCGAGGCGTTCCAAATCGATCGTGCCATCGACGCTTAAGTCGGGGCGGGCACCTTTGGGGAGTTCCCCGGTGAGCTTTACGTCGACCGTGACGGTTCCGTTCTGCACGGCAGGATCGACGCGCATCACTTCGCCGTCGACGGTTCCGTTATGCGTGTCTACCACGGCCGGCTGGCCAATCTGAACATCACGCGCTTGGGTCTCTGCAACCTTCAATTCAGCAATCAGGTGATCCGGCTGAATAACCTTCGCCAACATGGTGCCCGGCGTCACGTGCTGCCCCACTTGCAGCGGCAAGTCCACCAACACGCCTTCGATCCCGGAGCGGACTTTGAGCGCGTCCAACTGTTTCTGTTTGAGTTCGGCTAATACACGCATCTGGTCTACTTTGGCCTGCTGCTGAGCGAGCTGGGACTCGATGGCTTTCTGGTTTATATCGAGCCGCTCACCTTCTATGTTGTTGCGGGTGGTGAGTTCGTCGGACTTACTTTTCGAATTTTTGTAAGCCATGCCGGAAATCACGCCCAGGTCATAAAGCGCTTTATCGGTGTCAGCCTGGAGCTTGGCTTGCGTGTAGTCGGAATTTACCGTCGCTGCGCCTGCTTTCTGATTCATCAGATTGCTTTGCAGCGTCACACGCAGACTCTGATATTCGGCTTCGGCAGCCTTTAACTGAAGCCTCACATCTACAGCTGCCTGCTCCACCTGCGAGTTACTCATTTCCAGCAGAACGGTGTCTGCCTTCACTTGCGAACCTGGGAGTTTGAGAATTCGTACGACCGTCGCTTCCGTCTCTGCGGGAATTTGACGGGTGAACTCCTGGCTTGGAATCAAGGAGCCCAGGCCGCGGACCTGCCGGAGCATGGGCCCGCGCTTGACGGTGTCCGTCCAAATTGTGCTGCGCTCCACTTCGGGGGCAGCTGGCTTTAGTCTGGAGACGCCTACCGTCACGCCGCCAAGGCACACCAAACCAGCCATCCCCCAAAAGATCTGGCGGCGGCGCTTTTGCTGCTTGAACTCTGGCCGGACGATATCCATGCAGCGCAAAAACGTGCAGCTATCTGGCCACAACGACGATTCCTATTTGATTGAAAACTCTAGCCCAGAAAATAGTGAGAACAGACGATTGTTCAGTTGCGGAATCGGCCGTCCAGAAATGGACAGGGTGCGAGCCTGCCAATGCGGTTCCAGTACCCGAGACTCTGTTCAGTTTCGGACGGTTTCTTCCGATTCCGGACACCTGTTCCCTGGCAGCAACCAGAGTATCTTCAAAACTCGCACTGCCACAATGAGGCCGGATAAATATGATGTGGCGCGTCACATGCGTATAAACATGGCTCT
>Ga0134124_10003517_pt1 | contig 12612 bp, 12 predicted proteins | sample KB304_FD_96880 | JGI IMG/M metagenome (GOLD analysis project Ga0134124, IMG submission 96880) | Terrestrial soil microbial communities without Nitrogen fertilizer from Kellogg Biological Station, Michigan, USA - KB3-0-4 | ecosystem: Environmental > Terrestrial > Soil > Unclassified ... | reverse complement strand
GCGCCAGAAGTACGCGTGGTGGATCGAGCGGTTTCGGGCGATGTTCGAGCTTTTTGATGTAATTCGTGTCGATCATTTCCGGGGTTTTGAAGCTGCCTGGCATGTGCCGGCCGGCGAAAAAACCGCTGTCAACGGCACATGGTCCAAGGCTCCGGGAGCAATGTTGTTTGACGCGATACTCGCCGCCCTCGGAAAACTTCCGGTTATTGCCGAAGACCTGGGTGTAATAACTCCGGAGGTCGTGGCCCTGCTTGAACGCTATGATTTTCCCGGTATGAAAATAGTGCAGTTCGCCTTCGATTCGGGGCCGACAAATCCTTATTTGCCGCATAACCATCAAAAAAATTCCGTGGTTTACACCGGAACCCATGACAATGACACCACCGTCGGCTGGTACCATTCACTTTCCGATGCACAGCGCAGCAAGGTGAGCCATTATGTGGGAAGCCGGGGGGATGGAACGGTCGGAGCCCTTCTTCGCACGGTGCTCATGTCGGTAGCGGATACGGCTATTCTCCCCTTCCAGGATTTGCTTCGCCTGGGAAGCGAGGCGCGCATGAATGTTCCCGGCACCGCATTCGGTAATTGGGGATGGCGTTTTACCTGGGACATGGTGCCCCGCGATCTCGCCGGTCACATTCATGATCAAATTGAATGTTACGGCAGGGGTAATCCGAAGTGCCAGTAAATTTCTTGACAATTCAGGCATATTCTCTATACTGACTTGCTTTAAATTTGTAGTCGATTTGATCAGCGGATGGTGACGTGAAATTTATTGTGGACCAAATCAAGGATACGCCTCTTGCGCTCCATATTGACGAGCCTGTCGAGACATTTCCTCTTCTTGCGGACATGCAGAATGACAAGAGCTGCAATTTTGCCGGCAGAATTCAGGGGGATATAACCGTTGCCCGTGAATTCGACCACCTGCGAGCTACCGGAAGGATAACAGTGCCTCTGGCCCTTTCATGTTCCCGCTGTCTCGCTGATTTCAGCTCGTTTGTCGACACCAGCTTCACAATCTTTTTTCGGAAAGAGAGCGCAATCACCGCTTCAGATGAAGATGAGCTTGAGCTTGGTGAAATGGACCTGCTTTCTTCCGTGTACTCCGGCGACGAGATTGATCTGACTCATGAGATTGAAGAGCAGGTTGCGATGGAAATTCCGTTAAAGCCGCTCTGCAGTGATTCCTGCAAGGGGCTGTGCCATGAGTGTGGCATCGATTTGAATACATCCAGCTGTTCATGCCGCAAAGAGCCTGTAAGCCTCGCGTTTAATGCGCTGAAGGATTTTAGAGTAGCCAGTAAATAGAGAGCGGTGGCACGATAACGTGTATCACCAGCAAAAGGAGAAACACCATGGCTGTACCCAAGAAAAAAACGTCCAAATCACGCAAGAATATGAGAAGGGCCCATGACTTTTTAACCACTCCGTCATTATCCGTCTGTCCTCAATGCAAAGCCGCGAAGCTGCCGCATCGTGCCTGTCCCGCCTGTGGAACGTACAAGGGTAAAGAGGTTATCGACCTTTCTTCTGCACACGCCTAGAGAATCGGCTCTGTGTCACTTCCGAAACAGATGAGAATTGCCGTCGATGCAATGGGCGGCGACAATGCGCCTGTTATTGAAGTTGAGAGTGCTGTTGCTGCCTGTCGTGAATTCGGGCTGGCGGTGACGCTTGTCGGCGATCGAGCGCGTTTGGAGGCCGAACTTGCCAAACACGCGGTCAACGGCCTCGATATCGATATCTATCATGCAAGTGAAGTCATCGGCATGCACGATTCCGCCTCGGATGCGGTCAGGAAGAAGCGCGACTCATCTGTTCGAATGGCGTTCGAGCTCGTCAAGGACGGCAAGGCGTGCGCCGCCGTAAGCGCCGGAAACTCCGGCGCGACCATGGCGTCCGGCATGTTTGTCCTGAAGCGGATCAAGGGAATCGAGCGACCGGCGATTGCCCAGTTGTTTCCGACGCTGAAAGGGGAGACGCTGGTTCTGGATGTAGGCGGCAACGTCGATTGCAAGCCGCTGCATCTCGTTCAATTTGCCATTATGGGGGAGGTCTACGCCCGCTATGCCATGGGGGTGCCCGCTCCGAGAGTCGGCCTGCTGTCGAATGGCGAAGAGGATTCCAAAGGGAATGAGCTGACCAGGGAAACTAACGCCATCCTGCGCAAGACATCGCTTAATTATTGCGGATATATCGAGGGCCGGGATATTTTTGCCGGGGCAGTTGACGTTGTCGTTTGTGACGGCTTTGTAGGGAATATTGTTCTCAAGCTTTCAGAGGGCCTGGCGGACGCCGCCGGCAGGATGCTGAAGAGGGAGATCGTCAAGAGTTGGGTCTCCAAGATCGGCTATCTGTTCGTGCGGGGAGCGTTTGACCGCTTCAAGAAAATTGTTGACTATGCAGAATACGGTGGTGCTCCGCTTCTCGGAATCAATGGCGTCGGCATGATCTGTCATGGCGGTTCCAACGTCAAGGCGATCAAGAACGCGATCCGCTTTGCTCATGAGTATGCAAAGAGCGGTGTGTCCGAGCATGTCGCCGAAAAATTGTCTGAAAATCATTCGGTCTCGATGCGAATGGACAGCCAACCTTCTGCAGAGTAATGGAGATTCAATCGTGAACGTCAGAATTACCGGAACCGGATCTGCCTTGCCCGCGAAAATTCTTACCAATGCTGAAATCGAACAGTTGGTCGATACAAGCGATGAGTGGATTACTACGAGAACAGGGATCAAGGAACGCCGGATTGCCGCTGAAGGCGAATATACATCAACTTTTGCCGCCGAAGCCGCCCGTCGTGCCTTGGCCATGGCCGGGGTTCTTCCCGAAGAAATTGATCTGATCATACTCAGCACAGTTACCCCCGATTTTCCCTTTCCCTCCACAGCCTGCATAGTTCAGGAAATTCTCGGCGCCGTGAATGCGACCGCCTTTGATCTGTCGGCGGCGTGCGCGGGCTTTATTTATGGTTTATCCGTCGCCGAAAAATACCTGCGTTCGGGCGCTGCCCGAAAGATCCTTGTTATCGGGGCTGAAACATTGTCCCGAATCGTGGACTGGCAGGATCGCAACACCTGCGTTCTGTTCGGGGATGGGGCGGGTGCCGTTGTTCTTGAAGCTTCCGATGGCGACCACTCCCTTCTTTCAACCCATACGTTCAGTAATGGTGCTTACTGGAAACTTCTGTACCAGTCGGGGAGCGGCAGTCGCAATCCGGCGTCGGACAGTCGCACGATTGACGAGAGGCTGCTCTATGTGACCATGGAAGGGAACGAGGTGTTCAAACACGCCGTCCGTTCCATGGAGGAGGCAGCGCTTAAAGCCCTGGACGAGAACGGCCTGTCCGAAGCGGATATTTCTCTTTTGATACCCCATCAGGCAAACCGGCGCATAATCGATGCGACCGCCAAACGACTCGGAGTTGATTCCGATCGGCTGTTCACCAATCTCCATCGTTATGGCAACACCTCATCCGCTTCAATTCCAATCGCGCTGGATGAGGCTAACCACCAGGGGATCCTTAAAACCGGCGACAAGATTCTTCTGGTAGCATTCGGGGGCGGTTTCGCCTATGGGTCTGCACTCGTAAGATGGTAGATGCAGCTACATACTTTTCAAGAGATAAAGGGTATTAAACATGCCTAAAACCGCATTCGTTTTTCCCGGTCAGGGATCCCAGTATTCAGGAATGGGAAAAGAGCTGGCAGAGACGTTCAGTGTTGCGCGCCACCTTTTTGAGGAGGCCGATGATGCCCTTGGCTTCAAGTTGTCTGCTCTCTGTTTTGCCGGAAGTGATGACGACCTCAAGCTTACCGCCAACACCCAGCCGGCGATCCTGACCGCGAGTATTGCGGCCTTGACGGTTGTCCGACAGGAAACCGGGCTTAAAGCCGATTATGTGGCCGGACATTCACTCGGTGAGTATTCGGCGCTCGTCTGTTCCGGGGCACTCTCGTTTGCCGATGCGGTCAGAACGGTGCGTGCCCGTGGGACGTTCATGCAGGAAGCTGTTCCGGTCGGTACCGGGACGATGGCCGCCATGCTTGGTGTTGACAGCGATATCCTTGCGGAAATCTGTCGCGAAGCCGCTGAGGATGGGGTTGTTTCGCCGGCCAACTTCAATTCAACGGGGCAGATTGTAATCGCAGGTAATATCAGCGCTGTTACCCGTGCCATTGAAATCGCCAAGGCTCGCGGCTTCAGAAAGGCCATGCTGCTGCCGGTCAGCGCCCCCTTCCATTGTGCCCTGATGAAACCGGCTGCCGACCGTCTGGAAGCAGTATTGGCGGCGATCCCGGTACAGGGGATGAACGTGCCGGTCATGGCAAATGCGGATGCTGCACCGAACAGCGACAAGGACCGGGTGAAGCCGCTGCTGGTTACCCAGGTGTGCTCCCCCGTGCTATGGGAACAGTCCGTTATTGCCATGGCTGATCTGGGGGTGACGAGGGTCATAGAAATCGGACCCGGCAAGGTTCTGTCCGGACTGGTAAAGCGCATCACCAAGGAAATCACGACCACCAATGTGGAGGACGTGGCTACTTTGAAATTGCTGGCGGCCTGATACCGCCTTTGCTTATTGATTACTTTTGCCAGGAGGAACTGCCATGCTCGACATCAATGAAATAATGAAAATTCTCCCTCATCGTTACCCGTTTCTGCTGGTCGACAAGATCGTCGAAATGGAGGTCGGCAAAAGCATCGTGGGGATCAAAAATGTCAGTATAAATGAACCTTTCTTTCCGGGACATTTCCCTGGTCATCCGGTCATGCCGGGGGTGCTGGTCATAGAGGCGATTGCCCAGATAGCAGGTATACTGGCTTATTCTTCCGATGAAAGTATCCGTTCAAAGATCACCCTTTTCGTCGGCATCGACAATGCGCGCTTCCGCAAGCCGGTCATGCCGGGTGATCAGCTCCGCTTTGAAATCGTGGCCACCGGATGCAAGCGGGGCATCTGGGTATTTGATGCCAAGGCGTTTGTCGACGGAAAGCTGGTCACGGAAGCCGAACTGAAGGCGACCTTTGCCGATAAAAACAACTAACATGCCGTTAATACGAAAGGAGTTCCATCATGCCTAAAGGGAAAGTTGCTGTTATTACCGGAGCATCGCGCGGCATCGGCAGAAGCATTGCGCTGGCGCTGGCCGCCCAGGGTGCCACCATCGTGGCTGTAGATATGGATCAGGCCTCTACGGAAGCGGTTGTCGCCGAACTTCAGGCAGCCGGCGGCAAGGCGCTGGCGGTGGTCGGCAATGTGACCGTGTCGGCAGATGTCGAGCGCATGATCGATGCGGCTACCGAAGCATTCGGGCGCGTCGATATCCTCGTCAATAATGCCGGCATAACCCGTGACGGCCTGCTGATGCGTATGAAGGACGAGGATTGGGATGCGGTCCTGAACGTAAACCTCAAGGGCGCCTTTCTGTGTACCCGTGCCGTCTTCAAGGTCATGAGCAAACAGCGCTACGGCCGCATCATCAATATCGCTTCGGTAGTCGGCCAGATGGGCAATGCCGGCCAGGCCAACTACTGCGCCAGCAAGGCCGGACTGATCGGCCTTACCAAGTCCAACGCCCGCGAGATGGCAAAAAGAAGCATTACCGTCAACGCTGTTGCGCCCGGCTTTATTGCAACCGCCATGACCGATGCTCTTTCCGACAAGGTTCGCGCCGAGCTGACAGCCCAGATACCACTGGAGAGGCTTGGGAGCGCCGACGATATTGCGAATGCCGTTGTTTTCCTGGCTTCTGATGCTGCCGGATACATAACCGGCCATGTTCTGTCGGTCAACGGCGGCATGTACATGTAACATGTTGCAGCATGCCCGATGTCTATGATAAATTTATAAATTACGGGCAAAATATCGATTGACTTTTGAAGATTTCACGCTTAATTAGGCACAGGCAAAATACACGAAACCTGCAAAGGTTTAAAATCAAACGGAGGTGAAAAATGTCAGATATTGCAAAGCGGGTAAAAGAAATTGTTGCCGAGCAGCTAGGTGTTGAAGAAGCGCAGGTTCTAACCGAATCTTCATTTATGGATGATCTTGGTGCCGATTCCCTGGACACAGTCGAGTTGGTTATGGCTCTTGAAGAAGAGTTCGATATCGAAATTCCTGATGAGGATGCCGAAAAAATCCAGACCGTGAATGATGCCATCGAATACATCACCGAGCACAGCTGACCACACAACCGGGAGGGGCGCAAGCCCCTCTCTTTTCATTCTTGCTTAACCGAAGCCACTGCCATCTTGGAGTAATTTATCATGAGAAGAGTTGTAATTACTGGTGTTGGAGCTGTTTCACCACTCGGATGCGGAAATGCCAAAAACTGGGATGCACTCACTGCAGGGAAGTCCGGTATAGGCTTGATAACCCGTTTTGATACGAGTGATTTGTCGGTCAAGATTGCCGGAGAGGTTCCCGATTTTAATGCTGAAGAGTATATTGACAAAAAAGAGATCAAGAAAATGGACCTCTTTATTCAATACGCTCTGGCTGCGGCTCATTTTGCCATGGAGGACTCGGGGCTGGTAATCAATGATGAAAATGCCGAGCGGGTTGGGGTTCTAGTTGGTGCCGGACTTGGTGGTTTACCGACGATTGAAAAATACCATACTCTGGTGGCTGAAGGTGGCTACAAGAAAATTTCTCCATTTTTCATCCCGATGCTGATCATTAATCTTGCCCCTGGACACATTTCCATCAGATACGGAGCGAAAGGTCCAAATATTTCTTCCGTTTCTGCGTGTGCGACCAGTACTCACTCGATTGGCGACGCCTATCACATTATTAAACGAGGCGATGCTGATGCCATGATTGCCGGCGGAACGGAGTCGGTCATCACGCCGCTCGGTATTGGCGGTTTCGCCGCCATGAAGGCCCTCTCCGACAGAAATGACGATCCTGCCGCCGCTTCCCGCCCGTTTGACAAGAACCGGGATGGCTTTGTCATGGGTGAAGGCGCCGGCATGGTCATTCTTGAGGAATATGAAAGCGCCAGGGCGCGGGGAGCCAGAATTTATGCCGAGGTTGTAGGATATGGCATGACCGGAGACGCGTATCACCTGACCGCACCGGCACCCGGTGGCGAAGGGGGAGCGCGCAGCATGAAAATGGCGCTCAAAAATGCCGGAGTTGCCCCCGAACAGGTCTCCTATATCAATGCGCATGGTACATCTACTCCGATAGGAGACATGTATGAATCAATGGCGATCAAGAGCGTTTTTGGCGATCACGCGAAGAAAATGATGGTTTCTTCCACCAAATCCATGACCGGTCATCTTCTTGGAGCAGCAGGCGGCATTGAAGCGGTCTATACCCTTATGGCAATGGAGAAGGGGGTTGTTCCTCCCACGATCAATTACACCGATCCCGATCCCGAATGTGATCTTGATTATGTCCCCAATACGGCGCGCGAGGCAAAACTTGTCTACGCCATGAGCAACAACTTCGGCTTTGGCGGTACGAATGCAACACTTCTTTTCAAAAAACTGTAGGTGGTACAGATGATCATTATCGGAAGCGACCATGGCGGCCTGACTCTTAAATCCGCCCTGAACAGTTATCTCACGCGGAGAGGTTTTGAAGTTGGCGATGCAGGAACCAACGGAGATGCTTCGGTTGATTATCCCGATTTCGGCCAGAAAGTCGCTGAAACCGTAATTGCGGGGGAGGCGGAGCTTGGCATCCTGATCTGCGGAACCGGGATCGGAATGTCGATCGCCGCCAACAAGATCCCGGGGATCCGCGCCGCTCTGGTGACGGATGTTTTTATGGCCAGGATGGCCAAAGAACATAACAACGCCAATGTGCTGGTGCTTGGTGGACGGGTCCTTGACGAACAGAAAGCCTGCGACCTCGTCGGAGCCTGGCTTGATGCAACGTTCGAGGGCGGGCGGCATCAGGCGCGTCTCGACAAGATAACCGCCCTTGAACAGAAGTATTGCTAGCAGTATAGAGATCTGAACTCATCAATAATATCAACAGGCGGGACCTGCCATGGCATGTGTCCCGTTTGTCGTTTGAAAATTATCGTCCATGAAAAGAACTTTTACAAGGAGAAGCCATGTCTGTCCTTTCCCAATTTGATCCCCAGGTAGCCGATGCCATTCGCCATGAAACGGAGCGACAGGAGTATAATCTGGAGCTGATCGCCTCCGAGAACTTTGTTTCGGAAGCGGTTATGGAGGCTCAAGGTTCGGTCATGACCAACAAGTACGCCGAGGGGTATCCCGGAAAGCGTTATTATGGCGGCTGCGAGCACGTTGATGTCGTCGAGCTGCTGGCCATCGATCGGGCCAAGGAGCTTTTTGGCGCCGAACATGCCAATGTCCAGCCGCACGCCGGCTCACAGGCCAATATGGCGGTTTATTTTGCTGCATGCAAGCCGGGCGATACTGTTCTTGGTATGAACCTTTCTCATGGCGGTCACCTGACCCATGGCAGTCCGGTCAACTTTTCCGGGAAATTGTTTAATATAGTTCCGTACGGAGTTTCACCTGAGACGGAAACTATAGACTATGAAGAGGTCGAGCGTCTGGCAATTACGCATAAGCCGAAAATGATCGTAGTTGGCGCCAGTGCCTATCCCCGCATAATCGACTTTCCTGCCTTCCGCACAATAGCTGACAAGGTTGGGGCAGTTGTCATGGTGGATATGGCCCATTTTGCCGGTCTGGTTGCCGCCGGTGTTCATCCCAGCCCGGTTCCGTATGCCGAATTCGTCACGACAACTACCCACAAGACCCTGCGCGGCCCGCGTGGAGGCATGATCCTCTGCCGTGAGGAGTATGCCAAGACAATCAACTCCCAGATTTTCCCCGGCATTCAGGGGGGACCGCTCATGCACGTCATCGCCGCCAAGGCGGTGGCGTTCAAGGAAGCGTTGCAGCCTGAGTTCAAGGCCTACCAACAGCAGATCGTCACCAATGCCAAGGCGCTTGCAGAGTCGCTTGTCAAGCGCGGCTTCAAGCTGACCAGCGGCGGTACCGATAATCACCTCATGCTCATCAACTTCTCGGGAACGGAGATAACCGGCAAGGCCGCAGAGGAAGCGCTGGACAAGGCCGGCATCACGGTCAACAAGAACACCGTACCGTTCGAAACCCGCTCCCCATTTGTTACTTCCGGCATCCGGATCGGAACCCCCGCCTGTACGTCCCATGGACTGAAAGAGACCGAAATGGATCAGGTTGCCGGTTATATCGCCGATGCGGTGGCGAATATAGGTGATGATCAGAAGCTGGCAGCCATAAAGGCCCAGGTAAACGGCATGATGAAGAAATTTCCACTCTACGCCGGCAGGCTTGCGTAATTATCAAATATGAGGTAGTAACGAGACCCTCCGGACACGCTCCGGCGGGTCTTTTTTATGGCTCCTGAATCCGTGATGCCTCCACACCTTCGCTGACCCGGAAAGCCTCAGTTCTCGCATTGCCGCGAATTACGGCTGATCGTCGGAGGACCACCTGCGCAAACGGGTTGTTGCCGAGCAAGCGACGGTTAACTCCGGCTTTTCCGGGCACTGCGGTGTTCCGGCGTCACGGATTCAGGTAGCTTACAATTTTGTGGTCGAGGAATCAGCATATGTCAGAAGTGAACTCCATAACGGCCGAACAATTGCGCCTGTGGGACAAACGCCACGTCTGGCACCCGTTTACCCAGATGCAGGAATGGGAACAAGGGGAGCAGATTATCATCGTAAAAGGGGAGGGGTGCTGGCTGATTGACACGGAGGGCAGACGCTACCTTGACGGCGTGGCCTCAATGTGGACAAACGTTCATGGCCACTGCCGCCGGGAGCTGAACGATGCCCTGAAGGAACAGGTCGAGCGCCTGGAACACTCTACACTTTTGGGGCTGGGGAGCGAACAGAGCATCATTCTGGCGGCGCGACTGGCGGAAATAACACCACCGGGGCTGGATCGGTTTTTCTATTCCGATAACGGTTCAACCGCCATGGAAGTCGCGGTCAAGATGGCCTATCAGTATCAGGTTCACTCGGGGCACCCGGAACGAAGCCGGTTTATAACCTTCAGGCACGCCTATCATGGCGATACCCTTGGCGCGGTGAGTGTCGGAGGAATCGACATTTATCATACGACCTTCAAGCCGCTCATGTTCGAGACCCTGCAGGCTCCGGCTCCCTTCTGTTACCGTTGCGAGCTCGGCTGCAGCAGGCTCTCCTGCAACCTGAACTGCATCGATGCCCTGGAAGAGCTGATGTCGCGCAATGCCGGCCTGGTTGCCGGGCTCGTGATCGAGCCGCTTGTCCAGGGCGCCGGAGGTATGATCGTTCAGCCGGCAGGTTTTTTAAAACGTGTTCGCGAACTGTGCGACCGTTATGGTATATTGATGATCGCCGATGAAGTTGCGACCGGATTCGGCAGAACCGGAGCGATGTTCGCCTGTGAGCATGAAGGTGTGGTGCCCGATATCATGGCGCTGTCCAAGGGGATAGCCGCCGGATACCTTCCCTTGGCGGCAACCGTGACAAATGACAAAGTCTACTCGGCCTTTTTAGGTCCGTATTCCGAGCTGAAGACCTTTTTTCACGGTCATACATTTACCGGGAACCCGCTGGCCTGCGCGGTTGCCCTGAAAAGCCTGCAGCTCTTTCAGCAGGACAATCTGCTGGCTGGATTGCAGCCCAAAATAGCCCGGCTTAAACAGCGTCTGGTCGATTTTCAATCGATGCCGCACGTTGGCGATGTCAGGCAGTGCGGCCTGGCCGCGGGGATAGAGCTGGTTGCAGACAGGGATGCCGGCACACCGTATCCGTGGGAGCACAAAATCGGGATCAGGGTGTGTCTTGAGGCGCGCAAACATGGAGTTTTCTCGCGTCCGCTGGGAAATACAATTGTCATATTTCCACCTCTGGTGATTTCAGACAGCGAACTGGATATGCTCTTGAGCGTGCTTCAGGAATCAATACGGGTTGTTACGGAATGAATGGTGGGGCGGGGCTTATCCATGGATGATACAATCAAGATTCTGGTAATAGACGATGACGACTCCGGCCGCGAAGCCCTGTCCATGCTGCTGCGTTCGGTCGGGTACGAAATCACTTCCGCGGCGACCGGTGAGAGTGCGCTTGATCTGATCGATCGTGAGCAGTATCAGGTCATAGTTTCCGATCTGTTTCTGCCCGATAAGAATGGTTTTGATATCTTGCAGGAGGTTCAGAGGGTTGCTCCTGCGACCGAAGTCATCGTGGTGACCGGGCATGCTTCGGCGCAAACCGCGGTCAGGGCCATGAAAGAGGGGGCTTTTGACTACATTACCAAGCCGATTGATTTTGATGAGTTGAAAATAGTTGTTTCAAAGGCCCTGGAGAAACAGAAGCTGCTGTCTGAAAATATCTATCTGCGCAGGCAGCTCCAGGGGCGTTTTGAATTCAACAATATTATCGGCAGCTCTCCGGCAATGAATCTTGTGTTTGAACGGATGAGCCGTATCGTAAAAACGGACTCGACCGTTCTCGTCACCGGCGAGTCAGGTACCGGCAAGGAACTGGTCGCCCGGGCGCTGCACTATAACGGCACCCGCAGGGAGCGCCCTTTTGTCGCGGTAAACTGCAGTGCAATTCCGGAGGCGCTGCTGGAAAGCGAACTCTTCGGTCACGTCCGGGGGGCATTTACCGGAGCAATCAAGGACAAGCCGGGTAAATTCGAGGCGGCCAATCACGGCACCATATTTCTTGACGAAATAGGTACGTTGCCTCTTCACCTGCAGGCAAAAATACTGCGAGTTTTGCAGGAACAGGAGGTGGAGCGGGTAGGTTCCAACAAACCGGTCAAGCTGCATGTCAGGGTGATTTCCGCAACCAATGCGGATCTGGAAGAGATGGTGAAACGGGGGGAATTTCGTGAAGATCTTTACTATCGATTGAACGTCATACCGCTGCATCTTCCCCCCCTGCGTGAGCGGCAACAGGACATCATGTACCTGACGGCGTTTTTTCTGGAGAAGCAGTGCCGTCTGATGGGTCGTCTGCCGTGCACTATCAGCAAGCAGGCGCTTGAAGCGCTGGAACAGTATTCATGGCCCGGTAATGTGCGTGAACTGGAAAACATGATCGAAAGAATGATCGCTTTGACGGATTCGAACGTCATCACACTGGACGATGTGCCGGCCAAGATAGTAGACGACAAGCCTGACGGTGAGGCGCTCCGTGTCAAGATGCCGAATGGCGGGGTCAATCTGGTCGAAACGATCTCACGCATCGAACAGTCATTGATCTCGCAGGCACTGGGTTCTGCGGGGGGGGTCAAAGCGCAGGCTGCCGCTCTTTTGGGGATAAACCGGACGACGCTGGTTGAAAAGATCAAACGGCTGAAAATGGAAGGGTGAACTGTAAAGTGACTAGAAGGAAGAAATCCGAAATAGCAGCTTGACAGTCTGCGATTAGGCGGTAGAATTTTTCCAGTTACAAGAACGCTAAGGATACACGACAATACTAAACCATCCGCGAGGGTGGGACGGAAAGCCTAATGGGTCTCCCCGAGACAGCCGGGTCGCCGAAATATCCGAATCACACGATTCGAGATTTTCAGCGGCACGGCTTTTTTTTTGTCTCATAACTGACGCCGTTTACGGCG
>Ga0134124_10003515_pt1 | contig 12620 bp, 14 predicted proteins | sample KB304_FD_96880 | JGI IMG/M metagenome (GOLD analysis project Ga0134124, IMG submission 96880) | Terrestrial soil microbial communities without Nitrogen fertilizer from Kellogg Biological Station, Michigan, USA - KB3-0-4 | ecosystem: Environmental > Terrestrial > Soil > Unclassified ... | reverse complement strand
CGGGTGAGCGCGCCGGCCGCGCCGCCGTCGCGGTCGCCCGGTCCCGCTGCTGGCTGTCGAGGGCGCTGTCCTCCCGCTCCTCGGACGGGTCGCCGGGCGCAACCACCAACCGGCCGGCCGCCGTCGCTGCCCGCTCGCCCCGCGGGCTCCCGGCCTCGCTCATCGCGCTGCCTCCAGTTCCTTCTCGTCGTGGGTGGTGTCGCCGGCGTCGTCGAAGGGCCGGCCGGTCAGCGCGACGAACGCGTCGTCGAGGGTGCGCTGCTCCAGCCGGAGGTCGGCCACCAGCACCTGAGCCCGGCCGAGGGCGGCGGTGACGCCGGTGGCGAACTCGCCGCTGCCGGTCACGATCACCTGGCTGCCCGACCGCGTCACCGCCGTCACCCCGGGCACGTCCTCGATCAGCCCGGCGGGGATCACCCCGACCGGCCGGAACCGCATCCGCTGCTCGCTGCCGGAGCTGGTGATCAGCCCGGTCGGGGTGTCGAGGGCGACGAGCCGGCCGCGGTCGAGGATCGCGACCCGGTCGCAGAGCTCCTCGACCTCGTCCATCAGGTGGCTGACCAGCACGACCGTGACCCCGCTGTCGCGGACCCGGCGGACGAGGTCCCAGGTCTGCCGGCGCGCGGCCGGGTCGAGGCCGGTGGTGATCTCGTCGAAGAACACCAGCTCGGGCCGGCCGAGAAGGGCCAGCGCGAGGAACACCCGCTGCTGCTGGCCGCCGGACAGCTTCTTGAACGCCGTGTTCCGCTTGGCCGCGAGCCCCCACTCGTCGAGCAGCTCGTCGACCGGACGCGGGTCGCGGTAGAAGCCGGCGTACAGCTCCAGCGCCTCGCCGACCCTGATCTTCTCCTGCAGCTGGGCCTGCTGCAGCTGGACGCCGACCCGCTCGCGCAGCTGGGACCCGGACCGCTCGGGGTCGAGGCCGAGCACCCGGACGGTCCCGGAGTCCGGCGTCCGCAGCCCTTCCATGATCTCCACCGCCGTGGTCTTTCCGGCGCCGTTCGGGCCGAGCAGGCCGAAGACCTCGCCGGCCTGCACGTCGAAGCTCACTCCGTCCAGCGCGATCGTCTCGCCGTACCGCTTGTGCAGCTCGTGCACCTCTATGACCGCCATGCCATCGAGGGTCGTCGCCGGCGCCGCGGATCGGATCGGCCGCGCGGCCATCGCTGCCACGCCAGGCCGGTTGATCCGCCGGGTCAACCGAACGGTCGATGCTCGCGTAAGGTGCCGCGCATGCCCGAGGAGAGACAGGACCCGGCGAACACCCAGATGTTCCGGGCGTTCGTGGAGCGCGGCGAGCAGGAGACCGACCGGCGCAGCATGCGTACGGCATATCTGCTGATCGTGGGCGCCGTCGTGATCGTCGTCATCGCGCTGGTGCTGATCGTCGTCAGCTGACGCGCCGTTCTCTGACGGCAGAATGACGTTGACTGACGGCTAGCCTGACGCCAGAGTGGCGTCATGGCGACGCCGGTCCCGCTCTGGCGCAACCGCGACTTCACCCTGCTCTGGTCGAGCCAGGTGATCTCGACGGTCGGCACCAGGGTGACGTCGGTGGCGTACCCGTTGCTGGTGCTGCTGCTGACCGGCTCGCCCGCGCTGGCCGGCGTCGTCGGGTTCGCGCAGACCCTGCCGTTCCTGCTGCTCTACCTGCCCGGCGGCGCCTGGGTGGACCGGTGGGACCGGCGCCGGACGATGGTGGCCTGCGAGATCGGCCGGACGGTGGCGCTCGGCAGCGTCGCCGTCACCGCGGTCATCGGCGGCGTCCACGCGGTCACGATCGCCCAGCTGGCCGCCGTCGCGTTCGTGGAGGGCAGCCTGTTCGTGCTGTTCGACCTGTCCGAGGGGGCGGCGCTGCCCCGGCTGGTGCCCTCGGGCCAGCTGCCGACCGCGGTCGCCTGGAACCAGGCCCGCACGCAGGGCGCCGATCTGGTCGGCCAGCCGCTGGGCGGGTTGCTGTTCGCGATCGCGCCGGCGCTGCCGTTCGCCGTCGACTCGGTCAGCTACCTGGTCTCGGGCGGCGCGGTGGCGGCGATCCGGACCCGGCTGCAGGGCGAGCGGGCGGCGACCGTGGACCGGCTGCGGAGCCGGATCGCCGAGGGCGTGCGGTTCGTCCGCCGGTCGGCGTTCCTGCGCGAAACCGTGGTCATCGTGGGCTGGATAAACCTGGTCTTCAACGGAAGCTTCCTGGTGGTCATCGTGCGGGCCCAGCGGCTCGGCGGCAGCCCGGGCCAGATCGGCCTCATGTTGGCCGCGTTCGGCGCCGGCGGGATCCTCGGCGCGCTGGCGGCGCCGGCGATCCAGCGCCGGTTGTCCGGCCGGGTCGTGCTGGTCGCGATCGCCTGGCTGTGGACCGGGCTGGGGGTCGTGCTGGCGTTCGCGCCGTCGCTGGTCTGGCTGGCCGTGCTGGTCTTCGCGCTCAACCTGTTCGGGGCGCCGTACAACGTGGTGATCGCGGCCCGGATGTACCAGCTGGTGCCGGAGCAGATCTTCGGCCGGGTCCGCAGCGTCGGCCGCATCGTCGCCTGGGGCACGATCCCGATCGGCACGCTGCTCGGCGGCGTGCTCGCCGAGCGCCTCGGGGCCGCACCGGCGCTGCTGGTGTTCGGGCTGGCAATGATCCCGGTTGCGATCGCGAGCACGGTGTCACCGGGGATGCGCTCGATCGACGACCCGGTCAGCGAGCCGGCCGGCCAGCCTGCCTGACCGCGAGGGCCCGCACGCCGCGCTGGCCGGCGCCGTAGACCCGGGTCCAGCCGGTCGGCAGCAGCCGGGCCAGCAGGTCAGGGGCCTTCGCCGAGCCGCCGATGAGCAGCCGCGGCCGGCGGTGCTCGATCGCCGTGGCGATCTGCGCGGCCGCCCGCTCCGGCGGGATCGACAGCAGCGCGGCCCAGACCCGCCGTTCCCGCTCGTACTCGGCCGGGTCGACGCCGACGCCGACCCGGGCCGACTCGGCGATGCGGGTGTTGATCCCACCCGGGTGCACGGTGGTCACCCCGACCTCGCCGGCCAGCTCCTGGCGCAGCGCCTCGGAGAAGCCGCGGACGGCGAACTTGCTCGCCGCGTACGCGGTCTGCCCGGCCGGGGCGACCAGCCCGAACACCGACGACACGGTCACCAGGTGTGCGCCGGGCTCGGCCCGCAGCGCCGGCAGCAGGGTGTGCGTCAGCCGGACCACGGCGAGGAAGTTGACGTCGATGACCTCCTCGTACTGGGCCAGCGTGACCTGGTCGAACCGGCCGCCGAGGGCGATGCCGGCGTTGTTGACCAGCAGCCGCAGCCGCGGATGGGCCGCGCGGATCTCTTCCCCCGCGGCGACGACCGCGGCGCCGTCGGCGAGGTCGACGACCCTGACCTCGGCGTCGAGCGGGGCCGCCACCGTGGCCAGCCGCGCGGCGTCCCGGTCGAGCAGCACCAGCCGGGACCCGCGCCGGGCCAGCTCGACCGCCAGCGCCGCGCCGATCCCGCTCGCCGCCCCGGTCACCACCGCGACGCCGCCGGCGAACTCGTACCGGCGCATCAGCGGAACTCGACCGCGTCGGTGACCGGGCCGTGCCGGAACAGCAGCACGTCCCTCGGGTAGTTCTGGTTGAGCCGCCACGGCCGGGTCCTCGCCTGCCGGGGCAGCGCGTCCAGCCCGCGCTTGATGTAGTTGGCCTGCAGGTTGAGCAGCGGCTCGCGGGCGCCGGGTGGCGGCGGCACCGGGGTGACGACCGTGCTGCCGGTGCGGTCCATCTCGGTCAGCAGCCGGCAGACGTACTCGCTGACCAGGTCGACCTTGAGCGTCCAGGACGCGTTGGTGTAGCCGATCGCCAGCGCGAAGTTGGGCACGCCGGAGAGCATCATGCCCTTGTACGTCACCGAGTCGGCCATCGAGACCGGGGCGCCGTCCACCGACAGCGCCATCCCGCCGGCGGCGAGCAGGCTCAGTCCGGTCGCCGCGACCACGATGTCCGCGTCCAGCTCGGCGCCGGAGGCCAGCCGGATGCCGGTCTCGGTGAAGGTGTCGATCGTGTCGGTCACCATCGTCACCGACCCGGCGCTGATCGCGGCGAACAGGTCGCCGTCCGGAACCAGGCACAGCCGCTGGTCCCAGGGGTTGTAGGCGGGCCGGAAGTGGGTCTCCACCGGGTAGCCCGGCGGCAGCTGCCGGCGCACCCCGCCCTGCAGCACCGTGCGGGCGGCCCGCGGTGCCCGCCGGGCGAACTGGTAGAGCGCGATCTGGATCGCCATGTTCTTGCCCCGGGCGATCTTCGTGGCCACCCGGTCCGGCAGCCACCGCCGCAGCCCGGCCAGCACCGGGTCCTGCGACGGCAACGTGAGGATGTAGCTCGGCGAGCGCTGGAGCATCGTCACGTGCGCCGCGTCCCTGGCCATCGCGGGGACCAGGGTGACCGCGGTCGCGCCGCTGCCGATCACCACCACCCGCTTGCCGGTGTGGTCGAGGTCGGCCGGCCAGTGCTGCGGGTGCACGATCGGCCCGGCGAACCGCGCCTCGCCGGGGAACTCGGGCCGGTGGCCCTCGTCGTAGCGGTAGTAGCCGGTGCAGGAGTAGAGGAAGCCGCAGGTCAGCTCGATCCGGCCGACGTCGCTCTGTACGGTGACCGTCCACCGGCGGTCCTCGCTGGACCAGTCGGCGGCCACCACCCGGTGCCCGTACCGGATCTTGGTGTCGATGCCGCGCTCGTGGGCGGTGTCCCGCAGGTAGTCCCGGATCGCGGCACCGTCGGCGAGCGTGCTCGTCCCGGTCCACGGCCGGAACTCGTAGCCGAGCGTGAGCATGTCCGAGTCGGACCGCACGCCCGGGAAGCGGAACAGGTCCCAGGTGCCGCCGAGGGCGTCCCTGGCCTCGAGGATCGCCCAGGTCTTGCCCGGGCAGCGGTCCTGCAGATGGCAGGCGGCGCCGATGCCGGATATGCCGGCGCCCACAATCAGCACGTCGACGTGCTCTCCAGTCACGTACTCGACGGTAGCCTCGCAAGTGTGTCCGGCGACATCACCATTGTGGAGGTCAGTCCGCGCGACGGGCTGCAGAACGAGTCGGTGCTGCTGTCCACCGACGCCAAGGTCGAGCTGATCGCCCGGCTCGTCGATGCGGGCGCGCGCCGGGTCGAGGCGGTCTCCTTCGCGCACCCGAAGGTGGTGCCGGCGATGGCCGACGCCGAGGCGGTGATGGAGCGTGTCCCCCGCCGCGACGGCGTCTCGTACGCGGGGCTGGTGCTCAACCGCCGCGGCCTCGACCGCGCGCTGCGCACCGGCGTGAACGAGGTCAACGCGGTCGTCGCGGTGACCGACACGTTCTCCCGGAAAAACCAGAACATGTCCACCGAGGAGGCGATGCGCGACGCCCTGTCGGTGATCGCCGACGCCCGGTCGGCCGGGCTGTTCACCACGCTCACGCTGTCGGCGGTGTTCGGCTGCCCGTTCGAGGGCGAGGTGCCGGTCGAGCGGGTGGTCGGCCTCGCCGCCGAGGCGGCCGGGGCAGGCGTGCAGGAGCTGGCGCTCGGCGACACGATCGGCGTCGGCGTGCCGGGGCAGGTGCGGGACATGACCGCGCGGGTCCGGGACGCGGTCGGCCCGTCGCTGCCGCTGCGATACCACTTCCACAACACCCGCAACACCGGCTTCGCCAACGCGTACGCGGCCGTGCTGGACGGCGTGACCGTGCTCGACGCGAGCGCCGGCGGGATCGGCGGCTGCCCGTTCGCGCCGAAGGCGACCGGCAACATCGCCACCGACGACCTCGTCTACCTGCTGGAGCGGATGGGCTACCGGACCGGCTTCGACCTGACGGCGCTGCTGCCCACCGCGGCATACCTGTCCGAGCAGCTCGGGCACGAGGTCCCGGCGCTGCTGCCGCGCGCCGGCACCTTCCCGGGCTGATCTACCCTGCATCCGCGGGTCGGACGAAGGAGGCACCCGGGATGCGGATGCTGCTCATCGGGGCGCCCGGCGCCGGCAAGGGCACCCAGGCCAAGCTGATCGCGGAGCGCTTCCACATCGCCCACATCTCCTCCGGCGACCTGCTGCGCATGCACGTCGAGGAGAACACGACGATCGGCCGCGCCGCGAAGGAATACCTGGCCAAGGGTGACCTGGTGCCCGACGCGATCGTGATGGACATGCTGCGCAAGCCGGTGGTCGCCGCCAGCGAGGCCGGCGGCTACGTCCTGGACGGCTTCCCCCGCACGCTCGAGCAGGCCAAGGCCGCGTACGAGACCGCGCACGAGCTCGGCGTCGCCGTCGAGGTCGCGATCTACCTCGATGTGCCGACCGAGGAGCTGACCAGGCGGCTGCTCGCCCGCGGCCGGGGCAAGGACGACACCCCGGAGGTGATCGAGCACCGGCTGGCGGTCTTCGAGGCCATGACCCGGCCGATGCTCGACTACTACGCCGACCGTGAGGAGCTGATCACCGTGAATGGCGCCCGGCCGGTCCGCGAGGTCTTCTGGTCGATCACCGTGCAGCTCCAGCAGCTCGACCACCGGCCGACCCAGATCGGCTGAGCCGGCTCACCGCGCTCGCTCAGCCCGGCAGCTCGTCCGGCTCGGCCTTGGCGGCCTCGGTGTCGCCCGCGGCGCCCTCGGCCTCCCGCTCGAACACGTCGCCGGCCTTGAGATCGGACGACGTCTGCCCGGCCACCTCGCGGGCCATCTCCTCGTCGTCGACGCCCTCACCGGCGGCCCTGGTCTCGCCCGGTCCACTCATCGCGGCTCCTCCCTCGGTTTCGCCCGGTTGACGACCCGTAGTCGTCTCCGGCCGCGACGGTGGCAAACACCTGGCATGGATCCCGGCGCACCGGGGAGACATCGAGGGTGTCGTTCGATCCCGACCCCGCGGTCCCGGGGATCGAGCAGTTCAGCGGCCCCGGCTACCGCGGCTGCCGGCTCTCCGGGGAGATCGACTTCACCTCGGCCGGCGCGGTCCAGTCCGCCCTGCTCGGGATGATCCTGCCCGGCGGCGGCGCGATGATCGTCGACCTGAGCCAGGTCACCTTCCTCGACTCCAGCGGCGTCGGCGTGCTCGTGCAGGCGCACCGGGTCGCGAGCGAGCGGGACACGAGGCTGCTGCTGGTCGCGTCCGAGCCGGTGCGGAAGCTGCTCCGGTTGACCGGGTTGGACACTGTGCTGGAGACGTACGACGAGAGGTCCGCGGCGGAGGCCGCGTTGTCCGGGTTCGAGTGAGTTATCGGGCCGGGTGGTCCGACTGGATTTCCCACTGAGAGGCGACGGAATGCAGTACGTACGGCTGGGCAACACCGGGCTCGAGGTCTCGAAGATCTGCCTCGGCTGCATGAGCTACGGCGAACCCGGTCGCGGCAACCACCCGTGGTCGCTCGGTGAACAGGACGCCCGGCCGTTCTTCCGGCGCGCGATCGAGGCCGGGATCAACTTCTTCGACACCGCCAACGTCTACTCGGCCGGCAGCAGCGAGGAGATCACCGGCCGGGCGTTGAAGGACTTCGCCGGCCGGGACGACGTCGTCATCGCGACCAAGGTGCACGGCCGGATGCGCGAGGGCGCCAACGGCGCCGGGCTGTCCCGCAAGGCGATCATGACCGAGATCGACCACAGCCTGCGCCGGCTGGGCACCGACTACGTCGACCTCTACCAGATCCACCGCTGGGACAGCCACACGCCGATCGAGGAGACGCTGGAGGCGCTGCACGACGTGGTGAAGGCCGGGAAGGCCCGCTACATCGGGGCGTCCTCGATGTGGGCGTGGCAGTTCAGCAAGGCGCTGCACGTGTCGGAGCGCAACGGCTGGACCCGGTTCGTCAGCATGCAGGACCACTACAACCTGCTGCAGCGCGAGGAGGAGCGGGAAATGCTGCCGCTCTGCCTGGACGAGGGCATCGGCGTGATCCCGTGGAGCCCGCTCGCCCGCGGCCGGCTCACCCGGGACTGGGACGCATCGACCGCGCGCTCCGAGTCGGACCCGTTCGGCAGCTCGCTCTACTCCGACGACGACCGCCGGATCGTCGACGCGGTAGCCAAGATCGCCGAGTCACGGGGCGTCAGCCGGGCCCAGGTCGCGCTGGCCTGGGTGCTGCGCCAGCCGGCGGTGACCGCGCCGATCGTCGGCGCGACCAAGCCGGGCCACCTGGAGGACGCCATCGCCGCGGTCGACCTCGAGCTGTCCGACGACGAGGCCGCGCAACTCGAAGGGCCCTACTCGCCACGACTGCCAGCGGGTTTCTGAGTCGGCGGATAAGGTCGCGAGAGTGGCGGAAACCCGGATCGTGCTCGTCCGGCACGGCGAGTCGTTGGCGCAGGAACGGCGGGTCGTCGGCGGCCATGGGTGTGCCGGGCTGTCCGCCCTCGGCGTCCGTCAGGCCGAGGCGTTGCGCGACCGGTTGTTGCGGTCCGGGGAGCTGGCCGGGACGACCGCGCTCTACTCGTCGGTGATGGCCAGAGCCGTGCAGACCGCGCAGATCATCGCGCCGGCGCTGGGCGGTCTCGAGGTCGAGCAGGACTGCGACTTCTGCGAGGGCCACCCCGGTCCGGAGAGCGACGGGATGCCGTGGGAGGAGTTCGACCAGCGCTGGCCGGCGCCGGCCGAGTGGTCGCCGGACGTGACCCGCGAGCCGGGCGGCGAGTCGTACGCGCAGATGCGGGCGCGGGTCTCGGCCCGGCTGGACAATGTCGCCGAGCGGCACCAGGGCGAGACCGTCGTGGTCGTCTGCCACGGCGGCGTCGTGGTGCACTCGATGCTGCGCTGGCTGGAGATGGAGCCGATGGGCGGCCGTACCCGCGCCTGGCTCGATCCGGTCAACTCGTCGCTGACGGAGTGGCGGATGGCCGAGAACCCGATGTGGCGGTCCGAGATCGAGCTGGTGCGCTTCAACGACCACGGCCACCTGTGCGGCGACCTGCTGCCCCGCCGGCGCCGCACCGCCGTAGCCGACGGTGACGTCCCTGGAACCGATGGTTGACGTCCGCCGGATAGCCTGAACGCGCTGCTACTAAGTCGTTACGGACCAGAGTCGAATGGGCCGTATGCGCGAACAGATGGGACTGATCAATACCGCCTTGCGGTTGATCACGCGTCGTCCGGTCAGCGGTGGGCAAAGTAGGGTGCCGCTGTCATGGACCGGTCCCGGCAGCGTACGGATTCCGAAGCGCGGCTGCGCGACTTCGGCCGTTGGCTGCGCCTGCTGCGGCAGTCCCGGCACCTCAGCCAGGAGCAGCTCGGCGACCGGGCCGGCATCGACCGGGCGGTGATCGGCCGTATCGAGCGCGGCGAGGTCAACGTCGGCATCGCGTACCTGTGGCAGCTCGCCGACGCGCTGGAGATGCGGGTGCAGGACCTGCTGCCCGCCGAGGATCATCCCCTGCTCAAGCGGGACAGCTGAGGGATCTGCAGCGCCGCCCAGGGGCTGATCAGCCGGGGCGCCCGCTCGGCCACCACGATCAGGTCGGCCCAGTCGACCCAGGCCCACTCGGCCACCTCGGCCGGGTCCGGCTCCGGGTCGGCGTCCACGATCACCCGGAAGACCGGGCAGAACTCGTTCTCCATCGTCCCGTCGGCCATCCGGGCGGTGTACGCGAACTCGGGCAGCGCCAGCTCGACGTCCTCGGGGGTCAGGCCGAGCTCCTGGCCGATCCGGCGGACCATCGCGTCCTGCAGGCCCTCGCCCGGGCCCGGGTGGCCGCAGCAGGTGTTGGTCCACACCCCCGGCCAGGTCTTCTTGCCCAGCGCCCGCCGGGTCACCAGCACCTTCCGCCCCGCCGGGTCGAACGCGTACGACGAGAAGGCCAGGTGCAGCGGGGTCTCCGTGGTGTGCACGTCCGCCTTGGGCGCGGTGCCGACGGGCCGCCGCCGGTCGTCGAGCAGCACGACCAGCTCCTGGCCGGTCTCGGTCGCCGTCATTCCACTCCTTCGCCGGGTTGCGCCCTGCACGGTACTTCCCCGCCACCCACCCCCGCCGCAGCCGGGTCCCCATGTCGCCGCCCTGTCCGGTCCGGCCGGTGCTTCGGCCGCCTGGCGACGCCCTGTCCGGTCAGGTTGGGGTTCCGTGCCGCCCTGCGGCGCCTGTCGGCCGGCGGCGCCTGTCCGCCCTGTCCGGTCAGGCCGGGGCGCCGTGCCGGCCGGCGGCGCCTGTCGGTCGGCGATCCTGTCCGGTCAGGCCGGAGTTCCGTGCCGGCCGGCGGCGCCTGTCGGCCCTGTCCGGTCAGGTTGGGGTTCCGTGCCGGCCGGCGCCGGCGGTGAACCGGGCCACGCCGGCCGCCGCCTCCCCGCTCGCCAGCGTCCGCATCCCGTGCCCGAACTCGACCCGCATCGCCTCGTCCAGCGGCAGTCCGGCCGTGTCGTACACGGAGGCCCGGTCGCCCTGCAGGCAGACCGGCGGCAGCGCCGCCAGCTCCGCCGCCAACGCCTCCGCCGAAGCCCGCGCGCCGCCGGCCGGCACGACCCGGTCGGCCAACCCCCACGACAGCGCCTCGGCCGCGCCCACCGCCCGGCCGGTGAGGATCATGTCCAGCGCCCGGCCCTGCCCGACGATCCGCGGCAGCCGTACCGTCCCGCCGTCGATCAGCGGCACCCCCCACCGCCGGCAGAACACCCCGAACGTGGCGTCCTCCTCGACCACCCGCAGGTCGCACCAGAGGGCCAGCTCCAGCCCGCCGGCCACCGCATAGCCGCTCACCGCCGCGACGACCGGGACCCGCGTCCGCATCCGGGTCGGCCCCATCGGTCCGGGCCCGACCGGTTCCAGCCGGTTGCCCCTGCCGCTGCGCGATCCCGGCCAGGTCCGCCCCGGCGCAGAACGTCCCGCCGGCACCCCACAGCACCGCGGCCCTGACCTCGCCGTCGCCGTCCAGCCGCTCGAACGCCGCGACCAGCGCGTCGGCCGTGTCCCGGTCGACCGCGTTGCGCACCTCGGGCCGGTCCAGCACGACCGTCCGGACCGGCCCCTCGCCCTCCACCCGCACGCCCACGTGCTCAGCTCGCCTCCGCCACCGGCTCGTCCAGCGCGGACAGCATGGCCGGCAGCGGCCCGTCCGGCAGCACGCCGAGCCGCCGGGTCGACCGGGTCAGGGCCACGTACAGGTCGTTGGTGCCGCGCGGCGACTCGGCCAGGATCCCGGCCGGGTCGACGACCAGCACGGAGTCGAACTCCAGCCCCTTCGCCTGCCGCACGGTGAGCACGACCACCGGCTCGGTGAGGTCGGGATCGGATCCGGCGCCGAGGATCGCGCGCACCTCGGCCGCCTTCGCCGCCGGCACGATGACCCCGACCCGGCCCTCCCCGACCGCCTCCTGCTCGGCCTTGACCAGGTCCGGCAGCAGCTCGAGGTCATACCGGGCCGTCCACGGCTTCTCGCCGGTCTCCCGCACCGACCGCGGCGGGGTGATCGGCGGGTCCATCGCGGCCAGCACGCCGGCCGCCACCTCCATCAGCTCGGCCGGGTTCCGGTAGTTGACCGTCAGCTCCTCCAGCCGGTAGCGGCCGCCGACGTACGGCTCCAGCACCTCGGCCCAGGACCGGGCGCCGGCCAGGTCGCCGGTCTGCGCGATGTCGCCGACCAGCGTCATCGACCGGCTCGGGCACCGGCGCATCAGCGTCCGCCACGCCATCGCCGACAGCTCCTGCGCCTCGTCCACCACGACGTGCCCGTACGTCCAGCTGCGGTCGTCGGCGGCCCGCTCGGCCAGCTCCCGGTCGTCGACCTCCTCGTGCCGCTCGGCCAACCGCGCCGCGTCGATGAAGTCCACAGCGGACAGTCGGTCGGCGTTCTCCACATCCCCGAGGTCGTCGGCTTCCTGTGCCTCGGAGCCGGTGAGGATGTCCAGCACGTCCTGCGCCTGCTCGACCTCCTGCCGGCGGCGCGCGGCGGCCAGCGCCCGGACGGCCCGGTCGTCGACGCCGAGCAGCTCGGCCGCCTCGTCCAGCAGCGGCACGTCCGCGGCGGTCCAGCCGCCGTCCGGGTCCCGGCGCAGCCGCTCGGCGTCCACTTCGGACAGTCCGGCGGCGACCATCCGCTCGGTGGACATCAGCAGCTCGGCCAGCAACCGCTGCGGGGTCAGGCCCGGCCACAGCTCGTCCAGCGCGTCGAGGACCGCGTCGTGGTCGCCGAGCTGCGCGGTGAGCAGGTCGAGGTCGAGCTCGCCGGCCACCCCGGCCAGCGACCGCCCGGCCCCGGACCGCTCGCCGAGGTCGGCGGCATACTCGGCCGCCACCGCGGCGACGAACTGCTCGACGAACACCGGCCTGGCCTCGTTGTGCGGCCGGCGGGTGCGGCGGGCGGCGGTCCGGGCGCGCCGGATCGCCGCGGCCGGGATCCGTACCTTCTCGCCGTCGACGACCAGCACCAGCGCACCGTTCGGGGCCTGCTGGCGGTCCTTGACGGCGGTCGCCAGCACGTCGGCCATCGCGGCCCGGCCCTTGATCTCGGCGACCTCCTCCGGCTCCGGCCGGTCGCCGCTGACGCCGGGGAACAGGCCGGCGACCGGCGACAGCACGACGGCGGTCTCGCCGAGCGCCGGCAGCACGTCGCCGATGTAGCGCAGGAAGGTCGAGTTGGGGCCGACCACCAGGACGCCGCGCCGCTCCAGCTGCCGCCGGTAGGTGTAGAGCAGGTATGCGGCACGGTGCAGCGCGACGGCGGTCTTGCCGG
>Ga0134124_10003513_pt1 | contig 12622 bp, 8 predicted proteins | sample KB304_FD_96880 | JGI IMG/M metagenome (GOLD analysis project Ga0134124, IMG submission 96880) | Terrestrial soil microbial communities without Nitrogen fertilizer from Kellogg Biological Station, Michigan, USA - KB3-0-4 | ecosystem: Environmental > Terrestrial > Soil > Unclassified ... | reverse complement strand
GTTGCCGGCCGCGGCTACAAATCTCAGTTGGTTGGCGTCGCGCCGGTCGGTAAGGTTGCCTACCCGGGTGAACCCGGCGGCACAAATGTCGCTCTTGAACCGAATCACTCTCATTTTGTGCTCGTCGAAGGAAGCGAATGGGGCGCCGAGACGGCGACGATCTATAACCTGATAAGCGCGTTGGCAAGTAAAGAGTCTGGACTCCCTGAGCGCCGCGTCCGCAAGCAAGCTCCGGAAGAACCTGCTAACAGGGTCCCGGCGCTTGCAATCCTCGCGAGCGGTGGATCAATTGCGCGAGATGAAGTGTTGCGCGCTGTGAGGAACAATCTCCCTTTGATCGTCATCGAAGGAAGCGGCGGAGTGGCGGATCAGATCGCGGCCGCTTGGAACCAGCGAGAGACATTGCCGGAAGATCCGGTTATGGCGGAAATCGTCGCAGATGGTGATGTTCATCTCCACTCATTGAGCAACCCGGTCAAGGGCGTCGAACGGCTGATCATAAGAGAACTCGGAGTGGACAAAGTGCTGATGGAAGCCTGGGAAAACTTCGCGGACTACGATCTCAATGCAAACCTCCAGCAAAGGCGATTCAACAGGCTTCAACTCGCGATCATAGCTATCGGTGTTGTAGGCACGGCGTTGGCAATCGTCAGGCAGCTCTACTATATGGACGATAAAGCGCATCCCGTGGTTAGCCGGATCCTTTACGATAGTTTGATCATTGTTCCAATCATACTGACGGTGCTGATAACGGCGGCCAACCGTTTCAAGCAAGGTAACAAGTGGCTGCTCCTGCGAGCCGGCGCCGAATCGATCAAGCGCGAGATATACCGCTATCGCACGAGGGCGATGGACTACAAGATTGAGCCCGAACAGCATTTGTCCTTAAGGGTGGAGGACATCACCAGACGGACGATGCGAACAGACGTGAACCTATCGGCTCTGTTGCCTTATGACAAAGACAAGGGGTTTCCGCCCTATATGTATGCCGCTCGTGGCGGAGATGACGGGTTCAGTTACCTGACGCCGGATCGCTATGTTGAAGTCAGGCTGGGCGACCAGCTTAATTATTTTAAGAAGAAGGCGGTGAAGCTCGAAAAAGTGCTAAAGGCGCTTTACTGGTCGACGTTCCTTGTTGGCGGCGTGGGAACTTACCTGGCGGCGGTTAATCAGCAGGTCTGGATTGCACTGACTACCGCAGTCGTCGCTGCCATTGGAACATATTTGGGATTCAGCCAAACGGAGAATACTCTAACGAAATACAATCAAGCGGCGACTGACCTCGCAAATGTGAGGACCTGGTGGAACGCGCTATCCGCTGAGGAGCAGGCCCTACAGCAGAACATCGACTCCCTTGTAGAACATACCGAGCAAGTCCTTCAGTCTGAACTCGACGGCTGGGTGCAACAGATGCAGAATGCTCTGGCCGAATTGCGAAAAGGACAAGAGCCATCCAGCGAACGGGAAGAACGGAAAGCCGGTTCTAACGGCAAAACCGGACGTGGCGACGGAACCACCGGCAAGCGGGACGGTCAAGAAGCCGGATCTGCGTCGAGTAGACCTCGAGGTGAGGGGAGTCACGATGCGGGTGAGGGCGAACGAACAGATTCGGCCAAGAGGAACGCTGGTGGTGATGCACGCGCTGATGCAGGCGCTGATTCACGCGCTGATTCACGCGCTGATGCACGCGCTGATTCATCATCGGACACTGGAAGAGATGGTCACTAGCTTAGAAGACGGAAGGCAGAAAGTAACTGGGCGTTCAGAGTACCGACTTTAGTCGGGCAGTGACTTGTGCTTTCGATGCGTTCAGAGTACCGACTTTAGTCGGGGAGTGCCTTGTGCTTTCGATGCGTCTGGTGCGTTCAGTACTACCCGACTAAAGTCGGTACTCTCAACGCCCGGTTACTTACTGCCTTCTGACCTCTGACCTCTGACTTCTGACCTCTGCCCTCTGACCTCTGCCCTCTGACTTCTGGCGCTCAAAGAACGAGCACTGCCGCGTTAGATCGCAGGCCGTCGCTGACCACTCGCACTCGGTTTGGGCCCGGGCTAAGCCGCAGTTCAGATGTTGTAGCTTCAATCACTGCTTTCTTCCCAGTCACTCTCACGTTGGGCAGCGAAACCAGTTCTCCGTTAACCTCGAGGCTGAGTTCTCCAGTCAATCGCTTTCCTTTTATTCTCAAGACACTCGCCTCGAAGGACACCGTCAACAAAGTCGGCGCTCCCGGTTCACCTTTCAAGATACCTGTCTTTAAGGTCTGGCTTCGGTTGCCGGTGACGTCCATCACTGTGAGGCTCGCTTGCGTAGCCGCACGCCATTGATTGATTCCGGGAAACAGAAGAGAGAATTCGACGATGGAAAGCTCACCGGGAATGAACGACGCGAGCGGGTACTCACCAAGGACATGACCCGATTCATCGAGTATTCTCACTTCGGCTTGAATCGTATCCTTTTCGATGTTTACAACCAGACCGCTGATGGTGACCGCGTCGCCCTGCATGCCGCCCGACAGGCCGTCGAGCTCCGGCGCGACCTGAATCCCCGATCGGAGTTTGTAGCCCATCATTTGTAAGGCTAGCAGGTCGTAGGCAGTCATAACGTTTCGCTTTCCGTTAGGGATGCCGGGTTCCATGACGCCAAGGTACCGGCCGCTCAGCAGATCGTCATCCTTCCAATGCCAGGAACTCCGGCCATCTCCGCCGTGAGCCGTCGATCCTGTCGATAGCGGAACCTCGAGTCCCGCAATGATTGAGCGCTGCTCGCCGCCGGCGGTCAGAATCCGCGGCGTCGTTGCAAGACCATTGCTCGGCATTCCCGGCCGGACGCGAAACAGGTCCCACACTGAAAGCGAGATGGGCGCTTTGCTATCGGCCTGGCGGTCTTCGGCGCTCGACCTGAATCCCAACGCGTGACCGATTTCATGAACGGCGACCGCTTCAAAGTCGACCAGGTCGGGCGATATTCCGTCGCTTGGATCGTAGTCAAATCCGTACTTGGAATTGAATCCGATGGCGGGCGGCTTTCCGAGACTCTTTTCCCTGACATCAGGATCGGCGATCGGATCGAGCAAGCCGATGGCTCGAGCGTTCGCCGAAGGCGCTCGCATGGTGGTGGTGTTGCCCAGATCGGTTGGAACGGTATCCACGGGAAGAGAGTTGTAGATCGCACTCTCCTGCGCGTCGGATGAGCCCGCGATCAACTGGGCGCGAACCGCCCGATACGAATCTGAGATTAACTCCTGCGGATTCGTTGAGCCCAATACCTGCGCCTGGTAAGGCGTTCCAAACCAGGTCGCGCCGAAGTCAACATCAATGACGAGCGTTATCGGTGTCTGAATCCTGTCAGTCCAGACAGCAGCCGCTCTCAAAAAAGCCGCCTTCGTTTCAGGGAAGCTTTCCAACTGTTGGGTGGCGCGCAAAATGATCTGCAGTCCGCCTTTTCCTGCTGGCGAGATTCGGTCCAGAGGAGAGATCCGGTGCAGTTGCTCCCCTTCATCTCGCCGGGAGTAGAGTCCCGCTTCATCGGAAGTTGCACTCCGGCAGCCGATTCCTTCCGCTGTTTTGTAAACGACCAGCGAGCCCGCTTCAGAATCGGCCGGCAAGCAAAACGTTTCAAAAGCTGTTGGAGTCGGCTGACTGCGAGGCGCTATATGGTTTTCGAAAGCGCTGGTCTTATGACTTTCTATTGTAATCGAAACAACCAGAGTTGTGATGAACACGATCGCTAGTGATTTCTTCATTCCAATAACCCTCCTCTCTTGAGCACACACTTCGGGCGAGCTGGGCCGTTAAGGGTCTCCCCAAAAACCAACTAAGCCACGCAGAAGCTTAACGGGATTGTCAGGATCAAGCCGTGAGGCCGCTGGTTGGAGTCACGCTCGCGAGCATCATACGCTACTTTGTTCTTACAAGTCGCCTGAAGTTAGAATCTGGTCGTTCCGAGGTCGAGCTCGGCGCGTCCGGGCAAAGGATGTATACCAGTTAGTCTGGGCTTCCTGGTTGTGAAGCTTGGGTAGTGGGTATTAGCGTGTTGCCAGCAACCAGTCCTCTGCGTCCCCGGCGTCCTCTGCGGTTTTTTTTGCTCAGTGGCCCGGAATCAACCGCAGAGGACGCAGAGGAGAAACGCGAATGTGAGCGAGCAACACACTATCACCCCACTACCGAAGCTTGATAACTTGACGCGCACCCGGAGCGGGTCGCCGGTGTGAACTTGCGCGGTATAAGATCGAAACATGAAACTTCCCGTGAATCCGCCGGTCCTGCCCATGCTCGCAAAACGAGTCGGCGAACTTCCGTCGAGTGGCGACTGGATCTTCGAACCGAAGTGGGATGGCTTCCGAGCGCTGATCTTTCGCGACGGCGATGAGGTGTTCATTCAAAGCCGCGATTCAAAGCCTCTCGATCGCTACTTTCCCGAGTTGCTCGATCCTATTCGGTCGCAACTCCCGGTTCGATCGGTGCTTGATAGCGAGATTGTGATTGCTCGAGAAGGCGGGCTCGACTTCAATGCGCTTCAGCTCCGGCTACATCCGGCCGCATCGCGTGTGAAGACGCTTTCTAAACAGATTCCAGCTTCGATTGTGTTCTTCGATTTGCTTTCCGAGGGAGCCCGAGATCTGCGGAGTACGCCGTTCGAAGATCGTCGCCGTAAGCTTGAATCGTTGCTGTCATCTGCCGAGCCGCCGATACACCTGACGCCCGCAACCAGAAAGCTCGAAGTGGCGGCGGATTGGTTTAGCCGATTCGAGGGCGCGGGTCTCGACGGCGTTATTGCAAAACCCGCTTCGGGGATCTACGAGCCCAACAAACGAGTGATGCTCAAGGTCAAGCACGAGCGTGATTGCGATTGTGTAGTCGCCGGATTTCGATGGCACAAGAGCGCGAAGGACTCGGCTGTCGGGTCGCTGCTGCTTGGGCTCTTTGATGACTCCGGAGCTCTACAGCATGTCGGCGTGTGCGCGAGCTTCACGGACAAGACGCGAAGAGACCTTGTGAGTTTCCTGGAACCGTATCGGAAGAATGCGCTCGCTAAACATCCATGGAAGGAGTGGGCCGAGCACTCCGAATCAGGACATCGGATTCCCGGCGGACAGAGTCGCTGGAGCGCAGGAAAAGATCTCTCGTGGGAGCCGCTGCGCGCGGAGCTGGTGGTCGAAGTTGCTTACGATCACATGCAGGGCAGCCGCTTTCGTCACACGGCGCAGTTTCGAAGATGGCGCAAAGACAAGAAGCCGGCCGACTGCACTTACGATCAACTCGACGTCGTTCCGCCGCAGGAGCTGGCCGAGATTTTCGGGAGCTGAATTTGGAGTGCGCCGCCGAATTTGACTTTCGGGATTTGAAGCTTTGTGGCGGCGCTTTGGCTCTCTTGCTATTGTCGAATCCAATTGAAAGCCAAAGCGCCGCCATTTTGTTTGACTTGGCGCCAAGGTCAGACAGGGCGGCGCACTCCAAATCACCGACTCTTCTTCGACGCCCAATACTCGCGCCATTCACGTGTCGGGTCGTCGTCGGGATCGGGAGTCTCCTGGCTGGGACGCAACTCTTCAGGCACGTGGCGCAGGTTCACCCGGATGCGCGTCCACGTAGATGATCTGCCTCGCATAGAATCGACCAGCACATCATCCACCGCCAGAAGCTCCGCAACTTTGGGATGCTTGCTCTTCCATCTTTCCAGTCCCGCAAGCGCCGCGTCTTTCTTCGGCGAATTCGCAATCACAATAAGCGGCATCTTTGTGCGCGGCTTCTTTGTCGGCTTCTCTGTCCCGCCTTGTTTAGTCGCTGATCGAGCGCGCGACGGCGCAACGCGAGACGGCTCGCCCTTCATCTTCCGAAAGTGTGGAGGCCAGGGCGCATCGCCTAAACCTTTGGCTTCATCTCTCGCCGCAAGCTCGAGCAGCTTATCGAGCGAACCCGGCCGCTCATCCATTTTTTCGTGCGGATCGCCGAGCTTCTCAAATCGCCGCGGAACCGTCAGCACCGTGAAGTCAGCCGGGTCGCAATCGGCAACCTCCTGCCACTGAAGCGGCGTCGACACTCGCGCGTCAGCGACCGGCCTAACCGAATACGCGGAGCAGGTTGTTCGGTCCTTCGCGTTCTGGTTGTAGTCGAGAAATACGCCGTGACGTTCCTCCTTCCACCACTTGGAGCTGGCGATAGCCGGCGCGCGCCGCTCTACCGCGCGCGACAGCGCGAGCGCGGCTCGGCGCACCTCGACGAATGTCCAGCGCGGTTCGATCCTAACGTTGATATGCATACCCCGTGAGCCGCTCGTCTTTGGCCAGCCCCGAAGCCCCATCTCCTCGAGGAGCGATTTCACTTCGAGCGATACGCGGCGCACATCTTCCCAACTCACTCCGGGACCCGGATCGAGATCGACTCGCAGCTCGTCGGGGTGATCCAGATCACCGGCGCTTACTGCGTGCGGATGCAATTCGATGCATCCGAGATTTACGATCCATGCGAGGCCTGCCGGATCATCTACTACGATTTCCTCGGCTTTGCGGCCGGAGGGGAATGATAACGTGACCGTACGCAACCATTCCGGGCGCTGTTCGGGCGCGCGCTTCTGATAGAAGGCTTCAGCTTCGGCGCCGTTGACGAAGCGCTTCAGGACAATGGGGCGATCGCGGATACCGGCAAGCGCCCCCGGAGCGATCGACAGATAGTAATGAACGAGATCGAGTTTTGAGAGTTTGATCTCTTTCGAGAAGTACGGTTTGTCCGGATGAGTCACGACGACTTCACGTCCGTCGATTGAGAGAACCTCCGCTGCGTCATCCTTTTTCACAAAAGACAGGCTAACATTCTCAAGCGCAAGTTGTCTCATCAGTCAGTCGTTGTTCCTCTGCGTCCCGGCGTCCTCCGCGGTTCTCTGTTGTGTGAAGAAAGTCAACCGCAGAGGACGCCGAGGACGCAGAGAGAAGAATAGTCAAAACACTCTCAGGATTTGAGACTCAGAAAGGTACGAATGCGATCCAACTCAGCTTCCAGTTCGCGTTCAAAGACGCCTTCACGCGGCGCGTGTGACGTTATGTAGCCGATCTCAGACTCGAGCTCACCATTCTTCACCGCGAGGTTGCCCCAACCTATTACCCGATCGCGCCAGAGCAGCGGCAAAGCGTAATAGCCGAGTTTGCGTTTTGGCGCAGGTGTGTAAGCTTCGAACCGGTAAACCCAACCCCATAAGCGCTCGAAACGTGTTCGGTCGCGTACCACCGGGTCAAAGGGCGCCAGCAATCGCACCGTCTCAGGCGGCTCCCGTCGCAGCGCTTTTTCATCGGGCGTCCAATACCAGTCAATCCCGTCTACGCGCGCGCGTGACAGCCGCTGTCTGGCCTGCTCCAGCGCACCCTTCAACTCACCGCGCCACTGCGGGCAGGCAAAACGTAGCCGGCGCACAAAATCAGAAAGACTCGCCGCGGGCAGCGGCCCGTAGATGTTCACTACTACGTCGACTAACTGGTCGATGCGCACACGGCGCTCGGCTGGATCATTCGGCGCGGCGCCGTGCTCGTATGCGGCGTAGATTCGAATGCCCTGCTCTCGTCGCGCCACACGGAGCATGCCGCGATAGTGCATCGCTTCAAGCAACTGAGTCGTAGCGTTCGATGAGCCGCCCCAGTAATTTCTCACTTTGCCGTGCGAGAAATGATCATCTACTTCGCGAGGGTGCGCTTCACCGCGTTCACGCACGAACTCCAGCAGGAGTTGCGCCTGCTTCGCGCGGGCAGCCGGCCAGGGGTGACCCACATTGTCGGCCGGGACGCGGCTCTCCGAACGCGGATGCATCAGTCTCTGCACGGAAGTGGTCACGAAACCATAGGTGACGAAGTAGTCCTCCTCCACGCCGAGTTGGGAGTATCTGCGTTCCAAATCACCGGCACGGTAGTCTCTGACGCGATGCCGCAAGATCAGATCCTGCGCGCGAGCCGGCGCGCGAATTGGATCGGCCTGCACAAAACCCATTCTTTCGAGCGCGAGTCTTAGCGTGGTCGGTTTGAAAAGGCTGTGGGTGACTGCGAAGCTGCGCAGATCGTCGAGGGTGATCGCGTGGCTTGCTCCCATTGGTGTCAGTCCTTGATATTGCTGTTGAAGCCGAATGAGACCCGCGCGCCGCGTCAGGCATCCGCATTTTCATGATCTGGATCGTCATCGTCATCTTCGAGGCCGTTGCCGATTCGAAAGATGTGCCCGTCCGGATGTCGCACGTGCATTTCTCGCAAGCCCCACGGCGTGTCGGTCGGAGGCCACGTGACCTCGAGTCCCTGAGCCAGGCAGTGCTGGTAAACGGCGTCCACATCTTCGATCAGGATACACAGCCATACGCCTTTGTCTGATGATTGGTCGCCTTCGGGCCCGAAGGTCTTTGTGTCGCCCCTGCCGCGACCTCCCTGCCCGTTCTCGCAGAGGAAGATCTCGCATTCGCCGGAGCAGACTGCGCCAAAGCCCGGCGGATCGCCCCAGTCCCAGCCCTTCTTCCACCCGAGCTTCTCGAACCATTCAAAACTCTCTCGCATATTGGAGACGTTCAAGATAGGAGTTACTCTTTTGGCTAGCATGGCCGGTATGGTAAGTCGATGAAGTTGAGATACGCAAGACGACGTATGGAGAGGGCGAAAGCTTCTTTGCGAGCTTTGCGATCCTTTGGCGAGCTTTGCGATCCTTTGGCGAGCTTTGCGATCCTTTGGCGAGCATTGCGGTCCTTTGCGTCTTTGCGCTGCGAATTCAAATTCTCAACGCAAAGACGCAAAGGACCGCAAAGCTCGCAAAGAAGCCTCCACATAGCAAGCAAGTGCTATGATCACACTCCGAAGATATGCTAACGATGCTAAGGAGGTTGAACATGCTCGATTCAGGCAAAATAGTCGGATTTGTCATCACCACGGATTACGATAGGGCGCGCGAATTCTATGAACAGAAGCTCGGGCTTCAATTTGTCAGCGTCGATCAGTTTGCGCTGGTTATGAAGTCGGGCGGAAACATGATTCGAATCTCAAAGGCCGCGAACTTAACTCCGCTTCAAGGCACAGTTCTTGGCTGGGAGGTAAAGGGCCTTGAAGCCATCGTCGCGTGGTTAAAGAAGCGAGGGGTCGTGTTTGAGAAATACCCGTTCGTCGAGGACCCGGAGGGAATCTGGACCGCGCCTTCGGGTGACAAGGTGGCCTGGTTCAAGGACCCCGATGGCAATGTCCTCTCAGTTAGCGAACACAGAGAGGATTAGAGCAGTAGAAAGCTGCGCTCAGAGTCAGAAACCTTGCGAGCTTTGCGGTCCTTTGGCGAGCTTTGCGGCCCTTTGCGTCTTTGCGCTGCGAATTCAAATTCTCAACGCAAAGACGCAAAGGACCGCAAAGCTCGCAAAGAAGCCTCCGCCTTCTGCCGTCTGTCTTCTGCCCTCCATGCTATTTCCCTGAAACCTTTTTCCCTCATTCGACACTAACCGTCGTGCCCTGAGTCTGTCTCCGTGTCCTGCGACGCACCTCAGACGCCGCAGTGATCCACGCGATTGACTCAACTTATCTGCACCCGGTCTGGTTTCCGGGGACGTTACTAAATCGAAGGCTCTATCGCTTTCGGAAAGCTTGAAAGAGATTTGAGTTCACGCGCCAGGACTTGTGAAGCGCTCCGCGCTAACAAAATTCAGGAGGGATAGTAAATGAGTTCATCGGATCAACCGCTGCTGCGTATGGATGGCGTTACCAAGGTCTTTCTCACCGACGAAGTTGAAACGCACGCGCTCTCGGGAATACATCTCGAGATCGAGCGAGGCGAGTTCATCTCGATCAATGGACCCTCGGGTTGCGGCAAGTCGACGCTGCTGTCGATCCTGGGGTTATTGGACTCGCCGTCGGACGGAGGTTACTGGCTGGCGGGCAAGGCGGTTGCCGACCTCCCGCTTGCCGAACGCGCACGAATTCGAAATCGCGAAGTCGGCTTCATCTTTCAGAGCTTCAATTTGATCGGCGACCTCACGGTCTTCGAGAACGTTGAGCTTCCGCTGACGTATCGTGGTCTAAGGTCCATTGAACGCAAGAAGAGAGTGACTGAAGCTCTCGAGCGCGTGGGCATGGCGCATCGAGGCAAGCATCTTCCAAGCCAGCTCTCCGGCGGCCAGCAACAGCGAGTCGCGGTCGCGCGCGCGGTAGCCGGCGATCCGTTGATACTCCTGGCCGACGAGCCAACCGGTAATCTGGATTCCTCAAACGGCGAAGCGGTCATGGATCTGCTGCGCGAGCTGCACGGCCAGGGCGCCACCATCTGCATGGTCACTCACGACCAGCGCTACGCTGCGCATGCCGATCGCAGCGTTCACCTCTTCGACGGCCAGGTCATCCAGGAAGAAGAATCGCGAGAGAAAGCTCTCGCGATGCATTGATGACAACTCGACGATTGACGATTGAGGATTGAGAATCGAAGTTCGTATTCTCGATCCTCGATCCTCAACCCTCTATCCTCGATCTCAACGCGCCGCAAGAGGTAGTCCATGGAAACCCTGCTTCAGGATATTCGTTACAGTTTTCGCATGCTTCGCAAGAGCCCCAGCTTCACAGCAGTAGCGGTGATAGCGCTGGCTTTGGGAATCGGCGCCACCAGCGCGATCTTCAGCGTCGTGCACGCGGTGCTGCTGAGACCGTTGCCTTTCCAGGACCCCGCGCGCCTCGTGAGGATCTGGGGCAAGTACGATGCGCAGGGCATCCCTAAAAACTGGATCTCCGGCCCCGAGCTTCTTGACCTGAAAGAACAGAGCCAGTCCTTCGAAGACATAGCCGCTTATCAGTCAGACGGCGAGAACCTCACCGGCAGCGGCGACCCCGTGCGAGTCAAGAGCGCGCAAGTCAACGCGGGCTTTTTCTCGATTCTTGGTGTGGCGCCAAAACAGGGACGCTCCTTCACTGAAGAAGAGGACCAACCGGGCCGTGAAAGGGTCGCCCTGATTAGCGACGCGCTCTGGCGAAATCGCTTCGCTTCCGACTCCGGGCTTGTTGGCCAGACCCTTGGATTGAGTGGGAACACTTACACAGTGATTGGAATCATGCCGGCGGGGTTTCATTTCCCCGATCAGGCTGATCTGTGGATACCGCTTGCGATCGACAAGGCGAACCCGGGGAACCGCGGCAACCATGGGCTTGAAGTAGTCGCGCGTCTCAAGCCGGGTGTTACTCCCGAACAAGCCCAGACAGACCTGACGAACATCAGCGCCACGCTTGAACAGCGATATCCGAACAACTACGGGAACAGTGGGTTTGGGTTCTATGATGTATCGATGCTCGACGAAATAGTGGGCAACATTCGCCCGGCGCTGTTCATCCTCCTGGGCGCCGTCGGGTTTGTGCTGCTGATCGCATGCGCTAACGTCGCGAACCTGCTTCTCGCGCGAGCGGCGGCGAGAGAAAAGGAAGTAGCCATTCGCGCGGCCCTTGGGGCGCGACGAGGCCGGCTGATCCGGCAGCTTCTTACCGAGAGCGTTGTGCTGGCGGTGATCGGCACCGGGGTTGGGCTGGCACTCGCTTATCTGGGTGTGAAGCTGTTTGCGGCGCTCGGCCCGCGTGATATTCCTCGCATTGACGAGATCGCTCTTGACGCGCGAGTCGTTGGCTTCAGCGTGTTGATTGCGGTTGTGACGGGAATCGCTTTTGGGCTGGCGCCCGCGCTTCAAATCTCAAATCCAAGCCTGCACGATTCGCTGAAGGAAGGGGCTCGCGGCTCGACGGGCGCAAGACAACGTCTTCGCGGCGCGCTGGTGGTGTCGGAAGTTGCCATAGCCCTGGTGCTCCTGATCGGCGCCGGGTTGATGATCAAGAGCTTCCAGCGATTGCTCCAGATAAACATGGGCTTCCGCACCGAGCGGACGCTCACGATGCATCTCGCGCTGCCGTCGACGAAGTACAAGGACACCACCCAGGTCAACTCTTTCTATCGCCAGTTGCTCGACAAGATCAAAGCTCTGCCCGGCGTGGAATCGGCCGGCGCAATATCGGCACTTCCGCTCAGCGGCGCTTACTCGTCAGGAACGACCGGCGTCGAACACCCCGACAACGATGAGAGCCTTAAGAAGTTTCGCGGCATTCCTTACATCGAAGCTGACAGGCGCATCGTTTCCGCCGATTACTTCAACACTCTTGGAATCACTCTGAAGGACGGACGGCTGCTCAATGAAGCCGACAATGAGAACGCTCCGCCGGTTGCGGTTGTCGACGAAGCGTTCGCCAAACGCTTTTGGCCGGAGACCGGCGCGGTAGGCAAGCGCTTCGTTTATCGCTTCAACAACGGCACGAACATCCAGTGGGGTCAGGTTGTGGGCGTGGTGTCTCACGTCAACCACTACGGCATCGATGAAGTCAAAAAATACGGGCTGACGCCGCAGGGCCGTGAAGAGTTTTACTATCCTTACTCGCAGGCGCCGTTCCCCGTGAGTGAGATGTACATCGCAATCAAGACCAGCGTCGATCCGCTCAGCTTGACCAACGCGTTGCGAAGCGAAGTTCTCTCGCTCGATCCGAGCCAGCCAATATACGACGTGAAGACAATGGACCAACTCGCCTCGACCTCGCTTGCTCAGCGCCAGCTCAACATGGTTTTGTTTGCTTCCTTCTCGGGAATAGCGCTGATACTGGCCGCG
>Ga0134124_10003512_pt1 | contig 12624 bp, 15 predicted proteins | sample KB304_FD_96880 | JGI IMG/M metagenome (GOLD analysis project Ga0134124, IMG submission 96880) | Terrestrial soil microbial communities without Nitrogen fertilizer from Kellogg Biological Station, Michigan, USA - KB3-0-4 | ecosystem: Environmental > Terrestrial > Soil > Unclassified ... | reverse complement strand
TACGTGCAGTACGCGCACGCGCGCATCCGCTCGATCGCGCGGCAGGCGGCGGAGCAGGGGATCGCGATCCCGGGCTGGGAGGCGATCGACCTGGCGGTGCTCACCGAGCCGGACGAGCAGGCGCTGATCAAGCGGCTGCTGCACTATCCCGAGATCGTGCGGGGCGCGGCGCACGCGCACGAGCCGCATCGCATCGCCTTCTGGCTGCAAGAGCTGGCCGGCGCATTCCATCCGTACTACAAGGCCCATCGCGTCATCCAGGACGACCGCCGGCTGATGCTCGCGCGCTTCGCCCTGTGCGCGGCGGTCGGCCGTGTCGTCGCCAACGGCCTCGACCTGCTCGGCGTCAGCGCCCCGGACACCATGTAGATGGCGGTCGGACGCGGCCGGCAGCGCAGCAGCCGCACCGGAACCCTCCTGGTCCTGGCCGGTATCGGCGGCGTGCTGAGCGTCACGTTCATCGCCGGCGTCTGGACCGGGCACAACTGGCCCGTGCTCACCGGCAGTCCCAAGCCGCCGGTGGCCGCCGAGCCCACGCCGAGCCGGAGGGGAGCCGCCGTCGCCGAGCGCCCGCGCAGCGCCGACACCTTGCCGGCGCTGACCTTCTATCACGAGCTCACGGCCCCCCTCACGGCGCCCCCGCCATCACCGAAGGCGGCCAAGCCGGCGCGCCCGCCGGAACCGAAGCGAGAGGAGCCGGTCAGGGCCGAGGCCACGAGCCCGCCCGCCACCGCCGCGCCGAGGGCCGAGCTGCCACCGCCCTCAGAGGCGGGCACCCGCTTCACGATCCAGGTCGCGGCCTACAACGCGCGGACGCCGGCCGAGACGCTGCGGACGACGCTGGCGGCCGCGGGTCACGAGGCGCGCGTGGTGGAGTCCGACTCCGGCAAGGGGGTCCGCTACCGGGTGCAGGTCGGGACCTTCCCGAGCCGGGAGGCCGCGCGGGAGGCGGCGGCGCGACTGGCCGCCGAGCGCTCGCTCTCGGCCTTCGTCACCACGCGCTGAGCGATGCCGCAGCCCGGCCGGGTCATCATCAGCGAGGCGGAGCTGCAGACGCGCATCGTGGAGCTCGGCGCGGAGCTCGCCCGCGATCTCGGCCACGAGCGGCCCATCCTGGTCGGCGTCCTGCAGGGCGCGTTCCTGTTCATGGCCGACCTCATCCGGGCGACGCCCATCGAGCTCACGACGGACTTCATCGGGGTGGCCAGCTACGCCGGCGGCAAGTCGTCCGGCCAGGTGCGGATCGTGTCGGATCTCAGCGTGTCGATCGAGGGCCGCACGGTCGTCATCGTCGAGGACATCGTCGACACCGGGCTCACGCTGACCTACCTCAAGCGGACGCTGGAGGCCCGGCATCCGCGGAGCCTGCGCGTCTGCGTCCTGGTGGACAAGGTCGAGCGCCGCACGGTGGACGTCGCCGTCGACTATGTAGGATTCACCATCCCCAACGTGTTCGTGGTCGGCTACGGCTTCGACTACGAGGGTCTCTACCGCAACCTGCCCTACGTGGCGGCTCTCGAAGGGGAGTGAGCGCCGGCGGCCTGCTTGTGCGACGCGTCAATTCAGCGTCGTGCTACAATCTAGCCGCATGAATCAGGTCTACAAGAATCTCGCTCTGTTCATGGTGATCGGCCTCATCGTCATCCTGCTCTTCACCGTGTTCAGCACCTCCCAGCAGGGCGGTCAAGAGTCGCCGAACTTCTCGGAATTCCTGCGCGCGGTCGAGTCCAACAAGGTGGAATCGGTGACGATCCGCGGCAACCTCGTCACCTACACCCTGAAGGACGGCGGCCAGCCGCTGCGCACCTTCATCGTCGACTACCCGGACCTCATCAAGATGCTGCGCGAGCGGGGCGTCCGGATCGCGGTGAAGCCGCCGGACAGCAACCCCTGGTATACGATCGTGCTGCAGTGGTTCCCGATGATCCTGTTCATCGGCGTGTGGATCTTCTTCATGCGCCAGATGCAGGGCGGTGGCGCCAAGGCGCTGAGCTTCGGCAAGGCGCGCGCGCGATTGATCTCGGAGAAGCAGAACAAGGTCACGTTCCAGGATGTCGCGGGGGTCGACGAGGCCAAGGAAGAGCTGCGCGAGATCATCGATTTCCTCAAGGATCCGCAGAAGTTCCAGAAGCTCGGCGGCAAGATCCCCAAGGGCGTGCTGCTGGTCGGGCCTCCCGGCACTGGCAAAACGCTGCTGGCCAAGGCCATCGCCGGCGAAGCGAACGTTCCCTTCTTCTCGATTTCTGGTTCTGACTTCGTCGAAATGTTCGTCGGTGTCGGCGCTTCTCGGGTCCGGGACCTGTTCGAGCAGGGCAAGAAGCACGCGCCCTGCATCATCTTCATGGACGAGATCGACGCGGTCGGCCGCCATCGCGGCGCCGGGCTGGGCGGCGGCCATGACGAGCGCGAGCAGACGCTGAACCAGCTGCTGGTCGAGATGGACGGCTTCGAGACCAACGAAGGCGTCATCCTGATCGCGGCGACGAACCGGCCGGACGTGCTCGATCCGGCCCTGCTCAGGCCCGGACGGTTCGATCGGCAGGTGGTCGTGCCGAGGCCGGACGTCAAGGGCCGCGAAGAGATCCTGCGAGTGCATGCGCGACGCATTCCGCTCGCGCCGAACGTGGACCTGAAGGTCCTCGCCCGTGGCACGCCGGGCTTCTCCGGCGCTGATCTAGCCAACCTCGTGAACGAGGCGGCGCTGCTGGCCGCCCGGCAGAACAAGAAGCTCGTCGAGATGCTCGACTTCGAGAACGCCAAGGACAAGGTCCTCATGGGCGTCGAGCGGCGCTCGATGATCATCAGCGACACCGAGAAGCGCACGATCGCCTACCACGAAGCCGGCCACGCCCTGGTCGCCGACTTCCTGCCGGGCGCCGATCCACTACACAAGGTGACGATCATTCCGCGCGGGCGGGCGCTGGGCCTCACGATGCAGCTGCCCATGGACGACAAGTACAACTACTCGCGCGACTACCTGATCAATCGCATCACGATCCTGCTGGGCGGCCGCACGGCCGAGGAGATCGTGCTCCAGCAGCAGACGACCGGCGCCGGCGATGACCTCGAGAAGGCCACCGAGATGGCCCGCAAGATGGTGTGCGAGTGGGGCATGTCGGACAAGCTCGGCCCGCTCACCTTCGGCAAGAACGAGGAACACATCTTCCTCGGTCGCGAGATGACGCGCGCCAAGGACTACAGCGAGGACACCGCGCTGGCGATCGACAGTGAGATCAAGCGCATCGTGGTCGAGTGCGCGGGGCGGGCCAAGCAGATCATCGAGGAGAACATCGAGAAGCTCCACGCGCTGGCCCGCGCGCTGCTCGAGCGAGAATCGCTCGACTCCGAGGAGATCGCGCGCATCCTCCGCGCCCAGCCGTTCACCGAGGCTCCCGCGCCGGCCTAGTCCCGCCGTGCCCCGAGGTGTCAGGGCCGAGCTGGCAGGCGTCACCGTCGGCGACGGGCTGCCGGTCGTCGTGATGGGCGTCGTCAACGTCAGTCCCGAGTCCTTTCACCCCGGATCCGTCTATCGAGGCGAGGAGGCGATCGTGACAGCCGCACTCGCCATGGTCGACGCCGGGGCCGTCCTGATCGACGTCGGCGCGCGCTCCACGGCGCCCTACCTCGAGACCGACATCGACGATGCCGTGGAGACGAAGCGGCTCGCGCGCGCCGTCGAAGCGCTCGCCGCCAAGCTGCCGGTGCCCATCTCTGCCGATACCTCGCGTCCGGGGCCCGCCCGCGCCGCGCTCGAAGCCGGCGCGCGCGTGATCAACGACGTCTCGACGCTGCGCAACCCCGAGCTCGCGCGTCTCGTCGCCGCGCACTCGGTCGGGCTGATCCTGATGGCGGCGCCGGGCGCGCGGGATGGGGTCCCGGGGGCCCGGCGACCACAGGGTCGGCGGCGTCGGGCCGTTGGCGGTGACCATACATCCCGTGGCGCCCGCATGCGGCGGAGTGAAATGGGTCGCCGGACCCCCGGGACCCCATCCCGCGCGCCCTCCCCCGTGGTCTTGGTCAAGCGTCTGTTGGGCGAAGCGTTACGACGGGCGGCGCGGGCGCGCATCCTGCCAGAGCGGATCGTCGTCGATCCTGGTATTGGGTTCTTTCGTGACGAATCGATCGCCTGGCATGAGTGGGACGTGCGCGTTCTGGCGGAGCTGCGGGCGCTGCGGGGGCTGGGGCGGCCGATCTGCGTGGGCGTATCCCGCAAGTCGTTCATCGGGGCGATCGTCGAGTGTGAGGACACCGCGGACCGCCTGGCCGGATCCCTGGCGGCGACGGCGATCGCGGTCGTGAATGGGGCGGCCTTGATCCGCACGCACGACGTCGCCGAGACGCGGGATGCGGTACGAGTGGCCGAGCGGGTGCGGCGATGAGCCAGATCCTGGCGGCGTGGCGGTGGCGGGACCTGGTGGATGTCCTGCTCGTCGCGGCGTTGATCTATCGCGTGCTCACGCTGTTCCGGGGCACGCGTGCCGTGCAGATCACGATCGGCCTGGCGGTGCTGGCGGGCGCGGCGATGGGCGCGCGGGCCCTCGAGTTGACGAGCCTGGGCTGGCTGCTCGATCACTTCTGGTCGTTCTGGGTCGTCGCCCTCATCGTCGTGTTCCAGCCGGAGCTGCGCCGCGCGCTGGCCTGGATCGGGCAGGGCTCCGTGCTGCAGCGCGTGCTCGGTGACACGGCGGAAGGCGCCAGGGTCGTGCACGAGGTCGTACGGGCGACGGAGTCGCTGGCCGGCCGGCGGATCGGCGCACTGATCGTGCTGGAGCGTGCCACCGGGCTGCGCCAGTACGCGGAGCTCGGCGTGGCGCTGGACGCGCTCGTGTCCTCCGACCTGTTGACCAGTGTGTTCCTGCCCTATTCGCCGCTGCACGACGGCGCCGTGTTCATCCAGGGCGGGCGCGTGGTCGCCGCCGGCTGCTTCCTGCCGCTGTCGCGCAACACGCAGATCGGCCGGGCGCTCGGCACGCGTCATCGGGCCGCGCTCGGCATCGCCGAGGAGACCGATGCGATCGCGGTCGTCGCCTCCGAGGAGACCGGCCGGCTGTCGATCGCCGTCGCCGGCGGGATCGAGCCGGTGGAAGACGCGGACTCGCTCCGACGCCGCCTGGACGAGCTGATGGGCGTCGGAGACCGGGCGGCGCACGATGTGGCGGGGCTCGGCGCCCTGCGGCGCCTCTGGGGTCGGCAGCCCGTCGTCGGTACCGATGGCTCCGGCGGGTCGCCCCGAAGCTAGATGCTGCGCTGGCTCGTGGATGGCTGGCAGTTGAAGCTCCTGTCGCTCGTGCTGGCGGTCGGGCTCTGGCTCTTCGTGGGGACCGCCGAGCGGACCGAGATCGCGCTCGCGGTGCCGGTCGAGTACGTCGGCCTGGAGGGCCCCCTCACCCTGGAGGGTCGGCGACAGGATACGGTCGAGGTCCAGGTTCGGGCCACACGCTGGGCCGCTCTGCGGGTGAGCCCCGCGTCGGTGCGGGTCCGGGTCGACGTCAGCCGGCTCCACGAGGGGGATAACCTCGTGCATTTGCTGCCCGAAGCCGTCGAGGTCCCCCGGGGCGCCCGGGTGACCCGGCTGGCGCCGGCCTGGGCCACGGTCCAGGTAGTCCGGGCGGCGACCAAGACCGTTCCGGTGGTGGCGCGCGTGCTGGGCCATCCCGCGCCCGCGCACGTCTTGCGCCGGGTGGTGGTGGAGCCAGCAACTGTCCAGATCAAGGGCCCTCGCACTACAATCGAATTGCGGACGGCGGTCGATACGTTGCCCGTGGACGTGTCGGGGCGTCGAGAAGCGGTGACGCGGACGGTGGGCCTGGTGCTCCCGGAATCGATCTATCCCGTCGACCGGCGTACGGTCGAGGTCACCGTGGATATCCGACCAGAGGAGACGATGCGCCGATGAGCCGGTTGTTCGGCACCGACGGCATCCGCGGCGTGGCCAACGAGCCCCCGCTCACCCCCGACCTGGCCTATCGCGTAGGGCGAGAACTGGTGGCCACGCTGGCCGCCCAGCACGCCAGCGAGGGCGTTCGCGTCGTCATCGGCCGCGACACGCGGCGTTCCGGACCGCTGCTCGAGTCGGCGATGGTGGCCGGGCTGCTGTCGGCCGGCGCCGATTGCTTCGCGGTCGGCGTGCTCCCCACGCCCGGCATCGCGCTGCTCACCCGCGCGCTCGAGGCCCACGGCGGCATCGTGCTCTCCGCCTCGCACAACCCGTTCGAGGACAACGGCATCAAGCTGTTCTCCTCGGAGGGGACCAAGTTCCCCGATGTGTGGGAGGAACAGATCGAGAGCCGCCTGGCCGGCGAGGATCTGGCGCCGCGCGCGCACGCCGGGTCGATCGGACGGCTGATCACCTACGCGCGCGCCGAGAAGTACTACGTCGACTTCCTCACGCGCTGCTTTCCGCTGGACCTGGCCGGGATGACGGTCGTGCTCGACTGCGCCCACGGCGCCACCTTCCGCGTGGCGCCCAGCGTGTTCCGGCGCCTGGGCGCCCGCGTGATGACGACGAACGTGCATCCCGACGGCACCAACATCAACACCGACTGCGGCGCGCTGCACCCCGGCGGGTTGAGCCGGCGCCTGAGCGCGGCCGGCGCCGACGTCGGCTTCGCCTTCGACGGCGACGGGGATCGCTTGATCGCGGTGGATCACCTGGGCGAGGTCCGCGACGGCGACTACGCGCTGGCCATCGCCGGCCGCCACATGGCCGGGCAGGGGCGGCTCAAGGCGAACACCGTCGTCACCACCGTCATGGCCAACCTCGGCCTGGACGAGGCCCTGAAGGCGGCCGGCATCCGCGTCGTCAAGACGCAGGTCGGCGACCGCTACGTGCACGAGGAGATGCTGAGGATCGGCGCCAACCTCGGCGGCGAGCAGTCGGGCCACCTGCTGTTTCCGGATCACGCGCCGACCGGCGACGGCATCCTCTCCGCGCTGGCCGTGCTGGCCGTCATGCGCGAGACCGGCGAGACGCTGGCCTCGCTGGCCACCTGCATGCGCAAGTTCCCCCAGGTGCTCGTCAACGTGCCGGTGTCGCGCAAGCCGCCGCTGGACTCGCTGACCGGCGTATCCGAGCAAATCCAGGCCTTCGAGAGCGAGCTGGACGGATCGGGCCGCATCCTCGTGCGTTACTCGGGCACCGAGTCGCTGGCCCGCGTGATGATCGAGGGCGCCGACGACGCGCGCATCCGGGTCATGGCCGACGCGCTGGCCTCGACCATCCGCCGCGAGGTCGGCGGCTGATGGGCGTGCGCGGGGTCGGCGTCGACCTGGTCAAGATCCCGCGCATGCGCGACGTCATCTCGCGGTGGGACGAGCGGTTCCTGCGCCGCGTGTTCACCGAGCAGGAGATCGCCTACTGCCGCGCCCGGCGCGATCCGGCCCCGCACTTCGCCGCGCGATTCGCCGCCAAGGAGGCGGGCATGAAGGCGCTCGGCACCGGGCTGCGCCTCGGCGTGAAGTGGCGCGAGCTGGAGGTGCGGCGTGAGCACGGCGAGGCGCCGACGCTCGAGCTGCACGGTCGCACGCGCGAGATCGGCTTCGCCCGCGGTGGTCGCCGCATGCTGCTCGCGCTGACGCACGACGGCGACTACGCGCTCGCCCAGGCGCTGCTGGTGGACGATGATCCGGCTGTCACCGCGGATCCGGCTACTCGCTAGCGTGGCCGCCGCGACCGCCATCCTCGACGGCTGCGCGCTGCACCGCGTGGACGTGCCGTCCACCTCCGCCGCCAGCCAGATCGCCGTCCGGGCCGGGCGCGCGGGCTACGTCGTGGCGGCGCCGCACGGCAGCAGCGACGTCAACACCGCCGAGATCGCCGCCGAGATCGCCCGGCGGACGGGCTTCGGTCTCGTCGTCGCCTCCGGCTTCGCGATGGAGCCCAGCGGGGCGCCGGGCGCCGGCCGCCGCTACCAGGTGAATCGGCCGCTCGAGGGCGTGCCCGGCGCGCCCGCCTCCGAGCACGAGCCCACCGAGACGGCGCGCCAGGTCTACGAGGTCTACGAGCGGCGCGTGCGGGAGGCCGCCCAGGGCCCGCTGCGGTTCTACGCCGAGATCCACGGCAATAACCGCATGGCGTGCGCCGGGCAGATCGAGATCGCCACCGTCGGCGTCGATCCCGAGCTCGCGCTGCGGCTGCGCGCGCTGGCCGAGCTCATCCGCGACGCCTACCTGCGCGCCAACGGCGAGATCCAGAAGCTCGACGTGCTCGTCGAGCCCGTCGATGAGGTCACCTACCGGGCGTCCGGCGCCAAGCGCGACGGCATCCTGCGATTGCCCGAGCGGGCGCTGCACATCGAGCTGCCCACGTGCGCGCGACGTGACTGGCGCGAGGCGTACACGGCCATCCTGGCGGACTTCCTGACCCAGGCGGTGACGCTCCCGGTCGGACGCTAGCCGTGCGCCCCGTCTTCACCGCCGACGAGATGCGGCGGGTGGATCAGCGCGCCATTCGCGAGCTGGGCATGCCGGGCGCCACCCTCATGGAGAACGCCGGGCGCGGCGCCGCCGCCGTCATCCAGGCGGCGCTGCCCGACCTCGGCCTGCCTCGGCGCGGCGTGCGCGTCGCCATCGTGTGCGGCAAGGGCGGCAACGGCGGCGATGGCTTCGTCGTCGCGCGCTGGCTCAAGCGCGCCGGCCACCGGGTGCAGGTGTTCCTGCTGGCGCGACCGGACGAGGTGCGCGGCGACGCGGCGCTGAAGCTGCGCGAGATGGAGCGCCGCGGGCTGCGCGCCCACGTCGTCGAGGACGGCACGACGCTGGCCCGCGCGCTGCCGGCCGCGCAGCTCGTCGTCGACGCGATCCTCGGTACCGGCGCCCGCGGGCTGCCGGCGCCGGCGATCGCCGCCGCCATCGAGCACGTGAACGCCAGCGGCCGCCCCGTCGTGTCCCTCGACATCCCCTCCGGCCTGTCCGCCGACGCGCTGCCGGCCGAGGGGCCGGCGGTGCGGGCGGTGCTGACGCCGACGTTCGCCGGTCTCAAGCGCGGCCTCGTGAGCGGCGCCGGCGTCGCGTCGGCCGGCCGCGTCGTCGTCGTGGACATCGGCGTGCCGGCGGCCGAGGTGCAGCGCGGCGTGAGCACGTTCGTGCTGGAGGCCGACGACGTCCGGCGTCACTTCCCGCCGCGCGTGCGCGACACGCACAAGGGCAGCTACGGCCATCTGCTCGTCGTGGCGGGCTCGGTCGGCAAGACGGGCGCGGCCGCCCTGGCCGCTCGCGCGGCGACACGGGCGGGGGCCGGGCTGGTGACGGTCGCGACCGCGGCCAGCGCCCAGCCGGTGGTCGCCTCACTCATCCTGGAATCGATGAGCGAGCCGCTGCCGGAGACGGCCGCGCGGACGATCGCGCTCGCGGCCCTCGGGAGGCTGCGCGAGCTGGCCGCCCGGCGCGACGCCGTGACGCTCGGGCCCGGCCTCGGGCTCGAGGACGAGACCCAGGAGCTGGCCCGCCGGCTCGTCTTCGAGTGTCCGCAGCCGATGGTCGTGGACGCGGACGCGCTGACGGCGTTGGCCGGACGTCTCGATCACCTGCGGGGGGCCGCCGGCTCGCGCTGTCTCACGCCGCATCCCGGTGAGATGGCGCGGATGCTGGGCGCCGGCGTGGCCGACGTGCAGCGCGACCGCATCGCCACCGTGCGGCAGTTCGCGACCGCCTACGAAACAGCCGTCGTCCTCAAGGGCGCGAGCAGCGTCGTCGGGCTGCCCGACGGCACCGTCCTGCTGAATCCCACCGGCAATCCCGGCATGGCGAGCGGCGGCACCGGCGACGTGCTCTCGGGCGTGCTGGGCGCGTTCCTGGCCCGCGCCCTGGAACCGGGCACGGCGCTCGCGGCGGCCGTCTACCTGCATGGCCTGGCCGGCGACGTGGCGGCCGAGCGCGTCGGGCAGGAGTCGCTCGTGGCCAGCGACGTGATCGAGGCGCTGCCCGAGGCCTTCAGGCGCATCGGTGTCCGAGACTAGGCGGACGGCCGTCACGCCGGAGGAGACGGCGGCGGCGGGCGAGGCGCTCGGGCGCACGCTCGGCGCCAGCGACGTGGTGGCGCTGTACGGCGAGCTCGGCGCCGGCAAGACGTGCTTCGTGCAGGGCCTCGTGCGCGGCCTCGACGTCGCCGCTCACGCGACGAGTCCCACGTTCGTGCTCGTCAACGAGTACCGCGGGCGCCTGCCGGTGCATCACGTCGACGCCTATCGGACGTCGAGCCTCACGGAGCTGATGGATCTGGGCGTCCTCGACCTGATCGGCGGCGACGGCGTGACCCTCGTCGAGTGGGCCGACAAGGCCGAGGCGCTGCTGCCCGAGCGCACGGTGCGCGTGCGCATCGACGGGGTGGGGGACGAGCCGCGCGTCATCACGATCGCGCGGCCCGGCCCCGAAGGCTGAGGACTACTTCTCCCGGATCGCCGCCTGGGCCCGCTGCGCGATCTCGGGCGGAATCTGTGGCATCCCGTGATCACGCTTGGCGTGCTCGGCGGCCTTCGCCATCACCTCGGCCTCGTCCTTGCCCTCCACACGAACATCGCAGCCGGGATTGACGTCGCTGCACCGGAGCTCCTTCATGACGCACCTCCTGCCGCCGCCTGACGCAAGGAGCGGGCCGTCGATGTCTCCAATTCTCGGCGTTGACGGGTCGGGCGTCGGCGCCGTACGACTAGCGCATGGCGATGGAGCAGTGGCCGGCCAGCGAGCGGCCGCGCGAGCGACTGTATTACAACGGGGCTGACGCGCTGGCCGACGCCGAGCTGCTCGCGCTGCAGCTCGGCTCGGGCCGTCGCGGGCACAGCGCGGTCGACGTCGCCCGCGAGATGCTGGCCGCCTACGGCTCGTTGGCCGGCGTGGCCGCGCGCGAGCTCGCCGAGCTCGCGCGGCTCCCCGGCGTGGGGCGCGCCAAGGCCGCGCGGCTCGTGTCGGCCTTCGAGCTGACGCGCCGGCTGCGCGCCCGCACGCCGGGCGTGCGCACGTCGCTGGGCAGCCCCGCCGAGGTCCACGCCGCGTTCGGGCCGCTCATGGAGGACCTGCCCCGCGAGGTGTTTCGGGTGGCGCTGCTCGACGCGCAGAACGGTCTCCTGCGTGACGTGATCGTCTCCGAGGGCACGCTGTCGGCGAGCCTGGTGCACCCACGCGAGGTGTTCAAGCCGGCCATCCTGGAGCCGGCCGTGTCCCTCATCCTGCTGCACAACCACCCGAGCGGCGACCCCACGCCGAGCCGCGAGGACCTGAAGCTCACGCGCCAGCTCGTCGAGTGCGCGCGCATGCTCGAGCTCCGCATCAACGACCACATCGTGATTGGCCGCGGCCGCTATATCAGCTTCGCCGAGAAGGGTATGATTTAAGAGCCGGAGGGAATGCACCGGTCGGCGTATATCGGAATGCAAATATAGAGGACGGCCACGGCTTCGCCGGGGCCGTCCGAAGGGGGTCTGGGGGCCATATCGGGGCCCCCAGTCAAGACAATGGCCATCAAGATCAGGAACGTGGGGCACGTGGTGCTGAAGGTGCGTGACATCGAGCGCTCGGCCCGGTTCTATCGGGACGTGCTCGGGCTCAAGGAGGTCGCGCGCGGAAACTTCGGTCGTCCGATGGCGTTCTTCTCGACGGGCGACAACCACCACGACGTCGCCGTGCTGGAAGTCGGCCCCGACGCCGCGCTGCCCGAGCCCGGCGCCGTCGGTCTCTACCACGTGGCGCTCCGGATCGGCACGACCCTCGACGAGCTGCGAGCGGCCCACGCCCACCTGCAGGCGCATGGCTACACGAAGCTGCGCCTCACGGACCATCGCGTGAGCCAGTCGATCTATCTGGACGATCCGGACGGTAACGGTGTGGAGCTCTACGTCGACGGCGACCCGGCGATCTGGCGGGAGGATCCCAGCCGGGTGGCCTCGGTAGGACCGCTCACGCTCTGAGCGGTCCGTCCCTCAACCTTTCGCCAGTTTCTCGATTTCCTTCCGCGACATCGTCTGCAGGCGGGTGAGAAGTCCCTTCACCTTTCGCTCCGAGGAGTGATCCGCGAGGATCAGCTTCTTGGACCGGCTGCCGTTGGCGATGTAGGCGACCCAGTCGTCGAGGTTCGGGGTCCCTCGGTATGCGACCGTCACCCCACTCAATCGCATCCGCCGACGTCCTTCAACCTTGGCGAGCGGTTTACGCCCCTCCATCGTTGTTTCGCCCTCTCAGTGTGTGCCGGCCGGGAACGACCGAGGAACCAAGGTGGGAGATTCATCAAGCACGCCGCACAAAGTACGAGCGTGGAGATTTCACTGTCAAGACTTCGTTTGCAGGCGTCAAATGCGTGCTTCGCGCGTGTCGTACGGAGTTCGACCAATCATCATCGAGAAAAAATTCCGACAGGGGCAGCTTGTGGACGGATGATGCGGCGATTCATCGACACCCTCTCGCGAGACCGCGTCAGACCGGACGAATCTGTCTCATGTGGATATATGTGGACAAGTGGATAACCTGTGGGCAATTTGGGGCGGGCTACGCGCCTTGCACCAGCCGTTCCAGAATTTGCCGCGCGAGCATCGGTCCCCGCGTGATGAATACGGTGAAGTATCCGACCGCGCGCGCGACCTCGGCGAGCAGCGCGGCGGCCTTGTCTGGCGAGTCGACGCCACCGGTGGCGATGAT
>Ga0134124_10003511_pt1 | contig 12629 bp, 8 predicted proteins | sample KB304_FD_96880 | JGI IMG/M metagenome (GOLD analysis project Ga0134124, IMG submission 96880) | Terrestrial soil microbial communities without Nitrogen fertilizer from Kellogg Biological Station, Michigan, USA - KB3-0-4 | ecosystem: Environmental > Terrestrial > Soil > Unclassified ... | reverse complement strand
TAGCTGCGCTAAAAGAGAAGACAGAACAGTATTGCGTGGTGATGCAAACCCTGATGAATCCCCCGCAGATACGGACGAGTTGGTCCTAAGACAAAAGAATAGATGAACGTTGAATTGCAATCGCCGTCATTTGAGTTAGCGACGGAGTGGCTGAACCGGCGTATTACTGCGCGACAGACGAAGGGCCATCCAACTGTGGTCCACTTCTGGTCTGTTAGCTCGGAAACGTCGAAGACTAACCTGGCCCAGTTGGCGCAGCTACGAGATCAGCGCAAGCGTGAAGGATTGCGCGTCGTCGCTGTTCACGTGCCGCAGTCTGACGCTGAGAAAGATCCACGCACTGTGCGCGACGCGATTGCGCGGCTCAACCTCACCGAGCCATGCGCACTCGATAACGACTACAAAGTCAGTCACGGACAGGAACACCTTCCCGTCTACTTCCTGTTCGATCCCGAAGGCGAGATCCGCGCTTCGGCAAGGAGCAAACGGCCTCGACGCGATCGAAGACAAACTAGACGAACTACTCGCGGAACTGCGATCGAAGAATCCGTTTTGCGCCGCGTGTGAGTTATACCTGAACAAAGAAGCGATGTTCTGCGCTGACTGCGGCTCGCCGTTAACACTGCCCGGTCCCGGCGCGCATCCCTATTACGAAAACCACTTCGTCGCTTCCCTTCCCACGGTTCAATTCGTCAATACCGATCCACTCATCGGACACAAGATCGACGGCAAGTATGAGCTGGTGGCCAAGCTTGGCGAAGGCGGCATGAGCGTGGTCTACCGCGCGCGTCGCGTACACATCGGCGACGACGTAGCGGTGAAGATCCTCACGGGCAAGTTCGTCAAAGACGACGCCGCCCTCGCGCGTTTCCGGAGGGAAGCACGCGCCGCTGCGATGCTGCGTCATCCAAACGTCATCACCATTCACGACTTCGGTGAAACTGACGACGTACACGCGCCGGCGTACATCGTGATGGAGTTTGTGAGAGGAACGCCACTGCGCGAGCTGCTGAAGAGTGAAGATCACTTTTCGGTTGAGCGGAGCGCCCGGCTGATGCGCGGTGTCTGCGCGGGTGTCGGATCAGCGCATCGACAAGGCGTGATCCATCGCGATCTCAAACCGGAGAACATTCTGGTAGTCGCGCCTGATGACGATTTTGAAGTCGAGAGCGTGAGAGTGGTCGACTTCGGTTTGGCGAAGCTGCTGGCTGACGCTGGCGCGACATCGTCAGGGGCGGTTGTCGGCACGCCTTTTTACATGTCGCCCGAGCAATGTTTGGGCGAGCCGCTCGACGCGCGCTCAGACGTTTACAGCCTGGGTACGATGTTCTACGAGATGCTATCGGGTAAGAGACCGTTCGAAGCGGAGACTGTCTCAGGTGTGATTAACAGGCACTTGCAGGAACCGCCGCCGCCGTTTGCGGAAGCGCTCAGTATCCCAAGAAGGATTTCAGTTGGCATCATGCACGCGCTGGCGAAAGATCCGGATTCGCGGCCACAAACAGCCACTGAGCTAGCGCGGCAAATGGGATTAGTCTAAGACAGATTTACAAGATTTTTCAGGATTTACATGTCAATCATGAAAAATCTTGTAAATCCTGTCTAACTAAACTCGACGCGACACGCGCGCGATTGCCTTCGCGAGCTCATTCAACTCGATCGGCTTCGACAGATGTAGCGCGTAACCCGCATTCAGCGCCTTCGACTCATCAACCGCACCTGCGTAACCCGTCACCGCAATCGCGGGAATGCGTTCTCCATCACCCTCGAGCTCACGCAACCGCCGCATGAAGTCGTATCCATCCATCTCCGGCAAGCCGATATCTGAAACAACAACATCAGGCTTCCAGTCTTCGATCATCTTCAACGCGGTGGACGCAGAATCGCTCACCCGCACTTCCGCGCCGTAGCGACCGAGCGCGAGCGAGATCAGCTCGCGCGTGTCCTGCTGATCGTCAACAGTGAGAATTTTCAATCCATTCAATACATCGGGATTCAGCTCCGCAATTGATTGAAAATAACCCGGCGCTACCGCAATTGATTCGGTAGCAGGCAGCAACTCGGTAATCAGCGGCAGCGAGACAATGAACGTCGCACCTTTTCCGTGGCCATCACTCTCCGCGCGAACGTCGCCGCTATGCATCGCTACGAGGCTACTCACGATCGAGAGCCCGAGTCCGAGACCACCATGCGTGCGCTTCGCCGACGTATCAGCCTGCCTGAAGCGCTCGAATATGTATGGCAGAAACTCCGGCGCGATGCCTTCGCCTGTATCACGAACCACGATCTCGGCACGTGGTCCAACAGTTCTCAACTCAACTTCCACGTGGCCGTCTTTCCGCGTGAACTTCACGGCGTTTGAAAGCAGATTCCAAACGACCTGCTGCAATCGCACCGATTCATCCATCACGAGCCCGGTATTCGAATCGAGCGTCGTAACGATCTGAATATTCTTCGCTTCCGCCATTGGACGAACAGCATCGATCGCGGCCTGGATCACACTAACGAGATCGATCGGCTTGGGCTCGAGTTGCAACTTACCTGTCACGATGCGTGAGATATCCAGCAGCTCATCGATGATCGCGCGCTGAGCTTCGGCGTTGCGCTGGATAATGTCGATGCCGCGCGCGCGATCCGCGTCGCTGAGCTTGCCGCGCTTTAGTAAGTGGGTCCAGCCGAAGATCGCGTTGAGCGGCGTGCGCAGCTCGTGTGAAAGCATCGCGAGAAAATCGTCTTTCACGCGATTCGCAATCTCGGCGCTCGCACGCGCTTTCTGCTCGCGCGCCATCAACTGCAACACAGCCTCTTCCGACTCGCGACGCGCGCGCTGGAGATTCAAATGCGCTTCAACACGCGCCATCAGCTCGCGTGCTGAAAACGGCTTGATCAGGTAGTCGTCGGCGCCTGCGCCCATGCCTTCAACGCGCGACTCCTCACCGGCACGCGCTGACAGCAATATCACCGGCGTAGTTCGTGTTTTCTCGTCAGCACGCAAAGCTTTGAGTAAGCCAAAACCATCGAGCTTCGGCATCATCACGTCAGACAAAACAAGATCGAACTTTTGACTAAGCGCCGCCGCGAGAGCACTTTCACCTTCAGCCACTGCTTCGACGTCGTATTTCGTCGCCAGTAATCGCCTTAGATACTCGCGCATATCAGTGTTGTCATCGACGAGCAGGATGCGAGCGCGTGGTTGATCCACCGGCGATGCAGGAGTTTCCGGTAAAGAAAACGTATCAAGGTGATTGGTCTCATCAGGAAGCCACTTCAGCAGCTCATCGACATAAGCGTCACTCCGCACATTCGTGGATGCGAGCGTACGCGCGCCACCGAGTCGTTCGGCTGGCAAGTGCGCGGAGCCGGTGGGAATGCTGACCGTGAAAGTGCTTCCCTTTCCAACTTCGCTTTTAACTCGCACGGAGCCGCCGTGAAGATTTACTAGCTCCTGGACGAGGGCCAGCCCGATTCCGGATCCTTCATAACTTCGCCCGCGCGCGCCTTTGACGCGATGAAAACGCTCGAACAGGTGTGGCAGCTCCGCGTCAGGAATTCCGGTTCCGGTATCACTCACTTCGAGCTCAACGTTCTCGCCCGACTTCTTCAGCGCCACCGTGATCTCGCCTTCAAACGTAAACTTGAACGCATTCGAAAGCAGATTGAAGACGATCTTCTCCCACATCTCGCGATCGACGTAGACCTCTGCTTCAAAAGGTGAACCATCAACAATCAGTTTCAGTCCGGCTCTCTCGATCGCTGAGCGAAACACGCTCGCCAGCTCTGTAGTTAGCGCATGAAGATCGACGGCCTCGTACACAGCTTCGATACGTCCGGCCTCGATGCGTGAGAAATCGAGGAGGGTGTTTACGAGTTTGAGCAGGCGAACGCTGTTGCGATGGGCCACGTCGAGACGATGGTGTACGTCGGAGGCTAGACTTGTGTCTGCGAGCGACTCTTCGAGTGGCCCAAGCATTAATGTCAGCGGTGTGCGGAACTCGTGGCTGACATTTGAAAAGAAGGTCGTTTTAGCGCGATCGATTTCGGCGAGTGCTTCGGCACGTTTGCGCTCTTCCTCGTACGCGCGGGCGTTTGAGATCGCAGTGCCGACATGACCGACCACCAGCTCGAAGAAACTACGATACTCCGCGTCGAAGATGCGCCGCGGACTGAGACCAGCCACGAGAAATCCTGTCGGCTTCGCGTAACCTGATGCGCCGATCGGCAGAATCAAAGCGGTCTTGCACGACTCGGGCCATGGTCCACCAGGCAATGAGCCGAACCGTTCCTCGACGTCAGAAACAACCTTCGCTGTGCCGGTTTCAAATAGCGGCCACGTCTCACTGTCGTTCACCGTGATGACTGCTGGAGCGGCAGTAGGAACCTGTTCGATCCCACTCGCGCAAATCAGGTGCGCCTCGCGTGCGTCTTCGTCCAACAGGTAAACGAGCGCGAACGGCACATCGTAAGGATTGGCTGCGAGAGTGTTGAGCGCGATCTGGCAAGCTTCTTCGGCTGATTTGACCTCGATGCGACCGAGGTCACGCAATGTTTGCAGCCGTCGCTCTCCAACCACGCGTCCGGTGGTTTCGTAGCAAGCGCAGAAGATCCCGTCGATCTCATCTTTGTCGCCGCGAATCGGGCTATAAGAAAAGGTGAAATAAGTTTCTTCACGCGGCAGGTTGCGATCCATCAGCAGCAGAAGATCTTCAGACCACGTTGCCTCGCCTGTTTGGAAAACGCTGTCGAGCATCGGGCCGACCGTGGACCAGATCTCTTTCCACGCCTCACGACCGGAGCGGCCGAGCCAGCCGGGATGCTTGGTGACACCGAGAACGGGAATGTAACCGTCGTTGTAGAACATCGTGTACTCGGGATTGCCCCACCAGATGACGATGGGATAACGCGAGCCGATGCAGATGGAGACGGCAGTCTTGAGAGACTGGGGCCACTGGGCCGCTGATCCAACGGGGCTGCTGGACCAGTCGAACGCACGCATGCGCTCGCCCATTTCGCCGCCACCACTTAAGAAACTCAGATCGGTAGAGTCTTTGGGCATCAATCGTTATGGGGATTACGGATGGGGGTTGGGCTAATTAAAAACCGCTATCGATTTCCTGTCAACGCTCTGCTTCACAGGATTTACAGGATTTTCAGGATTGACATGTGCATCCTGTCAGATCTTGTAAATCCTGTCTACAAACCAACTCTCCCAACCAGATCCGCAAACCGTCGATCAGCACGCACCGGATCCAGGATCGGAAACACTTTCAAGTAGGCAATGTAATTCGACCGCTCCTCGAACGCTTTCTCCAACCACACAAACGTCTGCTCCTTATCACCAAGCCCAACATAGACGTTGACGAGTGCGGCCGGTGTCACGTAGCGATTTTTATTGAGCGCCAACAATTCATTCAGGATCTTCGTCGCATCAGCTTTCCGTCCGGCCAGACCATAGGCCAGTCCGAGAATGCCGAGTGCGCCGGGTGCTCTTTCCGACAACTCAACCGCCCTTTCGGCAGCCCCAACCGCTTCGTCAAACTGGTTGTTTGCGGCATACGTGTGACCGAGTACCCAGTAAGCCTGGTAATGATTCGGGTCCATCGCGATCACCGCCTGGAGTTGCTCGATGGCCTCACCATAGCGACGCGCATTCTCGAGCAAGAATCCTCTTTGCACACTGATTGCCAGCGAAAACGGATCTAGCTCGCGCGCACGATTCGACGCCGCGATCGACTCATCAACACGCCCGCGCGACATCAAATAGCTCGCGTAAAAGTTGTGCGCGTTTGCGTAATTCGGATTGAGCTCGAGCGCGCGCTTGAATCGCTGCTCGGCCGCGGTCCAGTTCCAGTTATAGTGATTTATATAACCCAGCGCGGTGTAAGCATCAGCGAGACTGCTATCGAGCTCGAGCGCTTTCGACGCCGCCTCCTCGGCGCGTCGCCTGCCCTCGCTCGGCGGCAGCGCACTAATCTGGACCACGCTCAAGGCGTTATAGCAGTCCGCCAGGCCTACATAACCTGGCGCATAGCCCGGATCTTCCTTGATCGCGTTTTGAAAAAGCGCGATGGCCTTGTTGAGATTTTCTTCGGTGCGTTTGTTCCAGTAGAGATAACGGCCCTGTAGATAGTTGTCGTAAGCCTTCGGTTGCACCGCGCGCCGCGCAGTGAACCGCGCCTGCTCGCCCGGCGTCAACTGAATCTGCACTTCTCGCGCGACGTCCTGCGCAATCTCACTCTGGAGATCGAGAACATCGCGTACGTCACGCGTGTACGTTCGTACCCACAGGTGCCGATCGGTTGCAGCTTGTATTAGCTGCGCACGAACGACCACGCGCTCGCCCGATCGTTGCACCGTGCCTTCGACGACTGCGTCGACATTGATCTCACCCGCGATCTGCGGCAGCGACTTCTTGGTTCCTTTGTAGTGCATCGACGAGGTTCGTGAAAGCACGTGCAGGCCGCCAATTTGCGCGAGGTCTCCGATGAGCGCGTCTGTCATTCCGTCAGCGAAATACTCTTCGGATGCGTCACCCGACAAGTTCTCCAGCGGCAGCACCATAATCGACGAGATCACAGGCCGCGGCTTTTCTCGCGTGTACAGAACATACGCGATCGCCACCAGAACTAACGGCACGAGAATCAGCAGCGCGTAACGAAACACCGGTCTCGGTCGCGGCAGTGGCGCCGGCTCTTCCGTTGCGTCGTCGCGCCGCTGCGTGAGCTCTACTTTTCTAACCTCCGCTACAAACCGGTACCCAGCCCCCGGAATCGTCGCGATGTACTGGCTCTCCTGCCTGCTATCCCCCAGCAACTTCCTCAGCGCCGTAATATTTTGATTGAGGTTGTTCTCCTCGACGATCGTCCCTGCCCAGACCCGCTCCAGCAACTCATCCTTCTCGACCGTCCGCCCATGCTCCTCGACGAGCACGACCAGCAGATCAAACGCCTTCGGAGTCAGCCGCAGCACCTCTTCATCGCGCATGAGTCGACGCTTCAGCGGGTCGAGCCGAAACGGCCCAAACTGGTAGAAGTGCTGGTTTTCCTCAGACATCCGGGCTTTCAGAAACTCTTTCAGAAAAAATCAGCGGGTCTCTAAGTACATTTTTGCTCGCCTCGCGTAGTTTCCGCACCCGTTGAGCGAGCGACTTTCAAGCAGTTTGGAAGGCGTAAGACCCGCTCATTCTAACGCTGACGAAAGGAAACGAAAATGAAACTCAAAGTTCTAAAAAATATTTTCTTGATATTAGCAGTCCTAATTTGCAGTCAGGCACAGGTCTGGGCCGTCGCTCAGGAAGACGTAATTCTCCAGTGGAACCGTGTGTTGATGGAGACGGTTCGCACACCGGGACAACAACCGGCGACCATCATGCCCGTGCGCAGCTACGCTATCATGCACGCGGCAATGTTTGACGCCGTCAACTCCATCGACAGAAGTCATACGTCTTACTTTGTTGACGTACCCGGATCGCCGAACGCTTCGATCGAAGCCGCCGCCGCGCAGGCCGCCTACGATGTATTGGCGGGTTTGTATCCGGCGCGCGTGGCGATCTTTGATGCGGAGCTGGCGATCTCGCTTCAGGGCATCGAGGAGAATCGAGCCCAGCAAGGAATTCGAGTCGGCCAGATCGTTGCCGAGACTTTGCTCGCGGAACGGGCAAACGATGGTTGGAATGTTACGCCGCCTGCTTACAGCTTGCCGGCGACACCTGGAAACTGGCAGCCCGTACCCGGCGCCGCCGCGTTTACGCATTACCCGTCGGTCATACCTTTCGGTATCACGTCGGGCATGCAGTTCAAACCGAATGCGCCACCGGCGCTCACTAGTGCGGAATACGCTCACAATCTAAACGAAGTGAAGGAGCTCGGATCGGTAAGCAGCTTGACGCGCACTGCCGATCAAACCAAAGTCGCGCAGTTGTGGGCCGGGGTGAATACGCCGACTAACTTTCTTTTCGTGTGGAACAATGTCGCGCGCATCGTTTCTTCAGCGCGTGGTATCTCGACAGTCGAGAAAGCACGATTGTTTGCGTTGACGAACATGGCGCTGCACGATGCGTTACAAACCACGTTCGCAAGCAAGTTTCATTATGGCTTGTGGCGGCCGGTGACGGCGATTCGTCGTGCGGATGAAGATGGTAATGCGAGCACGGCGGCCGACCCGACGTGGACTTCGCTGATCGCCAATCCGCCGTATCCGAGTTATGCGGGAAACAACGCGGCGATCGGCACTTCGCAAGCGACGATACTCGCGTTGTTCTTCGGTCGTGACGACATCACGTTCCAGCACACCTGGGAAGGCGCAGGCGGTGCGACGCGTTCGTATGCGGGATTCAGTGCAATGGCCGACGAAGAGGCTCGCGCACGTGTCTACGGTGGAATTCACTTCACCTTCGACAACGTCGCCGGACAATCAGTAGGCCGCAACGTCGCGAACCACATCTTCGCAAACCTCATGCGCCCACGTCAGTGCGTTCGATAGTAGCGGACGCCGAGCCCACGAAGCGGGCGGAAGCATAAGCCTGGGGCGCAAGCCCCGGGCTTTAGGCTGTCACGGGCTTAAAATTGCGGCACCAACACGATCTTCCCGTAGCTCTGTCGACTCGAGATCAACTCGTGCGCTTCACGAATCTGCGCGAGCGACAAGACATGTCCGACCTGCATCTTCAACTTCCCTTGCCCGATCCACTCAAACATTTGCTTCACTGATTCACCCATCAAACTCGGCCGCTCGAAGATCGCCCGCAGATGCAAACCAAACACGCCCTTCGATCCAAACAGTAACTTCAACGTGTCGACCGGCTGCACTTCTTTACTTGCCGCTCCGAAGACCACGAGACGCCCGAGTGAAGGCAGAATCTCGAGACTGCGACGAAAGACATCGCCACCAACTGCTTCTAGTATCAACGGCGGCGCATTCTTGCCGCTGAGCTTTTGATCGAACTCTTCGTAACTGAGCGCCTCGTCAGCGCCGAGCTCGAGCACACGCGCGCGTTTTTCTTCAGACGACGCAGTGCCAATCACACGCAAATCCAGAAGCTTCGCGATCTGCACGGCCGCCGTGCCAACGCCACCCGCCGCGGCATGAATCAAAACCGTTTCGCCCCGAACAGCCCTGCCGACGGTGGTGAGCGCGTGATAGGCGGTCAGGTATTGAACCGGAAAAGCAGCAGCCTCAACGAAAGACATCGAATCAGGAATCGGCATGCACGCCATCGCACTGACGCATAACCGCTCCGCATGACAACCACCGGCTGACACAACCACCACGCGCGAGCCGGCGGGCAATCCGTCGCCACTCTCCACCACACCCGCCGCTTCGAGACCGGGGATGAACGGTGGCTTTGGTCCACCGGGATAAAGACCCGCACGCTGCATGACGTCGGCGTAGTTTAAACCGGATGCTTCGATGCGAATTCGAACTTCGCCAGGCTGCGGTTCAGGATCCGGCGCCTCGACCAACTCGAGCTGGTCCACATCTCCAAAGCCCTTCACGCAAACTGCTTTCATCTCACTCGTTTCTCCTCGCAAGCGGACTGGTGCGAACTAACTTTTGATCAGAGCCGGGATGGTGGGAGATTCTAGGCCCGCCGCGCTCATATGCCAAGTATTTTTCGGAGGGGTCTTACGCAGAGAGGGCGTGGAAGGTGGATTTTAGGGTTGGGTAAAGATTCCGGTATTGTTCGTAGAGTGATGCGTAAGTCTCACTAGCTTCCTTGTTCGGAGTGACGTGATCGCGCGTTGAGATCGTTTGTGCGCAAGCCGCGTCAATGTTGGACCATACACCTGCACCAACGCCGGCCAGCAACGCTGCTCCGTATGCTGCACCTTCTGTCGTGTTAACTGTTACGAGATCTGCACCGAGCGCATCTGCAAGAATCTGCCGCCACAGCGAACTCTTCGCACCGCCACCCGACACGCGAACTTCGTCGACGGATCCGAGCCCGGCGTCGCGCATCAGGCAAAACATGTCTTTGATTCCAAACGCGACGCCTTCGAGTATCGATCGTGTCAAATGCGCCTGGCCGTGACGCGTAGTCAGTCCGATCCATGCACCGCGTGCTAATGGATCGGGATGAGGCGTGCGCTCTCCGCTCAGGTACGGCAGAAAGATCAACCCTTCACTTCCAGCAGGCGCCCCAGCAGCTTCTTCAACCAGCTCCGCAAAACTTCGATCGCACGCAAGCTTGTCGCGATACCACTGCAAGCTACCCGCAGCGCTCAACATCACTCCCATCAAATGCCAACGACCTGCGACCGCATGACAAAACGCATGCAGGCGTCCTTCAGGTTCGATCAACGGTGACTCAGTCGCGGCAAAAACAACTCCCGAAGTTCCCAGCGTCACTGCAATCGTTCCCGGACGCACGACTCCGGCGCCGATCGCCTGCGCCGACTGATCGCCACCACCAGCGACAACGGGCGTGCCTTGATTCAGTCCTGTTTGCTCAGCAGCTTCGCGGGTCACCTGGCCCGTAATCTCATGTCCTTCGAATGTTTGCGGTAGCCAGTCAGGCGAGATGTTGAGTGTTTTTAGGATCTGCGACGACCACGTGCGTTTGCGCAGATCGAAGAGCATCGTGCCCGAGCCGTCTGCTTTGTCCATCGCGAGTGCGCCGGTAAGTTTGTAACGAATGTAGTCTTTCGGCAGCAGGACGTGACGAGTGCCGCGATAGATTTCCGGCTCGTGTGTTTCGACCCAGAGGATCTTTGGCGCAGTAAAACCGGTGAGCGCATCGTTGCCTGTGATCTGGACCAACTCCGCGCGGCTGATGCGCGCGCGAATCTCGTCACACTCCGCGCCGCACCTCTGATCGTTCCAAAGGATCGCAGGCCGCAACACTTCGCCTTCATCGTCGAGCAACACGAGACCGTGCATCTGTCCGGTCAAACCGATCGCTGATACGTCTTCGCCGGAGGCATTCGCGGTTGCGAGTGCTTGTTTGATGCTGTTTGTAGTTGCCGTCCACCATTCTCGCGGATCTTGTTCTGACCAGAGCGGGTGAGGCGTCGAGATATTTAGTGATGTAGTGGCGCTGCTCACGACGCGGCCGTGCGTGTCGATCAACAACGCTTTGGCGCCGGTGGTAGAAAGATCAATCCCAAGAAGCAATCTCATTTCCCGTTATTAAGCCACAAAGCAGCATTAAACGCACAAAAAAATATTTTTGGTTTTGTGCTGCTTTGCGGCTATCCTTGCCGATAGACCAATGTCGATTCTCCTGGAGATCCTTCTGGAACTCGTTGTTCCGCTATTTGCCGAATTCCTCGCCGAACTCGCACTGCACCAACTGGGGCAGATACCGTGGATGCGGAAAACGGGGCGCGTGGTTCTCACGGCGATTATGTATTTCGGAGCAGGCGTGGTAGCTGGTTTAATTAGCCTCCTGGTTTTTCCTAAAGCATTCGCGCGCAGTTCGGCACTGCCTGGCATTAGTCTTGTCATCACGCCGATATTGGGCGGCGTCTTGATGTCTTACATAGCATGGTTTCGGGTTCGTACCTGGGATTGGACAATTCGGCTAGAGACTTTTGCGTACGGATTTCTTTTCTCGTTTGCAATGACCCTGCTGAGGTTCTATTTCACTGAGTAAATATATTTGGGGAGCATATTGATGCATGACATTCGCCGGTTCTTAATCTTCGTAATCATTGCAGTGTTTGGCGCCGTGAGTATTGATGCGCAGCAACCGGATCCTAGTCTTTATTCCGGCCTGCGTTGGCGCATGATTGGGCCGTTTCGTGCTGGGCGCGTCAACGCTGTGAGCGGCGTCGTGGGCCAACCCGATACGTTTTACTTCGGATCGGTGGGCGGCGGCGTGTGGAAGTCGTCGAATGCCGGACGCACGTGGTCGCCCATCTTCGACGCCACAAGCGTGGCTTCGATTGGCGCAATCGGTGTCGCGCCTTCGGACGCAAATGTGATCTACGTCGGCACTGGCGAAGCAGACATGCGCGACTCGATCGCCTTCGGCAACGGCGTTTACAAATCAACAGACGCCGGTAAAACCTGGAAGCACCTCGGACTCGAAAACACGAAACAGATCGGCCGCATCATCGTCGATCCGAAGAACCCGAACACACTGTTTGTCGCGGCGCTCGGAAACGCTTACGCGCCCAATCCCGACCGCGGTGTTTATCGTTCGCGCGACGGCGGCGTCACGTGGCAAAAAGTTCTGTTCAAAAACGATGACGTCGGCGCGATCGATCTCCAATTCGATCCGGTAGATTCGAAGATAGTCTACGCGACACTCTGGAACGTGCGCCGTCCACCGTGGTTTATCTACGCGCCTGCGAATGGACCAGGCGCAGGGATCTTCAAGTCTGTCGACGGTGGCACAACGTGGAAAGAGATCTCGGAAGGGATTCCGGTCGAAGGTCGCGGGCACATCGGCATCGCAGTTACGCCAACCAATCGCAATCGTCTTTATGCTGTTGTTGATGCTAAAGACGGCGGGGTGTTTATTTCAAACGACGCGGGCGCCACGTGGACCAGGCTGTCGAATGACAAACGACTCTGGGATCGCGGCTGGTACTTCGAGAAAGTCACCGCCGATCCGAAGAACGCAGACATTGTTTACGTGATGAACACGTCGATGTATCGCTCGACGGACGCGGGCAAGACGTGGACGC
>Ga0134124_10003509_pt1 | contig 12633 bp, 10 predicted proteins | sample KB304_FD_96880 | JGI IMG/M metagenome (GOLD analysis project Ga0134124, IMG submission 96880) | Terrestrial soil microbial communities without Nitrogen fertilizer from Kellogg Biological Station, Michigan, USA - KB3-0-4 | ecosystem: Environmental > Terrestrial > Soil > Unclassified ... | reverse complement strand
TTGGCATGGTCGGTCGGCTTGCCCACGCAGAACGAGCGCTCACACTCGACGTTGTAGCCTCCCACCTGCGCGCCGAAACTCAGGATCAAGGCATCTCCCGTTTTCAGCCGGTCTTTGCTGGGGACGGCATGGGGAAATGCGGAACGCTTGCCGAACGGAACTAATCCACCGAAGGGAGGCTCGATGCCCACGCCCACCACATCGTTCAATTCCTTTGACATCCTTTCGGCCACCGCGTCGGCCGTCACTTTCAGGATTTCGTCTTCGCTCACGCTGCCGTTACGCTGCACGAATTCGCGTCCCGCCTGCACCTTGAAATCGGCATAAGTCATCGCCCGGCGCATAATGCGTATTTCGTCTTCGTCCTTGACCAGGCGAAGGTCCTCAACCAGGTCCCCGGCATCCACAATCTTGGCCTTCGGCGCACCCAGACTCATTTGATGCCGCCGGCTGGGCCGAGGCTCCTCCACTCCGATGCTCGCCCGGTCGAATCCTCGCTTGGCCACGTGCTCAAAGATCCAGCGCACCCGATTCGCCGGGCCGGGATAATCAAAATAAGCCTCGTAGTCCTTCACCCACCAGGTCTTTACTTGGTCAGTCTCCAGCCCAGGGACGAACATTACCGGATCTCCCGACTCCGGAATTAGCGTCGCCAGGGGGCGCTCGGTAGAAAGATGGAAATACCCCACGGTGTAGATGATATTGGTCGCATCCAGAAGGAGCAGCGCGTTGAGCTTGCGATTTTTCATCTTCTCCTGGACTTGTGCGACCTTGCGCCGATACCACTCGGGTTGCAGGCGGTCGTGCGGACTTGTGTCAGGCATGGTGGTTGCCATGCGCAAAAAGTGCATCCGGCCGAACTCGCTCATGTCTGTGGTAATCCTCAGCGCCGCAACTCCGGAGAGCGTGCGCATAAATTCTCTTCGGTTCGCCATTGGGCCTCCGCCCGGGAAAACATTTTGCCACTTCAGAAGCGATCCATCTTAGCGTACCCGCACGTCTCGCGGCTCGCGGGCAGATTTTGATTCTGGGTGGAGCGGCGCTTCAGCCCTGCATAGAAGACATTGTCTCGGTGCGGCTTCAGCCGCGTGGAATCTTGCGCAACCGCGTAATTTCCCGGGAGGGAGCTTACGGTCGCAAAGCCGTCTTCCTGGCCACCCAGGAAACCTCCCGTAGTAGCCGTCTAGGCGGTGAGGGCACCCGCGCCCCACGAAAGCTCTACTTCCTGCGGGCTGGGGATGACTTAGCCTCGGAACCTCCGATGGTCCGGTATTCCCCGCGATGGTAGAGCAGCGGATTGCCTCCGCGCACCACCACTTCCTCAACCTCAGCAATAAAAATTGTGTGGTCGCCGGCGTCCTGCGCGCTATGAAGCCGGCACTCGAGGTAGGCCAGCGCGCCATTAAGCACCGGCGTGCCGTGGGCGGTGCGATCGAAGTGCGCGCCTGCCTCCCGCTCGGCATGGCGGTGATCCTGGGCGGGACGCGCGTAGTATTCAGAAATGACGCGCTGGTTCTCGGCCAACACATTCACTCCAAAACGTTTCTTGGCATGCAGGTGAGCGTGGGTGCGGGCACGATGGTCCACGCAAACCAGAACCAGCGGTGGATCGAGCGAAACGGAGCTAAAGGCGTTGGCCGTCATGCCGTTTACTGCGCCTTCGTAGTCCACCGTAATTACCGTCACCCCCGTCGCAAAACTGCCCAGCGCATTGCGGAATTCTTCCTGAGTGACGGCCATTTGAAGGTTGGAGCCCTACCGTTTCGTGGAGTTCGGGCAAAGGAGGCAATCAGCCACGTCGCCCTTAAGAGTTTTACCACCAAACTCGGAGGGTTGAACAATTCGACGCTCTGTGAGCGAGTGGAGCAGGCCTTCAGGCCCGCATACACGCTGGTGTCGTGTGTCGGTTTCGGCCCCTGAGGTACCTCTGGGGCTGAGCCGCAGCGAAACGCCGCCTTCAATGCCGCGCTACAAGCGCTGCTCCACCCAAAATCAAAATCCGCCCACCATGAATGAATCAAGGAAACGCTAACTCGGCGCTCCCAATCACTCTCATGTATCATTCTGATGTTCATCTGGTAACGCTGGTCTCTCCGCGACTCAGACCGAGAAGACATGCAAGTGCAGGAAAATTCGCTGGCGGCTTATCTCGACGAACTGCGGGATGGGCTTCCGCTCTCGCGCCAGGGGGCTTGCCAGCTGCTGCGTTGCTCGGACGATGAACTCCCCGCTCTCCTCGCCGCCGCCCTCGAACGGAAGCAGGGCTTCAAGCCGGGCGTCGTCACCTATTCGCGCAAGGTCTTCATCCCGCTGACAAATCTGTGCCGCGACTATTGCGGATATTGCAGGTTCCGCCGTGATCCAGGCGAACCCGGGGCGCACACCATGACGCCGGATGAGGTTTTGGAAGTGGCTACAGCAGGACAGAAGATGGGCTGCACCGAAGCCCTCTTCAGCCTGGGCGACAAGCCGGAACTGACTTTCCCGGAAATGCGGGCAACCCTGCGCCACCTGGGATACAAGTCGACGCTGCACTATCTCGAGGTGATGTGCGAACGGGTCCTGCGCGAGACCACGCTGTTGCCGCACCCCAACCCCGGGCTGTTGAGCGGGGAGTGGATCACTCGCCTGGCGGCGGTTTCGCCCAGCATGGGTCTGATGCTCGAGACTACGAACACCGCGCTGCTTGCTCCCGGAGCCGCGCATGATAACGCGCCTGACAAGGTACCCGCCAAACGCTTGCGCACGATTGAAGAGGCAGGCAAACAGTCGGTGCCTTTTACTACCGGCCTGTTGATTGGAATCGGCGAAACTTTGGAAGACCGAGTGGATACTTTGCTCGCGATCCGCGGACTGCACCGCCGCTACGGCCATATTCAGGAAGTGATCGTGCAGAACTTCCGGGTCAAGCCGGAGATTCCGATGCGCGCCTGGCCGGAACCGACGCGAGGCGAGATGTTGCGAACCGTCGCGGTGGCGCGCCTCCTCATGCCCGAGGTCAATCTGCAGGCGCCGCCGAATCTTTCCGCTCCTTATTACGAGGAACTACTTGATGCGGGAATTAACGATTGGGGAGGGGTGTCGCCCCTAACGCCGGACTTCATCAATCCGGAAAGACCCTGGCCTCATCTGGATCGGCTCCAGGCGCGTACCGAATCAAGAGGATATATTTTGCGCCAGCGCCTGCCGGTTTATCCTGAGTTCCTTACAACGATCACCTCGCGGCCCGGCCTGCTTGGGGAAAAAGTTCAAGCCGCTGCCGATCGCGAAGGCTACGCCGGGAGGGACAAGGCCGCATGATTGTCGTACTCACCGGAGGAACCGGCGGCGCAAAGTTTGTGGACGGACTGCGCCAGGTTGTGCCATCGAAAGACCTCACCATGATCGTCAATACGGGGGATGACTTGGAGTGGTGGGGCCTCTACGTTTCGCCCGACCTCGATTCCATCACCTACGTGCTGGCCGGGTTGCTGAGCAAGGAACGCGGCTGGGGCGTGAAGGGCGATACATTTTTTTGTCTGCAAGCCATGGGCGACCTCGGCGAGCCCATCTGGTTTCATACCGGCGACCGCGATCTTGCGGTCCACTTGTTGCGCACGAAACTCCTGAAGCAAGGCAAGACCCTATCCGAGATCTCGGCTGAAATTGCCACCAAGATGGGTGTCGAGGCCCGAATCCTTCCCATGAGCAACGCCCGCGTGGAAACTCGGGTTGACACGCCTATCGGCGAACTTAGCTTCGAAGAATATTTCGTGCAGCGCTGGTACCAGGACCCGGTCAACTCGGTCCGCTTCGCGGGCATTGAGAGTGCCGAACCCGCCCCGGGTGTGATCGAAGCCATCATCTCGGCGACGATAGTGCTGCTCGCGCCCAGCAATCCCATTACCAGCATCGGCCCTATCCTGGCGGTGCCCGGCATCATGGACGCACTCAAGCAAACCCGCGCCCCGGTTGCAGCCGTAAGTCCGATCATCGGCAACAGCGCAGTTTCGGGACCTGCCGGCATTTTGATGGCAGCCAAGGGTTTGCCGGTTTCGATCGCAGGCGTGGCCCAGGCTTACGGCGAATTTCTGGATATCCTGGTAGTGGACAACCGCGACGCCAAAGCAGCCGAAGAACTAAAAAAGTCCGGACTGCGGGTCCACTGCGCCAACACGATCATGAGCACGGCCGACGAAAGGGTTGACCTGGCCCGCCAAGTCCTTTCGCTGATGTCTGCGGAAGAGACGTCTGCGGAAAACGCGGCCCGTGCAGGCTCGGATTTGTCATGATTCTAGTTCCGGTCAAGAATCTCTCCGGCGCCAAGCAGCGCCTCGCGAGCCTATTCGATCAGCCTACCCGCGCCGAACTCGCTCAAGCCATGCTCTTCGATGTGCTCGAGACCCTGGGCACGTGGACCGATTGCCCCGAAGTCGGCATCGTGACCAGCGATCCTTTTGCGATTCAACTCGCGGATCGATTTCATTTTTCCGTGATTCACGATAACGTCAACCGAAGCGAGACCGACGCCATAGAAATGGCTACCCGCTTCTGCGAGGCCCAAGGTGTGGATAGCACGCTGGTGATTCCAGGCGACATCCCCCTGATCCAGCGCTGGGAACTGGAAAAGATTCTGCAATCCGCGCCGGCCGAGGGTTCGGTGCTGGTGCGTGCTGCTGATGGACGCGGCACAAACGCCATCTGGCGGCGCCCAGCAGGACTATTTCCCGCCCGCTTCGGCAACGACAGTTTCGAACCTCACCATGCCACCGCTCAGGCCACGGGGAAGCCCTGCGTGGTACTTTCCCTGCCCGGTATAGCGCTCGATGTCGACACTCCCGGCGATGTGCGCGCCCTTGCCGCTGCGCCCGGAGAAACTCGCACTCAGCGCCTGGTCCGGCAATGGCAACTGGCCGATCTTCCCGTAGCCGCGAATGAGTAAGCCGCAGGTCGCCAAACAGAAACGAGCCCCAAAGGGGCCAAAGAATGAAGCCCACGGCGCGAGCCGTGGGTGGGCGCAGCGCAAAGGCAAAGCCCGGAAGGGGCGAAAGGAACCTTCACTCTTACTGGCCCGCGGACTAAGCATCATCCCGCTACCCATGGAAGCCGAGATCCAACCCGGCGACTCCGTTTCCCAACTACTTCTCGACGCGGTGAAACGCGAAAACCTGCGCCAGGGCGACATTCTGGTCATCAAACACAAAATCGTCTCCAAGGCCGAGGGTCAATTGGTGGCGCTAAACAAGATCAAACCTACCGCCGCTTCCCGCCGCTGGGCCGAGCGCTATCGACTCGACGCTCGCGTCATCGAACTCGCCATCCTGCAGAGTCGCCGTATCGTGCGGCGCAAACGCGGCGTCCTGATCACCGAAACTCGCCACGGCCTGATTTGTGCGAACAGCGCCGTGGACGTCTCGAACGTTGACGGAGGTCGCCACGCGCTTCTGCTGCCCGACGATCCCGACCGTTCCGCGGCCAAGATTCGTCGGGACCTGAAAAAGGCTCTGCACCTTTCCATTCCCGTGATCGTCACAGATACTTTCGGCCGACCCTGGCGCGAAGGCCTGACCGAAGTCGCCATCGGAGTGGCCGGCATGCAGGCGCTTCATGACTACCGAGGTCAGCCTGACTCGCACGGATACAAGCTGCAAGCTAGTATTGAGGCAGACGCGGACCAGCTGGCTTGCGCGGCCGGCCTAGTCTGCGGCAAGCTAGCTCGTACGCCGGCGTGTATCATTCGAGGATTCGCGTATCGTCCTGGCCGGGGCAGCGCTCGTGACCTGATTCGCCCGGCCGCCAACGATCTGTTTCGCTGAAGTGTCTTTCCCGAGGAGGAGCCGTGACCCGAGTCCTACCCGATTCTGAACTGAAAGATTTTCCGGCCCTCGAGTGGCCAGAGATCGCCGAACGCATGTCGTCGGAGTCGCGCAACGCGCTCGACCAGGTCCTCGCGTCCCTCGATGGCAGCGTCCTCTCGCGCGAACAATGCCTGCTTCTGGCGAATGCCGAAGGCGATGATCTTCTCGGCTTGTTGGTTGCCGCCGACATGCTGCGGTGCGATCTCGCCGGTAATATCGTGACCTACGTGGTGAATCGCAATATCAATTTCACCAACGTTTGCTTTGTCGGATGCAAGTTCTGCGCCTTCAGCCGCGGCCCTCGCGAGGAGGACAGCTACTTCCACAGCCTCGAAACCATGGCGCAGAAGGCGGTCGAAGCCCGGGCCATGGGCGCCACTGAAGTGTGCATCCAGGGCGGCCTGCCGCACGGACTGCCTCCCTTCTATTACCGCGACATACTGCGTTCGATCAAAGCGGCCGTGCCCGACATGCACATTCACGCCTTCTCTCCCATGGAGATCGTGTACGGAGTCGAGCTTACCGCCATGCCGCTGCCTGACTACCTAACGATGCTGCGTGACAATGGCCTCGATACTCTCCCCGGAACCGCTGCGGAAATACTCGACGATGACGTGCGCTTCGTGCTGTCGCGCAACAAGGTCTCCACCGAACAGTGGAAGCAGGTGATCCGCACCGCGCATCAATGCGGCATTCGCAGTACATCCACCCTGATGTACGGGCATGTCGAGACCACCACGCACTGGGTCAACCAGCTTGAGCTTCTGCGTGACATCCAGCAGCAGACGGGTGGCTTCACCGAGTTTGTGCCGCTCGGCTTTGTCCACCAGAACACCCTGCTGTTTCATCAGGGAATCGCCCGGCCCGGTCCCACCCTTGCTGAGCATCTCAAGATTCACGCGCTGGCGCGGGTCATGCTCGCCGGCGCGATTAACAATATTCAGGTGTCCTGGGTAAAGCTGAACCGGCGCCTTTCGCAACTCTGCCTACATGCCGGCGCCAATGATTACGGCGGCACCTTGATGGAAGAGAACATTTCGCGAGAAGCCGGAGCTACGGCGGGCCAGTATACCAGCGGCGAAGAATTCCAGTCGCTGATTCTCGAGATCGGACGCATCCCCGCCGAGCGCAACACGCTTTACACACGGATCAACCTCAAACTGCAACCTGACCACGTCGCGATCGAAGAAGCGCTCGAGCCGGAGTTCGCCTGATGGAGTTAACCCAGTGAGGCTGGAACCATAATGCCGCGCACCATCGCTGTCCTGGGAGGCACGGGCCCAGAGGGCTTCGGACTGGCCCTGCGCTGGGCCCGAGCCGGTGAGAATGTAATCATCGGATCGCGCGACGCAAGCCGCGCTCGCGAGGCGGCTGCGAAAATCCAGGCAGCCGTTAGCGACACAGTAAGAATTTCAGGCGAAGAAAACAGCGCGGCCTGTGCCGCCGCGGATCTGCTGGTACTTACGATCCCGTTTGAAGGCCACTGCACCCTGCTCAAGCAAATCCGGTCGGCAATCCGTCCCGGCAGCATTGTGGTTGACACCACGGTGCCCCTCGCGGCCAGCGTTGGCGGACGCGCGACCCGCACTCTCGGCATCTGGGAGGGCTCCGCTGCACAACAAGCCGCGGAACTCGTCCCTCAAGGAGCTCCCGTGGTAGCTGCGTTCCACAATACCTCCGCAGACATTCTGAACGGCGATGCCGCAGTAGACTGCGACGTCATCGTCTGCAGCGATGACGGCGAAGCATCAAAGACGGTGAGAGCGCTGGCGGCAAAAATTCCCGGCGTCCGCGCCATCGACGGCGGCAAGCTGGAGAACGCACGCATTTTGGAGCAGATTACCGCGCTCCTGATTGGCCTGAACATTCGCCACAAAGGCCATTCCGGCATTCGCATCACGGGCCTGCCAGAAAAAGCATACGAGGTGTCATAAGTCGTAGTTTTTTGTAGCGCCGGCGTCCCGCTGGCCGGAGTGAGGACATCTTGCCCTCACCCTAGCGCGCTCCAGACTGGTGGCGAAACGTACAGCATGACCGATTCTCCCAACCCAGGCCCAGCCATCGAATTCCGCAATGTCGGCTATCGCCTTGACAACGGAACTACCCTGCTTCGCGATCTCAACCTTGAAATCCAGCGCGGCGAGACCCTGGTGCTCCTCGGTCGCAGCGGCTCTGGCAAGACTACAACCCTAAAGCTCATCAACCGTCTGCACAGGCAAAGCACAGGCGCCATCCTTGTAGATGGCCGTTCCCTCGAGGAATGGGATGTTATTCGCCTCCGCCGCATGATCGGCTATGTCATTCAGGAAGTCGGCCTCTTCCCGCACTTCACGGTCGCCCGCAACATCGGTGTCGTGCCGCAGATCGAAGGATGGTCTTCCGAGCGTATTCAGCACCGCGTCACAGAACTGCTGGAACGGGTGGGGCTTGAACCGCAACTCGCATCGCGCTACCCGCGCGAACTGTCCGGCGGACAGCGGCAGAGAGTCGGAGTGGCCCGCGCCCTGGCTGCCGACCCGGCATTCCTTCTCATGGACGAACCTTTCGGCGCGCTCGACCCCATCACGCGATCCGAACTGCAGCGTGAATTCCTGGCCCTGCAGCAGCGCCTGGGCAAGACAGTGGTCTTCGTTACCCACGATCTTCGCGAAGCGCTTCGCCTGGGCACCCGCATCGCGCTCATGGAATCCGGCCAACTTGTAGTCACGCTAACGCCGGATGAATTTGTGCACTCCACGCATCCTCTCGTCGCCGACTACGTAGACGCCTTCAAAACCGAAATCTCACCCCAAGAGGGGGAGAGCGATGCGCCCGCAGAGTAGCGCCGGCGTCCTGGGGGCGTCTCGCCCTCGGAGATGCGAACGAGGTCCGCTCAAGGCAGTACCACGAGGCCAATCATGAATGTCCTTCAATTCATTTTGCAGAATCACATGGAAGTGATCGATCTTACCACCGAGCATCTCTGGCTGGTCGGAGCCTCCATCACCCTGGCGGTCTTCATCGGAATCCCCTTGGGAGTCGCAATCACGCGCTGGCCAGTGCTGAGCAAACCCGTGCTCGGCGGCGCGAACATTATTCAAACCGTTCCCAGCCTGGCCTTATTCGGATTTCTCCTGCCTGCACCCTGGATCGGCGCCCGCGCCGACCGCATCGCCATACTCGCGCTGATGCTGTACGCGCTTCTGCCTCTCATCCGTAACACTTACACCGGCATCAGGGGCGTCGATCCGGCCGTGGTCGAAGCCGGACGCGGCATGGGCATGACGGACCGCCAGTTACTCTGGCAGGTCGAGCTCCCGCTGGCGCTGAGTGTGATCGTGGCGGGCGTTCGCGTGGCCACTGTGCTATCGATCGGTCTCGCCACCATCGCCGCCGCGATCGGCGCAGGCGGCCTGGGCGAATTCATTTTTCGTGGCTTGGCTATGGTGAACAATCAGGTCATCCTGGCGGGCGCAATTCCCGCCGCCGCGCTCGCAATACTCGCGGACACGAGCCTGGGATGGTTAGAAAAACGCCTCAGCCCCGCTAAGCTATAAAAGTTGTGGCAGAGCTGTCATCCTGAGTGGCCGTCAGGCCGCGAAGGACCCGTGCATTTAGCTCGCACCATACATTTTGATTCGGGAAAACGGATCTGCTCGCAGGATGATGCGCACCATCCTCACGCTCGCATTCGTCGCTCTCCTCACCGCTTGCGGACCGCCACGCGCCGACGTCATCGTAGTCGGCTCCAAAAACTTTACCGAGCAGCTCGTCCTCGGTGAAATCATGGCGCAGCAGATCGAGAATAAGACGCACCTGCCGGTCGAACGCCGTTTCTACCTGGCCGGCACATATATTTGCCAACAGGCAATCCTCGGCGGCCGCATCGATATCTATCCCGAATACACTGGCACTGCCCTCACCGCAATTCTGAAGCAGCAACCGTCCAGCAATCCCGCCGAGGTTTACAACCGGGTCAAGACCGAATACGCGCGGCGGTTCAATCTCGCACTCGGCCAGCCTTTTGGATTCAATAACACGTTCGCTATCGAGATTCGCGGCGAAGACGCCCGCCGTCTCGGCTTGAAAACGATCTCGCAAGCCGCCGCCTACACTCCCAAATGGCGCGCCGGCTTTGGCTACGAATTCACGGGACGTCCCGACGGCTACAAGGGATTGGCGGCAACCTATGGGCTTCGCTTTGCCGAGACTCCCAGCGTGATGGATCTGGGCCTGCTTGCTCGCGCGCTCACGAACAAACAAATCGATCTGGCTGCAGGAAACATGACCGATGGCCTGATCCCGGTGCTGGATCTGTTCGTCCTCGAAGACGACCGCCACTACTTCCCGCCGTATGAGGCGGTCCCCATCATTCGGAAACAGATGCTGGCTCGTCACCCTGAAGTGGGACAAGCGCTGGACGAACTGGCAGGAAAGATTTCAGACGACGACATGCGCCGGCTGAACTATGCGTTAGATGGCCAGCATCGTGACGTGAAGGACGTAGTAAGAGAGTTCCTGCGCCTGAAGGGCCAATGAACACCAGGGAAAGTTACATCAACCAGACCGCGTCCACGTCGACAATCACCTGCGAACGCGGAATCCTCTGTTGGGCGGCATACGCCAGCATTGTCCGGAGCAACGAATTCAGCTTCTCTCGGCTGGCGGACTTCACCACGAAGTGATAGCGGTAGTCTCGTTTCAAGCGCATGATCGGCGCGGCCGCCGGACCGAGCACGCGAATCCCTTCATGCCGGGTTCTCTCAAACCACTTTCCCAAGATCCCGGACCAGCGCAGCGCCTCATCCAGTCTGTCGCTCCGCACCAGCACGTTGGCCAATGCGCTGTAAGGCGGATAATGCATCCAGCTGCGAAAGCGCAGCTCTTTTTCATAGAAGCCCGCAAAATCATGCTGCGCCGCGTACTGCACAGCATAGTGACCGGGAAAATATGTTTGCAGCACGACTTTACCCGGAGTCTGTCCGCGACCCGCGCGCCCCTCAACCTGAGTCAGCAACTGGAAGGTACGCTCCGCTGCTCGAAAGTCAGGAAACCCGAGCGCCATGTCGGCGCCGACAACGCCTACCAGCGTGACCCCGTGAATGTCGTGGCCCTTGGCGATCATCTGCGTGCCCACCAGCAGATCGAGTTCGCCTTCATCGAGAGCGTTCAGGGCCCGTTCGAAGTCTTCGCGGCCGCGCACCGTATCGCGGTCCAGACGTCCTATGCGTGCCTGCGGAAACATTCCATGCAGCAATTCTTCCAGTTTCTCCGACCCGGTGCCGAGGAAATAAACATACTCGCTGCCGCAATGAAGGCAAGCCTTGGGCACGGGCGCAGTGTACCCGCAATAGTGGCATTCCATGCGGCGAGAGCGCTTGTGATGAGTCATGGCGATGGCACAGTTCTTGCACTCCAGCGTCTTGCCGCACGCCCGGCACAACACTACCGGCGAATATCCCCGCCGGTTCAGCAACACCATGACTTGCTCCCTCCGTTCCAGCCGTTCTTTAATCTCTTCCGCCAGCCTGTGCGAGATGACCTGCTCGCTCCCGGTTTCCTGAAATTCCTGGCGCATGTCGATGATTTCGACTTCCGGCAGGGGACGTTGCTCCACCCGGTCGGGCAATTCGAGCAACTTGTATTTCCCTTTCTTGGCATTGAAGTACGATTCCAGCGACGGTGTGGCCGATCCCAGCACCACGGCCGCATTCGCCATCTTGGCCCGCATCACGGCTACATCGCGGGCGTGATAGCGCGGCATCTCTTCCTGCTTGTACGAGGGATCCTGCTCCTCATCCACGATCACCAACGCCAGATCGCTGACAGGAGCGAACACCGCCGAACGCGTCCCCACCACCATGCGCGCCTCGCCACGCTTGATGCGACGCCATTGTTCGGCCCGTTCCTTGTCAGAAAGCGCCGAGTGCAGGATTGCAACTTCATCTTCGAACAATTGATGCAGGTCGGCAGCCACCGCCGGCGTCAGGCCAATTTCAGGAACCAGCAAAATAGCCGAACGCCCGGCCTCAAGCACCGCCCGCATCGCCGAAAGATAGATCGCCGTCTTTCCCGATCCAGTCACGCCATGCAGCAGCATGCCGGCGAACTTGCGGGTGTTCACACTTTGCTGAATAACCTTGAGCGCCACCTGTTGTGCCGCGCTGAACTGTGAGTCAAACAGGCTGGGACGGGCCTTCAATACCGACACCGTGAATTCGGCCGGATCTTCGACAATTTCCACTAACCCGCGCTTCGCCAATGTACCCAAAGTTGTGCGCGGGACGTCTAACGACTGCAGGGCATCGACCTGCGCTTTGCCACCGGCAGCGGCGAGAGTGTCGATGAGAGTTTGCTGGTTGGCGTTGAGCTTGCCTTCGACATTCTTTAGGACAGCGAACCTGACCGTGCGGGTCGCCTCGCGCGCTTCAGATAAATCTTCCCGCAGGATCCACTTCTTCCGTACCATTCGAGCGAGCACCTCCTTGGACGCCCGGGTCGCAGCCCGCAAACCTTCTTCGCGCGTCGCCTCACGTTCCGCGAGATAGTCCAGTATGCGAAACTCGATGAATTGATCTTCAGGAGTCTTCTGCGAGCGCGCGGAGGTTCCCGACATCCCGGCCTGATGCAGCGCTAGGTGCCCTTCTTCCGTGATGCGGTAGCCAATCGCTCGTTTGAATTCCGCGCCCAGCGGCAGCATGGTTCGGAACACTTCACCGATGGGGGCAAGATAGTAGTCGGCAATCCACTGGCCCAACCGGATCAGTTGCTCATCGAGCACCGGCGCGGCATCAAGCACGCGGATGACGTTCTTGGT